>JADMIO011509805.1_pt1 | contig 19011 bp, 19 predicted proteins | sample 8958161 | NCBI WGS metagenome assembly JADMIO01 (sample SAMN16585339, study PRJNA669376) | soil metagenome | isolation source: Crop rotation soil | place: USA: Cullars Rotation, Alabama | collected 2011
CGCGACAACTTGTCCACGTGGAATTCTAAGCTTAGGATCCCAATGTGCTGGAAAGCTTTCCAGGCAGGCCGAAGCTTTCTTTGAATCTTTTTTCTAATTCAGAAATAGTCATCTCATCTGAGATATCTAACTCATGTTCTTCCAACTTTCCGCATAAATCTCCAATGCTGATGTAAGGGAAGCTACTGCTGAGGCGCGAAGAAGGATTTAAGCGCTCAGTATCACTGAAAAAAAATTCCAGTTTAAGATCAGGAAATAATCGATTGAACCTTTCCTGAATTTCGAATATGATGCTGTTGTTATCGACACGGAGACTCATAGCTATCAGATTTGAGTGCAAGGTAGATTGAAAATTTCTTGCCAGAGTCACCAATTGCGAAATAAATTTTTCAACGATGAAGACGTATTAAGGACACATTAACTTTTGGTGGGGTTGATAAGGGTGATAAGGTTGACCAGGTTGATAAAGTTGAGAGGTTGATAGTGATTTGTAAGTTTGAACATAGAATCCAATTGGAAAATGGGGAATTAATAAACAAGTTTTGGGGAAGTAATAAACGACTATTCGGTTGTAAAAAAATCTCTTTTTATATTGACATAATAATGACTTTGCCCCTATGATTTGGAATTAAATTCTAATTATTAATAGATTCTTTTGTCAACCTTGTCAACCTTGTCAACCTTGTCAACCTTAATCAACCTTAATCAACCTTAATCAACCAACAAAATCATCAAGATCGCGCCTCTGCTTCTTCGTGGGTCTTCCAATCTTAGAGAGTCGCTTTCCCGTGTGAAAACTCGAGGCCTGGTATTGAAGTCTTTCGATTTCCTCAGGAGGAGTAATATCCTGGTAATATTTTATGGCTTCAGTGTGTTGAAGGCGATGATCCAATAAGGCAGTGACTTTTATTTTCCAGCGACGTGATTCAGTTTTGATATCGTATTCGTCGTCGATGTTTACGTGCTTTGAGGCCTTAACCGATTCTCCATTAAACTTCACTTTTCCCTGGTCGCATGCGGTTGCGGCGAGCGTTCTTGTTTTGAAGATGCGGATAGACCACAAGTATTTATCTAATCTCAATTTTTCTTTCGTCGCCATAAATCTTAAATGATTTTCTCCGTGTCCTCCGTGTCTTCTCTGTGTTCTCTGTGTCGCTAAACTCTTCGAATTTCAGGCTGCCTGATTTTTTGAGATTTTTAGCGACGCAAAGAACACAGAGAAGACACAGAGGACACAGAGGAATCACGCCATTTCAGCAAAGTATTTGTGGAAATAAGGAATCGTTTCAATTCCTTTATAGTAATTCTTCAAATCAAATTTTTCATTTGGGCTATGAAGATTATCGCTATCTAATCCAAATCCCATGAACACGATCTTAACTCCCAATTCTTTTTCAAGTATTGAGCTGATTGGAATGCTTCCACCTCCGCGAACAGGAATTGGTTTTTTGCCAAAAGTTGTTTCGATTGCTTTTGCTGCAGCCTGATAGGCTTTCGAATCGATTGGTGTAACGTATGGTTCGCCACCATGCAATTCAAATGCTTCGACTGTTACGCTCTTCGGTGCAATCTTCTTAAAATGTTCAAGCAACATTGCCGTAATCTTTTCTGATGATTGATTGGGTACCAATCTCGCCGAAATTTTCGCATGTGCCTTGGAGGGAAGAACAGTCTTTGCACCTTCTTCAATATAGCCTCCCCAAATTCCATTCAATTCAAGTGTTGGACGAATTCCTGTTCTTTCATTTGTGCTGAATCCCTTCTCGCCCCACAATTCATTTACACCAAGATCTTGTTTATATTCACTTTCACTATATGGAGCCTGCGCCATGAGTTTTCTTTCTTCAAGCGTTGCTTCAAGCACGTCGTTATAGAAACCCGGAATAGTAATATGATTATTCTCATCGTGACAGGAAGCAATCATCTTCGCAAGAATCGTAATTGGATTTGCAACTGCTCCACCATAAACACCACTATGTAAATCACGATTGGCCCCTGTAACTTCCACCTGGATATAGGCTAATCCTCTTACGCCAATATCCATTGATGGATTTTCCAAACTGATCATTGATGAATCACTGATAAGGATCACATCACATTTCAACAGGTCCTTATGCTTAGTAACAAACTTTCCAAGATTAGGCGAACCAACTTCTTCTTCTCCTTCAATCAGGAATTTGATATTAGTAGGTTGAGACTTGGTCTTATCCATTATCTCCAATGCCTTCACGTGCATATAAAATTGCCCTTTATCATCTGCACTTCCTCTTGCATATACCCGACCATCTTTGATAACAGGTTCAAATGGTCCGCTGTTCCAAAGCTTTAACGGATCAGGAGGCTGAACGTCGTAATGTCCATATACCAATACAGTTGGTTTGGATGGATCGATAATTTTTTCTCCATAAACAACCGGGTAACCATCCGTTGGAATAATTTCAGCACGTGTTGCGCCGGCATCTTTCAATCGCTTTGCCACGGCTTCAGCGCAGCGCTGCATATCATCTTTGTTTTCTGTTTTTGCGCTGATGCTGGGGATTCGCAATAGCTCGAGCATCTCATTCAAGAAACGATCTTTATTTTCTTCCTGGTACTTTTTCCAATCTTGCATAGTGAAATGTTTGGGGAATGCGAAGATAGGAATTGTTGAATGGTTGCATTGTCCAATGGTCTTCGAATGACAGGCTGGATAGATTAAAATTCTCAGATATTGCACCTACCGGTGCTACCAATATGTAGCCCCTACGGGGCTAGAACAAAAACAAAATGCGCCGAGTGCTACCAAGATTTTGTCCCTACGGGACGATTTAAAAAATGTCAACCTCTCGAATAAGAATGGAACCATTAAATAATTAATTCGTCCCGTAGGGATGAAATCTTGGTAGCAACAATTCGCCCACAAAATTCCAGCCCCGTATGGGGCGAAATCTGAAATTCTTGATCTTTCCAGTTGTAATGAAAACGACGATTGAACAATCAATCAACTACCAAACTATGTTTGCGATTAGAAAGACTATTTTCCAACGTCCACTCAACATTCTTTTCAAATGGCTTTAGTCTTTCGCCACAATTTTCTTTATGGCAGATGCTGCAGGAGAAATCAAGGCAGGGATCAACGTGAACGAACATTTCGATAGAATCGCCGAATTCGTTTTTGATAATATCGCGAAGAGCGTCGGTTTCATCATGCGCCTCAAGGAGGTTCAGGTACCAGGGCAATGTAAGATGGCAATCTACGTGCAATTGGGCACCGTATCGTATTACCCGCAGGTTATGCAGATCAACCCAATTCTGTCGGCGGTTTTCGTTTAATAATTTCACCATACGCGTCAGCAACTCCTTATCTACTTCATCCATTATTCCCGCAACTGAACTGCGAATAATTTTGTACCCGGTTATCACAAGGATGATAGCAAAAACAATTGCAACTACCGAATCGAGCCAGACTTTTTTAGTCAATAAGATCAAGCCCAGTCCAACAATTAAACCAGCAGTCGACCAGGTATCACTTTGCAAATGCTTACCACTCGCAATTAATGCGAGTGAATTATTTTTTTTGCCTTTGCGAACGCAAATAGTGCCAACAATGAAATTGATCAAAGCGGTAAATGCTACCAGGATGATACCGCTATCGAGTTGTTTGATGACTTGCGGTTCAATAAGGTGTTCGATAGCCGTATAAATAATGATCAATCCCGCAACGAGGATCAATGTTCCTTCAACGCCTGCAGAAAGGAATTCCGCTTTACCATGACCGTAAGGATGATCTTCATCTCTTGGTTTGGCTGCAACATAAAGGCTATAGAGACCGATAAATCCGGCAATAACATTTACTGTACTCTCTAATGCGTCGGTAAGAATAGCAACAGAATGCGTAATAAGGTAGGCAATGACTTTAATTGCGAATAAGAGTACCGCAACGATCACCACCCAGGTTTGAACTCTAAAATTTTCCTGTTGTGCCTTCAAGAAGATTTTTAGCGAAATTAATAAAAAGAAAAACCCCCGACGCGGAGGTCGGGGGCAGGAAAGTTCAATGGTTAACGCCAATCAGTTCCTCAACGCTGTACAATTACTTTCTTCGTCTCGAGCAGATCACCATTATAAATGATTTGTAACATGTACTCACCGGATACTACTCCAGGAGTCTTAATATCATAATAGTAGTTGCTTGCTAAAGTTGAACTTATTTCACGAGTATGAATCAACTGGCCAAGTCTGTTGACGAGGTTCAGTTTTATCGGACGATCTTCCTGGGAAATAAGTGGAATAGTCAAATAGAATCCATCCTTTGCAGGGTTGGGATAAATACCGATTGTCTTGTTACCAGTTGCACTGAAACGAATTGATCTAACTGGAAACAGCGATTCTCTGGAATCAATATCAACAGAACGTATGCGATAGAATACCATTTTGCTTGCTTCGCGTCCGTCGTAAACTTTCGCATCAGTAAAAGAATATTTAGTCGGAGTGTTAGAATTTCCTTTTGCTTTTACTTCTGCAAATTTGCCCCAAACATTTCCCTGATCAATACTTCTTTCAAGAACGAAATGACTTGTGTTTTGCTCCATGCTTGTTGTCCAGGTTAATAACGCGTCACCGGTTCCTTGTTTTGCAACATTAAAATCTTTGAAGATTACAGGAAGGATTGATATCGGTTGTGCGCCAACAGAAGAAGGGTTGTTTAAGTTATTTGTTGGAAGGGGGTTATTGCCGTAAAACTTCGCATTGTAATCTGTAATGTCTCCATTGCCTGTATTAATGATCTCTACATACCAAAGGAAGTTGAAGTTAGGTGGAGGTCCGCCAGTAGGGTTCTCGTCATTCATCTGAATGGTATTAAATCCATTTGCATTTGAAAAAAGGAATGTAGCGACCTTATTGTGACTAGTTGTCCATGAAGTAGGAGTAGGAGCCGCTGCGTTTTCAGTGCCAGAGAATATATAATAAGCTCGGCCGTTGTAAACTTGTACTGCTGCAGCATCCCATTGCAGATTAGGAATAAAGTTTGAATCCAAAGTAACAGTTGGATTTCCACCTCCCTGATCCACTATACTGATAGAGATTATAACATTCCTGAATAATCTGCTACTTAAGGCAGCAGCAGGCTTTGCATAAACACTTACGCGGCTCGGCGACGTATTTACGATAGTTCCCTGCACTGTTGTTAATTGTTGAGCTTGTACCGCGCTAAGCAATCCAACAGTACCCAGGACTACAAATAGAATTCGTTTCATATTAACAGTTTTATTCAATTTTGGTTAGAATGGTTGTACTATCGGAGTAGCTTTATTTCCTCCAAGGACAATATTTAATAAGACGTTTTCATCGTTACCGCCGCCGAGACCACCTGTATAACTTACGCGTCCGTTCATGTTCAAATCTCCTCTATTATACACAGTGACGAGTGGCGCATTTTTGTTACCCAATAAAATCACGTTCAATAATTCATTTTCATCGTTACCACCACCAAGACCACCTGTGTAACTAACCCTACCATTTCCATTTGCGTCTCCAGCATACATTCCAAAAACACCACCGGTCAAGTTTGCCTGAATGCTACTTAAAGCCTGAGCTGCTCCTGTAGAAAAGTTATATGGAGTTGTAACAGTTCTCGAAAGTGCGAGACTGCCAGGCGTTCTAATACCAAGGTGATTTCTATGCCTGATTGATATGAAATATGATCCTGCAACTTCTCCAGCCATGTTCACATAGTTCTGCTTTGTATTTGTTCCATCGATATCAACAATATCGCCATCACGCTCAATCAATGCTGCCCGCGTAGTAATAACCGCACCAGTTGAACTATTTCTTAATTGTACTAAAACCCAGTCCACGATGTCATTTCCTGTGCCTGTAGTAGCTAGCACACCTGCAGTGATGGTTTCTCCTCCACCGCTTCCGGATTGACCGAAGTTAGTCATACCAGTATAAGGCTCAGTCAAAGGAATAACACCGGATGAACGAAGCAAATCATTCATTAAGGATCCACCTGCATAAGGCCCTTGCAAGAATGTTTTTGGAGAAACAAGGAGACTAATAAGCACGGGCCTTGTTCCAACAGCAAAAGCGCCAAGATTAGTAACAGCGTTTCTGGTCACAGTGTATGGTCCGGCACCAGCTGCGGCTCCAGTCATTGCATTGGTCATATCCCAACCAACTCCGTCGTAAAAGGAAATACCAGTCTTTGTTCTATTGAAACCAGTTAATTCATCTGTACCGCTCCATTGCGCAGTCATATTTAGATTGCTTCCACCTGGAGTTAGTTCAGAAACATTCCAACTTGCATCTACTACTTCTTTTACAAAAGGAGTTCCAGCAGAACCGCCCTGCAAAACATTTGCTAAAACTCTTACACCAATATTATCCACCGTTCCATTCTGCGTCAATGTAATAGGATTATAAGTTGTCGCATCAAATCCCACCGGGAAAGTAAATGCAGTGCTCAAGCCGTTTCTTACTAAACGACCGGTGCTATTGCTGATGCAATATTTTGTTGCATCATATCCCGTGATTGTTGCGGTATTTGAAAGATTAAGGTCAAATGTGCTTAATTGCAATTTGCCTGTAGTGAAAGTTAGATTTGTGTTGAGTAGCGCTGCGCCTCCAAGTACAACGTTATTCGCGTTGTCGATTTGAAGATTGTCGAGCGAAAATCCATTCATGTTTAGGGTCTGTAATGCACTTCCTTTCATTTGGAGCACGCCGGGTCCCTGGATGTTAGCTTGTGAGTTCACATCACCTTGAACAGTTACCGTTGCACCGGATTGAATAAAGAATGTCGCGCCGGACTGAACAGTTAATTGGGAATATGTGCCGGCTCCGATAAGAAGGGCAAAACACAGCAGTAAGCTTTGTTTCATACTAATAAAATTTCAAATGACTAATTGGTACTACTAACTCAACAGGCCAGTAAATCAATAGGAGTGGACCTCTTGTTTGTGGGGCAATGTATGCCTTTACAGACCAGGCTGAATACGGCGTTTATTAAACGGGGTATTTCAGTGAGTAAGCGGATTGCGGGTCAAAATAAGGAAATTGTATTTATCAAACTCTATTTAAAGATCAAGATTTTTCCCGAATAAGGCAATACCCTGTTTGGGTGATATTTTAAATAATTTATTCGGGTCAAATCAAGTCTATCTGCCGGTCCCCACAAGTTCAGTCCCAGAGCGGGTCTTGAAGATATAAATTCTCCGGAAGAATTCAATAGAATTTAAGTTCTATCAGGCATTAAGTTTTTTCGAAGGATCGGGACTCAGCCGGCCCAGCAATCGCCTGACCGAATTAAATGCCCTGTAGTAGAATTCTTTGTTGAAAAGCTGGGAGTCGTGAAGGGCCTTGTAAATTAGAAAGAATGCGATGGGTAAAAGGATGAAAGTTGCCAGCCACATTCCCGTAACGGGCTGCATAACATCCTCTTTTACAAACTTTCGTCCGAAATTATTGAGCAGGAAAAAGATGATGAAGAAGACCACGGCGAAGACTACCGGTGTACCAATCCCGCCCTTTCTAACAATGGAACCAAGTGGCGCACCGATAAGAAAAAGTACTAATACGGCGATAGACATCGTGAGCTTGTTATGCCATTCGATCAGGTGTAACCGAAGATCCTTTCGCTTGTTTTCGTAATCGATAGCGGCGGATTGGAGAGTCGCCTTTATTGAATTGGCATAGGAAAGGCTTTGTTCGAGAACTGTATTCTTTGCCGAATCAGGAATGAGATCTGTAAATTTTTTTGGCGGATTTCCTGCCAGGGCCGGTTTTTTCCAGCCACTGTCCAGGTATTTCATAAACGTCAGGTATACCTGTAAATCGGTTTTGCCTTTTTCTTTTTGTTTGTCCTGAACCGTCTCCAATGAATCAATTGCCTTATTGAGCTGACGCATGCTCAGCATTTCATATCGGTCCTTGAAGACACTATCTGCAGTAAGATTTAATTTAAGCGCACTTAGGTCTAGAATTTTTTTGTATTCAGAAAATCCGAGACGAATGAATTCGGCAGCCTGGCTATTGGCACGATTACCTCTTTCCTGGTATCGCCATCCGTTCTTTAAAGTGAATACAAGAAAGTTCTTGTCTTGCGAAACGCGCATGATCCCGCTATCTGCAACAATCATATTATCCTGCAAGCCGCTTGGATCGCTTTCATAGATCACGATATTTTTCAGCAATGAATCATTCACCTTTTTCGAAACACGAATTGAATAACCGGGAATTGTACTATAGAAAAATCCTTCTTTAAGATCGAATGCAGGTTTTTTATTCACGAGGTCAGTGTGCAAAGTCTTCATCTTAAGATTTGCAACCGGAATAATTGAATTATTGAAAACAAATGCGAGTCCTGATAATAGAATTGCTGTTATCATTAGGGGACGCATGAATCTTAATAAACCTATACCTGCAGATTTGATTGCAACCAACTCAAAACTTTCTCCAAGATTTCCAAACGTCATGATGGCGGACAACAAAATCGCAAGCGGCAATGCCAAAGGCACCAGGGTTGCACTTAAGTACATTACCAGTCTCAACATGGTAAACGTATCGATGCCCTTTCCAACAAAATCATCGATCCATAACCAAAAGAATTGAAGGATCAATACGAATAAGGTTAGAAAAAAAGTCGCAATGAAAGGACCCAGGAAAGCCTTAAGTACTAATATGTCTAGTTTTTTGATCAAACCTTGGTTGCTGATTTACGATTTACGAATTACGAATTACGATTTGCTGAAAATGCGACATCCCCATATTCGTATTGAACTCATGACGCCATGAAATCGTAAATCGTAAATTGTAAATCGTAAATCAATTTTGGGAATTATGAATGCAGCAAAAATACATCTTTCATCTAAGGAACTGGACTTAGTTAAGAACGCTGATTTGCTTTTAACAAAGAATATTATCATAGACAAAGTTTTTGAATTATTTGGTGCAGTGGCGCATGAGGTGAGAGACATAATCGCACAAAAACCGATAGACCTACCAAAGGAGGTTCTTGTTCAATCACCTAAAATTTCCAGAGGAGAAAATTATAAAGGACTTCCCTATGTAATGCTTGATTATCCGCGTTGTTTCGGCAAAGAAGATTCGTTTGCGATACGTTCATTTTTTTGGTGGGGAAATTATTTCAGCGTCACCTTACATCTTAAAGGGATTTATAAGAAAAGATTTATTCCCGAGATAGGAAAGAATGTTGAGATATTAAAGAAAGCAAATTTTTATATCGCTTCAAGTGAAGATGAATGGAAACATGAAATTGAATCGGAACATTATTCTCCTATTAATGCAATAGAAGGCCCTAACGCAGAAAAGATTCTTGCGGATAAGGTTTTTTTAAAATTGTCCTCCAAACTGGAACTGGAACATTGGAATGATTCCGAAGAAATGCTGCTGAATATATACAGGGTGATCTTTAAAGCACTTGGATATTGATTCAATTTCCCAAACGATGAAATAGATCTTTTACCTGGTAATCCCACAGTTGACTCTGGTCCTTGATTTCCGCCTTCTCCGCGAAATCACGAATCACCAAAATAGTTTGGTTGGTAACCTCGGATTTTACAATGCTGAATTCAAAGAATTCTTCTCTCGGTGCATGTAACCAATGAAACCTGATAAATTTCTCTTCTTCACTCTCTAACACTTCTGCTCTATCAGTCGATCCGTTCCAGGAAAAGCTGAACACGCTATCTCTTTCGTCCACTTTATCTGCGAACCATTCCTGCAGTCCAGCAGGCGTACTTAAGAACTCATATAAAATGGATGGAGAACATCTAACCGGATATTCTAACATGAATTGTTGCTTCTTGCTCATCTAATCCCTTAATGGAACCTTTTGTCTTCCAATGCTGCAATAATAGAAAAATAATAGAACCCCCAAAATTTTTTATTGCCCGAATACCAAATACCTACGGAAAATCTCAATAAATCAAATGACCTGACTACTAGCCCTTTACCTTTTTGGATACAATGGGGCAACTTTCATTTCCCCAACTTATTAACGTAAATGGCATTTAAACCTTTGGAAAACATAACAAAAGGCTAAATCTATCGTTTTTATGACTGTATCTCAAACCTAACAAAAACCAATAAATGCCGGCCTATGAGTATGCGTCAACTCAAGATCACGAAGAGTATTACGAATCGTGAATCGCAGAGTCTTGAGAAGTACTTACAGGAGATTGGCAAGGTTGAATTGATCAGCCCCGAAGAAGAAGTGCGCCTGGCTAAAAAAATAAAGCAAGGTGATCAGTCCGCCCTTGAAAAGCTTACAAAAGCGAATCTCCGCTTTGTCGTATCCGTGGCAAAGCAGTACCAAAATCAGGGTTTATCCCTGCCCGATCTTATTAATGAAGGAAACCTGGGCCTGATTAAAGCCGCTCAGCGTTTCGATGAGACCCGCGGTTTTAAGTTTATTTCTTATGCAGTTTGGTGGATCCGTCAAAGTATCCTGCAGGCATTGGCTGAACAGGCAAGAATCGTTCGTTTACCATTGAATAAAGTGGGATTGACGAATAAGATTCAAAAAGCCTATTCGCAATTGGAGCAGGAATTCGAACGGGAACCATCAGCCGAAGAATTAGCTGAACTGTTGGGATTGGAACTGGAAGAAGTTTCCGCTACCCTTGGATCATCAGCCCGTCACATCAGCATGGATACTCCTTTAGCAGAAGGAGAAGACAACACGCTGGTGGATATTCTTGAAAACCCCAATGCAGAAAGGGCGAATAAGAATATCGACCATGATGAATCATTGATGCAGGAAATTGAGCGTTCGATGAAGTCGCTTACCGAGCGCCAGAAAGAAGTGATCTGCTATTTCTTTGGAATTGGAATTGATCACCCGATGACCCTTGAGGATATCGGTGAAAAATTCAACCTGACCCGTGAAAGGGTTCGCCAGATCAAGGATAAGGCGATCACGAAAATGAGGACAAATTCACGCTCAAAAGCCCTCAGAAGCTTTTTGGGAGTTTAACCTTAAAAAACGGCCAGCAAAAGAAAAATTTACACTTCATAATCTTACTTAAATTTGCAGCTCATTAAAGTGAATATGACCTTGGTTATATTCACTTTTTTATTTTTGCCCTGAAGAAAAGAATTGACCATGTTTGAGAATCTTAGTGAGCGGCTGGAATCAGCATTTAAACAGATAAAAGGTGAGGGCCGCATCACCGAATTAAATATTGCTGCTACAGTAAAAGACATACGTCGCGCACTTATTGATGCCGACGTAAACTATAAGATCGCAAAAGAATTTACAGATCGTGTAAAAGATAAAGCGATCGGTCAAAAAGTGTTTACTGCAGTAAGCCCTGGCCAGTTGATGGTTAAGATCGTGAAGGATGAATTGGCGGATTTAATGGGAGGAACGGAAGAAGAACTGAATGCAAAAGGTAATCCGGCAGTCATTCTTATCGCAGGTTTGCAGGGTAGTGGTAAAACAACATTCAGCGCTAAGCTTGCGAATTATTTAAAGACCAAGAAAGGTCTCTCTCCAATGTTAGTTGCTGCAGACATCTACAGACCTGCGGCGATTGATCAATTGCAAGTATTAGGTGAACAAATCGGCATTGAAGTTTATAGTGAACCTGAAAACAAAAATGCAGTTGAGATTGCTGCGAATTCCATTAAAGAATCCAGAAGTAAGAATAAAAACGTAGTTATCATAGATACTGCCGGTCGTCTCGCCATTGACGAAACGATGATGACTGAAGTAGCGAATATTCGCTCTGCAGTAAATCCGCAAGAAATACTTTTCGTTGTTGATTCAATGACGGGACAGGATGCGGTGAATACAGCGAAAGCATTTAATGACCGGCTCAACTTTACCGGCGTTGTATTAACCAAACTCGACGGTGATACAAGAGGTGGTGCTGCATTATCTATCAAATACACTGTTCATAAACCAATAAAGTTTGTAAGCAGTGGAGAAAAAATGGATACGCTCGATGTTTTCTATCCAGAAAGGATGGCACAGCGTATTCTCGGAATGGGTGATATCACAACACTTGTTGAGAAGGCGCAGGCGCAGTACGATGAAGACCAGGCAAAGAAGCTTGAGAAAAAAATTCGCAAGAATCAATTTGATTTCGAAGATTTCCGTCAGCAATTACAGCAGATTAAGAAGATGGGAAATCTGAAAGATCTGATGGGGATGATTCCTGGTATGGGTAAGGCAATAAAAGATGTCGATATAAGTGATGATGCTTTTAAGGGAATTGAAGCATTGATCAATTCAATGACTTTAGAGGAAAGAAGGAATCCGGATGTTATCAATCCAAGCAGAAAGAAAAGAATAGCCGCCGGTGCTGGTAAAGATTTGACAGAATTAAATGCCTTTTTGAAGCAGTTTGAGCAGATGAAGCAGATGATGAAAATGATGAATAAGATGCCGATGGGAGGGAAGATGATGCCGGGACTTGGGAAACGCTAGGTTTGGCGTTTGGAGTTTGGGGTTTGGCGTTCTTTAACTTGCAGAGTTCTTGCGGTTTGGTTTTGTCTGTATTATGTAAAGAATTTTGCGCCAAAAGAACGCCAAACGCCAAACCCCAAACGCCAAACAGGGGTTGATCCCCAACGATTTTTGCACATATTGCCCAAATTTCAGGTCGAATTATTAAATTTGGACAAATCGATGTGATTGCTATTTTTGCAATCCTATATTTTTAGAGAACCCTATTAGTTAACGCATTTAAATTTCTATTTAAGATGCCAGTAAAAATCAGACTGCAACGTCATGGGTCTAAGAAGCGACCCTTTTACTTCATCGTAGTAGCAGACGCACGTGCACCTCGCGATGGAAAATTCATTCAAAAGATCGGTACTTACAATCCACTCACAGTTCCAGCAACAATTCAGCTCGATCGCCAGCGTGCGCTCGATTGGTTGCATAAAGGAGCTCAACCAACTGACACTGTAAGAAGAATTCTTTCTTTCAAAGGTGTGTTGTATTTGAAGCACCTGTTGCGCGGAGTAAAATTGGGATTGTTTGATGAAGCCACTGCTATGGACAAGTTCCAAAAATGGCATGGTGAGCATGAAACACAAGTTAAGAAGCGCCAGATCGAGCATTCCAAGACTCGCGGTCCACGTGGCAGCGGCGGAAGACCTGGTGGAATGGGTGGTGGAAGAAGACCAGAAAGAAAAGAAGGCGGAGCATAATCAATTAAATTGAGTAGATACTTCAATCCCTTCCGATAAATATCGGGAGGGATTTTTATTTTGATTTTAATTTTGATTGAATGACGAATTACAACAGTATAGGAAAATTTGTTGCCGCTTTCGGTTTGACAGGAGAAATGATCCTTCGTCATCAATTGGGAAAGAAAACTTCATTGAAAGGATTGCAGACAATTTTCATTGAGGATAAGAAAGATGAAATGCTCCCTTATTTTATTCAGCATACCAAAATCAAGAATGAGACTGAGGTTTATGTGAAATTGGAAGGTATTGATGTGCGCGAAAAGGCGTTGAAGCTTATTCAAAAACAGGTTTGGTTGCCTGAAGCCGAATTTCAAAAGTATGCGGCGAGTACTGCTCCGGTATCCTTTCTTGGGTATAAGATCATCAATGAAGGGGAAGATTTGGGTGAAGTGTTGGAAGTGATTGAACAGCCGCACCAGATCCTTTGCCGGATAGAGTGGAAGAGTAAAGAAGCGTTGATACCATTACATGAACAGACGATTGAGAAGATTGATAAGAAGAAAAAGCAGATACATGTAGTGTTGCCAGAGGGACTACTTGATATTTATAGTTAGGGAATTTTCACTGAGCCCGTATAAAATCCGCCAGTAATTTCATTCTGAAATAAAGGTTACTCATCATTAGCGGGATATTATTTTTAACTCCTATTACTGAACCTTTATTAAGTTTTTTGATCGTTCTTAATTCGGTGATCTTTTCGTCGATCTTATCACTGAGTTTTTCTGCATCCCAACTGATATATTTCTTATTACGTTCATCTTTGACATGATTTGAATGAATCTTTCCTGCTCTTAATCTCCTGAAAGGAAAATTTTCTTTTATAGCATTTTGATAGGCATCATTCGACAATAAATCGATAACAGTATCATATGGTGATTCGTTAATAAATCCATTGCTGAATACATTCAGATTATTTCGCAATTCAATCAACAATTGCTTTTTCTGAACATCGTTTGTCTTCGATTTCTTATTAAGAAATGCAATCAGGTCTTTAACGGGTGATATGCTTAGTTTAATCCATTCCATTTCCATTCGTAAATATAGCTGACTACCTGATTTGTTCATGAGATCAAAATTTTCACATTTTGCCCCTACGGGGCAATGGTCCGTGGGGTGTCACTCGTTGCTACCCACCTGTCGCCCTTACAGGGCTGACAAAACATATACTTCGCTAACCATAACTTTGCTTGAATGCATCCTCAACGAATCATAGCACACTTCGATCTCGATTCATTTTTTGTTTCGGTGGAAATATTGAATGACCCTTCATTGAAAGGCAAACCTGTTGTCGTTGGAGGAAGGGAACGAGGTGTTGTGGCGGCTTGCAGCTACGAAGCCAGGAAATTCGGTATTCATTCTGCAATGCCAATGAAAACGGCGATGAGACTATGTCCCCAGGCGATTGTTGTGAGTGGAAGCCGGGGCGAGTACAGCAAATACTCGCGAATAGTAACTGAAATTATTGCAGCTAAAGCGCCATTGTTCGAAAAAGCCTCAATCGACGAATTCTACCTCGACCTAACTGGAATGGATAAATATTTCCAACCTTATCAATGGACAATCGACCTTCGACAGGAAATTATCAATAAGACAGGGTTGCCGATTTCATTTGCGGTCGCATCAAATAAAATGATTGCGAAGATTGCTACCAATGAAGCCAAGCCGAATGGCTACATGCAGGTTCCCTATGGCAAGGAGCAGGAATTCCTCGCACCAATGAAAGTGAATAAGATTCCCGGTGTTGGTGAACATCTTTACCAGGCATTGAAAGAATTGAACATAGATACTATTGATGATCTGAGTAAACAATCATCAGACTGGCTGGAAAGGAGATTCGGAAAATATGGTGTGGAATTGTATAACAAGGCAAGAGGGATTCATAATAGCGAAGTGGTTCCCTATTATGAAGCAAAGTCGATTTCGACAGAAAATACTTTTGACGAGAATATTGCTGATACCGAATGGTTGTTGATCGAATTAGTGAAGATGACAGAAAAAGTGGCGCATGAATTAAGACAGGATAATAAAATGGCGGGATGCATTGCAGTTAAGATCCGTTATCCGGATTTTGAAACAACTTCAAGGCAAACCACAATTCCCTATACTTTTTATGATGATGAGTTGATACCCCAGGCCAAAGAACTTTTCAATAAACTTCATCGAAAAGGCCAGGCTGTTCGCTTGCTTGGTGTAAGATTAAGTGAATTAACTGACGAAGCCGTTCAAACAAATCTTTTCGACAATGTTCAAAAGAAGTCTGATTTGTATAAGGCTATCGACGATGTGAAGAATAAGTTTGGAAAGGCATCGATTACTAAGGCGACAGGAAAATGAGCGGCGAGCTTTGAGCTACGAGCTGCGAGCTTTTGAAACATACAATTGTTATATTTAAGAAAATCCTATTAACTTTTCATCCGCTCGAGGCTCGAAGCTCAAAGCTCGAAGCTAAATTTGCCCAATGCTCTCCAAAAAGGCCCAATATGCTTTTCGTGCACTGACGCACCTGGTAGAAAAATATGAACAGGGACCTGTTCTTATTTCTGAGATATCGAAGAAGAGAAAGATTCCATTGAAATTCCTGGAGAATATTCTGCTTGAATTGAAAAAGGCGGGGATACTGGAAAGTAAGAAAGGAAAAGGTGGAGGATACTATCTTCAACGCCATCCAAAGAAAATCCATGTGGCCAGTGTGATACGGATTGTAGATGGACCCATCGCAATGCTTCCATGCGTTAGTTTATATTTTTATGAAAGATGTCGCAACTGCGATGAGAAACATTGCGGGCTTCATGATATCATGGAAGGAGTAAGAGATGCTACCCTCGGCATATTGGAAAACAAAACGTTACAAGATCTAGTCTCACCCGATTCTAACGCTTTCACAAGGACCCTTAAAGGAAGAAAGACCGGATAAATTGAGCCCCTTTGCGAACGGCACTCTTCTTTACTGAAAACATTTATACCTTTAAAGTCACCCACACTAAGGAAAGTATTTTTACGAAATGATTTAACAGTCTATTTCCTATCAAATTGATAGACTATTATAGTATCTTTATTTTTTTAAACACTAAAATTTCTCACTTATGTCACTGCGTTTAGGAGACATCGCCCCCAATTTCAAGGCTAAGACCACCGCTGGAGAAATTGATTTTTACGAATACCTGGGCGACGGATGGGGAGTACTTTTTTCTCACCCTGCCGACTATACACCGGTTTGTACAACCGAACTTGGAAAGACTGCATTATTGATGGATGAATTTGCCAAACGTAATGTAAAAGTTCTCGCCGTTAGTGTTGATCCATTGGAAAAACACGTAGGCTGGGTAAATGATATAAATGAAACTCAGAACTGCAAGGTTAGCTTTCCGTTAATTGCTGATGAAGATCGCACTGTTGCGAATCTTTATGGAATGATCCATCCGAATGCATCAGAAACATTTACCGTTCGTTCATTATTTGTAATCGGTCCAGACAAAAAAGTCAAACTCACTATTACTTATCCAGCGTCAACCGGAAGAAATTTCGTGGAAGTACTGCGCGTTATTGATTCACTTCAATTGACAGCTAACTATAGCGTTGCTACACCTGTTGATTGGAAACATGGTGAAGACGTTATTGTTGTTCCAGCTGTATCTACGGAAGATGCGATAAAGAAATTCCCGAAGGGAGTGAAGGTCGTGAAGCCGTATTTGCGTTATACGCCGCAGCCGAATTTGAAGTAGGTTGATAGGTTGACAAGGTTGACTAAGGTTGACTAAGGTTGACAAGGTTGACAAGGTTGACAAGGTTGACAAGGTTGACAAGGTTCAAGGTTGACAAGGTTGACAAGGTTGACAAGGTTGACAAGGTTGACAAGGTTGACAAGGTCAATTGGCAAAGATCTATAAAATATGAAGCCTCCAATTAGGAGGCTTTTTATTTAATTTTTCATTCCTTATAAACCCTATCAACCCTATCAACCCTGTTAACCTTGTCAACCTGTCAACTTGCTTTTTGTATTCTTGCGTAACTGCTGCAACAATGCCCTTAAATCTTTAGGCATCTCGGCTTCGAGATCGATGGACTTGCCATCTGCATCAGTAAATTTTAGTCGCTGTGCATGGAGGCCTAATCGGTTGAGGATTGGTCTTTCTTCTTCTTCCTTCAATGAAAGTTTATAATCACGTTTAATCGAGGAGACAAAAATTGGACTACCATCTCCGTAAAGCGGGTCGCAAACGATGGGATGTCCGACTGATTGCATGTGCACGCGTATTTGGTGCGTGCGGCCCGTGTGTATTTGAAATTGAATGAGAGAAAATTTTCCAAACTCTTCAATCACTTTGTAATCCGTAATTGAGGGCTTGCCTTTTTTATTGTAAACCATTATGCCCTTCTTATGCTGATGTTCCATCAAGGGCAGGTCAATGGTTTTTTCTTTTTCAGCTAATTCACCTTTAACGATTCCGACGTAGTACTTTTCAACTTTTCTTTCTTCGAACAATGTTGACATGAATTGATGCGTTTCTTCGTCTCTGGCAAATGCGATAATACCGCTTGTATCCTTGTCGAGCCGATGAATTGTATAAATTGATCCGTATTGTTGAAGAAGAATATCTTTCAGCGAAGTTTCTTTCCCTTCACGATCTGGAATACTCAATAAACCGGGAGGCTTATTCACAATTACCAGGTGATCGTTTTCCAGTATGATGTTTGGGTGAAGCATTTTATTCGACTCAATGAGATTTTGCAGGTCTGCGTTTTTGTGAGGCGTTCATAAACTTCAACAATCTCACTTCCTTTTCATTCAGAAACCTCCACTTACCTCTATCAACATTTTTCTTTGTAAGGTTGGCATACATCACGCGATCGAGATTCTTTACTTCATAATTCAGTTGTTCAAAGATTCTTTTCACTATCCTGTTTCTTCCACTATGGATCTCTATACCGATAACAGACTTGTCTTTTGAATCTGCATAAGCCAACGCATCCGGCATGATGGGACCATCTTCAAGGGTTATTCCACCGGAAATTGTTTCAAAATCTTTTTTGCTTAGCGGTCGGTCCAATTTTGCCTCATAGATCTTTTGGATTTCATAACTGGGATGGGAAAGCTTTTGAGCAAGTTCTCCATCGTTCGTTAACAATAAGACACCTGTAGTATTTCTATCCAATCTCCCAATAGGATAAACCCTTTCGGTTGTGGCATGCTTTACAATATCCAAAACCGTTTTTCTTCCTTCGGGATCGTCTGTTGTAGTAATATAATCTTTTGGTTTATTAAGAAGGATGTACACCAATTCCTTTCTTATTCTAATCTCTTTTCCGTTTACTTTGATCATATCCTTTGACGAAACCTTGAAACCAGGTTCATTGATTATTTTTCCATTCACTTCCACCAATCCTTTCTTCACTAATTCAGCAGCATCTCTTCTGGAACAAACTCCGCTATGCGCGATAAATTTGTTCAACGGCATAATGGAATGAAGATCTTTATTGGAAATGGTTTGATGTTGAGCAGGAGATACAGCAGCTTTGGGCTTGAGGATTGGTCCAGGCTTAACAGACCTTGCATCCTGCCTGGATTTGGGAGCTTCATTCTTTTTCAAGGGCCGCTGCTGTTGCGCGTCCTGGATCTTTTTTGTTTTTCGTATTTCGCCAAAGTATTTATCTGCCTCTTTGCGCAACTTTTTCTTTTCCTGGCGGAATTCTTCCTTCTTAGCGGCGCCTTTTGATTCTTTATTGATAAACTTTTGAAATGGAGTCTTTGCCTTTCCAGCACAGTGGGATCCGAAGCTTGGAATTCACGTGACTTGAAGTCGCGGC
>JADMIO010957493.1_pt1 | contig 19008 bp, 20 predicted proteins | sample 8958161 | NCBI WGS metagenome assembly JADMIO01 (sample SAMN16585339, study PRJNA669376) | soil metagenome | isolation source: Crop rotation soil | place: USA: Cullars Rotation, Alabama | collected 2011
ATTTAAAAGCAATCTATAAGCTGCAGGAGCAGAATGGGGAAACGGTAGCCAACTCCGACCTGGCCAAAATGCTGGAAGTGCAGTCCGCATCGGTTACTGACATGCTCAAGAAGATGGCAAGGAAGAAGCTAATCAATTATGAAAAGTCGAAAGGTTTCAGGTTGACTGACAAGGGCCGACAAATTGCAATCAGCATCATAAGGAAGCACCGGTTATGGGAAGTCTTTTTGCTTGAGAAGTTAGGATTTGGATGGAATGAAGTGCACGACCTGGCGGAACAACTGGAGCATATTCAAAGTGAACGATTGATCGATCGATTGGATGACTATCTCGGCAACCCAAAGTCCGATCCACATGGAGATCCTATTCCTAACGCAAATGGTGTATTTGCCAAATCAAAATCCGTTTTGCTATCCCAGACCGAAAAAGGCATGCAGGGAAAATTTGTTGGGGTCACAGATCACTCACCATCTTTTCTTACCTACCTCGATAAACTTGGATTGTCCCTCGGAGATACTTTGCATGTCAAGACAATTGAAGACTTTGATCAGAGTTATACGCTACAACTAAAAGGAAAAAAGCAGGTGATTGTGAGTTATAAGGTGGCGAATAGTTTGTTGGTGTCGCAATGAGAGAAGATACAAGATGCAAGATCCAAGATTCAAACAAATAGGAAGAAAGTAGAATAGTTGAAGAAAGCAGAAGAAAGGACAAATAAGAATAAGCCCACGATAATAGGAGCTTAAAGAAATATTAATCTGAGCAAATGTGCACCCAGTAGCCTATCGACTAAATGCTTCGATTACATCAATCAATCCAACAATATTTTCATTAAATTCGTTTAACTCTTCAGCTGGAATCCAAAGTTCGTCATGAATTTCTCCTCCAACATTTTGAATCTTGAATTTCTTCAAATAGTTTGTTCGCACGGAAAATTTTGTGACATAGCCTAAACCCGATGCTGGAACATTCCATTCTCTCGCAATTTGAGAGGCATACTCCTGATTCAAGACAGGATAAAATATAGGTTGCTCTGGCAAACGTGGAGGGAACTTTTGTCATCCGCTTTCTTCAATAAGTGCCAATTCTTCCGGGCCAACCGGACGATACAACGTCGTTAATTCAATGTTTTCCACGAATCGAAAGTTAATTAATCTAATGTCTTTTTCTTTTATAGTAGCTCCTAACCAGATCATTTGATTGAACCTCCGTTCTTACATGTTGGAATGGGATGTCCTGGTCCATACTTGTAAATAACGGAATTCCGGTGCCAATCAAGATAGGCACACGGGAGATGATCAATTCATCGATAAGGTCTTCTTTTAAAAAACTTTGGATCACCTTTCCGCCGTCAATATAAATATTTGTGCATCCTTCTTGAGAGAGTTTTTGAAGCGTTTCCGCGGGGGTGAGTGAGAGGATAGTGGCTTTATCCTTCACACCGGCTGGTAATTTTTTGAGAGTGTTACTCAATATGAATATCTTCTTTTCATAGGGCCAACTTGGAAACGTGAGAACTTTTTCAAAAGTTCCGCGACCTATAACCACGGTATCAATTTTTGCAATGAATTCTTCATACGCCTGAATCGCTTCTTCATTCGCATATTGTACCAGCCATTCAATGTCGCCATCGCTCCTGGCAATGAATCCATCGACACTAGTTCCTATGTAGACAAAGGTTTTCATATAGATCCGATCTTTGCGTCATTTAATTCAAAGTAAAAAAATATTAAAGATCGGATCTATCCTATGGCATATTTCTTGCCAGTTAATTTGAAATTGCCCCCTAATATTCTTGTCAGCAGCAACTATTTCTAAAGATCCGGCCTCTGACAAGCAAGGCAGCGTTTTTCCTGTCAATTTTACGTTACTCTCTCCCTGAATTTTACGGTTAAAAATTTTATGGTTAAACTTTTAATTGATATGAATTCTTGCTAACTTACTTCAACTGTAATTCGCCAGATCATTCTACTCATCTGATTTACATGGTCACCGGTTTGCAAGTTTTCTCTCCCTGAATCCTTCCGTTTAGCTTCTTATTACACCAAACGATTTTTTGTTTCAGAGAATTGATGGAGGAACAAGAAATGAGGCTGTTTATTAAAAATATGATTAGTCTTAGTGCTAAGACGCGGGCCCTTGCTGTCCTTAAAAGTCTTGGTCTGCACCCTGAAGTGGCAGACATTGGCGAAGTTGAGATACCCGACAATGTTTCTTCAAAGAAGTATGATTTGTTGAAGAGAGCATTGCGTAAAGAGGATTTCGATTTAATCAACAATAAGGAAAGTATTCTCGCTGAAAAAGTAAAATACCTGGTGGTTGAGATGATTCATTATTCACAGGAGCTGCCAGACATAAATTTTTCAGATTACATCAGTGACAAATTACACCTTGACTATACTTATCTATCCCGATGCTTTTCCAAGATCAAGAACATTACCATTCAACAATTTATTATTGCGCAGAAAATTGAGCGCGTGAAGCAACTATTGTTATACAATGATCTCACCCTTTCAGAAATTGCGTGGCGCCTCCAATACAGCAGCACATCCCATCTCTCAGCTCAATTCAAGAAAGTGACAGGGATATCACCGTCCGATTTCAAAAGGATTGAGCGAAATAAAAACTGATCAACTATCCTTTTTGATCTTCTCTATAAGTTTTGTAGTATCCCTTTGTGCCCTTTGTGAATTCTTTGTGTGGGCGCCAGCGGCCCATCGTGGCGAATTCGGTCGCAAACCGAATTATCGGAATTATGTAACATTTTATCAAATTTCTATAACACTTCTTCTCCGCCGAATTTCCACATTTGTCAAAGCTTCATCCAATGATACTTGGTTGATCGCTTACTGCTAATCACGGGTTGACTGTAACTAACCAAAAAACACCTTCTTCGTTACAGCACGCCTCTTTTTGCCACCATAAAAATTTAAAGCCATGTTCCGGAAACCATTTACACAGCAATTGTTGCTATTAGTGCTTCTATGCACCGTTCCAATTGCAAGTTTATTCGCTCAAACAGAAAATGCATCGAAAGGAAAATTGTTCCTGATGGAACAACGCCCAAGAGATGAACAGGCCGTTCTAACCAATGCAAGAGTTCACCTTCCATTCCGAACCTATGACGGCAGGTTTAATAACATTAATAATAATAAAACAAGTTTTGGCGCGGCCGACATTATCTTGTTTCGTGAACTGCCAGCATTCTATGGATCTTCTGATCCAAACAACGCGATGGGTGGAGTGAATCGTCCATCACCACGGCAAATTTCCAATGCCATTATCGATGAACCGGTCACTCAATTCAATACCCGTCACCTCAGCACTCTTGTATACCAGTGGGGTCAGTTCCTCGATCATGAAATTACATTGACACCAACTGGTAGCACCGAGTATGTTCCTATTCCACTTCCTACTGATGAAGTGATTTTCACTGAAGAAATACCTTTCTTCCGGAGTGAGTTTCGAACACTGCCTGGTTCATCGCTCAGGCAACAAATTAATCTAAACACTTCGTTTATTGATGGATCAGTAGTTTATGGCTCCGATGCTACCCGCGCACGTTGGTTGCGAACCGGGTTTCAGGGGAAATTAAAGACATCGACAGGAAATTTGATGCCATACAATACTATTGATGGTGAATTTTCCAGCGCAATTGATCCAATGGCGCCCAGTATGGCTAATGACAGTGGAGGAACTGTAAAAACTTTTGTTGCTGGAGACATTCGGGCCTCCGAGAATCCCGTTTTGCTTTCCATTCACACACTGTTTGTGCGCGAGCACAACCGCATTTGCGAAACCTTATGGAAACAAGGCTTAAGAAACGATGAGCTCATTTATCAAACAGCAAGAAAAATAGTAGGCGGATTCATTGAGGCAATCACGTACCAGGAATTTTTGCCTGCATTGGGAATTGTGTTGCGACCATACTCCGGTTATCGTGACGACGTGCGACCGGATATTACCAATACGTTTGCCACGGCGGCATACCGACTTGGACACACCATGGTTTCCGACGACGTGATTCTGGCGGACAATGATTGCGAAGAGGTAGGACCTGGTGAAATGGAATTAGTGGATGTATTCTGGACGCCGTCACTTGTTCAAACCTATGGAATCGATATCTGGATTAAGGGTGCATCATCGCACGACCAATATGAAACGGATAACAAAATAAATGACGTACTGAGGAATTTTCTATTTGTGAGTGCCAGCAACCCTGTTCGATTTGGTATCGACCTCGGAAGCCTCAATATCCAGCGCGGAAGAGATCATGGATTGCCTGATTATAACACAGCAAGGTTGGCCTATACAGGAACAGCGGCCAGAAGATTCTCTGACATTACTCCTGTAGATTCACTTGCGCGAGCACTAAAGAATTTATATGGAGATGTAAATAATGTTGATCTCTGGGTAGGCGTGCTTGCAGAAGCGCATTTACCAAACAAATCGGTAGGAAGAACTTTAAATGCGATGCTCAAATCGCAATTTGAAAAACTTCGCGACGGCGATTTTTATTTCTACCTCAATGATCCCTTTTTGACCGATCAAATTAGGAATCAAATAAAAAGCACGCGCTTTTCCGATGTGATAAAAAGAAACACGGAGTTAACCAACATTCTCGGGAATGCATTCATTACGGATTCCTGTCATAATGAGGAAGAAGACGCGGCCAGGGTTTCAACGAACAAGCCAATAACAGAGGTTGAAATGGCTTCAGGGATGAGAGTTTATCCCAACCCCGCAACTTCTACAGTCAATGTAGAACTACTTAATAATGCAGAAAACGCAACTCTTAGGATCTACTCTTCCACAGGGGCGTTAGTTAGGTCGGCAAATATTCTACAACGGCAGCGCCTCAACCAGATCAGCATTCGTGATCTGCCGGCAGGCTTGTATGTGATCAATGTAACCAGCAAAAACGGTACAAGGTCAATTTCGTTTACGAAATTGTAGGAAAAGAAAAGAGATCCAATCTTTTTTAAAAGATCGGATCTCTTTTCTTTTTTACCTAAATCCCACTTGCATGGATACAATGTTCGCGTTTAAACCCGTTGTGCGTTGGTAGTGACCATATCGCAATTCAAGAGAATTGAAATGTTTTAAATGAAAAACTCCTTCAGGGGGCGCCATTCTAAACCCGGCTCCAAAAAAATGGCTGTTGAATTTGGAGAGGTCATAATTGCTGGTATAAAATTCTTCACCAAATGAATGCTGCTGGTATGGTGCAAAATAATCGACCGCGGATTGTTGATAGAATCGATAGAAAGGAGTGATAGAAAAGAAAGGATTCACTTTTACTACGCTTTCAAATTCAGCGGCATTCGAATTGATTCCCCAATCATCGTGGTAAAACCGATACCATCCCCTTAGGATAAATTGATCTCCCAGAAAATAACTCGCTCGCATCCCAATCGGGATCTTGACGCGTGATGATGGCAACTCTTCTACCTGAACCTTACCATCGTTGAAGTATACCCGATGAAAAGGCAATCCGAGATAACCTTCCTGGTATACTAAACCTGCTTCTATCATCAACTGAAATTGTTTGTTGACGATTTGAGACCAGGAGAAACTTCCACTGAAAGTATTTCGTGATGCGGTAGGATAGTGATCGTCAGATCGCAACTCAATTGGATAGATTAATCTTAACTTATCAAGATAGGTCTGCAGCTTCGCGGAGAATTCCCCGCTGCGATCTTTGGTTTTCCTCGAGAAATTAGCGTTAAACCCGAGCGAGTTATAGTCGAATTCATTGGAAAAGGAAATTCCTGCACCGATGGTCTTTCCTTTTGCTTCATTCTCCATGTCCCAATGGAGCGAAGGATAAATCCGGTTGTCTGAATAAGACGCAGAACTTATGGTATGCGGATCAATTTTATCTGAAGATGCGGATGTATAATGATCTATTCCCAATTCTCCAGTGAAACTATGCTTGCGGAATTTTTTGTCATACCGGTACATTTTCAAATCGAAAGTGGTGGAAATATCCGAGAGTTTCTCTGAACCAATTCCTCCGGTAACTGCTGCATTGTTTCCATTTTGCGAATAATAACTTGAAACGATATTCGCTTCTTCAAAGGTTAGTTTTCTTACCTTATATGGAGAATCAGCTTGCGGTCTATCTTGGGAGAATGCAGCAACAATGCCGAGATATAAACCAATTACAAAAAGAGAGAGTTTTTTCATAAGTCAAAGGATCAATTGCAACCACATCCTCCTCCAGTTTTTCCGCCGTTAGCACCGGATGCGCCTTCGCGATACGATTGAAAGTTGAGTTCTGTCTTTTGAATTTTTCGGTTGGAGAGTGTCATCTCCGCATCATTTAATTTATTCTTCTGGTATTCCTTGACCGGTTTACAAGCGCATGTAAGAAGAATAAATGTTGTCGATAGAAAAAATCCTAGAGTCGCGGCAGTGAATTTCAAATTCATTTCAATTTGATATTTTCTGATGTGTAAAAGTTATCATCGTCGTCAACGACAATGCAACCAATGCCCTTAAGTTGATTAATCAGGTGGAGTCCAACTTTTATGCCCATAATCATCACCGGCGTTGCTAATGCGTCGGCCAGCTCTGCCATAGGAGCGATAATAGTGACACTTTTTATTCCTGTGACTGGCATACCCGTTTTTGGATCGATAGTATGCGAATATTTTTTTCCATCAACGATCGCGAATTTTTCATAATTGCCTGAAGTCGCAATCGAAGTGTTAGATAATTCGAGAGAAGAAAAGGCTTCGCGGCCAGTGTTTGGATCGGCGATGCCGATTGTCCAATGCTTGCCATTTGGTTGCGTTCCCCAAACCGTAAGATCACCAGAAGCATTTACAATTCCGCTACCAATTCCTTTTCGAACTAATAGTGCTTTCGCTTTGTCGGCAGCATATCCTTTACCAATCCCTCCGAATCCTATGCGCATTCCTTTTTCGCGCAGCAGAACAGTGCATTTATTTTCATCAAGAACCACATTTTGAAAATTAATCAGTCGCACTAATCTACTGGCAGTGGCCGCATCAGGCAGTCGGGTCATATGCTGATCAAAGTTCCAAAGCTGCTTGTCCACGGAGCCATAGGTAATATCAAAGGCACCTTGCGTGAGTTCAGAAATTCTTTTTGAACGTGCGATCAAATCAAAAACTTCCCGGCTAACAATTACCGGTTTTAGTCCTGCATTCCGGTTGATCAGGTTGGTTTCGCTTGAATCGTCAAAGGTTGTGAGGAGTTTTTCGATGCGTTGGACCTCATATACCGCTTCGTCTAAACATTGCATCGCATAGTTTTCTGAATCAGCAACCACGCTTATCTCAAAGCGATTGCCCATCAGCTTCATGGCCTTCTTGAATAATGTAAATTCTGACGTTAGAATTTTATTTATTGGCATCCACCACTGCTTTTACCTGGTCAGTAAACGCTTCGGGGGTGATTTGGGGAAAGCCTTTCCAGGATTTCAGAATTTTTCCATCGGCCGAAAGCAAAATCGTTAGAGGAAATACACCTTCATTATTGTAGGTGTCGGCCAATTGATCGTTCTTCGATTGTTGTTCCTTTGAGAGTTGGTTCTTCTTCAACCTGGGAAAATCCGCATTTAGCAACACGAGATGATCGTTAGCATAGGAGGTGAAGACCTTGCTTTCAAAAATGTCGTTATGCATTTTAATACAAGGTCCGCACCAATCGGATCCTGAAAAATTCAATAGGATTATTTTTCTTTCAGACCTGGCGGTTTGTTGTGCCTTTGCCAGGTCAGTTTCCCAGGGATTGGAGCTGACCAGCAAACTGGTCAGTAAGGTTATCATTAGGAATCGCATGGATTATGATTTCTGACAAATCTAATTTGTTTGATTGAATCGTATACACATGAACGTTCACTTAACAAATGATTATATGCATACGTCAAACAAATTGTTAAAGCGCAATAAAATCAATCGCGCTCTTCTTTTACCAAAGTTCCGGCCGCTGTAAAAATTGCTTGCCATCTTACGGAGCCGCGAAAAAATTCCGCCTTGAAATTTCCATCGCTTAATTTCTTCCATTCAATCCTTGTTGCATCCGGATAGCGGGTATTAAAAGCGGACAGTACAGCCATCGGAACTGAGGTGGTATTGTTACCTCCGCCGCCATTTGGATTGTCCTCAAACGCGCCATTGTTGTGCGAAATCGGATTATCATCAACACCTTTTTGCTTTGTGCACGCGGTAGTCAATAGAACGGGGATTGACAGCAGTAAGAAGAGCTTTTTCATGATAGTATTTTTTAGTTTGTATCATTTGGTCAATCCTTTCAAACGAATTGTAACCATCCCACCAAAAAAACTTGTTAAAAGCAGTTAAAATGAAGGGCTTTCCTGAGTATAATCATACTGCTCCTCGATTTAAAAAATTATTTTTGGGCTCTCCGGTTACATCATTCAGCCTTGCGTTTACTGATAACAAATTGATATGTTCATACGCAGACATAATATTTTCATTTTGATAGTGCTGGCAGCCGTGGTCAATTCCGCTTGCAACAAATCGACCGGCGATAACAGTAGTTTGCCGCCCACTTATCAATTCTCATATGGCGATTCTATTCTTTATCAAAAAAATCTCAGCACCGACTATATAGTTTATCCATCGCAACAGGAGGCCGGCACCTACTCTGCATTTCCTGATGGAATTCAGATCGATGATAAAACGGGGGCCATTAATGTTTCAAAAAGTGAAACAGGCTTGCGCTATCGAATTAAATTTATTCCGGCAGGAGGAGGGGCAGAGCATTCCACAACCGTTTTGCTTTCGGGAATTAACTATCTCGATGCCTTTTATTTTCTTTCCAGAAATGATACCGTTGCCAATCCGGTTTATAATGGAAGTTTTCAAAATGTAATTCCAAGTTCTTCTTCCGGTACATCGTTCGATATTGGATTAGGATGTAATAACGAAGGGATAGCAGTAAGCACTGCTAACGGAAAGATTAATCTGATGCAAACCATCCGAAATGGATTCTTTGGTAAGTATCCAGATAACGGCACAAGAAGGGAGTTTGAATTAAAGTACAAGATCGATGACAATAGTAAGCAGGCCCTAAACGCACTGAAGATAAAGCTGTATTATTTTGAAACCATGAATGATGTGACCCCCGACTTACTACAGTTGCTTCAAGAACGTCAGGGGACTTTGCTAGGTGCGAACATTACCTCATTTCCGGGCGAGATTCTCAGCGGTGCGGCAGGCATCAGCGGCGCAGAAAAGGTCGCAAAACCACGGCCTCCGTGCATATTCATAATTGGCAGGTAGATAATACCAACAGCGAAGCCTAAATTTGACGCACATCTATTTGAATGCGTCATCGTTTTTGTTTATTACTTATTCTTATTGTTGTCTTAATTCCACTGGCCAATACTCAGCCACGAGTGAATTATCTTAAGGACTATCAACGGGCCGAAAAATTATATTCTCTCGAAAATGCCACAGAGGCAACAGATCGGCAAGCACTTCAACTCTATCAACGTGTTGCTGCCAATCTTCCGACCTCAAAAAAAAATGATAGCATAATATTCGATTGTTATCTGAAAGCCGGCATCCTACTACAGTCTGCAAATAAAGAAAATCAATCTATCGCGGCGTTTCAAAATGCGAACCTGGTACAGCAACGATCTTCACTGCCTGATTCGCTTCGCTTTCTTCCTTATCTATATGCCGGAACAGATTTTTATACACTAAATAATCTTGATTCCGCGTCTTATTACTTCAATCTTGCAGAACAGTTAGTCAATAAATTCCCAACCTTGCATGAACAACAGCGATTGTTCAACAAGAAGGGTACCATGTACTATGAGACGGGCAACTATGTTCAAAGTAAATTCTATTTTGAAAAAGCATTATCGGTATTGGATACCACGGCGGCGGCCAATCGTTATTTCTATGTCAACTATAAGAACAATATCGCATCTGCATTAAGAAAAATGCAGCAATACCAGGACGCATTGAACATTTATCAATCGCTACTTCCATACAACATTGAGAGGAATGGTATATTGCACAATATTGGCGACGCCTACCTCGGGATAGCTGATTATGATAAGGCTATTGAATATTTGTCCAAGACCTCATATTCGAATGACAAAAAATATAATGACCTCGGATATGCTTATCTTAAACTGAATCAGTACGATTCTGCCGAAGCAAATTTTGAAAGGGCGCTCACATATGCTCCTTCATTTCGCAAGTCAACCACTGCTGGTATAACACTTACATATCTTGGACAATTGTATTTGCTACAAGGCAAGGCGAAAGATGCACTAGCTTTTTATCACAGGGCTATCATTCAGCTTGATCCGGATTTTAATGACAATCACATTGAAAAAAATCCACAGGAATTCATCGGGTTTCACTCCTATTTTAATTTGTTCGATGCCCTGGCGGGAAAGGCTAACGCATGGTATGGTTTGTTCCAGGTTACCCACAATACGGACAATTTAGCAGACGCCGTACGTACCCTGCAATCTGCCGCGTCTCTTGCAAACCAAACGCAAATGGGATATGAAAACGATGAGGCGAAATTATTTCTGAGCGAACGCGTACAACCGGTATATCAGTCGTACGTAAATTGGTGCTTACGACTATTTGAAATCACGCACTATGAAAGCTGGTTGGGTGAAGCGATTGAGGTTGCGGAAGGAAGCAAAGCTGCCGTTCTGCAATCCAGTCTGCAGCAGCTCCCGCTCTCCAGTATAAAAGGCTTATCAAGAGAACTGGTGGCGAAGGAGAGAGAACTCAAGTCAAATATCGCCCGCTTCAACCTGATCCAAAACGCTACTAGTGATTCTGATCAGGCAAGAGTAATGGAAGAAAAAATTTTGGAGGCTGAAATTGAGTTATCAAAAACCCACGCACAACTCATCGAACAACCTAATTATACGGCGATCCGAAAATCCTCGAATATAGATATTGGTGCTATTCAACAATCGCTTGAGGATGATGAAGCCGTTCTTTCCTTTTATTTCATCGATTCGTCTCTCGTGACCTTTGTTATCACTGATGAAAAGGTCTCTTACACCTACCGCAGAGATCCAGTAAACATCCTTAGTCTGGTCAGACACACTAATGAATTCGACAAAGCGGGATTAGGTAACAGGAGTGACATGAATACAATGACGTCCAATCTGTACAATATTCTTATAAAGCCATCCTCTCTGGCATTGGCTCATAAGGATCGATTAATCATCTGTCCGCACAATGATCTTTGTTACCTTCCAATGGAAATTTTGATAGACGAGAAAGGAAAGCGTTTGCTTAACCAGTTTTCGATTCGATACTTGTATTCAATGGCGTTTCTCGACAGTAATGACCCGGAATCTGATAACTACAAGTTAGCGGCATTCGCACCCTTTGCATCTAACGATTTCTCAAAGTTTGGTTTAAAAGTTCTTCCAGCTTCTAAAAAAGAAGTATCGTCATTGGAGGGAAACATTTTGATTGACTCTGCAGCAAGCAAGAAAAAATTTATAGACTTAAGTGCTGGATTCGGCGTCATTCATCTTGCCACACACGCAACCACCAATGATTCGATTCCGCTTGAATCGTTTATTGCGTTTTATCCTTCATCCGATGCACAGGCTTCATTCAAACTTTATCAACCGGAGATTTATAACCTCAACCTTGAGCATTCAAAATTGATTATCCTTAGTGCCTGCGAAACGGGCCAGGGAAAATTGGTAAATGGCGAAGGAATTCTTAGTCTGTCGCGCGCATTTTCTTACGCCGGTTGTCCGAGCATTATTACTTCGCTTTGGAAAGCCGACGATGAATCTACTGCTTACATATGCGGACGATTGCATTATTATCTTCGGAAAGGTTTGTCGAAGGACGAGGCATTGCAAAAAGCAAAATTGGATTACCTGGACGATAGAAGTATTTCAAATCAATTTAAAACTCCCCGATATTGGGCCCATTTGGTATTGATTGGGGATTCCGGCGCTGTATACCCTGATTCGGGAAGAGCCTGGAAACTTGCATTGGTCTTTGCTGTGGTGTTTATACTTTTTGTTGTGGGCTGGCGATATTGGAATAAAAAAAGGCCTGACGGGCAGGCCTTGCACAATTCCGGTTAGAGCTTCGTGATTACATCCGCCTAAGGCGGATGGGACGCGAATTCCCGCGAATTACACGGATTCCCACAAATTGAATTTTTAATAAGAACAGCGGAGAAGAATTAAGCATAATTTAAAATTCGTGCAAATCCGTGTAATTCGTGAGAATTCGTGTTTCATCCCGCCCCCGGCGGAATGGTATTATTTCGACAATTGAATGGTGCCTATTTTGGTATCTTCTCCTCTTGTGACCACAACATTATTGATAGTGGCATCACGATAATTGTTTGCGGTAGGATGCACCAATATTTGATACGTTCCGCTATTCAAACCAATTAATTTGAATTCACCTTCACCATCTGGAGTAGCCATCGCAGTATCGGATCCATTAATCGCCATGATCACTGCCTTTGCTTCGGCTGGCGCAACACGACCTTCTATTTCGCCGGACCTTCCTTTTGAAAAGGCCTTAAGTTGTGACCTCAACACAAACTGGTTTCCTTGTTGTTGAACGGAACGACCCGCGTCAAAATCAAGCCAGAAACGCATGTCGCCGCCCGCAAATACATCCACGCTGCTCTCATCAAGTTTGATGATGATCTGTGATTCGTTGTTGTGAAGACCTAGCGGAAAGGTTTCTCCGCCGATCACAACGCGATTGTTGTTGCCGAGTGTAAGTCTGAGTTTCTGCAATTTGCGACCTCTCGGGATTTGGCCTGTTGCAAATAAAGTATCGATCCCATTCTTGAATCGCAGGATGTCATATACGCCACTTCTAACATTTAAGGTAAACCAACCCCCAACACTATCCACGCCATCATCTTCAATTTTTACTTCTACTCTTTGAATGTCTACAAAAAGATTTTGTACCTGGATGCTTGGGTCATCGGTCAGATAAATCGAGATATTGGATGCGTTTTTCAAGCCAGGGCCAGCATTTTTCTGGCAAGCGATTAATAACAGTACGGTTGCGCATAGAACGGTTATCAGAGATTTCATAAAAAAGTTTTTGATGATAAACAATTGTATTTCAGTTGGAGTATTAGACTCAACATATATGAGTCATCACTGTGAATTCGTTTGTAACCTTTTCCTGAGATTATTTTTTGGCATCTACCAAATTTTACCACAAAGGGCACTAAAATTTTAAGAGGAAAGCGCTTCATGGTGAAGCTTCATCACAATTTGTAGGAGCATTTATTTGAAGACCAAAAAAGGCCACAAACAGCGGCCACGCCTGCGGCGTGGCATACAACCAACTAAAGCATACACTGTTTTGCAAATCCCAACTTCAGTTGGGACCCCGCTTTGTGGTCTTTTATGGTCTACCATAAAATGTTTCAACTGCATTAAGCGCAACTTCGAGAGAAGGTTTCGACGCCTTAAACTTCGTGCCTTTGTGGTAAAAAAAGGAATTATTTTCTCACCAACGACAACTTCATGAGAAGCCATTTGTCCACTTTATCGTGAAACAAATGATTGGGATCCGAATAAATTTTTTCAAAAAGACTTTTTGCCTCTTTGAAGCGATGAGTGTACAGGTAGGAAAGCGCGAGATAATATTCTAGCTCGTCCTTATATAGACCTGAGCTATCCTTAAGCGCCGTTTGAAAATAAGGGATAGCCTCGCGGGGCTCATTAAATTCCATATATGAAATACCTGTAAAAAAATAATCGGCGGTTGAGTGTTGTTTCGTGGAAAGAAAAATTGTTATTGTATTCGCGTAGTCCTTTTTTCTAAAGGCAGATTCAAGTGGAGTAAGATTTTCCTGTGCGCGCGTGTTTCTCAGTTCATATGGTGCGTAAAGCTGGTCATACATTTTTTTGCTGGAGAGGGTAGCATATTCATATACTCCAATGCCAAGCACCAACAGAATCAGGATTGCCGCTACGCGCATCGACCATCTGGTCAAATTTCTGACAATACCCGTCTTTGATTTAAGAGGTTGCTGTTCATTCTTTCTCATATCGGACCTGATACTTCGAATCTGCTCTTTCAAACCATAAAGACGGACTGCTTCCCTTGTTAATTTCAATCGTTCAAGTTCTATTTTCAATGAAGCTTCTTCACGCAGTCGCTTTTCAACCTGCTCCATGTCCGGTTGATCCAGTTCCTTGTCCAGGTAACGATTCAATAATTCCGTATTTGTAGAATCATTGTTCATATTGTAAAATGGCTTTAAGGTTATTGGCGAGTAAGGCATCCGATTGGATCAATTCATCCAGTTTTTTCATGCATTTATGTTTCTTATTGCGGACCACCTGCTCATTCTCATATTTCAGTTGTTCCAGTATTTGTTTCATTGAAAGGCCCTCGTAATAATAGGCTAACAGTATTTGCTGGCAAACGGAACCTAATCTGCTGATCACTTCCATCAATTGTTGTCTGCCTTCGCGAGCTCCAATGTAATGTGTCACTCCGGGGTCTTCTGTCGATTGCTCATGCTCGTATTTAGTTTCCCTTGCTGCGGCTCGTTTTCGTTTCTTCAATTCATTAAGCCAAATATTTCGATTCAACGCGAATAGAAAAGTTTTTATGCTTGATTCGCCGCGGAATTTATCGCGCTGGACGAGGTCGATAAAGGCCACTATCACTTCCTGGAATACATCTTCGGCATCGGCATCAGAGCCTGAGTGTTGCTGTACGTAAATACCCAGGAAATCAAAATAATTCCTGTAAAGCATTCGAACAGCCGCATCCATTCCTGATCCCGACCGTATTAACTGCAATAATTCCTGGTCAGAATAGTGCCTTTGTTCCATTCAACTCATCATTAGTCAACAGAAAACATCAATTTGTAACCAAGCTAATGCATTTTCGTAAACCATTTCCTGACTTCTGACTACTGACTGCTGACTCCTGACTTCTCCTACCTTTGCCAACAATTCATTTGAATATGGGAACCAAAATAGCATTGATCACTGGTGGCAGTAGAGGCCTCGGTAAGGAAATGGCGTTGCGAATGGGCGATGCAGGGCATGATGTATTGATTACTTATAATGCACAGCGAAAAGCTGCGGATGAAGTGGTGAATCAAATTCAAGGCAAAGGGCGAAAGGCGGCTGCTTTACAATTTGACGCGTCCGATTTTAACTCCATAAATAATTTTGTTACTGCCGTTGGCGAAAGTCTAGAATCTACGTTTGCAAGTTCCAGATTTGATTTCCTTGTCAATAATGCTGGCATGGGCGCCACTATCCCTTTCATGCAGGCAACCGAAGAACAATTTGACCAATTCATGAACGTCCATTTTAAGACGGTGTTTTTTCTTACGCAGCGATTGCTACCAAAAATGAATGATGGTGGAAGGATCATTAATCTTTCTTCGGGAACAACACGGTTTGCTATGCCGGGATATGCAATTTATTCGTCAATGAAAGGTGCAATCGAGGTGTTCACGCGAAATCTCGCAAAGGAGATCGGAGCGAGAGGAATCACAGTAAACGTTGTTGCGCCGGGTCCCATTGAAACGGATTTCAATAGTGCACTGATCAGGAGTAACCCGGATCGCAAAAAAATACTTTCTGCAAATACCGCGTTGGGAAGGGTAGGAGAAGCGGAGGACATCGGCGGAGTAGTGGTGTTTTTATGTTCTGATGATGCGCGGTGGATCAATGGACAACGAATTGAAGCATCGGGGGGAATAAATTTGTAATGGTAAAATTAATTTCGAAGTCGCCGTCGGGGTAGCTTTCCCTTCTGGCTACTGGCTCCTGACTCCTGTCTTCTTCTTCTTTCCCTCATTTTCTTTCACCCGAAACTTTACAATTTTTGTTATCAACGGAAGTGGCATTGGTTCATTGAGAGGAAACTGGATCGAGCCTTTTGCAAATACGTATTTTGCTATTTCTTTTTGAAATTCTTTGGTGCCCGATGGCGTGGGATAAAAGCCGATATGATTCTTCCATGCAGCAAAGTGTACCAGGTTTCCGTTAAGCTTGAATGTTGGCATTTGGTAACTGATTGCTTCCTCCGCCTCAGGTGCAGCTTTTTGAATGGTAGCCCTGATTTGTTTTAAGACTTTTTGTACATCCTCAGGAAAGGTTGCGATATAGTCGTCGATATTTTGAAAGTTTTTCATCATACATGTTGGTGTTGAGTTATTCGATAGCGTAAGGCAACAACTCCGGAATCGAAAGTCCTGCCATTCACAAGTGAGAAATTCTTTTTAATGTTTTCTTTGAACAACGAAACGCCTTCTCCTATTAAAACAGGATGAATCCACAGCAGGAATTCATCAATGAGGTTTAGAGATAAGAGGCTCCTCACCAATTTGCCGCTGCCATAAATGATCATGTTCTTGCCTTTAAGCTTCTTCAATTTAATAATTTCCGAGGCTAGATTGTCTCTTACAATTCTTGAATTCCTCCAATGGACGTGGTGAATACTCGATGAAAAAACAAGCTTGGTATAGCTGTTCATCATATCTGCAAACGCAATGTCTTCTCTCGGAAAGGATAGACAATCTGATTGGGATGGCCAATATTCCGACATTGCATCGTATGTGGACCGTCCCAATATTATGGTGTCCGCATTGCAGAGTTCCTGCGAGAGCAATTCCGCCATGTCGCTGCTCCAATTTTGAAAATGCCAATCGAGTTCAGACTCAAGTCCCGACATAAATCCATCCAGTGTCACGTTCATTGATACTACTAATTTTCTCATCAATTAGAATTGAAGCTGGCCAACGAGGTTTTGTTGTTTTGCGCTCTGCGTTTTATTGGAAACCTTTTTACGATAAAAAACATACGATAGCGTCGCAAGCAGAAATGGAATTACCATAAATGCGGTCCCGGAAACAGGTTGGCCGGATGCGACAATGGAGTACGTTGCGCCCACAAGGTCAAACACAAGTCCGGCATAAGCCCATTCTTTCAGTCGGGGAAAGCCGGGAACCAGTATGGCAATAACCCCAAGTACTTTGGCCACACCTATAAATGGAATGAAATAGAGTGGATAGCCTAATCCGTCGTGCATGCCTTTGACTGCGATTTCGCTTGATATAACATCAGGCACTGCTGACATAAACATCATGGCAGCAAAAAGTCCGGTGAAGATCCAGTAAAAAATAATTGTCTTTTTCATTGTATTCTTTTTTTAGGTATGATAATGACCAGACAAATGTAGCTTTCGAAATGTTGGATCAAGGAGTGTGTATCTGACTTTGAGGGGTGGTATCCGCGTCGGCGCTGCGCGGGGAACTAAGAAAATGAATTAGGATGATTAAATTTGATATCCTCTTCATACATCACAGCACAAAAAACCTGGAATGAAACACATTTCAATTCTTGTCCCGAAAGAATCAGTACCGGCGGCCATCGTAGATCCGCGCTACATGTTTAGCGCCATCAATATGTTTTTCGAGCAGTCTGGAAAGGATCCGGTGTTCGATATCCAATTGGTAGGATTGACCAAACAGGTTTCCTTGATCAACAGTGTTTTCTCCGTAAATACTGACAAACTTTTGAACGAAGTGAAAAAGACCGATCTCATAATCGTGCCTGCGTTAAGTGGCGATATCAAAAATGCAGTTGAGATGAATAAGGAATTCATTCCCTGGATCGTTGATCAGTATAATCGCGGAGCCGAGGTGGCGTCTTTATGTATCGGAGCATTTCTGCTGGCATCCACAGGATTGTTGAGTGGAAAGAAATGTTCCACTCATTGGTTATTTGCAAATGAGTTCAGAGATATGTTTCCTGATATCACGCTGACTGATGGAAGTATCATAACAGAGGAACACGGATTATATTCCAGTGGTGGTGCGGCTTCTTACTGGAATCTTTTGCTTCACCTCGTTGAAAAATATACCAATCGCGAAATGGCGATTCGCGCTGCAAAATTCTTCGCCATAGAAATTGACAGAAAGAGTCAATCGCCGTTCATAATGTTCAATGGTCAGAAACGCCACGAAGACGAACCCATAAAAAGGGCGCAGGAATTTATTGAGGCTAATGTGACAGAAAAAATATCTGTCGAGGAATTGGCCGATCGATTCGCTATTGGTAAACGCCACTTTGAGAGAAGATTTAAGAAGGCCACCAGTAACACTCCTGCTGAATATATTCAAAGAGTAAAGGTAGAAGCAGCAAAGAAAAAACTTGAAACAGGAATGAAGAATGTAAACGAAGTGATGTATGAAGTGGGATATTCTGACACCAAAACCTTCAGAACAGTCTTTAAAAAAGTAACCGGTCTCCTTCCCGCAGAATATAGGAGCAAATACAATAGGTCTGCTATAAATTAATCATAGCTTTCTTAACGCAGAGCCTTTATGAGCTCCAACATGATCCGTTTTATCACTCTTGATTTCGTATTGGGATCCTCTTTTGAGACGACATCAATCTTGAAACTTCTTACCATTTCGGTTTGATAAAATATAATTGAGTGCCATCGGGGTCACTGAAATGAAGAAATTGTCCGCCCTCCTCATTTCGCTCCTGCACAGTGATGGACAAATTTGTGAGAGCCGACTTTTCAGTTTCAATATTATCTGTTGTAAAGCCAATTGAAGTATTGCCTGAACCAGTTGCCGCGGGATCATCAGTAGGGTGCAATCCAATCACTACGCCGGGGGCGGCAAGTTGCGCATAATGGTTTCCCCAGCGATTCTTCATATTGAAACCGATGGATTGGTAAAAAGAAATGGACCGATCCATGTCCTTCACCATAATGGTAATGTTAGAGTCTTTAATGGCCATGATGGGGGGATTTAATAGAGAAAAGGTACATAAGTTCTGGGAACTGGTTGCTGGTTGCTAGTTGCTGGTTCCTACTTGCTGGTTACTAGGAAACCTCAAACCTGATAGGTAGCTACCAGCAACCAGCAACCAGCAACCAGTAACCACTGACATCATTCTCACCTTATCAAAATAACAGTTCCCTTTAATTGAGTAGAGATATTGGATCTCGTGTATATGCATTTCCAAACGTA
>JADMIO010789812.1_pt1 | contig 19007 bp, 18 predicted proteins | sample 8958161 | NCBI WGS metagenome assembly JADMIO01 (sample SAMN16585339, study PRJNA669376) | soil metagenome | isolation source: Crop rotation soil | place: USA: Cullars Rotation, Alabama | collected 2011
CTTTCCCCCGGGGCCGGGCGCGGCGGCGGCGGGCCAGCCTCCGGGGAGCTCCAGGAGGCGCAGGTTCTTCTTGGCCGCCAGCACCTGGCGGGCGGCGTCGTCGAAGGAGGGCGCCAGCACCGCCTCCAGGAAGGTCTCGGCCAGCAGCGCCGCCAGCCCGGCGTCGACGGGCCGGTTGAGGGCCACGATGCCGCCAAAGGCGCTCAGCGGGTCGGCGGCACGGGCCCGACGGTAGGCCGCCGCCGCGCCAGCAGCGTCGACGGCGGTACCGCAGGGGTTGTTGTGCTTGATGATGCAGGCGCCCGGGCCGTCCAGCTCCAGGACCAGGCCGAGGGCGGCGTCGAGATCGAGGATGTTGTTGTAGGAGAGTTCCTTGCCCTGCAGCTGCGCCGCCGAGAGCACCGACGGCGGCTGGGGGACGCCGGGGCGGTCGTCCCAGCCCTGGCGGTAGAGCGCCGCCCGCTGGTGGGGGTTCTCGCCGTAGCGCAGCGACTGCACGCGCTCGAACGGCAGGACCAGGCGGTCGGGCCACGCGGGGTTCGTGTCGGGCGCTCCGGCGGGCGCGGCGGGGATGTCGGCGGCCAGCTGGGACTGGAACCAGCCGGCGATCACCGCGTCGTAGGCGGCGGTGTGCGCGAAGGCGCGGGCGGCGAGCTCCCGTCGCAGCGCCGGGCCCACCTCGCCGGTGGCGCGCAGCTCGGCGACCACCCGCTCGTAGTCCGACGGCTCGACCACCACCGCGGTGCGCTCGTGGTTCTTGGCGGCGGCCCGGATCATGGTGGGTCCGCCGATGTCGATCTCCTCCACGACCTCCTGGTAGCCCAAACCGCGGCGGGTGGCCTCGCGGAAGCGGTAGAGGTTGACCACCACCAGGTCGATGGTGGGGTACCCGAGCCGGGCCATGGTGGCCACATCGTCGTCGGTGGCGCGGGAGAGGATGCCGGCGGCCACCTTGGGGTGCAGGGTCTTCACGCGGCCGCCCAGGATCTCCTCGGCGCCGGTGAAGGCGGCCACGTCGACCACGGCCACGCCGGCCTCCCGCAGGGTCCGGGCGGTGCCCCCGGTGGAGAGGATCTCCAGGCCCAGGGCGGAGAGCGCCCTGCCGAGCTCCGGCAATCCTCGCTTGTCTGCAACGCTGATGAGGGCCCTGCGAAACATTGTGGTTCCTCCGCCATGCCGCCCGCCGGGAGCTCCGCACCACGCAGTGGCGACCTGCGGCTCCAGGGTCCGGCCGGAGGCCGGGCACCACCCGGGCGTGCAGAGGGGACGGTTGGGGCGGAGCCGTCCTAACAGGCCCGGTCGGCAGCGTCAACGCGAGGCTTCGGAATCGACCGTTCCTGGGCGGATTCCAGGGCGGAATTCTCGATCAGATCGTGATCAGATCAGTCGTGAGACCGCCCTGATCACGATCAGGACGATAAGAGGAGGCGACGACCAGCCGAGGGAAGCGCGAGCAGATACGGGGACCGGCGTGAGGAGTACGGACCGTGGGCACGAGAGCGGAGACGTGGCGACGGAGAGGTGGGCGAGAGGGCGTGGCGAACGAGGCGTGGCGAAAGCGGGGCGGAGCGACGGCGAGAGCGACGAGAACCGATGAGACCGATGGGTCCGATGGGTCCGATGGGTCCGATGGGTCCGATGGGTCCGATGGGTCCGGCCAGGTTCCGGCCTAGTCCTCGGCCAGGGTCTCCAGCTCCTCGACCGGGCTGGCCATCTTCAGCTTGAGGAGGCCGCGCACCTCCACCTGGCGGATGCGCTCGCGGGTGAGGTTCAGGATCTCGCCCACCTCCTCGAGGGTGACGCCGCCGCGGTCGGCCACGTCCAGCGCGCAGGTGTGCTCCATCTCCCACACCTCGAGGTCCGGGAAGTTCAGCTTGATGCTGCCCGTCTCCGGGTTCACGTCGAGGTAGAGGTGGTGCTTGCAGCTGACGAAGGGGCAAGGACGCATCCCGCCCTGGCAATCCTCGCGCTCAGTCGGCCGCTCGTGGTCCGTCGGAGGATAGAGCAGCGCGCCCAGCCGCAGCTCCTCCTTGGACAGCCTCTTCATCGCGATCGTCTTGGCGCGGGTACGACCCCGCTTGCCCTGCGGCCCGCGCCCACGGCGTCCGGGCTGGGGACCATCGCTCTCCTCCTCGTCGAGCGATTCTTCCCCGAGCTGGAGCTCCTCCGACTCGTCCAGGGCGTCCTCGAGATCGTCCCGGTCGGTCATTTCGAGCTCCTCGATCGCGACTTCAGGCTTCAGCTGCTCCATTCCGGCCTCCTGCGCTCTTTTTCGTTCTGCTGGACGGCGCCGCGCGCGCCGCCGTTTATTGCTTGCCCGCGTTCCCGGCGATTGGCATCGGCTGGTGTCCGCGCCAGCCTCTGATGCCGTACCGATTGCGCTGAATCACTTGGATCCCTGGCCGGGGCCCTGCCCCATTCCCTTCTTCCCTGCCCGCTTGCCGCCCGTGGCAGCGATGGGCTCATCGCCCCGCTTCTGCCCGGCCACCTGCCGCTCCAGGTGGCCCAGCTGCCTGACCAGCTCCGCTCCGGTCTTGCGCGCGTCGGCGAGGTCCTTGAGCAGCGTGCGACGCCGGGTAGCCTCCAGCTCGCCCAGCTTCTGCTCCAGCTCGTCGAACAGCTCACTCAATTCACCTTCCAATGAGTCCAGCGCGTCCTTGAATTGCAGAAAACTGTGCTGGATCTCCTCGATGGTGTAGTTCTCCGCCATCATCTGCTTGATGGACACGATCCTGCGGATCGTGACGGCCGGGTACACCCCCTGGGAGCCACGATGCTTCCCCTTCATTCCAATTCGCTTGGAACGGGGGAGCAATCCCAGCTGGATGTACTTCCGGAAGGTGGCTTCGGAGAACTTGATCCCGCGCGCGTTGAAGAGGTCGAGGATCTGACGGGAGCTGAGCCCCCCGGCGTGATTCCTCTCCAGCTCCTTGAGGTCCCGTTCGTTGAAAAGGCGATCTTCCACTGAAGAGATTCTTTTGAGAATAATCGCCTGAGTATAGGCTTTTCAAAGGGTGAGCGTCAGTGTATTTTACTGAATGATCGTGTCAACAAAAAAGCGTGAAGCCCGTCACCCTTTTTTCGTCGCTGCATCCAATGCCTGAACAGGTCATCAGTACTGGCTGCTGAACGCGCCATCAGTGCAGCCGCCCGCCCCCCTTTCCCGCGCTCACCGACGGTGATCGCCCCCGGACGCGCCACCCCGCCGTTGCCACGTGCAAAGAAGCCGGCGGCGGGCTACATCTGGGACGTGTCATTGCGGCCATCTCGCTTCCTGCTCCCGCTCTGCCTGGCCTTCGCATGCCCGCGCATGGCGGCGGCCATCGAGTCGCCGCCACCCGCCGCCGCTCCGACGGCGGTGCCGGGCGACGTCGCCTCCGCCGCAGCCGCGACAACCGGCCCTTCTCCGAGGGAACCGGCCCGCCCTCCCGAGCTCATCACCCCGCGCCTCCTCGAGAGCGAGGCCCTCGGCCTGGAGATGACCCTCCCGCGCGGCTGGGACCTCCACCGGCCGGCCTATCCCGGCGCCCTCCTCGGCGTTCGCCTCTGGCCGCTGCGCCAGCCGCGTCCCGTCGCCCAGATCACGGTGGCGGTGGCCGGCCACCCCGACACCGTCGCCACCGTCCTCTATCGCAACCGCACCGCCCTGCTCGCCCTCGGCTTCCAGGCGGCACCCGCGCCGGCGACGGCCGGCCCGGAGCGCGCGGACCTCGCCGAGCTGGTGGTCACGCCGCCGCGGCGGGACGCCATGGTCCGCCAGGTGTACCTGGCGCGGGGCCACGACATCCTGGTGGTCTCGCTGCGCGCGCTGCCGACCTTCTACGCCGCCGCCACCCCTGTCCAGGACCGCCTGGTGCGCGCGCTGCAGAGCGCCACCCTGTCGGCCCCGCCTCCCTGACCCGAGAGACCACGACGTCCATGAACAGTCCTGACGAGCTCCGCCAGCACCTCGCCCGCCACGCCTACCTGGCCGACACCCGGGTGGCGGTGTCCGCCTTCCTGGCCCTCCGCCTCGGCCGCCCTCTCCTGCTCGAGGGCCCCGCCGGCGTCGGCAAGACCTCGCTGGCCCTGGCCCTCTCGCGGGCCCTGTCCGCGCCGCTGGTGCGGCTGCAGTGCTACGAGGGCCTCGACGAGACCCGGGCCCTCTACGAGTGGGAGTACCCCAAGCAGCTCCTCTACGCCCAGCTGCTCCGATCCCGGCTCGACGACCTGATCGCCGACGCCCCCACCCTGTCCGCCGCGGTGGAGCGCATCGCCGCCCACGACGCCGCCTTCTTCCAGCGCCGGTTCCTGCTGGAGCGGCCGCTCCTGCAGGCCATCACCGCCCCGGCCCAGACGGTGCTGCTGGTGGACGAGGTGGACCGCTCCGACCCGGAGTTCGAGGCCTTCCTGCTGGAGGTGCTGGCCGAGATGCAGGTCACCATCCCCGAGCTGGGCACCATCAGCGCCACCACCCGTCCGCTGGTGCTGCTCACCACCAACGCCAGCCGCGAGCTGTCCGATGCGCTGCGGCGCCGCTGCCTGCACCTGGCCCTCGGCTACCCCGACCTGGAGCGCGAGCTGGCCATCGTGCGCGAGCACGTCCCGGGCATCGAGGAGTCGCTGGCGCGGGCGGTGGTCGACGCGGTGGCGCAGCTGCGCGCCCTGGAGCTGCGCAAGCCGCCCAGCGTGGGCGAGACCATCGACTGGGCCCGCTCGCTGCAGGCCCTGGGCGCCCTCACGCTGGACGCCGCCGCCGCCGAGGCCACCCTCGGCGTGGTCGTGAAGCACGCTGCCGACGAAGACGTCGCCCTGGCAGCGCTACGTCGGCGATAGGAGCGCGGTCGCCCTTCAGGGGAGGGCGCTGGGGCGGGGGCCGGAGCGGGACTCGTCCGGTTCCACCGAGGGCGGCTCCGGGGTCACGCGCTCCGCCACCAGCGGTGGGGCCAGGGTCGGGGCGGTGGGGAGCGGGGGGCCGGGTTTCCACTTCTTGGCCACCAGCGGCTGCAGCTTCTTCTTGCGCCAGTCCCACTCCGCGCCGAAGTCCTTGCACCCCAGCACCCGGTCGCGGGACGAGCAGTAGATGCGCACGTGGAAGTGGTCGTCGTGCGGCGCCCGCCTTCCAGCGAAGCGCAGCACGTCGCTGGCCCGGGCCACCAGCTGAGGGTCCTCGCCGCGGGCGACCGCGTGGGCCAGCAGTCGGGTCTTGATGTTCTCGTCGACGAAGACGTACTGCACCTGGGCCTCCGGGGCCACCAGCAGGGCTCGGATCAGGTTCCAGTTGCGACGGTCGTCGAAGCGCAGCTCCAGCCCGGCCCGGGAGGCGCCGGTCTTGTTGAAGCTGACCATCTGCTCCGCCAGCACCGGACGACCCTGGAGATCGGTCTGGAAGAAGACCAGGTCGGCGTCGCGGCCCGAGGCGTGCGAGCGGTGCGACGAGACGTACCCGCCGCCGCGCCGCGACATGTCGGCCACCGCCAGCACCGACCCGCGGTCGACCCGGTGCAGGCGAGCGGCCACGTTGCGGATCAGGTTGACCAGCTCACCCGTGCCGTAGCGCCGCTCGCGCGCCCGCCAGCGGGCAGGCTGGCGGTAACCCGGCCCCGAGTAGGCCAGCCTCTTTCCGCCGAAGATGCGGCCACGGGTGGTGGACCCCAGGCTGATGCTGCGGCGCTCGTCCAGGCCCGAGGTGCAGGCGCTGGAGACCAGGCCCAGGAGCGCGATGACCACCACGGCTTGCGCCTGAACCAGCCACCGCATGCGTCCTACATGGTAGGCGGCTTCAGGCGGCGCGGCAATTCCGTGACAGCGGGACATGCGATGACCGCGGAGCGCGCACGCTGGCGACCGCCACACGCGCACGCTCACTCAACGTTCTACGCCGCGCCGCCCTGCCCACCCCCGGTGGATGCGTCGCCCGTCTCGTTGCCTGCTTCCGTGCCCGTGCCCGTGCCGGTCCCCGCCGTCTCCGACGACTCAGCCTCGCCGGCGCCGCGATAGAGGGTCTCGGCGGCCCTGTGCATCGCCTGGGTCAGCGCCTCGTGCGCGGCGCCCAGCTCCTCGCCGGTGGCCCCGCGCGCCAGCACCGCCTGCGCCTCCTTGAGGGCCGCGTCCAGCGGTCCGCGTTCGTCCTCCGCCAGCCGCGAGCCGTGCTCGTGCAGCGTGCGTTCGGTGTTGTAGACCAGACCATCCAGCTTGTTGCGCTGCTCCAGGTCGGCCTTGCGGCGGCGGTCGTCCTCGGCGTGGCGCTCGGCCTCCTCCACCATGCGCTGCACCTCGCCCTCCGCCAGCCCGCTCGACGAGGTGATGGTGATGTGCTGCTCCTTGCCGGTGGCCTTGTCACGGGCGTGGACGTTGACGATGCCGTTGGCGTCGATGTCGAAGGTGACCTCGATCTGCGGCGTGCCCCGCGGGGCAGGCTGGATCCCGTCGAGGTCGAACTTCGCCAGGGTGCGGTTGTCGGCCGACATGGGACGCTCGCCCTGCAGCACGTGCACCTGCACCGAGCTCTGGTTGTCGGTGGCGGTGGAGAAGGTCTCGGTCTTCTTGGTGGGGATGGTGGTGTTGCGCGGGATCAGCGTGGTCATCACGCCGCCGCGGGTCTCGATGCCCAGCGAGAGCGGGGTGACATCGAGCAGCAGCATGTCCTTCACTTCGCCGGCCAGCACGCCCGCCTGCACCGCAGCGCCCAGCGCCACCACCTCGTCGGGGTTGACGCCGCGGTGGCCCTCCTTGCCGAAGAAGGCCTTCACCTTCTCCTGCACCAGCGGGATGCGGGTCGAGCCCCCCACCATCACCACCTCGTCGATCTGCGAGGCCTGCTTCTTGGCATCGGCCAGCGCCCGCCGGCAGGGCTCGATGGAGCGCTCCACCAGGTCGCCCATCAGCTGCTCCAGGCGGGACCGGGAGAGGCGGGCCTGCAGGTGACGCGGGCCGCTGGCGTCGGCGGTCAGGAACGGCAGGTTGACCTCCGTCTCCATCACCGACGACAGCTCGATCTTGGCCTTCTCCGCCGCCTCCTTCAGCCGCTGCACGGCGATCTTGTCCTTCGACACATCGATGCCGGTCTCGTTCCTGAACACGTTGACCAGCCAGTCCATCACCCGCTGATCGATGTCGTCGCCGCCCAGGTGCGTGTCACCGTTGGTGGAGACCACCTCGACGACCTTCTCGCCCACCTCCAGGATGGAGATGTCGAAGGTGCCGCCGCCGAAGTCGTAGACGGCGATCAGCTGGTCCTGCTTCTTGTCCAGGCCGTAGGCCAGCGCCGCCGCGGTGGGCTCGTTGACGATGCGCTTGACGTCGAGGCCGGCGATGCGGCCGGCGTCCTTGGTGGCCTGCCGCTGGGCGTCGTTGAAGTAGGCGGGCACGGTGATCACCGCCTCCGTCACCGGCTGCCCCAGGTGCGCCTCGGCGGCCCGCTTCAGCTTCATCAGGATGCGCGCCGAGATCTCCGGCGGCGAGTAGGCCTTGCCGCGGATCTCCACCGCCACGTCGTCCGCGCCGCCGCCGGAAGTCACCCGGTAAGGCACGCGGGCCGCTTCCTCCGTCACCTCGCCGTGTCGGCGTCCCATGAAGCGCTTGATGGAGTAGACGGTGTTCTCGGGGTTGGTGATGGCCTGACGGCGGGCAATCTGGCCCACCAGCACGTTGTTCTGCGCATCGAAGGCCACCACCGAGGGGGTGAGGCGCGAGCCCTCCTCGTTGACCACCACCCGGGGCTCGCCGCCCTCCATGATGGCCACGACGGAGTTGGTGGTGCCGAGGTCGATGCCGACGATCTTTCCCATGGACAAGGAGCTCCTTGTTGACTCGAACAGCGCCCGACACTAGCATCCGCGTTCCAGTTCGCCAGCGTAGCTCAGTCGGTAGAGCAGCTGATTCGTAATCAGCAGGTCTCGGGTTCAAGTCCCGACGCTGGCTCCGAGTAACCAGGCCCCGGTTCGTCTCTGACGGCCCGGGGCTTCGTGCTTCCGGGCGCCGTCCGCGACATGCTCCACAACGTGTCATCCGTCATCGTGGTCTTCGCGCGTGGCCCTGGCGACCGGAGCGGCCGCGACTTCGACGCCGCTCGCCGGCCTGCCGCCCGCCTGCACCGCCGGCTGCTCGAGCGCACCCTGCGCACGGCCGCCGCGGTGGCCCATGCCACCGTTCACCTGGTCACCACCGGCCCCCTGCCGCTGGCCGAGGAGCTGGCCGGTCGCTGCGTGCCGTCCGCGCGGCTGGTGGTGCGCGCGCAGCACGGCGAGACCGCCCAGGCCCGCCTGGAGGATGCCGTGCGCGGGGCCTTCCTCGATGGCGCTCGCCGCGCGGTGGTGATCGGCGCCGACTCGCCGGAGCTGCGTCCCCGGCACCTGCGACAGGCCTTCACTGCCCTCGACAGCGGGGGCGCCCGCGCCGTGCTGGGGCCGGCCCGCGACGGCGGCTACTACCTGCTCGGCCTCTCCCGCTTCAGCGCCGCCCCCTTCGCCGACATGCGCTTCGGCTCCGCCGACGTGCTGGCCCGCACCACCTCGGCCCTGACCGGGGACGGCTTCGCCCTCACCAGCCTGGAGCCGCTCCACGACCTGGACGACCGGCGCGCCCTGCTGGGCCTGGCCCAGCGGCTGCGCCGGCGGAGCCATACCGCCTCCGACCTCCTGCCGCTGGTCCTGGCCACCCTGGCCGCCCCCTCGGTCCCGCTGGCCGTGGTCCGCCCGCCCTCGCAGCCGGGCACGCTCCGCATCGTGGCTGCCCGCGGTCCTCCCTCCCGCTCGCTCCCCGTCTCCTCCGTCACGCTGTAGCCGTCAATCTGTTCTCGATCCGCGACCCGCGCGCCGAGCGGTGCCCCCGCACCGCCAGCCACGCGCAGCCACGGACCCTGCTCCCTGGAGACCGCCATGAGCGATCGTCCCTCTGCTCACGACCCGCGCGACCACTACTACCACTCCGCCGATCTCGGCCGGTTCGGCGAGATGGGCGAGAACCGTCCCGAGCTGGCCCGCAAGTTCTTCGACTGGTACGGGGCCGTGTTCGCCGACGGTGCGCTCTCCGCCCGGGAGAAGTCGCTGATCGCACTGGGCGTGGCGCATGCCGTCCAGTGCGCCTACTGCATCGATGCCTACAGCAAGGACGCTCTGGAGAAGGGCTGCGATCTGGACCAGCTCACCGAGGCGGTGCACGTGGCCGCCGCCATCCGCGGCGGGGCCTCGCTGGTGCACGGGGTGCAGATGCGGAACCACGCCGCCAAGCTGGGCGCCTGAGCATGGGGTCCGCCGACGAGCCGACCGCCCCCCAGGCGCAGGCCCGGCTGGAGGCGCTGCCGCTGCAGCGCGAGTTCCACACCGCGCTGGGCAGCGCCCACCTCTGGCCGCTGCACCCGCGGCCGCTGCAGGTGCTGCAGATCAACGTGGGCAAGCTCTGCAACCAGACCTGCCGCCATTGCCACGTCGACGCCGGGCCCTGGCGCACCGAGCAGATGAGCCGGGCCACCATGGAGGCCTGCCTGGCGGTGCTGGGCAAGACGTCCATTCCCACCGTCGACATCACCGGCGGCGCCCCGGAGCTGCACCCCGACTTCCGCTGGCTGGTGGAGTCGGTGGCCGGGCTGGGACGCCACGTCATGGACCGCTGCAACCTGACGGTGCTGGACCTGCCGCGCTCGCAGGACCTGGCGGAGCTCTTCGCCCGCCACCGGGTGGAGGTGGTGGCCTCGCTGCCGCACTACCGGGCCCTGAACACCGACAAGCAGCGCGGCGAGGGCGTGTTCGAGAAGTCCATCGCCGGTCTGCGCCGCCTGAACCAGGTGGGCTACGGCGACGGCACCTCGGGGCTGCGGCTGGTGCTGGTGACGAATCCGGTGGGCGCCTTCCTGCCGGGGGCCCAGGCCTCGCTGGAGGCGGAGTGGAAGCGGGACCTCCTGCGCCAGCACGGGGTGCGTTTCGACGCCCTTTATTGCATCACCAACATGCCCATCAATCGCTACCTCCAATGGCTGGTACAATCGAACAACCTGGAGGCCTACATGGAGCGATTGGTGTCCGCCTTCAATCCTGCCGCCGCCGCCGGCGTGATGTGCCGGACCACCCTGTCGGTGGGCTGGGACGGGCGCCTCTACGACTGCGACTTCAACCAGATGCTGGAGCTGGGGGTGGAGGGCGACGCTCCCCGGACCATCTTCGACTTCGACGAGGCGGCGCTGGAGCGGCGCAGCATCGCGGTGGGACGCCACTGCTTCGGTTGCACCGCCGGGGCCGGCTCGAGCTGCGGGGGATCGCTGACGTGAGCGGCGGCGGCAACAGGGGTGCGGGGTCGGTGGTGCGGCCGGAGGGATGCGTGGCCGGGTGCTGGGCGTGCTGCCACGACCGCACCGGCAGCGGCCGCTGGGTGGAGCTGGGCGAGGGTGACACCGGTGTCCCCGCGGAGCTGACCTGGAGCACGCCGGGCTGGAGCCCGCAGGGCGACCCGCCTCCCATCCGCTACATGCGTCACCGACCCGATGGCACCTGCATCGCCCTTTCGGGCGGGCTCTGCTCCATCTACGCCGTCCGGCCGCAGGTGTGCCGCGACTTCCAGGCCGGCAGCTGGCAATGCGACAGCGCGCGGGCCCGGCGCGGCCATGCCGTCTGACACCACCCCTGCCCTGTTCGGCCCGGGGCAGACCCTGGGGGGTCGTTACCGGCTGGAGCGCGCTCTGGCTCATGGGTCGGTGACCTCCCTCTTCACTGCCCGCGACCTCACCTCCGGCAGCGAGGTTGCGGTGAAGGTGCTGCAGCCGCAGCTGACCTCCGACGAGACCATGGTGCAGCGCTTCCTGCAGGAGGCCCGCTGCGCCACCGCCGTGTCGCACCCCCACGTGGCGGTGGTGCTGGGGTCCGGCACCGAGCTGGCCCCCATCGGAGACGGCGTCCAGGTGCCCTACCTGGTCGAGGAGCTCCTGCACGGGCAGACCCTTCGGGAGCGCCTGGTCAGCGGCAACCCCCGCCTGCCGGCCGGAGAGGCCGTGGAGCTGCTGGTGCCGGTGGCGGCGGCGCTGGAGCTGCTGCACCGCGGCCACATCATCCACCGCGACCTCAAGCCGGAGAACCTGTTCCTCACCGAGATCGGCGGCCGGCCGGGGCTGAAGCTGCTCGACTTCGGCCTGTCCAAGGTGAAGTCGGGCCCGGGACGGGTGGTCACCCGCGCCCGCTCGCTGCTCGGTAGCCCGCTCTACTCCTCACCCGAGCAGCTGCGCGGCGACGACGACATCGACGGCCGCGCCGACCAGTGGAGCCTGGGGGTGGTGCTCTTCGAGGTGGTGGCGGGCCGCTGTCCCTTCCGCGCCTCCACCCTCTACGAGCTGATCGCCCAGGTGCTCGACTCTCCGGCGCCGCCGCTCGACACCCTGGCCCCGGACGCACCGCCGGAGCTCACGCGGGTGGTGGCCCGGATGCTGGACCGCGAGAAACGCCGCCGTTTTCCGTCGATGTACGCAGTCCAGGAGGCGCTCCTCGACTGTAGTGGACATGCACTGGACAATGGTCCACCGACGGTGGAGCTGCGCCAGCAGCTCACCTCCGTGCTGGTCGGCCCCGCCCTCCCCGGCACGTCAGACCCGGCGGCCGACTCCGCCGCTCCCGAGGGCGGCAACCCCGACGGCAGCGGTTCTCGCCCGCGGAGCAGCTGGCTGTCCCGCCTCTGGCGGCGCCGCTGACCAGGCTTCAGCCGCGCAGCAGCGTCGATCTATCCGCGCAGGAGCTTCGCTCTATCCGCGCAGCAGCGCTTCGAGGCGAGGATCCACCGGCTCGGTGAAGCGCACCCCGAAGCCCTCCTCGCCCGGCGTCTGGCCCTGCTCGTAGAGCCGCTCCCAGACCACCTTGCCGCGCATCACGATGTGCGCGTCTTCCCCCACCGAGATCTCCATCACCACGTCGGTGCCGATGGGCAGCGGGGCCCGGGTGCGCACGAACACCCCGCCCGACGACAGGTTGGAGATGTAGACCTGCCGGAGGTCCTGGTCGGTGGGGAAACTGAGCCGCAAGCTCACCGGCAGCGATACCGGCACTCGCGGGTGAAGCCGCATGTCGCGCATGAGTGCGATCCTCGTCCAGCTCCCGATCCTACACCCCGGTGGCGGCCCCGCGCACCCACGTCGTCAACACGTCCTCGTAGGGCGCCCGGGCCACGCCGACCTCGGTGATGATGGCGGTCACCAGCCGGGCCGGGGTCACGTCGAAGGAGGGGTTGTACACCCCGACGCCGTCGGGGGCCACCTGGGTCGGCCCCACGTGGGTCACCTCGCGCGGCGAGCGCTCCTCGATGGGGATGCCGCTGCCGTCGCGGGTGTGGATGTCCAGGGTGGACAGCGGCGCCGCCACGAAGAAGGGCACCTCGTGCGCCCGCGCCAGCGTGGCCACCCCGTAGGTGCCGATCTTGTTGGCCACGTCGCCGTTCCTGGCGATGCGGTCCGCCCCCACCACCACCATGTCGATCACACCCTTCTGGAAGAAGTGCGCTGCCATGTTGTCGGTGATGACGGTGACATCGAAGCCATCGCGGAGCAGCTCCCAGGCCGTCAGCCGGGCCCCCTGCAGGAAGGGCCGGGTCTCGTCGGCCAGCACGCGCACCTTGCGGCCGGCCTCGCGGGCTGCCCGCACCACGCCGAGCGCCGTGCCGTAGCCGCCGGTGGCCAGCGCCCCGGCGTTGCAGTGGGTGAGGATGGTCACCACGCCGTCGTCGCGCCGGGCGGACGGCACCAGCTGGGCGCCATGGCGTCCGATGGCCCGGCAGGACTCCACGTCCTCGCGCCAGATGCGCTCCGCCTCCTCCACCAGCCGCACCGCCAGCTGCGACGGCGCCGCGGTGGCCACCTGCCGGGCGCAGGCCCGCATGCGGTCCACCGCCCACATCAGGTTCACGGCGGTGGGGCGGGCTGCGCGGATCACGTCGCAGGCCTGCTCCACCGCCGGCAGGGCGGACGCGCCGCCCCCCGGTTGCACCACTGCCGCCAGGGCCACGCCGAAGGCGGCCGCCACCCCGATGGCCGGCGCCCCGCGCACCACCATGTCCTTGATGGACCCGGCCACCGCCACCGGATCGCGGTACTCGCGCCAGAGCTCCTCGACGGGCAGAAGGCGCTGATCGATCAACCACAGCGCACCATCCTTCCAGCCGATGGGCGACAGCTCGCCGCCCGGCCCCACCCCCAGCCCCTCCGCTCGTTCTGCAATTCCGGTCTTCATGATCTCCTCAAACATCACCGTACACGAGGCCGCGGATGGTGCTGCAGCTGGCGAGCGCGCCCGGAGACAGGAACCGGAGCGTAGTCTTCTACGTGAGGATTCCTGTCGAGGACGTAAGCCGCCAGATGCCGTACCAGCCGCGGCCGCACTCAATCCTCGGCGAGCACCTGGCGCAAGAGCTGGTTGACCCGCTCGGGGTTGGCCTTGCCACCGGTGGCTCGCATCACCTGTCCGACGAAGAAGCCCAGCACCGTCACCTTGCCGGCCCGGTACTGCTCCTTCTGCTTGAGATTCTTGCTCACCACCTCGCGCACCGCCTGCTCGATGGCGCCGCTGTCCGAGACCTGCATGAGCCCCTCGGACTCCACGATCTCGCGGGCGCCGCGGCCGCTCTGCCACATGCGGGCGAAGACGTCCTTGGCGATCTTGCCGGAGATGGTGCCCTCGTCGATCAGCGCGCACAGCCGCCCCAGCTCCGCCGGCCGCACCGGACAGCGCTCGGCGTTCATCACGTCGCGCGCGTCGGTCACCCGGGCCAGGAGCTCCGAGGTCACCCAGTTGGCGGCCCGCTTGGGATCCACCTTGGCGCCCACCGCGGCCTCGTCGAGCATCTCCTCGAAGTACTCGCCCAGCTCGCGCTCGCTGGTGAGGAGGCGGGCGTCGTAGCCGGGCAGTCCGTGCTGGGCCTCGAAGCGGGCCCGCCGAGCCGCCGGCAGCTCCGGCAGCGCCGCCCGCACCTCGCCGATCCAGGCCTCGTCGATCACCAGGGGAGGCAGGTCCGGCTCGGGGAAGTAGCGGTAGTCGTGGGCCTCTTCCTTGGAGCGCATGGAGCGCGACACGCCGCGGTCCACGTCCCAGAGGCGGGTCTCCTGCACCACCTGCCCGCCCTGCTCCAGCACCTCCGCCTGACGTACGATCTCGTACTCGATGGCGCTCTTCACGTGCTTGAAGGAGTTGATGTTCTTCAGCTCGACGCGGGTGCCGAGGCGCTCCTGGCCGCGCGGACGCACCGAGACATTGGCGTCGCAGCGCAGCGAGCCCTCCTCCATGTTGCCGTCGGAGACGCCGATCCAGCGCACCAGCGTGCGCAGCGCCTTCAGGTAGGCCACCGCCTCGTCGGCCGAACGGAGGTCGGGCTCCGAGACCACCTCGCAGAGCGGCACCCCGGAGCGGTTGAAGTCCACCAGGCTGTGGTTGCCGCCGGTGTGGAGGTTCTTGCCGGCGTCCTCCTCCATGTGGATGCGGGTGAGCCGCACCGCGTGCAGCCCGCTGCCCTCGCCCGCCTCGTCGACCTCCACCCGACCGGCCTCGCAGAGGGGCTCGTCGTACTGGGAGATCTGGTAGCCCTTGGGCAGGTCCGGATAGAAGTAGTTCTTGCGGGCGAAGCGCGAGCGCCGGCGGATCTCGCACGAGGTGGCGAGGCCCAGCAGGAGCGCGTGGGCCACCGCGGTGGCGTTCAGCACCGGCAGGGCCCCCGGAAGTCCCAGGCACACCGGGCAGGTGCTGGCGTTGGGCTCGGCGCCGAAGCTGGCCGGACAGCCGCAGAACGCCTTGGTGCGCGTGTTCAGCTGCACGTGCACCTCCAGGCCGATCACCGGCTCGAAGCGCTCCAGCACCCGGGTCAGCGCCTGGCTCATGCCACGCCCTCCGTCTGCGGCGGCTCGGGCGGCCGGCGGAGATGCCAGTCGGTGGCGCGCTCGTGGGCCCGGGCGGCGCGCAGGAGCGTGGCCTCGTCGAAGGGACGGCCGATCAGCTGCAGCCCCAGCGGCAGCGCCGGCACCCCGGTCCCGGCCGCGGTGAGGCCGCAGGGCACCGAGACCCCGCAGACGCCGGCCAGGTTGACGCTCAAGGTGAAGATGTCGGCCAGGTACATCTGCAGCGGGTCGTCGACCTTCTCGCCCAGGCGGAAGGCGGGGAACGGGCTGGTGGGCGTGCAGAGCACGTCACACGTCTGGAAGGCGGCGCGGAAGTCGTCGCGGATCAGGGCCCGGACCTTCTGCGCCCGCAGGTAGAAGGCATCGTAGTAGCCGGCCGACAGCGCGTAGGTGCCGAGGAGGATGCGGCGCTTCACCTCGGCGCCGAAACCCTGACGGCGGGTCTGCTCGTACATCGCGCCCAGGCTGGCCGCCTCGGCCGCTCGCAGCCCGTAGCGCACACCGTCGTAGCGGGCCAGGTTGGACGAGGCTTCGGCCGTGGCCACCAGGTAGTAGCAGGCCACCGCCTGCGAGGTGTGCGGCAGCGAGACCTCCACCAGCTGCGCGCCCTCGCGCACCAGCAGGTCGAGACTGGCTCGCACCGCCGACTCCACGCGGGCGTCGAGCCCGGCGGGGAAGAACTCGCGCGGCACCCCGATGCGCAGGCCGCGCACGCCCTGCTCCAGGCCGGACAGCACGTCCGGCGCCGGCTCAGGAAGGCTGGTGGCGTCGGCGGGATCGTGGCCGGCCACCGCCTGGAAGGTGCGGGCCACGTCGGCCACCGAGCGCCCGAATGGCCCGGGCTGATCGAGCGACGAGGCAAAGGCGATCACCCCGTAGCGCGAGATGCGCCCGTAGGTCGGGCGCAGCCCGGTGACGCCGCACAGCGCCGCCGGCTGGCGGATGGAGCCTCCGGTGTCGGTCCCCAGGCTGACCGTGGCCATCCGGCTGGCCACCGCCACCGCCGAGCCGCCCGACGATCCGCCCGGTGCACGGGTCGGGTCCCACGGGTTGCGGGTCACCTGGAAGGCCGAGTTCTCCGTGGAGCTGCCCATGGCGAACTCGTCCAGGTTGGTCTTGCCCAGCACCACGGCGCCGGCCCGCCGAAGCCTCGCCACCGCCGTGGAGTCGTAGGGCGGCCGGTACTCCGCCAGGATGCGCGAGCCGGCGGTGGTGGTGAGGTCGCGGGTGCAGAAGAGGTCCTTGAGCGCCACCGGCACGCCCAGGAGCGGCCGGTCGCCGGCGTCGGAGGCGCTGCCATCCAGCTGCCGGGCCCCCGCCAGCGCGCCCTGCTCGTCGACGGCCAGGAAGGCTCCCAGCCCGCCGTCGAGGCGGCGGATGCGGTCCAGGTGCGCCCGCGTCACCTCCTCGGCGCTGACGCGACGCGCTCGCACCGCCGCCACCACCTGGTCGGCGCTCCACTCGTGAAGCGGGCTGTCCACGCTGCCGGTCATGCGGGTCTCGCCCGGGCGCTCAGGGCTCGCCGATGATGCGAGGGACCACCACCAGCGGCCCCTGCCGCTCGGGGGCGCCGGCCAGACCCTGGTCGGCCCCCAGGGGCGCGTGAGGTTGATCGACGCGCAGGTTGTCGGGATGCCGTCCCAGCGACAGTTCGGCGGCGTGGGTCATGGGCACGACGCCCTCCACGTCGACCTCGGCCAGCTGGGCCATGTAGCCCACGATGGCCTGCAGCTGCGGTCCCAGGTGCGCCGCCTCCTCGGGCGTGAGCGACAGCCGGGCCAGCCGCGCCACGTGGGCCACATCGATGGTCGAGGGGCTCGCCTTGCTCACCACACGCTCCTCTGCAGTCGGGTCGGGCGGAAGACGCTCAACCGGGCGGCTGCGCCACGGTCGCGCCCGCCGCCACCAGCGCCGCCACTTCCTCGTCGCTGAAGCCGGCCTCGCTGAGGAACGAGCGGGTGTGCTCGCCGAAGCCGGGCGGTGGACGGTCGGTGGGCTGCCCCACCGGCAGCCGCAGCTGCGACAGCCGGCCGCGCCGCGGATCGTTGATCTCCACCAGCATCTTGCGGTCGCGATGCTGCGGATGCTCGAGCGCCTCGGCCAGCGGCAGCACCGGCTCGCAGCAGACGTCCTTGTCGGCGAAGAAGGTGGTCCATTCGGCCTGGGTGCGGGTGGCGAAGAGCTCCGCCAGCTCGCCCTTGAGGCGGGTCTGCACCTCCGGCGGCGCGGTCACCTCGGAGCCATCGGAGGGCCGCCCCACCGCCTGGTTGAAGGCCATCCAGAACTTGGGCTCCAGCGCTCCCAGGGACATGAACTTGCCGTCCTTGGTGCGGTAGCTGGCGTAGCAGGCCACCCCGCCGTTGAGCAGCCCCTCGCCGGCCAGGCTGGCCTGGCCGCCGGCGTCGAGGTGGCCCTGCTCGGCGGCCATCAGGGCCATGGCGCCCTCGGTCATGCCGATGTCCACCATCCGGCCCTGACCGGTGGTCTGCCGCCCCACCAGCGCGCCCAGCACACCGACCGCGCCCCAGAGCGCGCCGCCCGCCAGGTCGGCGATCTGCACCGGCGGCATGGCCAGGCCCCTGGTGGCCTCATCGAGCCGGGCGGAGAGCGACAGCACGCCCGCCAGCGCCAGGTAGTTGAGGTCATGGCCGGCCCGCTTGCCGTACGGACCGCTCTGCCCGTAGCCGCTGATGGCGCAGTAGATGAGCTGCGGGTTCACCTCGGCCAGGCGGGCGTAGCCCACGCCCAGGCGGTCCATCACCCCGGGACGGAAGGTCTCCACCAGCACGTCCGCCCGCTCCACCAGCTTGAGCAGCACGTCGCGGCCCTGGGGCACCTTGAGATCGAGGATCACCGACCGCTTGCCGCGGTTGAGGGCCAGGAAGCGGCCGCTGGCGTCACCCTTGGCAGGCGGGAACCAGCGCAGGTAGTCCCCGCCACTCGGGTCCTCGATCTTCACCACGTCGGCCCCCAGGTCGGCCAGGATCAGGGTGAGGAACGGCCCGGGCAGGAGCCGCGACAGGTCGAGCACCTTGAGGCCGGCCAGCGGACGGTCAGCCGTGACGGTGGGAGCAGCGGGACGGTCAGCCGTAGCAGAGGATGACATGGCTGTGCAGGGTGCCACGGGCGGGCGGCCGCCGCCAGCCGTCTGGCCGGCGGGCGGCCGCGGGGGGAAAAGGAAGCGGACCGGCTAGGTGATGGCGAAGAACTTCTGCAGCTTCATCGCCAGCGTGGGGTCGCCGGAGACCTTGAGCTTGCCCTGGAAGTAGAGCTGCATGCCGAACTGCGGATTGCCGCTCTTGGCCATGGCCACGAAGTCGTTGTTGGAGATCTCGATGGTGCAGCCGGCCTTGCCCTGCTCGCCGGCCTTGACCCACGGCCCACCGTCGTTGGCGGTGAGGTTGGCGGTCCACACACCGCCGCCGTCCCCGCTCACCTTGAACAGGTAGATGGCGTTGACCTCCTTCGCCTTGTCGGGGTTGGCAGTGACCGCAGCGGGGACCTTGTCGTCGAAGAAATCCTTGGCGCTGGCGATGTCGGGCATGTCGTTTCTCCTGCGATGGCGGGGCCCGCGTCTGTCACGGGCTGGCCAGGTCCCCGCTTGGTTGGAATTCACTGAATGGCCATTCAGTGCCGCGGATCGGTTACCACCCGGCGGGCCGCCTGTCAACCGCGGTGCCCGTGGCCAGGTCGTCGGACAGCACGGCCGCCGCCCGCCGGGGTACCCACCGCCCGGGGTGGGCGGCAGCGCCGGCTGTGCTTAAGGTCATCGGAAGGCCAGCCGACTCGGCCGGGAGGGGGTGTGAGCGTGACCGTGCCGGTGATCAGCGAAGTGGGTCGCATGCTGGAGAGCCTCTTCGAGCTGGAGCGCGCTGCGGGACGTCTGGAAGACGACGCCAGCGCCCTGGCGCCCAGACGCCACCAGGGGGGACCGCCGCCGGAATCAGCCGACCCGGAGACGGAGCGCCGCGCCGCCGAGGTGGCCGGATGGACGGAGCGTGTCGAGGGCCTGGCCGCCGGGCTGGCCGACGCCTGCGCGGACGCGGTGGAGCTCCTGGCCGAGCGGGCGACGTGCGGTAACGCGTGGGACGGCGTGCAGGGCCCGGTGGACCCGCGCGAGCAGCTGGACCTGGCCACCACCCTGGCACTGACGGCCCGCCGGTCGTCGGGAAAG
>JADMIO010361717.1_pt1 | contig 19004 bp, 17 predicted proteins | sample 8958161 | NCBI WGS metagenome assembly JADMIO01 (sample SAMN16585339, study PRJNA669376) | soil metagenome | isolation source: Crop rotation soil | place: USA: Cullars Rotation, Alabama | collected 2011
CGCGACAACTTGTCCACGTGGAATTCTAAGCTTAGGATCCCAATGTGCTGGAAAGGTTCGTGGCCTTCGTGGCCGACAGCGGCGAACGCATCGAGCGCGAGCGCATGCAGTCGCTGGCGCGCACGGCGGCGGCGACGCTGGAGTCGGCGAACGTCGCCGCGCTCGCGGGCTCTCCCGCGGACATCGGCACGCCGGCATTCGACGCGATCCGCGACGAGTTGCGCCGGGTGCGCGACGTCAACTCGGATTTCCGCTTCGTCTACCTGATGCGGCCTGCTCCGGGCGGCAAGGCGATGGCCTTCCTTGCCGACGCCGAGTCACCCGAATCGCCGGACTACTCCGCGCCCGGTGACCTGTACGACGGCCCCGACCTCGAGTTGTGGCAGTCGTTCCGCAACGGCCTGGCGCAAGTGCAGCCGCCGTACAAGGATCGCTGGGGCGACTGGGTTACCGCCATCGCGCCGGTGCGTGACGCGAGGGGTAAGGTCATCGCCATCCTCGGCATGGACATCAACGCCGCCACCTACCAGGCGACGCTGGCGCGCTACCGCGGCTTCGCGCTCGCGATCTGCGCGCTGCTGCTGGCGCTGATCGCCCTGGCGACCTTCGTCGTGCACCTGCAGAAGCGCACCTCCGCGCGCCTGGCGACGCTCAACGCGCAGCTCGAGCGCCAGCTGCGCGAGCTCGAGGCCGCGCAGGAAGGCCTGCGCCTGGCCGACACCGTGGTGCGGCACACCGGCGAGGGCGTGCTGGTGCTGGACCCCGAGCTGCGCGTGGTCAGCGCGAACCCGGGCTTCGTCCGCATCACCGGCCACGAGGTCGAAGGCGCGCTGGGCAAGACGCCGCCGCTGTTCGACGACGACCAGGACGCGCTGCAGCAGGTGCGCACGCGCATGCACGCGGGCAACCATTGGGAGGGCACCTTGTGGGCGCGCCGCGCCGGCGGCGACCGCTTCCCGCTGGACGCGAGCGTGGACCGCGTGCTCGACGCGCAAGGCCGCGTGCAGCACGTGGTGATGGTGTTCCGCGACGTCACCGAGCAGAAGCTGCTCGAGGATCGCCTGCGCGAGCTGTCGTCCACCGACGGCCTGACCCTGCTCGCCAACCGCCGCAGCTTCGACGAGTCGCTCGAGCGCTCGTGGCACCACGCGACCCGGCACGGCGAGCCGGTCTCGCTGATCATGATCGACATCGACCACTTCAAGGCCTACAACGATTTGTACGGCCACGGCGGCGGCGACCGCTGCCTGCAGCAGGTCGCCACCGCGATCGCCGCGGGCGTGCGCCACGAGGGCGCGCTGGTCGCGCGCTACGGCGGCGAGGAGTTCGCGGTGATCCTGCCGCGCACCGAGACGCAGGAGGCGGCCGAGATCGCCGAGGGCCTGCGCCGTCGCGTCGAGTCGCTGGGCATCGCACACGCTGGCAACCCCGCCAGCAGCCGCGTCACCATCAGCGTCGGCATCTCCACGCGCACCCCGCCGCAGACGGCCGACTTCGTCGACCTGATGCATTCGGCCGACCAGGCGCTGTACAAGGCCAAGGAAGGCGGGCGCAACGGCGTGGTGGCGGCGGGTTGAGCGACGGGCGCCGGGCTGCCGCATGAGCGAATCGCGAGCCGTCGACATCGACGTTGGAGAGGCGCATCGCGTCTCCGGCCTGTGGCTGGCTCCCGAAGACTCGCGTGCGCTCTACGTGTTCGCGCACGGCGCCGGCGCCGGGATGCGGCACGCGTTCATGGAAGCAACGGCCCGGGGTCTTGCCGAGCGCGGCATCGCGAGCTTGCGCTACCAGTTCCCGTACATGGAGCGCGGCTCCCGGCGGCCCGACGCGCCACCGCTGGCGCAGGCCACGGTGCGTGCGGCCGTTGCGGTGGCCGTGCAGCGTGCGCCGACCCTGCCATTGTTCGCGGGCGGCAAGTCCTTCGGCGGACGCATGACTTCGCAGGCACAGGCCACCGCGCCGATGGCCGGCGTGCGCGGACTGGTGTTCCTCGGCTTTCCGCTGCATCCCGCCGGCGAGCCTTCCGATGCTCGTGCGGCGCATCTTTCCGACGTGCAGGTGCCGATGCTGTTCCTGCAAGGCACGCGCGACGAACTGGCCGAGTTTTCCTTGTTGCAGCCGCTGGTGGCGCGGCTGGGCGGGCACGCGACGCTGCACGCGCTCGCCGACGCCGATCATTCCTTCCACGTCCCGGTGAAGTCGGGGCGCAATGATTCCCAGGTCCTGGCCGAGGCGCTAGACGCGTTCGCGGCGTGGATCGATCAACGCGCATAGGAGTTGCCATGAACACGCGCCGCCAGTTCCTGTTGACCGCGCCGCTCGGCGCGCTGGGCGCCAGCATGCTGGCATCCACGGCGCTGGCCGGCGACGAAAAACCGAAGACGCCGCCGCCGGGCGCGCCGCCCGCCTTCGGCACGGCGCCGCAGGTCGGTCCGGAAGTGACGCCGACGACCTTTGCCGAAGCCGAGAAGCTGGTGCAGGTGGCGATGACGCCGGGCGAGCGCGAAATGGCAGCGTCCAGCTGGCGACGCACGCTGGCGTCCGTGTACGAGCGGCGCACCGGCCCGCGCAGGATCGAGATCGAATCCGCGATCGCCCCCGCCGGCCAGTGGCATCCGGTGCTGCCGGGAATGAACGCCGGTCCCGAACGCGATCGCTTCGTGCGCTCGTCCAGCGCGGCCGGAGCGCTGCCCGCGGACGACGCGGCGATCGCCTACGCACCGGTGTGGCGGCTGTCGCAGTGGATCACCGCGCGCAAGCTCAGCTCCGAGCGCCTGACCTCCATCTACATCGAACGCATCCGTCGCTTCGACCCGCGCCTGCGCGCGGTGATCACGCTGGCGCCGGAACAGGCGCTGGCCGCGGCGCGCGCGGCCGACGCGCAGATCGCCGCCGGCAAGTACCTCGGGCCCTTGCACGGCATTCCCTTCGGCGTGAAGGACCTGCTCGATAGCGCCGGCATCGCCACGACCTGGGGCGCCGAGCCCTTCCGCGACAACGTGCCCGCGCACGATGCCGCGGTGGTCGCTCGCCTGAAGGAAGCGGGCGCGATCCTGTTGGCCAAGCTCAGCCTTGGCGCGCTGGCGCTCAACGACATCTGGTTCGGCGGGCAGACGATGAATCCCTGGTTGCCGGAAGAAGGCGCATCCGGATCGAGCTGTGGTCCGGGCGCAGCGGTGGCGGCGGGATTGGTCGGCTTCGCCATCGGCAGCGAAACCGAGGGCAGCATCATCGCGCCGAGCATGCGCTGCGGCGTCACCGGCCTGCGCCCGACCTTCGGCCGCGTGCCGCGCACCGGCGCGATGACGCTGTGCTGGTCGATGGACAAGCTCGGCCCGATGGCGCGCAGCGTCGAGGACACGCTGCTGGTGCTGCAGGCGATCACCGGCCCGGACGCGGGCGATATCGGCAGCGTGCCTTCGCGGCTCGATTTCGATGCGACGCAAGGCGTGCGCGGATTGAAAGTCGGCTACTTCCCGGCCTGGATGCAATCGGCGCCGGCGACCGACGTGGATCGCGCCGCGCTCGACCACCTGCGCGCGCTCGGCCTGGTCGCGACCGAAGTGTTGCTGCCCGACTGGCCCTACGACTCGATGAACCTGCTGCTGTTCGCTGAAGCCGCCGCCGCGTTCGAAGACCTCACGCTGTCGGGCCGCGACGACGAGTTGAAAGTGCAGGTACCCGACGCCTGGCCGAACCTGTTCCGGCAATCGCGCTTCCTGTCGGCGGTGGACTACGTGCAGGCCGACCGGCTGCGGCGCAAGGTGGCGATGGAAATGGCACGGCTGATGTCCGGGGTGGACCTGCTGCTGGTGCCCTCGCTGCGCGGCGAAATGATGACCATCGCGAACTTCACCGGCCATCCTTCGTTGACGCTACGCACCGGCTTCGTCGAAGTCGGCGAGGCGCGCAGCGATTGGGCGCCCGATCCGGCCAACCCCTTGCCGCGCTTCGACCCGCCCCGGCGCGTGCCGCACGGGGTCACCCTGATCGGCCGCCTGTTCGACGAGGGCACGCTGGGTCGCGTCGGCTTGTCGCTGGAGCGGGCCGCGAAGGTCGCCGGCGAGACGCCGCCGGGTTTCTGAAGCCGTCGCCGATCCTGTTCACGGCGCTGAATCGCGCCTGAGTCCGGCGCCGCCGGCCCGGCCTCGGGCCGGCGCCCGGCGCAGAATGAACCGTCCACGGTCCAGCGGGGCAATACAGGGCGGGTAGCCCAGGCGATGGACGGCATGAGGCCAGGCAGCAGGCTGTTTCCGCGAGCGCAAGAAACGGTGCCGGTCGACGAGGCGGCGCTGATGGCGGCGATCGCGCAACGGCGCATGGACGCCTTCGAATCCTTCTACCGGCTCTACCACCCGCGCCTGGCGCGCTTCATCGGCGGCGTGTTGCGCCGCGCCGAAGCGGTCGAGGAAGTGCTCGACGACACCATGATGGTGATATGGCGGCGCGCCGGGGATTTCCAGCCGGGCGGGCGCGTGTCCTCGTGGGTGTTCGCGATCGCCTACCGGCAGGCGCTGCGCTCGCTGCCGCGGCACGCCGAGGCGATCGAGTTCCACGAACAGGTGGAGATCGAAGGCGGCAGCAACCCGGAAGCGCAGCAGCAGCAAGGCCAGTTGCGCAGCGGCCTGGACACGGCGCTGTTGCGGCTGTCGCCGGAGCAGCGCGCGGCGCTGGAGCTGACCTACTACTGGGGCCATTCCTGCGCGGAAGTCGCCGAGATCCTGCAGTGCCCGGTCGACACGGTGAAGACGCGCATGTTCTACGGCCGGCGGCGCCTGCGCGAATTGCTGGGTCCCGAATGGAAGGAAGCCATATGAGCCTGGTCATCGACTTCCGCGACTCGATGCATCGCCACGTGGAGCGCGAGCTACCGTGGTACGTCAACGGCAGCCTCGACGACATGCGCCGCCGCCGCGTCGAGCAGCACCTGGCCGCCTGCGCCCATTGCCGCGGCGAAGAAGCGGAAGCGCGCCGACTGCAGGCGCAATTCGAGCGGGCGCCGGCCGTGCCTGCATCCGCGCCCGACTTCGCGCGGCTCGCGCGACGCATCCAGGCCGAAGGCGAGGCGGCGCCGCGCCCGGTCGATGCCAGCGCGAGGGCGCGCCGCACGCCGTGGCTGCTGCTCGGGCTGGCGCAGGCGGCGCTGCTGCTGCTCGTGCTGGTGCCCGCGCTGCGCGCATGGCGTGCGCCGGCGCCGGCGGAATACCGCACGCTCGGCACCGCCGCGACGCCGGCGGCCAACGCCGGCCCGCGGGCGCTGATGATGTTCCGCCCGGAAACCACGCTCGCCGACGCGCGCCGCCTGCTGCAGGACAATGGCGCGAGCATCCTCGAGGGCCCGAACGCCGCCGGCGCCTACCTGGTTGCGTTGCCGGCACGGCGGCCCGAGCAGGCGATCGCGGCCATGCGCGGCGCGCCGGGCGTGCTGCTGGCCGAGCGCGTCGACCGCGAGCCGGCGCCATGAGTTCGCGGCGCTGGTGGTGCTGGCTGCTGTGCCTGGCGCTGCTCGCGCCGCAGGCCGCGATCGCGCAGGTGGCTTCCGCGGCCGAGCCGGCCGACGCGCAGTCCGCGCCGCTCGAACGGCAGCTGCTCGTCACCTTCCGCGCCTCCGCGTCGGTCCTGCGCAGCGCCTACCGCGGCACGCCGCACCGGCGCGACCCGAACCGCGCGCGCGCCGCGCTGGTGGCGAAGGAGCATGGCTTGGAACTGCTCGACGGCTGGCCGATGCCCAGCCTTGGCGTGGATTGCTACGTGATGCGGTTGCGCGGCGCGCAGGATCGCGCGCAATTGCTGCAGGGGCTCGCGCAGGACGCGCGCGTGGAATCGGCGCAGCCGATGCAACAGTTCCGCGTGCTCGCCGGCGGCGATCCGCTGCTGCCGACGCAGCCGGTGGCGGCGCCCTGGCACCTGCAGGAACTGCACGCGGTGGCGACCGGGCGCGACGTCACGGTGGCGAGCGTGGATACCGGCGTGCTCGAGACCCACCCCGACCTGCGCGGGCGGCTGGCGCAGGAGCGCAATTTCGTGCCCGGCGGCAAGTTCGTCGCCGAGGGCCACGGCACCGCGGTCGCCAGCATCATCGGCGCGCAGGCGGACGACGGCATCGGCATCGCCGGCGTCGCGCCGGGCTCGCGCCTGCTCGCGCTGCGCGCCTGCTGGCAACTGCCGGCGGACGGCGCGCGCTGCAGCAGCTACTCGCTAGCGCAGGCGTTGCAGTACGCGCTGGTGGCGAAGGCGCGCGTGATCAACCTCAGCCTGACCGGGCCGCGCGATCCGCTGCTGGCGCGGCTGCTCGACGTGGCGCAACGCGAACGCGTGGCGGTCGTCGCCGCGGTCGACGCCGCCAGCGCGGACGGCGGCTTCCCGGCTTCGCACGCGGGCGTGATCGCGGTCGCCGCCCAGGGCGATCCCGTGCGCCTGGCCGGCGCCCTGCAGGCGCCGGGCAAGGGCATTCCCGCCGCCAACACGCAAGGCGGCTGGGACCTGGTTTCGGGCGCTTCCTTCGCGGCCGCGCAGGTCAGCGGCCTGGCCGCACTGATGCTCGAACGTTCGCCGCGGCTGGAACCCGCCGCAATGCGCGCACTGATGGCGCCGCCGGCGAACGCCGGGCTCATCGATGCCTGCGCCGCGCTGGCGCGCAGCGGCGCCACCTGCGGCCCGGGCGCGCCCGCCATGGCGCGCTTCGGGCGCTGAAAGCTGCTTACGGCGCTTCCGATTTGCTAGCCTTCGGGTCGGGAGATTCCGGGGAGTCGCGCGTGGGCAACAGGACCGTATCGCTGCGGGCGATCGCGAGCGCGCTGGCGCTCGTGCTCGCCGTCGGGCAATCGCAGGCGCAGGCGCAAGCCACGGCGCCGCTGACCTGGGAACAGGTGGCGCAGATGAAGCTGCCGCCTTCGGATTCGGAAATCCCGTACGGCTCGGCGCCGCACCAGTTCGCCGAGCTGCGCATCCCGGCCGGCGGCGGCAAGGCGCCGGTGCTGATCCTGCTGCACGGCGGCTGCTGGTCTTCGGCCTACGACTACCACTACATGACGCACCTGGCCTACTGGTTCGTGCAGCACGGCGTGGCCACCTGGACGATCGAGTACCGGCGCCTGGGCGAGGACGGCGGCGGCTGGCCCGGCAGTTTCCAGGACGTGGCCAAGGCCGCGGATGCCCTGCATGCCGTGGAGAAGACGCATTCCTCGCTGGACCTGCACCGAGTGTTCGTCGGCGGCCATTCCTCCGGCGCGCAACTGGCGCTGTGGCTGGCCAGCCGCGAGCAGGTGCCGGAGCAGAGCCCGCTGTACCGCGAGCGCCCGATCGAGGTGCGCGGCGTGCTCGGCCTGTCGGCCATCACCGACCTGGCGAAATACCGCGAAGGCCCGGACGGCAGCTGCCATTCCGCGGTGGACAAGCTCGTCGGCGGCGATCCGGAGCGCCTGCCGGCGCGCTATCGCGAGCTCTCGCCACGCGAGCGCCTGCCGCTGGGCGTGCCGCAGGTATTCATCCAGGGCGAGCGCGACGGCATCGTCGATCCCGCCTCGGTGCGCGCCTACGCCGAGGCCGCGAGCAAGGCGGGCGACAGCACGCTGGTGATCCCGCTGCCGGACGGCGGACACTTCGAACCGGCGGTGCCGGGCCCGCAAAGCGAGGCGGCGCTGCAGAAGGCCTTGGACTTCCTGCTGAAATCGGCGCCCTGAGCGCCGTCGGGGGCGCGCCTGCCGGTAAACTCGCACGGCCCCGTTGCCGAGTTCGCCGATGAAGCTGCTGTTCCTGCATCCCAACCAGCCTTCGCAGTTCAAGCTGCCCGCGATCGAGTTCGCGAAGGACCCGGCCAACGAAGTGGTGATGCTCAGCCAGAAGAACCTCGAGGTGCCGCTGCCCGGCGCCGAGGTGATCGGCTTCGGCGGTCGCGTTCCCGAGGACGCGCGCCCGCATCCTTTCGCGCACAAGTTCAACGCCGGCTGCCATCGCGCGCGCGACGTCGCCGTGGCCTGCCTGCGCCTGAAGCAGCGCGGCTTCGTGCCCGACGTGATCGTCGCGCATTCGGGCTGGGGCGACGGCATGTACCTGAAGTCGGTGTTCCCCGAGGTGCCGCAGCTGGCCTACATGGAGTTCTGGTTCCAGCCGCGCGGCGCCGACCTGGGCTTCGACCCGAAGCGCACGCCGAGCGCGGAGGTGATCGCCACGCGCGCCACCGACAACGCGATCCACGCGATGAATTTCTTCAACGCCGACTGGTGCATCACGCCGACCTTCTGGCAGAAGAGCGTGCACCCGCGCGACATGCACGGGCGCATCAGCGTGCTGCACGAGGGCGTCGACACCGAGCTGGTGGCGCCGAAGGCCGGCCAGGTCTTCGAGCTGCCGGACGGGCGCGTGCTCGATCCTGCGAAGCACGAGATCGTCACGCACGTCGAGCGCCACTTCGACCGCTACCGCGGCTTCCCCACCTTCATCGAGTCCCTCGACACGATCCTGCGCGAGCGCCCGAACGCGCACGTGGTGGTGGTCGGCAAGGAAGGCCTGGGCTATTCCGGGCCGAAGAAGGGCCATTTCGCGCAGATGATCCGCGAGGCGCAGTTCGACCGCGAGCGCGTGCATTTCGTCGGTTACCTGTCCTATGAAAAATACGTGCGCCTGCTGCAGGTCTCCGCGGTGCACGTGTACCTGACCTTCCCGTTCGTGCTGTCGTGGTCGTTCATGGAGGCGATGGCGGCCGGCTGCGCGATCGCCGCTTCCGACAGCGCGCCGGTGCGCGAGATGGCGCGCGACGGCGAGCATTGCCTGATGTTCGATTTCTTCGACCCGCAGGCGCTGGCCGCGCGCGTGCTCGCGCTGCTGGAAGATCGCGCGCTCGCGGCGAAGCTGGGCGCGGCCGCGCGCCAGCGCATGGTCGAGCAGTACGACGTGCGCCTGCTGCAGCCGCGCATGAACCAGCTGATCCTCGACGTCGCCGCGCAGCGCCGGCCCGCGGAGGGCCCGGAGTCGATCGCGGCCTGGAACCGGCGCTGGGGCCGCGACGATCCCGAGTGGCAGCGCCAGGCCGGCCTGTTCCAGCCCACTTCGGTTTAGGGCGGCGGCGCGAACTCGTAGCGCTCGATGTACGGGTAGTCCGGGCGCGCCCACAGCGAGATCACCTGGATGAATTCGCCGGCGTCGGCGGCTTCGCCGGGCTGCGCGTCGTCCATGCGCTTGCGCTCAATGTCGAGCACGATCTCGTCCTTCAGCCAGGTGTCGCCGTCGGGGCCTCGCTCGGCGCCGCCGTGCAGCGTGCGGTCCTGCTCGTCGCGATAGACCTCGTGGCCGGCGCGCCAGCCGCCCGCGACCAGGCGCTTGCGCAGCTCGGCGTCGGCGGCGTCGACCGCGGCGCGCGTGTCCTTGTGCAGCGAGGCGCCGATCGACATGCCCTCGATGCGGCCGCGCTCGTGCATGTAGGTGCTGGCGAAGTAGTAGCGGCAACGCGCGAAGCGCAGGCCGGTGCCGGCGACCTCGAAGTCGAACACGCCGCCTTCGCCGATCGCCGGCGAATCGTCCTTCGCGTCGATCGGCAGCGTGGACGCCGCCTTCACCTGCGCGATGGTCATGCCCGGGCGCGCCACCAGCAGTCCCTGCGAGGCGCCGGGATCCAGGCCCGTCCCGATGCCCTCGAAGGCGCCGAACAGGTAGGCCGCGGGCAGCGCGATCGCGGTGCCCGCCGCCATCAGCCCCCACAGCACGTACACGATCGCGTTCTGCCAGCGCGGTTGCGCGATGCCGGCCGCGGGCGTGCCCAGGCGCGCCTGCGCGCCGGTGACCAGCAGCACCATCACCGGCACCGCCGAGAAGGCGAAGCCCAGCAACAGCGCGAGCATCAGGCCGAGGAAGACGTAGTTCCAGGGCGGCGCGGGCGCGGCCATGCCGGCTTTGGCCAGCAGCGCGCCGCCCCAGCCCAGCGCCAGCAGCGCCAGGAAGAAGCCGGTGCAGATCCACGCGTGGGTGCGCAGTCGCAGCATGCGCCTAGCATGCCACCGCGCACCCGCGCGCGAGTAGCTCGATCAGGGCATCGGTTCGATGCGACCGTACAGGCCGTGTTCCTCGTCGCCCGGGCCGGAGGTGAAGAACAGCGTGTCGACCGGCTGGCTGGCGAAGCCGCTGCCGAACTGCAGTCCCCACAGCCCCTCGATCTCCAGCGGCGTGCTGCCGCTGCCCAGCAGCGGGCCGAGCGCGCGGCCGGTGCGGTAGTCGAAGGCGTTGATGCGACCGTCGCCGAAGTTGCCGACCAGCAGCGTGCCCTTCGCGACGCCGAAGCTGGGCGGCGCCAGCGCGATGCCCCAGGGCGCGTTGAGCATGCCGCGCGTGGCGAAGCGCTTGATCAGCTTGCCGTTGGGCGTGTACATGTCGACGAAACCCAGGCCCGGGCCGGTGACGTCCTCTTCCCTGTCCGCGTCCTGCTTGGCGTAGGTGACGAAGAGGTCGCCGTTGATCGCCTGGATGCCGAAGGGCGCGAAGCCGGCCGGGATCGCCGGATCCTTGAACGCGGTGCTGCCCAGGTTGAGCAGCGCGAAGCTCGCGTCGAAGGCATCGACGCGGCCGTTGTGGAAATCGGTCGCGTACAGCACCTGGCCGCCGCCGTTGGCGCTGAGTGCCAGGCCGCGATAGCTCGCGCCCGCGCTGGAGCGGTTCGCCGCGACGAGCGCGTGCGTGCCGTCCACGTTGGGCGCCCAGGCCGCGATCAGTCCCTGCTCGGTGGCGAACAGGAAGCGGCTGGGACCGGACACGCTCGACTGCGTCACCACGAAGCCGCTGGAGCCGTTGAAGACGATGCCGGTCGGGTTGCCGCCGCTGTTCGCCGAGGCGGTGGGGATCGACACCACCAGCGACTGCTTGACGCCGTTGCCGTCGTACAGCGTGGACACGTTGCCGTCGGCGTCGGAGACCCAGGCGAAGCCGAAGGGATTGAAGGCCAGGCCCCAGGGATTGATCAGTTGCGGATCGATGTGCGCGGCGGGAAGGAAGCCGTCGGAGACCAGGCTGGTCTGTGCGTAGTGCCCGCCCTGCAGGTTGGCATCGCCGCTTTGCGCCTGCGCGGAGAGCGCGAATGCGAGCCCGAGCGCGAGCACGCCCAGCGCAGGCAGCGAGTGGATCTTTCGTCCATTCATGTTGTTGCTCCTTGAGCCGGGCACGGGATGCGCCCGCGCAGGTGGATGCATGGCGGGGCGGCGAACGGTTCAAGTTCTTCGCTGCGTGCGCGGCGGGCCTTCAGCACGTGCTCAGGCACAGGATCCGGTCGATACGCGGGGCCAATCGTCGCGGCTGGCCGGATCGGCTACCCTAGGCCGTCTCCTGACGGGATGGAGAAGACCTTGTCGCAAACCGAAGACAACCAGCAGCTCGTCGGCCGCGTCGCGCGCCTGGATACCCAGACCGCGATCGAAACGCTGGACCTGGAAGAACCTTCCGATGCCGCGCGCATCCTGTCCGCGCTGCCGCCGGCGCGCGCCAATCGCATCCTCTCGGAGATGTCCGAGGAAAGCCGCGAACGCATCATCGAAGCGGCGCCCCCGGGCACGGACTGGTCGGATTCGCTGCGCTATCCGGAAGGCTCGGTCGGCCGCCTGATCGAGGATCCGCCGGCGGTGTTCCGCAGCGGCACCTCGGTGGCCACCGCCATCGACGTGCTGCGCGAGACGATCCGGCAACGCATGGTCACCTACCTGTTCGTGGTCGACGCGCTCAATCGCCTGATCGGCGTGGTCGCCTTCCGTGAACTGCTCTACGCCGAGCGCAACCAGACCCTGGACCAGGTGATGCTGCGCGCGCCGTTCACCCTGCGCCCGCAGATGTCGCTGGTCGAGGCGATGCGCGAGGTGGTCACGCGCCACTATCCGGTGTACCCGGTGTGCGAGGAAGACGGCACGCTGGTCGGGCAGGTGCGCGGACAGGTGCTGTTCGAACAGCAGGCCTTCGAGATCTCCGCGCAGGCCGGCGCCATGGTCGGTGTCGAGAGCGAGGAGCGACTGGCCACGCCGCTGCTGCGCAGTTTCAAGTTCCGCCATCCCTGGCTGCAGATCAACCTGGTCACGGTGTTCATCACCGCCGCCGTGGTCGGCGTGTTCCAGACCACCATCGACAAGATCGTGGTGCTGGCGATGTTCCTGCCGGTGCTCGGCGGGCAGAGCGGCAACCTCGGCTGCCAGTCGCTGGCGGTGACCCTGCGCGGCATGACGCTGGGCGAGCTGAAGGAAATCCCGGTGGTCAAGCTGTTGAGCAAGGAAGCCCTGCTCGGCGCGCTCAATGGCGCGGTCACCGGCGCGCTCGCCGGCGTGGCGATGTACATCGTCGCCTATCGGCATCCGGAAAACGGCTCGCCGACCATGCTCGGCCTGCTCACCATGACCGCGATGGTCGTGGCCTGCATCATGGCCGGCGTGTCGGGCACCGCGATCCCATTGATCCTGCGCCGCTTCGGCGCCGATCCGGCCACCGCCTCGAGCATCTTCCTCACCACCATCACCGACGTGGTCAGCATGGGCACCTTCCTGGCGCTGGTGACCTGGCTGGTGCTGTGAATGCTGCGGCGCAACGTGCGTGCGGACACACAACGCGCCCACGATGAGCGCACCTGACGAGGGGAGGGGTATGGCAAGCCCGCAGCTGCAATCGCGCTGCGGGCTTTCTGTTTCCGGGCCCGGATGAACACCGCCACGCACGAAGGCGTGCTGGCCGCCGCGGTGGAGCGCGCCTGCGCGCGCGTCGAGCGCGTCGACGCCGACGCGGCACGGCCGGAATTGCGCGAACGCCTCGCGCAGCTGGCGATCGCCAGCGATTTCGCCGTGGAAACGCTGGTGCGGCAGCCGGGCCTGCTGGCCACGCTGGATGCGCCCGCACTGCCCGCGCCGGAGCTGCAGCCCGGCGCGGACGCCGACTGGCCGGGGCAGTTGCGGCGCTGGCGCGCCGCCGAATCCACGCGCCTGGTGTGGCGCGACCTCGCCGGGCTCGACAGCGTCGAGGACACGCTCGCGGGCAGCACGCGCATCGCCGAACAGGCGCTGGCCTGCGCGCTGGCCGCGGTCGAGGGCGCGGTGCGCGAACGCCATGGCTGCATCAAGCCGGGCCGCATCGACGACGGCCGCGATGGCGCCGCCTCGCTGGTGGTGTTCGGCCTGGGCAAGCTCGGCGGCGGCGAACTCAATTTCTCCTCCGACATCGACCTCATCTACGCCTTCGCCGAGCACGGCACCAGCGATGGCGCGCGTCCGCTGGCGGCCGAGGAATACTTCACGCGCATCGGCCAGCGCCTGGCACAACTGTTGGGCGACGTCACCGCCGATGGTTTCAGCCACCGCGTCGACCTGCGCCTGCGTCCCTTCGGCGCCTCCGGCCGACTGGCGCTGAGCTTCGCGGCGATGGAGCAGTACTACCAGCGCGAGGGCCGCGATTGGGAACGCTACGCCTGGATCAAGGCGCGCCCGGTCGCCGGCGACATCGCCGCGGGCAATGAACTGCTCGAAGCGCTGCGCCCCTTCGTGTACCGCCGCTATCTCGACTACACCGCGCTGGACGGCCTGCGCGAGATGAAGGCGATGATCGACGCCGAGGTGCAGAGGCGCGAACTTGCCGAAGACCTGAAGCTGGGGCCTGGCGGCATCCGCGAGGTCGAGTTCCTGGTGCAGTCCATGCAGCTCATCCGCGGCGGCCGCGAGCCGGCGCTGCGCCAGCGCTCGCTGCTGCCGGCGCTGTCGGCCCTGGCGCAGGCGGGGCACCTGCCGGAGGCGACGGCGACGCGGCTGGCGCAGGCCTACCGCTTCCTGCGCCGGCTGGAAAACCGCGTGCAGATGTTCGCCGACCAGCAGGTGCATGCCTTGCCCGAGGATCCGCTGCGGCGGCTGCGCATCGCGCGCGGCCTGGGCCATGCCGACGCCGCCGAACTGCAGGTCGCGCTCGACGCGCAGCGCGCCTTCGTCGCCGACGCTTTTGCGGACCTGTTGAAATCGCGTCGCCGCCAGGCCGACCGCGGCGCACTCGCGCAGTACTGGCTGGCGCTGCCCGAGGCCGGCGAAGCCGCCACGCTCGCCGAAGCCGGCTTTGCCGAAGCGAGCGCGCACCACGCGCGCCTGCGCGACTTCGCGCGCTCGCCGGCGGTGCGCGACATCTCCGAGCGCGCGCGCCAGCGCCTGGACCACGTGTTGCCCGCGCTGCTGGAGGCGGCGGCGCGCAGCGCGGCGCCGGATGCGGCGCTGCCGCGCGGGCTGTCGCTGTTGCAGGCGATCGCGCGCCGCACCAGTTACCTCGCGCTGCTCGACGAGCAGCCGGCGGCGCTCGCGCGGCTGGTCGACGTGACCGCGCGCAGCTCGCTGCTGTCCGAGCGCCTGGCCAACCATCCGCTGCTGCTCGACGAGTTGCTCGATACGCGCGCGGCCGGCGCCGTCCCCGACGAGGCCGGCGTGCGCGCCGCGCTGCGCGCCGCCGCGCAGGCGCACGCCGGCGACGACGCCGAGTCCGCGCTCGCCGCGCTGAACGAAACGCGCCACAGCCTCGCCTTCCGCATCGCGCTGGCGGCGCTGGCGCAACGCCAGCCGGCGCAGGAGAGCGCGGCGCTGCTGGCCGCGCTGGCGGAGGAAGTGGTGGTGGCGGTGCTGGCGCTGGCGCAGCGCGAACTCGAGGCCGCGCACGGGCGCATCGCCGGCGCCGGCTTCGCGGTGGTCGGTTACGGCAGCGTCGGCGGTCGCGAGCTCGGCTTCGATTCCGACCTGGACCTGGTGTTCCTGCACGACGCGGCCGGCGAGGAGGTTTCCGATGGCGCGCGCCCGCTGGAAGCGCCGCGCTATTTCGCGCGCCTGGCGCAGAAGCTGGTGGCGCTGCTCAACACCGAAACCGCGGCCGGGCGACTGTACGAAGTCGACGTGCGCCTGCGCCCGGACGGCGCCAAGGGCGTGCTCGTGTCCAGCCTGAAGAGCTTCGCCGAGTACCAGCAGCAGCGCGCCTGGACCTGGGAGCAGCAGGCGCTGGTGCGTGCGCGCGACATCGCGGGTGCGCCGCACCTGCGCGCGGCCTTCGCCGCGCTGCGCTGCGCAACGCTGGCGCGCCCGCGCGAGGAAGCGGCGCTGCGCGCGGACGTGGTGTCGATGCGCCGGCGCATGCGCGCCGAGCTCGACCGCAGCGACGCTGCGCGCTTCGACCTCAAGCAGGGCGAAGGCGGCCTGGTCGACCTGGAATTCCTGTTGCAGGAACGCGTGCTGGCGCTGGCCGCGCGCATGCCTTCCTTGTGCGAACACACCGCGACGCCGGCCTTGCTGTCCGCGCTGGCGCAGTCGGGCGGGCTCGAGGGCGTCGACGCGCTGCGCCAGGCGCACGCGCTGCTGCTCGCGCGCGGCCTGGACTGCACGCTCGACCGGCGCCCGCGCCTGTGCGCCCCGGACGACGCGCTCGCCGCGGCGCGCGCGCAGGTGCGCGCCGCCTGCCTGGCCTCCGGGCTGGACTTCAGCGCAGGCTGAGGCGCTGGCGCACGCGCGCGGCGACGCGCGCGCCTTCGCGTAGCGGCTCGCACTCGAATTCCTCGAGCGCCACCTGCTGCGTGCGCACGCGGCCGCGCGCGACCAGCTCGCGCAGGAATTCGGCGACGCGGCCGCTGGCGCGCCCGGGCTCGGCGACGAACACCGGCAACGCGGTGGCGCAGGCTTCCGAAACCATGTTCACCGAATCGGGCGTCACCACGATGCGGTGCGCGCAGGCGAGCGCGCCGTCGTAAAGATTGTCGCCGTCGCGTTCGTCGAACCACAGCGCGTGGCGGCTGGCGTCGAAGCGCGCGCGCAGCGCCTCCGCCCACGCGGGCGGCGTGCGCCGCGAGCCGCACACCAGCAGGCGGCCGCCATCGCGCGCCAGCGTGGCCTCGAGCTTTTCGCACAGCTTCGCCAGCTCTTCCTCGCCGAAGCGCGTCGCCGCGGTCGGGCCGCCGATCAGCACGGCCGTGCGCGGCCCGGGCAGCGCCAGCAGCTCACGCCAGCGCTCGCGCGCCTGGCGCAACCAGGCATCGTCGACTTCGTTGAGCGAGCCGAGCATCCGCACCACGTTGTCGCCGGCGAGGTGGTCGTGCGCGGGCGCGACCACCACATCCCAGTGGCGCGTGGCCAGGCGCGGATCGAGGATCTGCACGCTGCGCGCGCCGGCGGCGGCGGCCATGCGCGTGCCCAGCGCGGCCAGCCGGCCGCAGCCGATCGCCAGCGCCGGCGGCGCATCGGCCAGCGCCCGCGAGAAACCCCACTGGAAGCGCGCCAGGGGTGCCCGCCGCGGCGCCAGCCAGCGCGCCGGCGCGTTCGCCTGCAAGGTCCACTCCTGCGCGGCCAGGCCCAAGGCAGCGGCGAGCGCCAACGCCTGCCGGCGATTGCCGGCGGCGCCGTCGTGGAGCACCCAGCAGGCACCTTGCTCAGGAGCGGGGGGCATCGCGCGGTCCGGGGCCCGAAGGTGGAAGCCCGCAAGTCTAGCAGCGGGAACGTTCATCCCCCCGCCGCGTCGAACCTGCGAAAATGCCCTTCCGGCATTTCCCACGATGGAGCCTTGCGATGACCCGATTCCTGCTCGCCGCCGCGCTCGCGCTGGCCGCCACCGGCAGCGCCACGGCCGCGACCTACAAGATCGACCCGCGCCACACCCAGGTCTACTTCACCTACGGCCATAACCAGTTCTCGCACCTGAGCGGCCGGCTCAACGAAGTGGATGGCACGCTCGAGTTCGACCCGGCCAAGCCGGCCGCGTCCTCGATCAGCCTCGAATTGCCGATCTCCAGCCTGAGCACCGGCGTCCCGGGCCTGGACGAGCACATGAAGAGCGCGGACTTCTTCGATGCGGAGAAATTCCCGAAGGCCAGCTTCAAGAGCACGAAGGTGGTGGTGAAGGACGCCAATCATTTCGACCTCAGCGGCGACCTCACCATCAAGGGCACCACCAAGCCGGCCACCTTCGCGGTCACCGTCAACCACACCGGCGAGAACCCGCGGCGCAAGACCCCGATGGCCGGCTTCGACGCGGTGGCCACCATCAAGCGCTCGGATTTCGGCGTGGACTACATGCTGCAGGTCGGCACCGACGAGGTGCAGATCCACGTGAGCATGGAAGCCGGCGTGCCGGCCCCGGACGCCCCGGCACCGGCGCCCAAGGGCTAAAATGCATGCCTCGCCCCCCGGATCGACGCCCATGACCGCCACCGAGCCCCAGCCGGCCAACACCGAGCGCCGCTACACGGTGACCCGCGCCGAGCTGCCGCTCTGCTGCCCGACCCCGGCGATGGCGGTGTGGAACTCGCATCCGCGCGTGTACCTGCCGGTCGAGGCCACCGGTTCGGCGAAGTGCCCCTACTGCGGCGCCGTGTTCGTGCTCGAAGGCTGAGGGGCCGGCGCCCGCGCATGCGCCGGCTGACCGTGGTGCAGTTGTTGCCGGCGCTGTCCAGCGGCGGCGTCGAGCGTTCCACGCTGGAAATCGGCGCCGCGCTGGTCGCGGCCGGGCACCGCTCGCTAGTCGTCTCCGCCGGCGGCCGGCTGGTGCCGGCGCTGGAAGCCGCGGGCAGCGAGCACATCACGCTCGACGTCGGGCGCAAGTCGCCGACCAGCCTGCGCCACATCGCCGCGCTGCGCCGGCTGTTCGCCGGCCATGCCGCCGACATCGTGCACGCGCGCTCGCGCCTGCCGGCCTGGCTGGCCTGGCAGGCCTTGTCGGCGAAGCATTCGCCGCAATCGCATTTCGTCACTACCGTGCACGGGCTCAACTCGCCCGGACGCTATTCGGGAATCATGGCGCGCGGCGAGCGCGTGGTCTGCGTGTCGGAGACGGTGCGCGCCTACGTGGTGGAGCACTGGCCGAACACGCCGCCCGAGCGCCTGCAGGTGATCGAGCGCGGCATCGATCCGGCGGCCTGGCCGCGCCAGCCGCACGCGCCCGCCACCGACGGTCGGCGCGTGCTGCTGATGCCCGGGCGCGGCACGCGCCTGAAGGGACACGCCAGCGCCATCGCGCTGCTGGCGCGCTTGCGCGCGGCTGGCGTCGATGCGCAGTTGTGGCTGCCGGGCGCGGTCGAGGAAGGGCGCGAGCACTACCTCGAGGAGTTGCGCGCGCGCGCGCACGCGCTCGGCGTGCTGGCGCACCTGCGGCTCGATCCGCCGGTCGAGGACATGCCGGGCGCCTATCGCGACAGCGACGTGGTGCTGCAGTTGTCCGCCAAGCCCGAATCCTTCGGCCGCACCGTGGTCGAAGCGCTGTGCAGCGGGCGCGCGGTCGTCGGCTGGGATCATGGCGGCGTCGGCGAATTGCTGTCGCGCTACCATCCCGAAGGCCGCGTCGCCCTGGGCGACGAGGACGCGTTGCTTGCCGCGACGCTGCGCGCGCTGTCGGCGCCGCCGCCGCCGGCCATCCACCCGACCACGCTGCAGCAGATGCAGGCAAGCACCCTGGAGATGTATGGCGCGCTCGCCGGCTGACGATCCCGTGTTCCGCTGGACGCCGTGGGTGGTGCTCGCCTTCGTCGCGCTGTGGCCAACCGTCGGACCGGCCGAGGCAGTGCTCAGCCTGGGCGCGCTCGCCAGCCTGGCGGTGTTGTCGTGGCGGCGCTTTCGCGACGGTACCGCGTTGATCAGCCGCGAGGCCTGGGCGCTGGTGACCGCGCTGTTCCTTTGCTACTGGCTGCCGCAGTTGTTCTCCGCCTTCGACGCGATCGACTCGGCGCGTGCCTGGCGCGAGGTGTTGCAGGACCTGCGCTACCTGCCCTTCATGTGGCTGGTGGCGATCGCGGTGGCGCCGCGGCGCGGGCGCACGCTGGTGTTCACCGGCCTGGGCCTGATCGCGCTGGCCTGGACTATCGACGCCGCGGTGCAGGCGGCCACCGGCTACAGCCTCGGCGGGCGCAATTCCTCCGATCGCCTCAGCGGCATCTTCGGCGCCGACAACCTCAAGCTCGGCCTGGTGCTCGCGGCGCTGTCGCCGTTCGCGCTCGAGGCGACTTTCCAGCACAGTGGGATCCGAAGCTTGGAATTCACGTGACTTGAAGTCGCGGC
>JADMIO011167827.1_pt1 | contig 19000 bp, 21 predicted proteins | sample 8958161 | NCBI WGS metagenome assembly JADMIO01 (sample SAMN16585339, study PRJNA669376) | soil metagenome | isolation source: Crop rotation soil | place: USA: Cullars Rotation, Alabama | collected 2011
TTCCGGAAGTAAAGGGGGAGGCACGGCCCGCAGGGTCGTGCCGGAGGACATGGAGTGAAGCGGACAAATCCGCTCCGGGCCGGACCGGAGGCGAGGACTCTCCGCCTCCGCCTTCCCCTAGGCGCCCTGGCGGGCCGACCAGTCCTTGAATTCGCGCACGAATTCGAGGAAGGCGTTGCGCGTGTGCGGGACGCCGTCGATCACCACCACGGAATTCACCCGCGGGACCGCTTCGTCGTAGATGCGGCGCACGGCGGCGCCGAATTCGGCGTCCACCACGTCCTCCGCCGCGACCACTTCGCCATAGGCGGTGGTGAGGCTGATGGTGTGGCGGTCAACGGCGTTGACGCGTTCGCCCACGGGCGTATCGAACTCCGACAGCATCTGCATGGCCTGGATCGCTCCCTATCTGCACTGCGCACGACACAAGGTACTGCGCCAGCGACATCCAAGGGGTGGGATCACGGCCACCGACCCTAGCTGGCCCGGCCCGGAAGTACGCCAGAGGCGCACCTGCCGGATCGCAAGTGTCGCGTACCCCTGGTGCGGGAGGGGTCCGACAAGGCGTGTAGGCCGGAGCTCGCGTCGAGCCGCGGCGCCCGCTGCTCAGCGGCGTTGCAGCACCACCAGCGGCGGGCGCTCGCCTTCCGCCTTGGCCGTGATGGGTGGCGGCGGCAGCGCGGCCTCGCCGGGGGCGATCACGAAGGTGTGCTCCAGCAGGTACCAGCGGCCCTGCACGTCGGCGTCGGGTGCCGGCTGGCCGTGGTGCTCGACGTAGTGCCCCACGAGCGCGCGCGTCACGCCGAACTGCACGTCCGTCTCCAGGTTCGGATCGTCGCTGGAATAGAGCTGCGAGAACTGCGTCTTCCAGCCCGGCTTGTGGATCATGAAGTGGATGTGCGCGGGCCGCAGGTTGTGCCGGCCCTGCGCCCGGATCAGGTCCCCCACCGGGCCGTTCACGGGAATCGGATACCCCGATGGCTTGACGGTGCGGAAGCGGATGCTGCCCCGCGCATCGGTGACGAACCTGCCGCGCAGGTTCATGTCGGCCTGCTGCGGGTCCTGGTTCTCGTAGTAGCCCTCGCCCGAAGCCTGCCAGACGTCGACCTCCGCGTCGGCGACTGGCTGGCCCGCGGCGTCGCGCACCCAGGCCGCGACGAAGACGGGATCGCCCGGCGTCGGCGAGCGGACGATGGACGCGCCGTTTTCGGTGCGCGGCGCGCCCAGGCGCCAGAAGGGGCCCATCAGGTTGGCCGTGGTTTCGTCGCGGCCGCCTCCGCCGTTGTTGAGAAGGCAGACCAGCGCCGACACGCCCAGCGAGCCGGCGGCCAGCACCACCTCGTTGTGCGACGGCGTGGTCAGCTGGCCCGCCCTGGCGATCAGGCCGCAGACCTGCCGGAACTCCGCTTCGGTGAGTTCCGTTTCCCGCACGAAGTCGTGCAGGTGCCGCACGGCGCCGGCGAGCAGCCGGCGCAGCCGTGGATCGGGCGTGCGCTCGACCTCCGCCAGCACCGCGCGGGTGAGGTCCGCCGCGTTGCCGACGATCACGGTGCCCGGCCGCCTTTCTTACTGGTTGAGGATCAGGTTGGCGATGATGCCGGTGGCCACGGCTGCGAGCACGTAGTCGGGGCCGACCTGCACCCACTGGTAGCCGCGCGGCGGCGCGCTCAGGTGATGGTGGCGCCAGTCGGAGACGACGTAGTGGCGGTCGCGCAGCTCGGACGGCAGGCGGCCGCCGCGGCGGAATTCGCGCGCGTTGTAGTAGTAGCGATGTTCCCGCGCCTCGCGGCGGTCCTCGCGCGCCTCGCGCAGGTCGCGGCGCGCTTCGCGCACATCGTGCCTGGCCTCGCGGGCCTCGCGGCGGTCGTGGTCGCCGCCGTGGCGATGCGAGGGCTGCGCGAAGCTCAGCGAGCTGAAGCCGAGCGAGGCGATGGCGATGCCGCAGATGATGGTTTTCGAGTTCATGCTTTCATTCTCCCAAACGTCGGAAGCCCCATGGTCGGGCCTTCACGTGACAGCCGGGCGAAGCCCCGGTTGACTTTGCAAGGCTATGTATCGGCAACGCAGTCGGAGGTTCGCACGCCGGACAATGAAGCGGTGATCCACGCCCTTCGCGATTTCCTGCACGCCCTCGCCGCGCCCTCCTCGACCTCGCCGCAGGCCGAAATCACGCCCGAACTCGCCACCGCCGTACTGCTGGTCGAAGCCATGCGGGCCGACCAGGGCATGGAGGACGACGAGCGCTCGGCCGTGCTGCACGTGCTGAGGGAGAAGTTCTCGCTCGAAGCCGCGGACGTGCAGGAACTGCTGGCTTCCGCCGAGGAAAGATCGCGCCACGCGAACGACTTCTTCTCCTTCACCTCCGTGCTCAACGATCGCCTCGCGCATCCCCAGAAGATCGAGGTGATCGAACTGATGTGGCGCATCGCTTACGTGGACGGCAGTGCGGATGCGGGCGAGAGCCACGTCATCTCCAAAATCGCGGGCCTGCTGCACGTGACGCACGGCGAATACATCGCGGCCAAGATGCGCGCCAAGGAGGATCAGCAACAGCCCTAAGGGTTTCCTCAGTCGCACGGCACAGCCAGCACTCCTACGCTCCGGTCCCTCACGCCACGACCGGAGAGCAAACAATGACTCGCAGAATCGCCGCGCTCGCCTTCTCAGCTGTCCTGTCCGCTGTTGCCGCCGTTCCGGCGCAGGCGCAGACCCCCCGCGTCGAATTGACCTGGATGTCCATCGCCAACTGGGAAATGAAGTTCGGCGACAAGCGCATCTGGATGGATGGCTACTTCACCCGGCTGCCGCAGGCGAGCTTCTATCCGCCGCCCGGCCTGCCCAACGACCAGTACGCGTACACGCGCACGGCGCACGGCGTCGACATGGAAGCGCTGCGCAGGGTGCGCGAAGCCGCACTCGGGAGCGGCAAGATCGACCTCCTGCTCGTCGGCCACAGCCACTGGGACCACAGCTGGGATTCGCCGACCTGGGCCAAGATGACCGGCGCGCCGATGATCGGCGGTTCATCGTCCTGCCTGCAGGCGGTGGCGCAGGGCGTGCCGGCGACGAGCTGCCGCAGCGTGGGCGGCGGCGAGAAGTTCGACCTGGGCGACGGCATCACCATGCGCGTGGTCCGCTTCAACCACAGCGGCGACGCCAGCAACCCGATCCAGCACTTCGCCCGCGAGCTGTACCGGCCTCCGGTGGCCGATCCCGCCACGGGAGGCTTCCGCGCCGGCGTCGGCGAGGACTACCCGAACGGCGGCGGCAACCGCGCCTTCCTGTTCACGATTGCCCAGGGCGGGGAGCAGCTCGCCTACTTCGTCAACAACTCCGCCAGCGCCTTCGACCTGGACAAGGACATCGTCGTCGACGGCGTGAGCTACGGCTCGCCGCTGGACAACCTGCGCGCCGCGATGCGCGACGCCGGGCTGACGCAGGTGGACGCGTGGATAGGCACCGGCGGCCGGCCGGTGGCGCAATTGATCGTGCCGATCCTCCGGCCCAAGCACTACATCCCGAACCACTGGGACGGCCTGTTCAACGCCTTCTGGCCCGGCATGCCCTACCCGTTCAAGGACGACGCGCTCACGGCCTACCTGCGCGAACAGAACATCGCCTTCCATCCGCAGAAACAGTACTTCGACAAGTTCATCCTGACCAAGGCGGGCGTGCAGCCGGACGCCAACCTCGCCGTCAAGCAGAAGCTCGGCTTCGCCAGGCGATGACGGATGCGGTGGCGCTGGTGGATTCCACCCGCGTGGGCGAAGACTGCGGCGAAGGCTTCGAGCCGCCGTCGAAGTGGGCGAACGTGTTCGCGACGATGCAGCCGCCGGGCGAGCCGCTCAGGGCTGGCGGCCGCTAGCCGCGTCGGCCTCGAGCACGAACTCCAGCAGGAGGTTGTTCGCGGGCATGGCATGCCGCCGGCGCAGCACCAGGCCGGCGTGCTTCGCCTCGGCCGCCACGTCCTGCAGCCGCCGGATGCCCCAGGCGGCATCGCGCGCCCGCAGGCTGGCGTCGAAGGCTTCGTTGCTCGGTGCGGTGGGCACGCCCTCTTCGATGTAAGGGCCGTAGACCACCAGCACTGCGCCGGGCGCGAGATGCCGCACGGCGCCCTGCATCAGCGCCGCACAGGCCGGCCACGGCGCGATGTGCAGCAGGTTGGCGCAGAAGATCGCGTCGAAACGCTCGCCGACGGGCCACTGCGGCGCCATCACGTCCAGCCGCAGCGGCGGAAGGACGTTGCGCAGTCCCTCCTGCGCGACGCGCGCGGCGATCGCGGGCAGCAGGGCGGCGTCCGCCTCCGTGGGCTGCCAGGTCCAGTCGCCCAGGGCGGCGGCGAAGCACGCGATGTGCTGGCCCGTGCCCGAGGCGATCTCCAGTGCCGCTCCGCGTTCCGGCAGCACCGAGCGCAGCACCTGCAGGAGGGGCTCCTTGTTGCGCTCGGCGGCGGGGCTGTGGGGCAGGTGCATGGCGGCCATGATGCCGGAGCGCGCGCGGGCGCGGGCACCGCCTGCACCCGCGCCCGCCGCAGCCGGTGCTCCTCAGCGGCCCGTGCCGCTGCTGCCGCCGCCGCCGCCACCGGGGCTGACCGCCGCCGGGTTGCCCGCCTTGTTGGTGTCGGTGCTGTTCTTGGTTTCCTTCGGGTTCGAGGTGTTGCCCATCGTGGAAGTGGACATGGAAGAGCACGCGGCGAGCGACACCGCAATGAAGAGGATCCCGAGCAACTTGTTCATGGTCTTGTGAGGCGACCGCCGCGGCTCCGGCGGTATGGAGGCAGCGGAGCTGCCCCCGCATTAGCGCGAGTCGCGCGCTGCGGGCCGGTCGGCCGAAGGAGCGCGGCCAGGCCGGCGGCGAACGACAGCGGCGGCGCAAGCTGTCCTACATTTCCTTACCCGGCGTAGCCGTCCGGCGCTACAGACCCATCGCGTGCGTGATCTTCTCGCCCGAGGCGCGCAGCCGTTCCAGATCCGCCGACAGCTCGCCTGCCAGCAGCCGGCCGCCGCGCTTCTTCCACTGGCCCGCCACCATCACGCTGTCGATGTTGGCCAGCGAGGCCTGGAAGACGACGCTGCTCACCGCATCGTGCACCGGCTGCATGTTCAGGTCCCCGGCGCGGATCACCACCAGGTCTGCCTGCTTGCCCGCAGCGAGCGTACCGATGCGATCGAGCTGCTGCAGCATGCGCGCGCCTTCCACGGTGACCCACGCCAGCGCCTCGCGCGTCGTGATGGTGGAGGTCGGCGGGATGCTGCCGTGCTGCGCGCGATACGCCACGTTGTCCAGGCTGCGCTGGATGCCCAGCGCCACCCGCGCCTGCGTGAGCATGTCGCCGGAGAGCACGCTCTCGAGGTCGACGCCGAGCGAAGGAGCGCGCCCGAACTGCCGCAGGCGCCCCGTGAGCGGATGCCCGTGGCCCTGCGACATCTCGCTTTCCGCCGCGGCGGAGAAGCTCATGCCGAGTTCGCAGAAGCGCTGCAGCTGCTCGTCCGACAGCGCGTGGCCATGCACGATGTTGATGTTGGGCCCGAGCAGCCCCGCCTCTTCCAGCCGCTGCCAGCCCTCCGGCGTGCGCGCCGCGCCGCCGCCCTGGTGCATCGAGGCGATCAGGCCCAGCTCGCGCGCCATGCGGAAGTCGTGCAGCGCCACGTCGAGGGTGGAGTAGTGCGGGCCCAGCACCGCCGCATGGATCGCCAGCAGCGGATCGCCTTCGTGCTTCTTCAGCAGGCGCTCGATTTCGCCCCGCGGATGCGGCACTTCCCAGAACGGCCGCTGGCCCGGCTTGGGATCGGGCTTGGGCGTGCCGTGGAAGAAGGCGGCGCGGATGCCGGTGGAGAGCAGGCCTGCGATGGCGGCGTCGTTGTGCTCGGGCGTCGGGTTGTTGTGGCACCAGTCCGCCAGCGTGGTCGTGCCGCAATTGAGCTGGTTCAGCGCGCCCATGCGGGTGGCGATGAAGAGGTCCTCGGGCGCGAAGGCGGTGGCGAGGCCCGCATGCATCTTCTGGAAGTACTCCAGCAGCGTCCAGTTGGCGGCGACGCCGCGCAGCGCCGTCTGCCAGGTGTGCATGTGCGCGTTGACGAGGCCGGGGATGACGATGTGGCCGGCGAGGTCCAGGACTTCGGCGTCGCCGGCCTGCAGCGAAGGCGCGATCTCCGCGATGCGGTCGTCTTCGACCAGGAGGTCGCCGGTGGGCAGGTCGCCCTGGCGGTCCATCGTGAGGATGGTGGCGCCGCGCAGGAGGGTGCGGGCCATGTCAGGCGCCCCCACCGCGACCCTCCCCCAGAGGGGGAGGCAGGAATACCTCGTAGTCCACCTGGTGGCGCTGCGTCCGGATATCGCCCACTTCGGCCTTCACCCGCAGGTGCTCCGGGTGCGCCGCGTAAGCGTCCAGCGCCACTTGCGATTCGAAGTCGCTCACCAGCACGACGTCGCACGCGTAGTCGATGCGGCTCGTGTCGACGCCGATCTCCAGGTGCAGCAAGCCGGGCACGCGCCCACGCAGGCTTTCGAAGCTGCGCTGCAGGCGAGCGATGTTCGCCTGTTTCTCCTCGCGCGTGGCGCCGCGCACGTTCCACATCACGACGTGGCGGATCACGCCGCCTCCCGGCGCGGATTCAGCACGAAGTCGTATTCGACGAGGTAGGTGCCGTCCGGCTGCTTCACCCAGTCGGCGACCAGCGACTGGCGCACGCCGAACACCGCATCCGAATCGAGGTAGGGATCGCCGTTGCGGAACACGTGCGTGATCAGCGTCTCGTAGCCGGGCGCCTTGATCATGAAGTGCAGGTGCGCCGGCCGCCAGGGATGGCGCCTGGTCGCGCGCAGCATGTCGCCCACCGGGCCGTCGTCCGGAATGGGATAGGCCTCGGCGAGGATCGACCTGAAGTGGTAGCGGCCCTGCGCGTCGGCATGCAGCACGCCGCGCGCCTGGTGCTGCGGCAGGCCCTCGCGCTGCACGTCGTACTTGCCTTCGGCGTCCGCCTGCCAGACGTGGATCTCCGCCCCCGGCACCGGCTCCCCGCCGAGCCCGCGCACTGTGCCGCGCACCCGGCAGGGGATGCCGGCGGCGCCGTTGGCGACGTCCTCGCCCAGGTCGTAGCTCGGCGAACCTTCGACGTAGAAGGGGCCGAACACGGTGGCCTCGGTGCAGCCCGCCGGCTTGTCCTGGTTCATGGCCACCGTCAGCATCGACAGGCCCAGCGTGTCCGACAGCAGGATGAATTCCTGGCGCTTGTCGTCGGTGATGTGGCCCACGCGCGTGAGGAACGCCATGCCCTGGAACCACTCGGCCTCGGTCAGCTTCACCTCGCGCGCGAAGGCGTGCAGGTGCTGCACCAGGCTGGTCATGATCTCCTTGAGCCGCGGGTCGGGCGTCTCGGCGCAGCGGGCGATGACGGCCTGCGTGATGTTGTCCTGGGTGAGGTTGCGCATGCGACAGGTCTCCTGCTGCGGACTCTAGGGCGGGGCCATAATTTGCGAAAGAGCGCCGCGGCAAATGAGTTTTCCGCCGCGCGCAAGAAAGCAGGAGACGAGGCTTGGACCGCTGGACCGAGATGGCGCTGTTCGTGCAGGTGGCCGAGACGGGCAGCCTGAGCCGTGCAGCGGAGGAACTGGGCCTGTCCAACGCCGCGGCCAGCCGGCATCTGTCGGCCCTGGAGGAGCGCCTGGGCGCCCGGCTCGTGGAACGCAACACGCGCCGCCTCTACCTCACCGAAACCGGGCAGGAGTTCCTGCGCCGCAGCAAGTCCCTGCTGGCCGAATTGCACGACGCCGAATCGGCCGTCAACGCGTCGACGCTCAAGCCGAGCGGCACGCTGCGGGTCTCGGCCTCGCTCTCCTTCTCCATGCAGCACATCGCGCCGCTGCTGCCGGAATACGCCAGGCGCTATCCCGAAGTGACGGTGCACGTGGAAACCGCCAACCGCTACCTCGACCTGATCGACAACAACATCGACGTCGCGATCCGCACGCGCGAGTTCGAGCCCGACTCCAACATCACCATCCGGCGTCTCGCGGAAACGCGGCGCCTGCTGGCGGCTTCGCCCGGTTACCTGAGCCGCGCCGGCACGCCGCGGTCGCTGGAAGACCTGGCGCGGCACGCGCTGCTGGTCTACACCTACGCCAACAACCCGCACGAACTGCGCTTCACGCGGGATGGCGAGACGAGCACGGTCGCCATCAAGGGCCTGCTGGAATCGAATGACGGCCAGGTGCTGCGGGCCGCGGCCCTCAAGGACCACGGCATCCTGGTGCAGCCTACCTACATCCTCTACGACGACATCGTGGCGGGCCGGCTGGTGCCGGTGCTGGACGCGTGGGACCTGCCGCGCCTTACCGTGAACCTGGCGTACCCGAGCCGCAAGCACCTCACCGCCAAGGTCCGCACCTTCATCGACTTCATCGCCGAACACTTCGACCGCATGGATTACGAGCGCAAGTGGACGGCGCGTTTCGGGTACTGAGCACATGCTGGAAATCGAGACGGACGTCCTGATCGCCGGCGGCGGCCCCTGCGGGCTGATGCTCGCCAACGAGCTGGGGCGGCGCGGCGTGCGCACGCTGCTGGTCGACATGAAGTCCGGCACCGCCTTCAACCCGCAGGCGAACGCGACGCAGGCGCGCACGATGGAGCACTTCCGGCGGCTCGGGTTCGCGCAGGAGGTGCGGGCGCTGGGGCTGCCAGCTGATCACCCGACCGACATCGCGTACTTCACGCGCTACATGGGCTGGGAACTGGCGCGGCTGTCCTTGCCGACGGCGGCGGAGGCCGTGCGCAACGTGAAGAAGATGGGAGGAGCGTGGAGCGCGGCGGAGTTGCCGCATCGGGTGTCGCAGAAGTTCGTGGAGGGGATTCTGCGGGGACATGCGGAAGGGTATGCGGGGAATGACATCCGGTATGGATGGAGGCTCGCTGAATTTGCGGACACGGGCGAAGAAGTGGAGGCCGTCGTGTGCCCCCACCCCAGCCCTCCCCCGGAGGGGGAGGGAGTGAAAGTCAGGGTCCGGGCGAAGTATCTGGTCGGAGCGGATGGGCCGAGGTCGATGGTGCGCGCTGGGCTCGGGATTGCGTGGGGCGGGGCCAGCGGTGTGCGGCGCGACTTCATGGGTGGGTCCATGTTTGCGGTGTACCTGCGCGCGCCTGGCTTCTACGAGGTGTTCCCCCACGCGCGCGCGTGGATGTACGTCTCCGTCAACGCGCAGCGGCGCGCCTTCATGGCTTCGGTCGACGGCCGTTCGGAATTCGCCTTTCATGCGGCAGTGCACGCGGGGGAAGACGCCGAGCGCTGGACCGAAGCCGATGCGCGGCGCGTGTTCGCCGAGGCGCTCGGGCGCGAGATCCCCATCGAGGTGCTCTCCTTCGGCACGTGGACGGCGGGGCATTCGCTGGTCGCGCAGTCCTTCGGTCGCGGCCGGGTGTTCATCGCCGGTGACGCCGCCCACCTGTTCACGCCGACCGGCGGCCTCGGCTACAACACCGCGGTGGAAGACGCAGTGAACCTCGGATGGAAGCTGGCGAGCGCGGTGCGCGGCTTGAACCCGCCGGGCCTGCTGGCGAGTTACGAGACCGAGCGCAAGCCGCTTGCACTGCGCAACACCGGCTACGCCCGCCGGTTCGCCGACTCGGTGGGCCTGTTCCCCGCGCGGCCCGAGCTGGAGGAGGCCACCGCCGCCGGCGCTGCGGCGCGCGACGCGGCTTCCCGCTACCTGAACACGCATGTCCGCCTGGAGTTCAACATTCCCGGCGTGACCTTCGGCGGCCGCTACGACGGCTCGCCGCTGATCGTCGGCGACGGCAGCACCCCGCCGGCCGACGAAGCGAACAACTACGTGCCGACGGCCGTGCCCGGCGGCCGGCCGCCGCATGCCTGGCTGGACGATGGGCGCTCGCTGTTCGATACCTTCCACGCCGAGTGGACGCTTCTCGTCCTGGGAACGGACGTTCCGCCGACCCACGGATTCGAGCAGGCGGCGCAGGTGCTCGGCCTCGACCTGCGGGTCGTGCACCATGCCGCGCCATCGCTGCGCGCGCTGTACGAGGCGCCGCTGGCGCTGATCCGGCCGGACCAGATCGTGGCCTGGCGCGGCGCGAATGCGGACGGCGCGGAGCGTATCCTGCGCCAGGCCATCGGTTTCACTTCCACTGACGCATGACGGAGTTGCCCATGTCGAAAATCAAGGTCCAGGCCTTCGCGATCTCCATCGACGGTTACGGCGCCGGCCCCGACCAGAGCCTGCAGAACCCCCTGGGCGCGGGCGGCGAGGCGCTGCACAAGTGGTTCTTCCCCACCCGCACCTGGCGGCAGATGCAGGGCATGGAAGGCGGCAGCACGGGCACCGACGACGAGTTCGCCCACCGCAGCATGCAGGGCTTCGGCGCCTGGATCCTGGGGCGCAACATGTTCGGCCCGGTGCGCGGCCCCTGGCCCGACGAGGAGTGGAAGGGCTGGTGGGGACCCAACCCGCCGTACCACGTGCCGACCTTCGTGCTGACGCACCACGCCCGCGCGCCCCTGGTGATGGAAGGCGGCACGACCTTCCACTTCGTCACCGGCGGGATCCACGAGGCGCTGGAGCGCGCGCGCGAAGCCGCGCAGGGCAAGGACGTACGCATCGGCGGCGGCGCCTCCACCGTGCGGCAGTACCTGCAGGCCGGCCTGATCGACGAGATGCACCTCGTCATCTCGCCCCTGCTGCTCGGTCGCGGCGAGGCGCTGCTGGCCGGCCTCGACCTGCCCGCGCTCGGCTTCCGCTGCACGCGCCACGTGGGCACGGAGCACGCGCTCCACGTGGTGCTCGAAAAAAGCGCGTGACGCGCCCGCGGTTCAGAACCGCATGCCCACCGCGAGCCGGAACACGTCCGGGTTGATCTTCGCGTCGATGGTCTGCCCCGTGCTGAGGGTGGCCTTCGTCTTCAGGAAGGACCGGGCGTACTGCGCATCCACGAACCAGCGGTCGTTGAAGGCCCAGGTGACGCCCAGGCCCGGCGTGAGGCCGAAGCGGTTGTCCACCTCCAGCTGCGTCGAGCCGCCGGGCGGGTTGGCGGGGTTGATGCCGTTCAGGGCCGCCGTGCCGCGCTCGTCGTGGTTGTACGCGTAGGTCAGCCCCAGCATCACGTAGGGGCGCAGGCGCCGCGTCGCCTCGAAGAAGCGGTACTGCGCGAACACCGTGATCGGCACCGTGCGCACCGTGGCGATCTCGCCGACGCCGCCGATCGCACCGGCGCCGCGGATGCTCTGCTTGAAGCCGAGCCCGATCGGCACTTCGATCGAGATGTTGTCGGTGATCATGCGACCGACGAACAAGGTGGGCCGCGTGTCCGAAGACACGTCGATCTGCGTGCCGGGCGCGGACGGCGGCGACAGGTTGCCGCTGGAGACGTTGGGCGCGACGTGCGTCACGCCGATGCCGCCGAACCAGGTGCCGGCGGACTGGGCGTGGGCGCCGGCGGCGCCCGTCGCCAGCAGGGCCGCCGCGGCGAAGCGGCGCAGGGTCTCGTTGTTCTTCATGGTTTCTTTTCCTCTCGCGCGTGGGTCAGAGCCAGCCCGCCCGCGCCAGTGCGCGGCTGACGGACGCAGCCAGCAGGCGATGGCTGAAGGGCGTGGGATGGAAGCCGTCCGAGAAGGTCCAGGACTGCCACCAGCCGGCGGAGAGCCCCGCGGGCGGATTCGCGTCGAGGGCGGCCGAGGTGCAGCGCGCCGCATCTGCCGCGCTGTTGAAGAAGGTGACGCCGACCACCTCGCACGCACGGCCCGTCACGTTGCTGAGGGTGAAGTCCGCCGGATGCGACACCTCCTCGGTGAAGTCGGCGTTGAACGGCACCACCGCCACGCGAGTGTCGCTGCCAACGTCGGCGCGCAGCTGCGCGTTGAAGGTATCGGTCCATTGGCGGATCAGGGCCTGCACCGAAGCCGCCGCCGCCGCGCCGGCCGCGCCACCGCCATTGGCTGGCGCCACCACCAGGGTCAGCACTTCCTGCACGCGCGGCGTGAGGCTGATGTCGGGCACGTCGAGCACGGCCACGTGGGTGGCGCCGCGGTCGAGGGCGTTCACCTTGACGGCGTTGTAGTAGGTGTCGGCCAGCTTCTGCATGTAGAGCACGGCCAGCGTCGCGGCACCGTTCGCCTGCGGCAGCGTGGCAGCGATGGTCGCGCCATCGAGCTGCTGCGAAAGGAAGGCCACGTAATCCTGGCCGCCCTGCCCGTTGGGATCGCGCGCGGCGCCAAGGAAGGCCGTCAGCAGGTCGCCCGAGTCGTTGCCGCCGCCGACCACCAGCACGAGGTCGGTGGCCGAATAGGTGCCGCCCACCGCCTGCGCCGCGGTGGCGAGCTGCGTCGGGATGGTCTGCGGATTCGCCGCCCCGCCCTCGTCCGCCGGCACGACGACGCGGCCGCCGCCGATGGCGAAGTTGGTGCATCCCGCCTGCGTGTTCTGCGCGAAGGTCGTGCCGGTGAACACGAAGAAGTTGCACTGGCTGTTGACGCCGAAGTTCTGCGCCACGATCTGCGGGAAGATGGGGAAGCCGTTCGCCGGATCGGCGGAGTTCTGCACCGTGAACTTCACACCGCCGAAGGTGCCGACATCCGCCAGGCTGTCGCCGGCGACCACCACCCGCGAAATGGGAACCTTCGACCCCGCGGCATCGTCGCCGCCGCCGCAGCCCGCCAGCAGGGCGACCGCGGCGACGATCACGCCAAGCAGGTGACGTCTTCCTGTGTGCATGCTTGTCTCCATGAAATAGTACGACCGTTCGTTTTGTGGACGGCAAAGGATAACGGCGGCGCCTCCACGGGCGCATGAGGGTTTGCGCGCGTCGAGCGCGTAAAGCCGGCGTTACCCGCCGCGCAGCATGCGCCCCAGCGCGAGCAGCGCCGGCAGCGTGACCGGATCGTTGGCGGCGCTGCTGGCCACCGGGTGCGAGGCGAAGCGCGCCACCACGAGGTCGGCCTTGGGCGCGACGTACAGCCGCTGGCCGTGGATGCCGCGGGCTTCGAAAGCATCGAGTTCGTTGTGCGACACCCACCACATGCTGCGGTACGAGTAGCCGGGGAGCAGTGTGTAGCCGGCCTTGGCGAACTTCGCCGGGTCGGCGCCGCGGCGGATGTCGGCGACCACGGCAGCGGGAACGAGCTGCCGGCCGTTCCACTCGCCTTCGCGCCGCATCAGCTCGCCGAAGCGCGCCAGGTCGCGCAGCGAAGTGCTCAGTCCACCGCCGCCCATGGGCACGCCGATCGGGTCCACCGTCAGGTAGGCGTCCTGCTCGCAGGCGAGCGGCGCCCACAGCCGATCGGACAGCATCTGCGCGAGCGGCTCGCCCGTGACGCGCTTCATGATCCACGCCATCAGCTCGGTGTTGACGGTCTTGTACGCGAAGGCCTCGCCGTGGCGGCCCTCCGGCTGCAGCGTCTGCAGGTACTCGTAGAAACTGCCGGCGCCGCTGTAGCCCGCAGGGCGCGGACGCAGGCCGCCGGCGCGCGCGTAATCCCAGATGTGCGCCTTCGGATCCGCGTACACCTCGGAGTAGGCGACGCCGATCTGCATGTCCATCACCTGGCGCAGCGTGGCCTCTTCGTACGCCGTGCCCCGCATCTCCGGCAGCCAGTGCGGGATGCGCTGCGTCTCGTCGAGGGCGCCTTCGTGCACCAGCGTCGCGGCCAGCGTGGCGGCATAGGACTTGGTGATCGAGAAGCAGCAGTGCGGAATGTGCGGCTGCAACGCGCCGAAGTAGCGTTCGTAGATGCGGCGGCCGCGGTGCAGCACCAGGATGCCGTCGGTGTAGGTGTCGGACAGCGACGCGTCCCAGCGGCGCGGGCGGCCGTTCATGTCGTCGAAGGCGAGGCTGTCGATCGCGGAGGCGGCCAAGTCGCCCGCTGCGAAGACGCCCGGAGGGCCCTCGCCGCGCCAGACGTTCACGGTGGGCGCCAGCTCGCGCATGTGCGAGAGACTCCAGCGGATCTGCGGGAAGTCGAGGAAGCGGTCGTCGGCGAAGCGGACCTGCCGCTCCGGCGGCGGCGGCGTGCCTTCCATCCAGCCGAGGCGGCGCGGGTCGGAAGCTTCGCCGTCCGGGTAGCGGACGCCGTCGAATTCGAGATACCCGTCGCTCATGGCCGCCTGCCCTCGAAGGCGTCCTGCAGCAACTGCCGGATCGCCGCGCGCTCCAGCGGGCGCGGATTCGGATACTGGTTCTGCAGGGCGATGTCGCAGGCGCGATCGAGGTCGCCCTCCTGCAGGCCAATGTCGCGCAGTGCCACCGGTGCGCCGTTGTCGCGCGCCAGGTCGTACACCGCCTGCGCGGCGCTGCGCCCCTCCAGCGCGCGTGCGATGCGGCGCATCGCTTCCGGCGCGGCCTGCGCGTTGTAGGCCAGCGCATGCGGCAGCACGATGGTGTGCGTCTCGGCATGCGGCAGGTTGAAGCTACCGCCCAGCGTGTGGCAGAGCTTGTGGTGCAGCGCCATGCCGACGTTGGCCAGCACGATGCCGCACAGCCAGGCGCCATAGAGCGCGTCCGCGCGCGCTTCCATGTCGCGCGGGTTGGCGCGGATGCCGGGCAGCGCGCGGCCCAGCGCGCGTATGCCTTCCTCCGCCATCAGGTCCATCACCGGGTTGGCGTCGACGGCATACAAGCCTTCGGCCGCGTGCGCGATGGCGTTCATGCCGCTGGTGATGCTCAGAGGCACCGGCAGCGTCAGCGTGAGCTCGGGGTCGTAGATCACGGTGCGCGGCAGCACCTTGGCGTCGCGGCCGGTCTTCTTCAGCCCGCCTTCGGTAATGCCGTAGATCGGCGTCATCTCGCTGCCGGCGTAGGTGGTGGGAATGGCGAGGATGGGCAGCCCGGAATCGAGCGCGATGGCCTTGCCGAGGCCGGTGGTGGAGCCGCCGCCGACGGCCACCGCGCAATCGGCGCCGAGCGTGCGCGCGACTTCGCGTGCTTCGCGCGCGGTTTCGATCGGCACGTGCATCACGGCGCGATCGAAGATGCCCGCGGCGCGCTCGCCGAGCATGTCGGCCACGCGCTCGGCCGAAGCGCGCTGTTCCGGCGTGGAGAGCACCAGCGCGCGCCGCGCGCCGAGCGCCTCGATTTCATTGCCCAGCCGGAACAGCGCGCCGGCGCCGAACACCACCCGCCCCGGCTGGCCGTTGTAGACGAAGCTTCTCATCACCGTCACTGTGCTTTCAGGTTGGCCGCCTTGGCGATCTGCGCGGCGGCGCCCATCTCGGTGCGGATGTAGGCGTTGAACTGGTCCGGCGCCATGGTGAAGGGCTCGGCCCCCAGCTTGGTCAGGCGTTCCTTCACCTCGGGCGAATTCAGCGCCTTGAGCGCCTCGTCGTGCAGGCGCTTCACCACCGCGGGCGGCGTGGCGGAGGGCACGATCATGCCGACCCAGAAGGTGTAGTCCGAGTCCGGGATGCCCGCTTCCACCGTGGTGGGCACGTCGGGCAGCGCCGGCGAGCGCTGCGCGGTGCTGACGGCCAGCGCCTGGAGCTTGCCGTCCTTGATCAGCGGCAGGGCGGACGACAGCGGCGCGAAGAACCAGTCGTTGCGGCCGCCGATGACGTCGCTCAGCGCCTCCGGCGTGCCCTTGAACGGCACGTGCTGCGCCTCGATGCCGGCCCGCAGGCGGAACTTCTCGGCGTTCATGTGCGTGGCGCTGCCCACGCCGGCGGAGGCGTAGTTCATCTGCCCGGGACGCGCCTTGGCGGCGGCGACCAGGTCGGCCACCGACTTCCAGCCCCGGGACGGCGACACCACCAGCACGTTGGGCAGCGCCGCCAGCGGCGTGACGCCGGTCAGGTCCTTCAGCGTGTCGTAGGGCAGCGTGGAATAGATGGCCGGATTGAGCGCGTGGCCGGAGGAGTGGATCAGCACGGTGTAGCCGTCCGGCTCGCTCTTGGCCACCTGCGCGGCGCCTATGGTGCCGCCGGCGCCGGGCTTGTTGTCGATCACGATCGGCTGGCCCAGGTTCTTCGCCATCACGTCGCCGACTGTGCGGGCGATGATGTCCGTGCCGCTGCCTGCCGTGAAAGGCACGACCAGCTTGACCGGCTTCGTTGGCCACGCCGCCTGCGCGGCCACGCCGCCGGCGACGAGCGCCGCCGCGAGGAGGATGAGGATCCGCTTCATCTCGTGTCTCCTTGCAATGGATTCAGGACGCGAGGCCGTCGTCGACGGCGACGTTCTCGGGCTTCAGCTCCAGGCCGGCGTCGCGCGCCAGTTCCTGCAGCAGCACGGCGAAGTCGATGTGGCCGTAGCCGCGGCCGACCATGCGGGCCACCGACTCACGCGTGGCCGCTGCGGCCGGCATGGTGACGCCATGCGCCCTGGCCGCGCCCATGCCGAGGTCCAGGTCCTTCAGCAGCAGCGCGGGCGTGAAGGTGACCTGATCGAAGCTGAGGTTGGTGAGCACCGGCGTCTTGTAGCGCGTGTACATGGAGCCGAGCACCGAATCGTTGATGCTTTCCAGGAACACGTGGCGCGGGATGCCCGCCTTCTCGGCCAGCACCGTGATCTCGCACAGGTTCTGGATCACGACGCCGAACATGGTGTTGTGGGCGATCTTCCAGATGCGCGCCAGCTCGCCTTCGCCCACCCACATGGCCTTGCGGCCCATGGCCCGCAGGTAGGGCTCGGCCTGGTCGTACAGAGCCTTGGGGCCCGAGGCCACGATCAGCAGCTTGCCGGCCTTGGCCACCTTGGCGTTGCCGGAGACCGGCGCGCACAGGTAGGCCACGCCCATGGACTCGAGGTGGGCGCGGACCTCGGCCGAGCCCTCCTGCGAGATCGAGGAGCTGTCCACCACCAGCGGCGGCTTCGTGGGGCCGGTGACGAGGCCGCCTTCGGCGAACAGCACCTCCTTGAGATCGTCGGTGGTGGAGACCATCGTGAAGACGACGGCGCAGCGCGCCAGGTCGGTCTTGTGGGCCACCACCTCGGCGCCGTATTCGGCCAGCGGCTCCGCCTTGCTGCGCGTGCGGTTCCATACGCTGACGCCGTGGCCGGCCTTGAGCAGGCCCTTGACCATCGCCTCGCCCATGCGGCCGAGGCCGATCCATCCGATCTGGTTCGCCATTCTTTCGCGTCCTTGTTGCCAGGTTCGCGGCAGTGTCTTGCTCGCCGGAAGGGCTGGCAAGACGGGCGGCGGAATTCAGTTTTCCGGCCAAAGAAAAAGGGCGGCCCACGGGCCGCCCTTCGCGTAGGCGAGGTCCCTATCAGTCGGCGCTGGCGCCCGAGTCCTTCACCACCTTGCTCCACTTCGCCGTCTCCTTGCGGATGAACTCGGCGAACTGCTCCGGCTTCTCGCTGTACGGCTCGGCGCCCTGCTCCGCCAGCTTCTTCTTCACTTCCGGTTCGGCCAGTACCTTCACCAGCGCGCCGTTGAGCTTGGCGACGACGGGAGCGGGCGTGCCGGCGGGCGCGAACAGGCCGAACCAGGAAGTCGCCTCGTAGCCGGGGACGCCGGCTTCGGCGATCGTCGGCACGTCGGGCAGCTCGGGCGAGCGCCTGGCGGTGGTCACGGCCAGCGGGCGCAGCTTGCCGGCGCGCACGTGCTGGATGGCTGACGGCATGTTGTCGAACATGATGTCGATCTGGCCGCCCAGCAGGTCGGACACGGCGGGCGCGCTGCCCTTGTAGGGCACGTGCACCATCTGCACCTTGGCCAGCGCGTTGAACAGCTCGCCCGAGAGGTGGATCGAGCTGCCGGAGCCGGAGGAGCCAAAGTTCACCTTGCCCGGATTGGCCTTGGCGTAGGCGATCAGTTCCTTCACCGTCTTGTACGGCTTGCCGGGGTTGGCGACCAGCAGGTTGGGCACCATCGCCACGCGCGTCAGCGGCGCGAAGTCCTTGATCGGGTCGTACGGCAGCTTCTTGTACAGGCTCTGGTTGATGGCGTGCGTGCCGACCGTGCCCATGAAGAGCGTGTACCCGTCGACGGCAGCCTTGGCGGCCAGCGCGGCGCCGATGTTGCCGCCGGCGCCGGCGCGGTTGTCCACGATCACGGGCTGGTGCAGTTCCTTGTTCAGGGCCTGGCCGATCACCCGGGCCAGGATGTCGGTGGTGCCACCGGCGGCGAAGGGCACGATCACGGTGATCGGCTTGGCGGGATAGGCGTCGGCAGCGCCGGCGAAAGGCGCGGCGACGGAAGCGGCGAGGATAAGGCCGGCCAGCACGAGCTGGCGGCGCGAAGCTTGGATGCGATTCATGTCTTGGAGGGAGAGGAGGGGGAGGCGATCAGACGGGCGCGAGTCCCAGCGTGGTGCCGCCGCAGACGTACAGCACCTGGCCGGTGACGAAGCCGTTGTCCGGCGAGAGGAAGAACAGCGCTGCGCGGGCCACGTCTTCCGGCGTGCCCATGCGCTTGACCACGATGCTGTCGAGAATGCGCTGGGTGCGTGGCGCACCCTCGGGGTTGCTCTGGCGGAACAGCTCGGTGGCGATCGGCCCGGGGGCGATCGCGTTGACCGTGATGCCGTCCGCGCCCAGCTCCATGGCGAGCGTGCGCGTCATGCCCACCAGGCCCGCCTTGGCAGCGGAATAGGCGATGCGCTCGGTCTTGCCGAGCGCCGCGCGCGAAGCCATGTTGACGACACGTCCCTGCCCGCAGGCGCGCAGCGAAGGCAGGAAGGCCTGCGTGAGCAGCATGGTCGCCTGCAGCGTGAGCGACTGGACATAGGCCAGGTCTTCCGCCGTTTGCGTGTCGATCGTGCCGGGGCGGGTGGCGCCGGCGTTGTTGACGAGGGCGACGACGTCGAAGTCGCGTGCGACCTGCGCGGCGCGCTCGCGGGTGTCGGCGGCGCGCGTGAGGTCGACCTGGAAGGAGTGGAGCCGGGAATGGCTCCATTCCGGCAGCTTGTAATCGAGATTGACGACCGTGCGGCCTTGCGCGAGCAGCGCATCGCAGATGGCGCGGCCGATGCCGGCGCTGCCGCCGGTGACGAGGGTGGCTTGTTGCATTGGTTCCGTTTTTTGCTCCTCCCCCCTCTGGGGGGAGGCTGGGAGGGGGGC
>JADMIO011167828.1_pt1 | contig 19000 bp, 14 predicted proteins | sample 8958161 | NCBI WGS metagenome assembly JADMIO01 (sample SAMN16585339, study PRJNA669376) | soil metagenome | isolation source: Crop rotation soil | place: USA: Cullars Rotation, Alabama | collected 2011
GGCCGGCTGCCGCGGCACGGGCGACGATGGCCTCAAGCTCTGGGTCGAGCTTGCGAATGAAGCGGCTGGGCTTCTCGTCATTGAGGCGGGCGTTGAGCTTGGTCAGGCCCTCATCCACGATCTGGCGGACGCGCTCACGGCTGATGCCGATTTCGTCAGCAATCTGCTTGAGGGTCAGGGGTTCGCAGCCATCCAGGCCGAACCGCATGCGGAGCACTGCGGCCTCGCGCTCATCGATTGTGTCGAGCAGGTGCTTGAGGAGATTGAGCTCCTCGTGCTTGAACATGCGCTCCTCGGGAGCGCCAGTGCGGGTGTCCGCAACCAGTTCGCTCAGGTTGATCAGGTCGCCCGAGTCATCGCGGTGCTGGGCCGGCGTCTGGAACGCCCGGATGGAGCGGCGGATGATGCGGACCTTCTTGAGGGGCAGGTCCATCGCCTTGGCAAGGTCCTGGAGGGAGGGCGGGGCCCCCATCTCGGCCTCGAGCCGGCGGTATGCAATCTTCCACTTAGCAATCAGCTCGACCATGTACGCGGGGATATGCACAGGCTGCGTGGCGTTCATCAACGCACGCTTGATGGCCTGCTTGATCCACCACGAGGCGTAGGTGCTGAACCGGGCGCCCTGGGCAGGGTCAAAGCCCTCGACAGCGCGGAGTAGGCCGATGTTGCCCTCTTCGATCAGGTCGGTGAGGGTCAGGCCACGGTTGGCGTAGTTCTTGGCGATTGATATGACCAGGCGCAGGTTGGAGCGGATCATGCGCTCCCGCGACACTGGGCAGTTGTCGTTGATGATCTTCCAGCCAAGCTCGCGTTCCTCCTCAGCGGTCAGGAGGGAATAGCGGTTGACTTCTTTGAGATAGAGCGACAAATCGGATTGGACCGACTTGCTCCCCGTCGTGGGTTTGCCGACCGAACCACTGGCTCGACTCACCTCTCACCAACCTTCCCGGCGAGAACCGCCGTACCACCTCTGCCTGCATACAAACGCAGGGGCACAAGCCCAGGCAGCGTCCAAGTATCCGTGCTTCCCCGTCCTGGGGTTTCATCGACTTGGGGGTTCGGAGAGTGAAGGGATCTCTCTCGCGCACCTCTCCCCACTATGAATCTGGCACGTCTTGCGCGAAATGCAAGGAACATACGGAAATAGTTGCACGCGGCTTCAGATTTTTGACGGAGACCCTCAACTCGCCTGCCGACGTATATTCATTGAGGTGTCCTCCTGCCCTAAGTTATGGGTCATGCGGGGAAAACCCTCACGATGAATCGCGACATCTCCAACCTCTTGAAAGAATGGCCTTTCCAGCAAGGCCAGATCAATGCCCGGATGGTGGTAGGTGAAGATGGGGAACCTAGGGTGCAGGTGCGCCTGGACCTGGGGATCATCCAGATGTTCGCCGACGGCCGTCCGGACGGCGAACGGCCCTTCGGCCACCCCAGCCTGCTGGAGTACTACGAATCGCAGATGGAGCAAGAGGAAGACCCAGAATTTGCTGGGGAGCGACCAAAGTCCGATAAGTTGACCCTATCGCCGGAGGATTGCCGTGCCCTTCGGGAGGAGGCGGCTCAGTTTTACCAGCGGTACTTGGCGTTGCTTGTCCTTGAGGACTACGACCGGGTTGTCCGGGATACCACCAGGAACCTCAGAGTTCTGGACCTGTGCCAGAAACACGGCCAGACTGAGGAAGACCGGGCCGTTTTGGAGCAGTTCAGGCCTTACATCACGATGATGCGGGCCAGGGCGGTGGCCAGCCAAGCACTCAAGGACAATGAGCCCAAGGCAGCCATCCATGCTCTGGACGAGGGGCTAGAGGCACTGCGGCTGTACTTCGCGGACACCGGTCGGCCGCAGATGTTTGAGCAGTCTAGCGAGGTCGAGATGCTCAAGGGCATGCGGGATGCCCTAGTGCCCAAGCTGCCGGTATCTCAGAAGTCCGAGCTGCGGCAGCGATTGGCAAAGGCCCTCGAGCAAGAGAACTACGAGCTGGCCGCCATTCTGCGCGATGAGCTCAAGCAGATAAAGGACCCGGCGACGGGTAGTTAGCTACTCCGCGTCGGCGGCCCGCACTGCGTCGCAGAAGGCCTCGATTAGAGCCGTGTCTTTGACGCCTTTGGCCCGCTCGACGCCGCTCGAAACGTCAACCCCATAAGGCCGCACTTCGCGGATGGCCCGACCGACGTTTTCCGGCGTCAGGCCGCCGGCCAGGATGATCGGTTTGGCTACATTCTCGATGTGAGGGGTCAGAAGCGACCAGTCAAAGGCCACACCCGCTCCTCCACTGCTTCCGTCTATGAGGAGGGCGCAGACCTCTTCGACCTCGGACCAGCGAGCGATCTCGTCTGCGATAGTCGCTTTGTCAAAGCGGATGGCCTTGATGACATCTGGGCCGCAGCTTTGGACTAGTTCGACGTCTTCGTTGCCGTGGAGCTGGGAGTAGATGGTCGGGCAGGTCTCTTCGACGTCGCTGAACTCATCGAGGGTGGGGTCGGCGAAAACTCCGACTGTGCTGACCAGTGGAGGCAAGCTGGAAAGAAGCTGAAAGGCATCCTCTGGCTCGATGAACCGCGGCGAGGAGCGGACAAACATGAAGCCGATGGCGTCCGCGCCGGCATCTGCCGCGGCGACGGCGGCCTCCTCGTCGCGAATTCCACAAATCTTGATGCGCGTGCGGGCCATTGGCCTCCCTGGTGGGACTGATGGTAGCGGAAGCGATGGTGAAGCTGGAATCAGCCTTCACACCACGGCTTTGCCCTTACCCGCCTGCTCTCTATAGTCCCCTCCCCCTGGGCGCGTGCGCGGCACCGCAGCCAGGTGCTCACAGTGAAAGCTCACGCGGAAGGGTTGCTCAAGATGGCATCGTTCTCCAAGGGTCTTGAAGGGGTGGTCGCCGCGGAAACCAAGATGTCCTACATCGATGGCGAGAAGGGCATCCTCGAGTACGTCGGTATTCCAATCGGTGAGCTGGCCAGCAACTCGACATTTGAAGAGACGGTGTTTCTGCTTTGGAACCAGCGGCTGCCCAAGAAGGATGAGCTGACAAGCTTCTCCTCCACGATCCGCTCGCGGTACGAAATGCCTGCCAAGATCGAAGCACTGCTCACGAGCCTGCCCAAGGACGCCCAGCCGATGCACGTGATGCGGACGCTGGTGTCGGCGATGGGCATGGTTGATCCCAAGCCCAACGCGACGGATCTGCCGAGCGTCCGCGACAAGGCCATCACGATGCTGGCAGTGGCCCCCACAATGCTGGCGGCATTCGCCCGGTACCGTGCCGGCAAACCGATTGTCCGGCCCGACAAGAACCTGCCGATTGCTGAAAACTTTCTCTACATGCTCAACGGCCAGAAGCCCACGCCGACAATGGCCAAGGCCCTTGATGTCTGCCTGGTGCTGCACACCGACCACGGCTTGAACAACTCGACATTCGCGGCGCGGGTTGTGATCTCGACGATGAGCGACCTGTATTCCGCCCTCACGGCAGCGGTGGGCTCGCTTCGTGGCCCGCTCCATGGCGGGGCGAACGAAGAAGTCATGGTCATGCTGGGCCAGATTCCGACGGTTGAGGCGGCCGAGAAGTTCGTGCTCGACAAGCTTGCGAAGAAGGACAAGATCCCGGGCTTTGGTCACCGCGTGTATAAGGCATACGACCCGCGCGCGGCGCACCTCAAGAGCCTGGCGAAGCAACTGGCGCACGACACGGGCAATCAGGCGCTGTACGACAAGTCGACGCGGATTGAGAAGGTGATGGGCGAGGCAGTGGCGGCAAAGGGGATCTATCCAAACGTCGATTTCTACTCAGCGACGACGTACCACTCGATTGGACTGCCACTGGACTTGTTCACGCCGATGTTTGTCGTAGGGCGGATCGGCGGATGGTCAGGGCACGTGCTGGAGCAGCTCGCGGACAATCGGCTGTTCAGGCCATCGGCGCAGTATGTCGGGCCGCATGATCAGCGGTATGTGCCGATTGAGAAGCGGTAGCGCGTTACGCGCGGACCTTCAGTGAAGATTGATATCCTCGCCACTCACGTCCAGTGTGGGAGGAACCATGTTGCAGACTTGGATTCGGCTTGGGGCGGTGGCTCTCGCTTCATTTGCCCTCACGGCTTTCGCGACCGCCAGACAAGAGCCCAAGGGCGTCCTCACTCCCACCGGCCTTCGCTGTGAATACCTGGTCAATCCGCTCGCTGTGGATGTCGCCAAACCACGCCTCAGCTGGGAGCTCACAACAAGCAGCGATAAGCGGAACCTGACGCAAACTGCCTACGAGATCGTGGTCGCAAAGACACGCAACTTGGATGGCAAGGACGACCGCGTGTGGACAAGCGGCGTGGTCAAGTCTCCGAGCACTTGCCAAATCGAGTATGAGGGGCCGCGCTTGCAGGCGGGCCAGTCCGTCGTGTGGCGCGTCCGCGTCTGGGACAATTTGGGAGGCGCTTCGGAGTGGAGTGCGCCTGCTCTTTGGTCGGTGGGACTTCTAAACCCGCAAGACTGGGGCAGCGCCAAGTGGATCGGTGATCCAACCTCGCCCGCAGCTGGAACAACTCCGCTTCCGTCGCCGATGCTGCGAAAGAATTTCTCAACCGCTCACTCGAAGGAAAAGGTCGATCACGCTGTGGTCTACGTTTCCGCGCTGGGTCTCTGTGACTTGTGGATCAATGAGCGACACGTGGGCGATCAGGCCCTTGCTCCCGAATGGACCGACTACACAAAGCACGTTCAGTATCAGGCGTACGACGTCACCAACTACATCGAGAGCGGCGACAACTGCATCGGCGCCCTCCTTGGCGACGGGTGGTACGCCGGAAAGGTCGGCCTCGCGGGGATCGTGCCGGGCGGACCTGCCCGCGCTATCTATGGAAGGCAGCCGCGACTTCTCGTACGCCTCGACATCAGCTTCGCGGATGGGACCCACCGCTGCATTGTGTCAGACAACACGTGGGAATCGACGCTCACTGGCCCCATCGTTTCCAATGACCTGCTCGATGGCGAGACGTACGACGCGCGCAGGGAGATGCGCGGTTGGAACAAGCCAGGCTTTGATGCGTCCGCTTGGGCGCATGCCGTGGAGTTTGATGCTCCGGCGGCGGCAGTCGTAGCGCAGCCCAACGGACCCATCCGCGTCAATCGCGAGCTCCACGCGGTCGCCATCACAGAACCAAAGCCGGGTGTGTATATCTTTGATCTTGGGCAGAACATGGTGGGCTGGTGCCGTGTGACGTTCACTGGGAAAGCAGGCGCCACGATCACCATGCGCCACGCGGAAGTGCTGAACCCCCACGGCAGCATCTACACCGCCAACCTGCGCGGCGCGGCTCAGACGGACCGCTACACCTTTGCGGCAGACGGTCCGGCAACCTACGAGCCCCGCTTCACATACCACGGCTTCCGTTACGTCGAAGTCACGGGCCTGAGCAGCAAGCCGCCGCTCGACTCGCTGGTTGGCCGGGTCGCAAACTCCTCTGCGCCGGAGGTTGGCTCTTTCGAATGCTCGGACCCGATGGTAAACCGGCTGTGGCAGAACATCCTGTGGACGCAGCGCGGCAACCTGATGGGCGTGCCTACCGATTGCCCTCAGCGCGATGAACGCTGCGGCTGGATGGGAGACATCCTCGCGTTCGCGCCCACGGCATGCTTCAACATGGACATGGCGGCTTTTCTTACAAAGTGGATCCCCGACACACGCGATGCCCAAGCGGCAGATGGGCGGTTCGCCGACTTCTCCCCGCACCCATACGGGCCGGATAAGCGATTTTCCGGCGTCCCGGCTTGGGGTGATGCGGGTGTGTTTGTGCCGTGGGTGGCGTACCGGTATTACGGGGACCAGCGCATCCTGGCGGAGCAGTTTGATGCCGCGGTTCGCTGGGTCGAGTACATCCGTGCCAAGAACCCTGACCTGCTCTGGAAGAAAAGCCGTGGAAACGATTATGGCGATTGGCTGAATGCGGACACACTCAAGCTCGAGGGCTGGCCCGCGAAGGGCGCGGAGGTTCCCAAGGACGTTTTTGCGACGATGTTCTTCTACCGCTCAACCCAGATCGTCGCGGAGATGGCGAAGGTTTTGGGTAAGACCGAAGAGGCGACTAAGTATGGGGAGCTCGCCGACAATATCGGGCGGGCATTCGAGACTGCGTACATCTCACAGGATGGCGCGATTACGGGCGATACGCAGGCGGGATATGCGCTTGCCCTGCACTTCGGACTTGTGCCGGAAGCACTCCGCGCCCAAGCCACGGCACGCATGATCGATCGCTTCAGGCCTTATGACGGTCAAATTAGCACGGGATTCCACAGCACGCTTCCGCTGATGACTCAGCTTTCTCTGCGCGGCCACAACGACGATGCGTACCGCCTCCTGCTCAATCGCAAGATGCCGTCGTGGGGCTATGAGGTTGATCACGGGGCCACGACTGTGTGGGAGCGCTGGGATGGCTGGGTGGAAGGCCGTGGGTTCCAGGACCCGGGCATGAATTCATTCGCCCATTATGCCATCGGAGCCGTGGGTGAATGGATGTACGGAACCATGCTGGGCATTCAACCTGATTCGCCGGGCTTTGCCTCGGTCGTGATTCATCCACATCCGGGGCCGGATGTGGAGTGGGCAAATGCTTCGTACCACTCGATCCGCGGGCCGATCGCTTGCGCGTGGAAACAGCGAGAAAAGCAACTGCGACTGAGCGTGACCATTCCGCCCAATGTCATGGCAATGGTTGTCCTTCCCACGCGTGATGCGGCCAAGGCTACCGTAGATGGAAAGCCGCTCGCGAACTCCCAGGATGTCACGATTGAGAAGAGTGCGGACAGTGAGGTGCAATGCCGCGTGGGATCTGGGTCGTATGAGTTTGTCGTCCAGCCGTAACTACAGCCCCAGCCTCTGCAGCATCCCATCCAGCACCGACCTGCACAGGTCCTGATCCCCAAACGGATCAACCCGCAAGCTCACGTTCGTGTTCCCGACCCCGCGCGAGCTGGCGATCACGATCCTCGGGAAGTTGTTGTACCGCGGCGCGTGCGCGATGAGTTCGCCGGTCTCTTCCGTCGCGCTCGACTCCACCACCGTGTACCCGCGGCTGCGCAGCGTCTGATCCGCCGCGGCCATCACCGCCGGCACGCGGGCATCAGGCGGGAGCTTGGCGCTCAGGGTTGTAAGGCGGTACTTAGCCGTGGTGTCTTGCGGACCGTTGTTCTGGGTTGTGGTGTGACGGATGCACCCGGTCAATAGGCAAGTGGCTACGGCAAGGATCGCAAAGGCGGATACGCGCTTGAGCTTCATAACTTGATCTCTCCACACCGCCAACAGTCCCCGAACCGGGCGGCGCATGTGCAGCATCGGCGGCCTGCGCTCTGGAACATGGAGGAATTTCGGGACGGGAATGGGGCCGATCCAGGCTGTCTGGTGGGGTACGGGCTTGATCGGCGTCCGGTAGCCCCCTTTACTTGTCCCCCTGCCGGGCCTGTTGCCCGGGAGCGGTGGTATCGGTCTAGATTGGCGGAAAGGTCCTCATGGCGATTCGAGTGAAGTCCCGGGGCGGAGAGAGTGTGGAAGGCCTGATGCGGCGCTTCAAGAAGCTCTGCGAGAAGGAAGGCCTCACGAAAGACATCAAGCGCAAGGAGTTCTACGAGAAGCCCTCCGAGCGCCGCCGCCGGGCCGCCCGCAAGAGCCAGGTCCGCCGCATCAAGACCGAGCTTGGTCCGCTCGCCAAGGGGGCCAAGCCGGACAAGCCCGACAAGCGCGAACGCGACTAAACCAACCGGCCACGCCCCTGCGCGTGGCCTTTGTTTTCTGTACCGGCTGTGCTGCCGCGGGCTCTGACCAACGCAGACCAGCTCAATCAAGTGCACGGATGATGGGCGCGGGAAGCGCCCAAATAGAAACAGCGCCGGAGAGCGCCATTCAACGCTCGCGTGGAGGTTCCCTCTCATGATGTCTTCGATCCAGACCAAGCGAACAACCGCCATGTGGCTCACGGCTGTTGCCGTGTGCGTGCTGGCACTGCTGTTCCCCGCGTTTGCCAGCGCCCAGAACACGCCGGGCCACCTCAACGTCCCCGGGGTGACTGCACCGGCTCAGACGCACCAAGGAGGCGGAGAGGCAAACCTCGAACTGCCGCGGGTCAGTGATGTCTCTTTCCAGGGAATTCCTGGCGACAAGCTGCTGATGATTGGCTTGTTGGTGTCGGTGCTGGGAATGGGCTTCGGTCTCTGGATCTACGCCCAGCTAAAGAACATGCCCGTGCACCGCACGATGCTTGATGTGTCGGAGCTCATCTACGCGACCTGCAAGTCGTACATGGTGCAGCAGGGCAAGTTCCTGATGCTCCTGTGGGTCTTCATCGCCGCGATTGTTGCTATTTACTTCAGCCGGCTCGTCCCGATGGGCACGGACCCGAATACCGGCGCCACCCTCCACGGCATGCCCCTGGGCAAAGTCGGCATCATCTTGCTGTTCTCGCTGGTGGGTATCGCCGGGTCGTACGGCGTGGCGTGGTTCGGCATCCGTGTGAACACGTTTGCCAACAGCCGTGCGGCGTTCGCGGCTCTCCGCGGCAAGCCATTCCCCTGCTACGCGATTCCACTGAAGGCGGGCATGTCCATCGGCATGGCCCTGATCAGCGTCGAGCTGCTCATTATGCTGGGGATCCTCCTGTTTGTGCCCGGCGATGTGTCCGGCGCCTGCCTCATCGGCTTTGCCATTGGCGAGTCGCTGGGTGCCTCGGCACTGCGTATCGCGGGCGGCATCTTCACGAAGATCGCGGATATCGGCTCAGACCTCATGAAGATCGTCTTCAAGATTAAGGAAGATGATGCCCGCAACCCTGGCGTGATTGCCGACTGCGTCGGTGACAACGCCGGCGACTCGGTTGGTCCTTCGGCGGACGGCTTCGAGACGTACGGCGTGACGGGCGTGGCACTGATTACGTTCATCATGCTGGCGATCAATCAGACTTCTGCCGGCGCGGAGTTCAAGCACATCCAGGTGCAGCTGCTGGTGTGGCTGTTCGCGATGCGCATCATCATGGTGATCGCGTCGGCGCTGTCCTACTTCATCAATGAGGCGATCGCCAAGGCCCGGTACGGCAATGCCCCGAAGATGAACTACGAGCACCCGCTGACAAACCTGGTCGTCCTGACCTCCATCGTGTCGGTTGCCTTGACCTTCATCGCGTCGAAGCTGCTCATCCCAACCATCGCGAATGATGACACGTGGTGGTGGAAGCTTTCTCTGATCATCACCTGCGGCACCGCGGCCGGAGCGATCATCCCCGAGCTCGTCAAGGTGTTCACCTCGACCCACTCGGGCCACGTGAAGGAAGTCGTGACGAGTTCCGAGCAGGGTGGGGCATCGCTCAACATTCTCTCGGGCTTTGTCGCAGGCAACTTCTCGGCCTACTGGCTGGGCATCGCGATCATGCTCCTCATGGCCGCGGCGTACTACGTCAGCAACACGTTCCCGGGCATGGCAGCAACGGGCAACACCATCATGATGGCCCCCGCGGTGTTCGCGTTCGGCCTGGTAGCCTTCGGGTTCCTGGGCATGGGCCCGGTGACGATTGCAGTGGACAGCTACGGCCCGGTGACGGACAACGCACAATCTGTGTTCGAGCTTTCGACGATCGAAAGCCAACCGAACATTGAGAACGACATCCAGAAGAACTTCGGCTTCAAGCCCAACTTCGAGAAGGCCAAGGAGTTCCTCGAGGAGAACGACGGCGCCGGCAACACGTTCAAGGCCACCGCCAAGCCCGTGCTCATCGGCACGGCGGTCGTGGGCGCCACGACGATGGTGTTCTCAATCATCGTGGGCCTCACCCACGGCTTGGATTCCAGCTACTTCAAGAATCTCTCGCTGCTCCACCCACCCTTTCTGCTGGGCCTGATCACCGGCGGGTCGGTGATCTACTGGTTCACCGGTGCCTCAACACAGGCCGTGTCAACCGGCGCGTACCGTGCCGTGGAGTTCATCAAGGCCAACATCAGGCTTGAGGGGGCAACCAAGGCGAGTGTCGAAGATAGCCAGAAGGTCGTGACCATCTGCACGCAGTACGCGCAGAAGGGCATGTTCAATATCTTCCTGGGTGTCTTCTTCGCGACCCTCGCGTTCGCGTTCTTTGAGTCGTTCTTCTTCATCGGTTACTTGGTTTCCATTGCCCTTTTCGGCCTGTACCAGGCCATCTTCATGGCTAACGCCGGCGGCGCCTGGGATAACGCCAAGAAGATCGTCGAGACCGATCCTCGCTACAAGAACACCGGCCGCGGCAAGGGCAGCGACCTGCACGCCGCGACGGTCGTGGGCGACACCGTCGGCGACCCCTTCAAGGACACCAGCTCGGTGGCCATGAACCCGGTGATCAAGTTCACCACGCTCTTCGGCCTGTTGGCGGTGGAGCTTGCCGTGAGCATGAAGGTCAACGGCGTGACGCACACCACGCTGACGTGGTTCCTCACCGGCGCGTTCTTCTTGATCTCGATGTTCTTCGTGTGGCGGTCGTTCTACCGCATGCAGATCGGCGGGCACGCAGGGGGCGGAGACATCAGCGGCGGGGCCATCTCCCCAAAAGTCGCCACCGAGCCTGAGGCGCACGTCCGGACGCCCGCGGGAGTCGGTAGCGGTCGCTAAAGATCCGGAATAGTTTGCACTCAAAGCCCCGTCGCAAGGCGGGGCTTTTTCTTGCGCGCCCTGTGCAACTCAAAAATACAACCGGCCACCCCTGCGGAGGTGGCCGGCTGACGTTCTTAGAACAAGATCCGTAGGGGGCTGCATTCGACGCAGCTCCGTCGAGCGCGTCTTATGAACGCAGCCCTCTCGTACAGTCACAATTCGTCACTGGATCACCTCCTTCTGTAAGAGCCTCCCCGGCCGCCGCCAGCGCTGTACAGCCTGGCCGCCGAGCTTCTCTCCCGCGGACCGTCATCCGCGGCACACCGCCCGTCCTGTCCGCCTTCCTGGCCGGCTCAGGGCGGTCGTCACGCCTCTTGCTGCCGTACCCGGTTTTCCGGGATTCGGGCCCTGGGGGGCGTGATACCTAAGTATCGCACTTTTTGTACGGCACGGCTAGAGAAAAGTTCCGCGCCGGGGTGACTTTGGATTCGCCTGCGGTTCCCATAGCCGTGGTGAGTGTGAGTTTGGGCGGTTTTCCCCCCGGGCTGTCACGGGTTTTCCAGCTCTTTAAAGGCGCCCTTGGCGGTCTGCTCATCCAGGTACCGCTGGAAGTCACCCATCTTGTAACTGATAAACGCGAAGGCGTGATGGAGGGTCAGCCACTCGATGTCGGTGGGGTCTTCATCCAGGTCCTTGCGGAGCCGGTTGAGCTCGGCCAGCATCGTCTCGGCTTTCATGGCTAACTCCGTGAAGATATTGAAAGTGCGGGAGCGGGACTCTATGACGTCGTGGCGGCTGCGCGGCGAGCGATGTTCGAGAGCCAGGCGAGGCCGAAGAGCGCGGTGAGAACGCAGACGATTGAAGCACCGGCGGGCCAGTTGAGCTCGAAGCTCAGAACGATTCCTCCCAAGACACCCAGAAGAGCCGCAGCACTAGCGAGGATAAGGACCGGGGTGGAGCGGTGGCTCAGGCGAAGAGCCAGAGCGCCGGGGAGCACAAGCATTGCCGTAGCGAGGACGACTCCGGCAAGCTTCATGGTCGTGACTGTGGCGAGCGAGAGAAGGACCATCAGCAGCGTGTTCATGCGACGGTCGCTGACGCCGAGTGCCTGTGCCACGCTCTGATCAAAAGCCCAGAAGCTCAGCGGGCGGCGAACGCTCCATAACGTGATAAGCACTCCAACCGCCACTACCCATCCAATCACGGCATCGGACCACCCTACCGCCAATATGTCACCAAATAGGAAAGACTCGAGCGACACCCCCGTGCGGGCGCGCTTGATGAGCACGGCCCCCACCGCCATCGCGGCAACGAGCACGATGCCGATTGCCGTGTCGGGCTCCGCGCCGCCCCGCTCGCTTAGCCAACTGATTAGCAGGGCCGCAAAGAGGCAGAAGGCAAGGACGATCACGAACTGCTGGGCAGCGCCCGCGCTGCTTGCACTTGCGGCGGTAGAGCCCACCACTCCCAGAGCCGCGGCGACACCCACACCGCCAAACCCAGCGTGGCTGATGCCCTGGCCGATGAAGGCAAGTCGCTTGAGCACAACCAGCACACTCAGAAGCGAGCACAGCGCCGCCACGGCAAGTCCTGTGATAATCGCCGGCCAGTAGAGCCCCGCCAGGTCAGGATCGCTCAGCCACTTGATCGTGTTCACCGCTTCTTCTCCGCGGTGAGACCGACGGGCGCATGTGGAGCGTGGGCGTGATGATGCGCAGGGTCTTGGCAGGTGGATGCCGCGTGAGCATCGACGTGGACCTCACCAAAAATGGCCGCCACATCGTGGCGGAATACCTCCGCCAACACGGCAGGCGTAAGTCCCTGCGGAGCCACGTGCGAGTGCAGCGTGCGGCTCAGGCACGCAACACGGTCACACCCGGCCGCAACGGTACGGATGTCATGGCTCACCACAATCACAGTCAGCTTGAGCTGATCGCGCAAGTGATTGAGCAGGTCGGCGAACTGCTGCTGGCCCGCGACGTCAATCCCGACCGTGGGCTCATCAAGCAGGAGCAGCCGAGGTCGGCTCGCAAGCGCCCTCGCAATTAGAACGCGCTGCAACTGGCCCCCCGACAAGCTGCCAATGTGCTTCTCTGCAAGGCTGTCAGCCCCAACGGAAGTCAGCGCCGTGTCAATTGCATCCCGTTGTTCCCGCGACAACCCGCGCCATGGCGGCAGACCAAGCGTTGCGCCCATCGCCACCACCTGCCGCACAGTGAGCGGGAACCGAAGCTCGGCGGAAGTGCGCTGCGGCACGTACCCGATCAGCCTCTGGTCGCGTGCTTGCGCCGGAGTCTTGCCGAACACGTGTATCTGACCCGTGTACCCCTCAAGTAACCCGAGCGTCAGTTTGAGCAGCGTCGACTTGCCCCCGCCATTGGGTCCCAGCACTCCCAGCCGCTCCCCTTCATCCACCGTCAACGTGATCCGATCGAGCACCAGCCGCTCGCGGGCATCGCCATTGTGCGACGCCTGCGGGTAGGCGTACGAGACACCCTGGTATTCGACGGCGGGAGTTGTCACGGACCCCCTGCCTTTGGCGGGCTCGGCTCCGGCGGCAGTTGTGGCAAGTTGGAAACAAGCGAGTCCAAGTTGCTCTTCATGAGCAGGAACCAGTCCCCACGTCCGAGCGGGTCGAGCGTTCCCACATTTACTCTCGCCGCCGTTGCGATGCGGATCGCGGCCACCGTGTTGAACTGCGGCTCGACAAAGATCACGTGCACCCCTTCTTTGCGAATGGCCTCGACCACATTGGCTATATCGCCTGGGGACGGCTCAGAGGTTTCAAACTCGCGAATAACCGCCGCAACTCTAAACCCATAGCGCTCCGCCGGCCGGTTGAATGCGTTGTGATGCGTCACCACGCTCACTCCTTTGAGCGGCTCCAGGCGAGTCCTCCACTCCTGATCCACGGCTGTTACCCGCTTCTCAAGCTCATCGCCCGCAAGCAGGAGCCGCTCACGTTCCGCATCGTTGTACAGCCCCTTTGCCTGCTCGGCCCCCCCGATGGCATTCCTCAGCTTCGGGATCAGCTGACCAACAAGTACCGGATCGAGCCACAGGTGCGGATCGATGTACCCACTGCCGTGGTCGTGCCCATCATGAGCGTCGTGCTCGTCATGCATCTCCTTGTCATGATCATGCGCCTCGTGATCATGCTCAGCAGCCTTGATCCCAACCGCTTCTGCGAAACAGACGACCTGCCGATTTGGGACACTCTGCTTCGCCAGCGTGCGCTCAACCGGCCCTTCGAGGTTGAGCCCGACATACACGAACACGTCCGCCTTCGCCATCGCCGCAATATCCGCCGGTGTGAACTCGTAGCCATGTTCGCTGCGGCCCGGCTGCATCAGCACAGTCACCGCACTGCCTTTCGGCAAAAGCGGCTCAACAAGACCCTTGAGCGGCGCGACGGTAACCACTGCGTTGATTGCCGTGGTGGCCGGCATGGCGGAAGCCCTCTTGCAGGCTGTCGCACCCCAGCACGCAAAGCCGAGGAGCATCAACCAGACCAACAGGTGCATTGCCCGCCGCATGCTCACCGTTCCCGCCGCAAAAGGCAGCAAAGGCTAACTGAGAATCCAGAATCAATAAGACTATAGCCAAACCCGGTGTCCCCGGTTCACCGGATTCGGGGCGACACGGCTACACGGCCCCGCCTTGACGGAACTGCGGTTGCCCAGAGGAGCCCAGCATCCTGCCATCCACGCCCTCACGGGGTACAATCGCCCCTTCCCGCCGCCGCGGGCAGTTGAAAATGGGGCGGTAGCTCAGTTGGTAGAGCGCATCGTTCGCAATGATGAGGTCGGGAGTTCGACTCTCCTCCGCTCCACTTAGACCAGACGCCCGGGCCTTTTATGCCCGGGCGTTTTTCTTTCCTCTAGACTCCCCTGCAATGGGTCTTCTCCTTGGAATCGACATCGGGACTTCGTCCACCAAGGCCATCCTCCTCGATGACCATGACGCCCGAATCGTCGCTTCCGCTTCCCACGATTACCCGCTCTACTCCCCCCACCCCGGCTGGTCCGAGCAGGACCCCGAAGACTGGTGGACGGCGACGACTGCATCCACGCGCGCGGTCATTCAACAGGGGGCTGCTCGACCTGAACTGATTTCGTCCGTGGGCTTCAGTGGTCAGATGCACGGGTCGGTGCTGCTGGGCGGCGATGCAGTTAGCTCGTCTGGACAAGCCACTCCGCTCCGCCGCGCATTGCTCTGGAATGACCAGCGAACAGCCCACCAGTGCGCTGAAATTGAGACCGCCGCGGGTGGCCGGCGGGCACTTGTGGATTTAGTTGGCAGCGCTGCCCTGACTGGCTTTACCCTCCCCAAACTTCTGTGGGTCCGCGAGAATGAGCCGAAGGTCTGGCGCAACGTTCGTCACGTGCTGTTGCCAAAAGACTTCGTCCGGTTTCGGATGACCGGCGAACTCGCGACCGACGTGGGCGATGCTTCGGGAACACTGCTCTTTGATGTCGATCACCGGACGTGGTCGCAGAAGGCCCGTGACATGGTGGGAATCGATACGGCGCTCCTGCCAACGGTCGCGGAATCCACACAGGTGGTGGGAGAGTTGAGTGCATGGGCTGCTGAGCAGATGGGCCTGCGCGCCGCGACACCGGTCGTTGCAGGCAGCGGTGACAACATGGCCGGAGCCGTGGGGGCCGGCGTCGTGGAGGATGGGCTGGTCATGGCCACCCTCGGCACGAGCGGCGTGATCTTCGCCCATACGAACCAGCCGCGCAAGGACACAAAGGACCAGCAGCACCCCGGCCGTTTGCACTCGATGTGCGCGGCAACTGGCACAGCAGCCAATCCCCACGGCTGGTGCATGACAGGGGTCACCCTCTCCGCCGCGGGCGCCCTCAAGTGGGCCCGCGACACCATTGCGCCGGATAGGAACTATGACCAGCTCTTTGAGGAAGCGGCCTGTGTTTCGCCGGGGTCGGAAGGCCTTGTCTTCCTTCCATATCTCACAGGCGAGCGCTGCCCCCACCCTGACCCACTCGCCCGCGGGGCTTGGATCGGCCTGACATCGCGCCACACGCGCGGTCACTTGATCCGCGCGGTGATCGAGGGTGTGACATTTACGATGGCGCAGATTCTCGACCTGATGCGAGGGCTCGGGATCAAAGTCGGCAGCGTGCGGCTGAGCGGGGGAGGAAACCGGTCGGCCCTCTGGCGGCAAGTGCAGGCGGATGTGTACGGCGCTCCGGTGGTGACAACCAACTCCGAGGAGGGTGGCAGCGCGCTGGGAGGCGCGCTGATGGCAGGAGTTGGTGTTGCTGTGTGGCCGAGCGTAGCGGACGCCTGCCGTGAAGTGGTCAAAGCTCGTGAAACGATTGAGCCCAAGAACGCGGACGACTATCGTGGAGCCCATGACGTCTTCTTGAAGCTCTATGACGACCTTCAGCCGCGATTTGCTGAACTCTCAAAGTCGTGACGCCTGACACGCCCGGAGAAGCCATGCCACTCGCAGACCTCCGCCCGCAGTCCACCCGCCGCACGCCCGAGCAGCTGCTGGCCCACATGCAGTCTTTCAACCTGAACCTCAAGTTCTCTGCCGGCATCTGGTACTTCTCGCCCCCCAACTCGCGTTTCCACGCAAAGTACTCGCCCGATCTCACCATCGAGCAGCGCCTCGACATTGCCGCACGCCTCGCCGACGACGGCCTTGCCGGCCTCGAAGCCCACTACCCCAACGAGGTCAGCGAAGAAAATGTGGACCTCTGGCAGAACTTCACGCGCCAGACCGGCATCCGCCTGATCACGGTGATCCCGCTCCTCTTCTGGGATGCCGACTTCGAGTTCGGTTCACTCTCAAACACGGACAAGTCCATCCGCCGCAAAGCCATCGACCGCACCATCGGCGCTTTCCGCCTCAACAAGCAGCTCGACGCCGACTTCGCCGTGGTCTGGCCGGGGATCGACGGATACGAAAACGGCTTTGGCCTCGACTTCGCCGCCGCGCGTGCCCGCTTCGCCGAGGGCCTCGCCGAGGCCATGGACGCGGTGCCTGGCACGCGCGTCGCCTTCGAGCCCAAACCCTACGAGCCCCGCGGCCACATCCTCTACGGCACCACCCCCGAAGGCATCCTCCTCGGCCGCGATGTCGAAGCCATGCTCCGCTCCCCGGACAACCAACGCCTCCTCAAAGAAGGCCACAAACTCTGCTGCATGAACCCCGAGGTCGGCCACGTGCTCATGGGATTCGAAGACGCTCCGTACGCCTTCTCCTGGCCCCTCAGCGAGGCCCGCCTCGCCCACTCACACTGGAACAGCCAGCCGCTGGGCAACTACGACCAGGACCTGGGAGTGGGCGTCATCTCTCCGGAGGTCGTTGAAGGCATCCTCTACACGATGAAGATGCACGGCTACACCGGGCACTTCGGCATCGACATCAACCCTGAACGCGTGCCGGTCGATGTGGCCGTGAGGAACTCGATGGATGCGATCCGCTTCGCGAATGACCGAATCAACTCGCTAGACCACGAAGGCATCCTCGCGGCCCACAATGAGCCCAGCAAACGCCGGGGCTGGCTCGAAGCCTACTTGGCCCGCGCACGTTGGCAGCACTAACGCAAAACTATTCCTAAACCGCCGGCAGCTCGTACCCCTTCCGCCGCTGGTAATCCCGCCAGCGGTTCGCATCCGAGTCGTGCTTGAACTCCCACTTGATCGGGTCCCACTCCAGCGGCCGGCGGTGCCAGTAAGCCTGATTGATCAGGTGGCATGCGGTGATGCTGCGGGCTCCCACTTCCACATCGCAGATGCACCGCTCACGGCTCTTGATGCAATCCACCCAGTTCTGCAGATGACTGGGGGAAACCGGGAGTCGCTCATCGCCGTCCCTGAGCGGCTCCTCGAGAATGGACGTTGGCACACTGGAAATCCTGTCCCGGTCCACAGCAATCATCCCCTTGGTCCCGATGAACGTCGCCCCACTCGGCCCTCCGTGATAGACATCCACGCCATCCGCGTAGGTCAGGCGCGCACCATACTCGGCGGTTTGAAGCTCGGGTGGCGTAACCCTTACCGGCCCTGATGTGTCCGCCTTGAGGGCCCACTGCACGATGTCAAAGTGGTGCGCACCCATATCGGTGAGCTTCCCCCCCGAATACTCGCGGTACAACCGCCAATCCGGATAATGATCGTGCACGCCGCGCGGCGCGAGGATTGAGTTGTACGGACGCTGCGGGGCCGGGCCGAGCCAGCGGTCCCAATCCAGCCCCGGCTCCATCGACTCTTCCGGCAAGTCACAAGGCTTGCTCGAAAGCCCCACACCGACGTTCACCGAGATCACCGTGCCGATGCGTCCGTTCCGAACGTACTCACAGGCTTTGCGGAACTTGCCGTCGTATTCGGTCCGCTGCTGGCTGCCGGTCTGGAAGACGCGGTTGTACCTCCGCACGACATCGATCATGGTCTTGGCTTCGCGGATAGTGAGCGTCAGCGGCTTCTCGCAGTAGATGTCCTTGCCCGCACGGCACGCATCGATGGCCTGGTGGCAATGCCAGTGGTCGGGGGTCGCAATCACCACGGCATCAACGCCCCGCTGCGCCAGCAAGTCCCGGTGGTCGTTGTATTCACTGCAGACGATGCCGAGCTTGAGCCCCTTGCCCGCCTTTTCGGCTTCCTTGTCGTAGTACTCGGTTGCGAGCTTCACGCCGTGGGCGCGGCGGGTTTTATCGACATCGCACATGGCGACGACCTGGATATCCGGGTGCGCCAGGAACGCCGGGATCAGCTCGAAGCTCCGCTTCCCAACACCGATAAAGCCAACCCCGATCCGATCGTTTGCAGCAGCCCGGGGCGCCGCCCCAGCGGCCCGCGTCAGCACCAACGGCATGGCAAGAGTCGCGGCGGAAGCTGCGATGAAGTCACGGCGGGAAACGTGGTCGTTCATGGGTGCTCCTCTGCAGCCAGCCTACCACAGCCCGCGGCGCGGTAGCATGTTTGCCATGAAGACGCTCATCCTCGCCGGTGTTGCCGCGTTTGTCGCTGGTCCTGCGCTAGCGGTGGAGTCCCCGCCCGAGCCGCCCATCAGGACACTTCTGATCACCGGATTCAACAACCACAACTGGCAGTACACGAGCCGTGTGCACGCCGAAACGCTCGAAGGCACCGGCCGCTTCAAGGTGGATGTGACCGATGACCCCAAGACCACGCTGATGGACCCCGGCCTACTTCATCAGTACAAGCTCTTCGTCATCGACTTCAACGACTCACAAGCCAAAGAGCCGCAACGCTGGGGTCCCACGGCAGAAAAGAACTTCGTCGATGCCGTTCGCGCGGGCGTCGGCGTGGTCGGCATCCACGCCGCCAACAACGCCTTCATTGGATGGCCCGAGTCTTTCCAGCACATTGGGATCCTAAGCTTAGAATTCCACGTGGACAAGTTG
>JADMIO011298091.1_pt1 | contig 18996 bp, 18 predicted proteins | sample 8958161 | NCBI WGS metagenome assembly JADMIO01 (sample SAMN16585339, study PRJNA669376) | soil metagenome | isolation source: Crop rotation soil | place: USA: Cullars Rotation, Alabama | collected 2011
TGCCCCGCCGACCTCCTGCGCCGGCTGGCCGCCGAGCCGGCCACCGCGCCGATGGCCGCCGGCAACGCCGCCCTGCCCCCGGACCTCGTGACGGCCTTCCTCCGGGCCAGGGAGGTCGCCGTGCGGCGGGGCCTGGCCGCCAACGCCGCCCTCGACCCCGAGCGGCGGGCCCGGCTGGGGCGAGACCCGCACCCGTCCGTCCAGCGGACGGCCGGCGCGTCCGTCACGGCCCTGCCGGCCACCGTCGTCGACGGGCTCGACGCCATGCCCTTCGAGTTCCGCCTCGGGCTGGCCGGCGCCCACGCCGAAGGGGTGATCCTCGCCCGCCTGGCCGGCGACGCCGCGGCCGTCACCGCCATCCTGGCCCGCAACCGCGCCGCCCCCGACGACGTGCTCCGGCTCCTGGCCGGTTCGCCGGATCCGACGACCCGGGCCGGTGTCGCCCGCAACCCGGCCACCCCCGCCGCCATCGCCGATCGTCTCGCCGCCGACGTCGACCCCCATGTGCGGGGCGCCGCCGCCGACCATCCCCTGCTGGCCGGCGCCACCCTGGCCCAGCTGGCCGCCGATCCCGACCCGCTGGTGCGGGCCCAGGTGGTGACGGGCGGCGATCCCCGCTGTTCGGAGGAGACGCTGCGTCAGGCGGCGGTCGACCCCGATCCCCAGGTCCGCTTCGTGGCCGCCCTCCATTCCCGCCTCCCGGCCGAACTACTCGGCGCCCTGGCGGATGACCGGGACGATCGGGTCCGCCAGGCCGCCGCCCAGCATCCTGCGCTGTCGCCGCTCGCTCTGTAAGGTATCGGGAACGTTTTCCCCCTTAGAGGCGAGCGGAGAGGCGAGGCATGGAGCACGTTCCGGCGCATGCGCACGTGCTGGACACCGGCAAGGGTGCGTTCACGCTCGACGAGCTCGGGCCGCTGTTGCCCGGGATGGCGGAGATCATGCCCCTCGTCGGCCACCGGATCTGGAAGTGCTACTACGCCGGGCGGGCCGGGAACCGGCCGCTGGCCCGTTTCCAGCTCGGCGAAGCCGTGAACCTGCTGGAAAAGGGGGCCTTCCTGCGGCCGAAGTACGCCGACGACGTGGCCGCCTTCGTCGAAGGCGAGCTGGCCGCCGTCCAGAAGGCGATCGACGCCGAGGACTGGACCGCCTTCGAGGCGGCTTTCGATGCCATGGTGGCGGCGGCCAACGCCTACCACGAGCTCTACGACAAGGGGTTCCTGCGCTGGAAGCTCCCGGCCGAGCCCCCGCCCGACCTCGACCTCACCCCGCCGGCCCGGTGACCTCGGCCCGGTAGACGCCGTGCCACACGATGGTGGCCATGCTGGTGGCCAGCTTGCGGCGGGCGGCGGCGTCGGCTGAGGGGACGAGCTGGTTCATGCCCCGCTCGGCCATCCAGGTGATCCAGCCGGCGGCGGCGTCGGCGTCGATCCCCTTGCGGACCAGACCCCGCTTCTGCTCCTTGCGGATGTGCTCGGCGATGGCCGCCCGCAGCTCGGCGAAGAACCCGCCGAAGAGCTCCTTCACCCGGGCGTCGTAGGTCGACACCTCGACCAGGGCGCTCATCAGGGCCACGTGGGGCCGGTAGGCCTCCAGCGTCCGGTACAGCTCGGCCTCGAAGGCGGCAAAGGTCACATCGGGCCCGAGCTCCCACGTGCGGAGGGCGGCCGTCCGGATCTCCCGCAGCGCCGGCTCCGACAGGGCGAGGAGGAGCTCGTTCTTGTCCTTGAAATAGCGGTAGAAGGTCGACCGGGACAGGCCGGCGCTGACGAGGATGTCCTCCACCTTGAGGTGGACATAGCCGCCGGCCGCCTCGAGCAGCTCCTCGACCAGCGGCAGGATCCGCTCGACGAGCTCGCGGCGGCGGGACTCGTGGCGCCTGGCGTCGATCTCGGCGGCCGTCAGCATCCCGCCGAGCATACCGAACGTTGACGGGTCGATGAAACATGGTGTATCAATCCTGGAATGGCGGTTCCCACGCCGAGGGGGTAATCGATGATCGGACTGCTGGCTGCGGCCATGCCCACACTGCCCGTCCCGAGCGACTACCACGCCAACCACACGGCGGCGGTGCTCTTCACCATCTGGGCCGGCGGGTTCGCCGTCCTCGCCCTGCCGTACTGCCTCTACCGGTGGCGCAAGCACAACGACGTCGTGGCGCTCCTGGCCTGGACGGGCGGGTTCATCCTCTCGCTGGGCGAACCGATGCTCGACTACCTCGGGCACCTGTGGTGGCCGACGAACCTCCCGGGGCCGGCCTTCAAGGGCTACGGCCTCAACGTCCCGCTGCTCATCCCGCCGTGCTACGCCTTCTTCGTCTCCATGACGGGCTACTTCGCCTACCGCCAGTTCAAGAAGGGCTTGTCGGTCAAGGGCGTGTTCTCCGTATGGCTGCTCATTCTGTCGACCGACTTCGCCCTCGAGTTCCCCGGCGTGCTGACCCACGTCTACAAGTACTACGGCCACCAGCCCTTCTACATCGGCAACTTCCCGCTGCACTGGGCGTGGCTCAACGGCACCGGGTTCCTGGCCGTGGGGTGCCTCCTGTGGCTGGCGGCGCCCCGGCTGAAGGGAGCGCAGCAGGCACTGATCCTGCTGATCCCGACGTTCGGCTTCCTCGGTTCCTACGGCATGACGGCCATGCCGGCCTTCGCCTCCCTCAACTGGAACATGTCGCGGCCCGTCCAGCACCTCGTCGACCTGGCGTCGCTCGGCCTGGCGCTCATCGTCGTCCGCGCCATCGCCGAAGTGGTGAAGAAGAAGGAAACCGTGATCCCGGCCGAGTGGGTGGCCGCCGAGCCGGTCAGGGAGCCGGCGGCCCAGGGTGCCTGACGTCATCGTCGTCGGCGCCGGCCACAACGGGCTCGTCGCCGCCTGCTACCTGGCCAAGGCCGGCCTCGACGTCCTCGTCGTCGAGCGCTCGGCCACGCCGGGCGGGATGACCTGCACCAACCCGATGGCCCCCGAGGCCCCCGGCCACCTCATCAACGAGGCGTCGATCCAGGCGTCGCTGTTCCGCACCACGCCGATCGACGCCGAGTTGAAGTTGTCGAAGAAGTACGGCCTGCGCCAGCGGCTCATCAACCCGGCCCACGTCCAGCTCAACCCGGAAGGGGAGTCGCTGGCCTGGTGGCGGGAGATGGACCGCACGGTGGAGGAGATCCGCTATTTCTCCCGCAAGGACGCGCAGCGTTGGGTCGAGCTGTCGAACACCATCGCCGCCGCCACGGCCATCGGCCTGCCGATGATGATGACGAGCCCCACCCGGCCCGAGTGGCCCAACGTGCTCAAGACATTGAAGTCAGCGGTGAAGGGCCGCAAGGAGCTGCGCAACATCCTCCACTGGGCCACGATCTCCCAGAAGGAGGCCATCGAGGAGACCTTCGAGCACGACATGGTGCGGGCGCCGCTGACCTGCAACCTGCCGTTCATGCACTTCGACTCCGACGCCTCGGGCTGGAGCCTCATCTATCTCGGGGTCTACCAGAAGTGGGGCGTGGCCATGTTCGAGGGCGGCACCGGGGCCTTCCCCGCCGCCCTCATCCGCTGCCTGGAGGACCATGGCGGACGGGTGCGGTGCTCGGCGCCCGTCGAGTCGTTCGTGATGGCCGGTGACCGGGTGGCCGGCGTCAGGCTGGAGAGCGGCGAGGAGATCGCCGCCACCAGGGGTGTCGTCACCGGCTGCGCCCCGACCCTGGCGCTGCGGGACTTCCTGCCCGCCGGCGTGCTCGACCACAAGACCCAGCTGGCCGTCGACCACATCCCCACCAGCTCGACGGGCTTCGGCAACCTCAAGATCAACGTCGCCCTGTCGGGCAAGCTCAAGCTGACGAAGCACGAGCAGTGGCGCCGCACCGCCCGGCACCTCCGGGGTGACAGCGTCGACCTGCGCCTGCCCTGCGTCACCTGGGCCACCCACCAGCAGAGCCTCGACGCCGCCGAGGCCTGCATCCGGGGCGAGGTTCCGGCCATGATCCCCGGCCTCGGCCAGGTCACCACGGCCTTCGACGAGTCGATGGCACCGCCCGGCCACGACACGTGGTGGTTCTGGAGCGGCCTCGTGCCCTCCAAGCCGGTCGACGACTGGGAGACGGTCAAGGACAAGGTCGAAAAGACCGTCCTCTCCGACTGCGCCCAGTACTACGAAGGGCTCGACAGCTTCGAGATCGCCCGGCGGACCCTGACGCCGAAGGGGCTCGAGGAGCGCTTCGGCGCTCCCCAGGGCAACGTGTACCACGTCGACCCGATCGTCACCCGGTTCGGGCCCCGGCGGCCCGCCCCCGGTCTGGCCGGCTACGCCACGCCGGTGCCGGGCCTGTTCCTGTCGGGCTCGGGGACGCACCCGATCGCCGGGATCAACGGCCTGCCGGGGCGCAACGCCGCCACCACCATGGTCAAGCTGTTCAAGGGCGGGAAGGCGCGGTCATAACGGGACCTGGGATGCAGCGGCGCATCGATCTGGCCTGCGCCTGGTGCGGGCCGGTGTTCCTCGTGCTGTTCGGCATCGGCCTCTGGCCGCTGGCCGGGTTCCTGCCGCCGCCGTCGGCCAACGACACGGCCGCCCAGGTCGTACGCCTGTACTCCGAGCACCACACCCGGGTGCAGGCCGGGCTGGCGCTGATGCTGTTCTCCACCGCCTTCATCGGGCCCTGGGTGGCCGTCGTGTCCAGCCAGATGCGCCGGATCCGGATCCCGGGGATCACCACGCTGGTCTACGGCCAGCTCGTCACCGGCGGGGCGTTCATCTTCGTGGTGGTGGCCCCGGTCATCACCATGATCGTGGCGTCGTTCCGCCCCGAGCGCAGTCCGGAGATCACCCAGGCGCTCAACGACCTGGCCTGGATCCCGTTCATCATGGTCTTCACCACGCTCATGGCCCAGATGGCCATCGTGGCCGCGGCGGTGTTCCTCGATCGGTCCGAGTCGGTGTTCCCCCGGTGGGTCGGGCATGTGAGCGCCTGGTGCGCCGTCGCGCTGGTCCCGGCGCTGGTCCTCCCGTTCTACAAGACGGGACCGTTCGCCTGGCAGGGGATCTTCCAGTTCTGGCTGGCGGCGCTGCTCTTCTTCGGGTGGTTCGCGACGATGAGCCTGGCCCTGATCCGGGCGGTGAACGCCGAGCCCGCCGGCGAGGAATCGCTCAGCGCCGGGCCCGCCGGGGCCGGGCTGGCCGGTGCTTGGCGTCGGTGATGTCGAGGGCCGGTGCCTCGAACGGCATGAGGGACGGCAGGATGAAGTCCCGGAGCATCTCCCGTTCCCGCTCGGCGTCGAGGTCCTCCCGGAGGACCATCATCATGACGATGCCCCGGATCCAGTCGACGATGGCGTCGTCGCTGACGTCGGACCGGAGGTAGCCGGCCTGGCGGGCCGCCCGGAAGGCATCGGCGAAGAAGGCCTTCACGAAGTCGTGGAAGGCGGGGTTGGGCCCGGCCATGACCGTGATGATCCTCGTCCCGGTCGTCGTCTGGAACAGGGCCTGCAGCTCGGGGTCGAGCCGGGCGGCGTTGACGGCGGCCATCAACACCTCGACGATGGCCTCGGCGAAGGGGGTCGACTCGTCCAGCACGCTCCGGAAGCTTTCGGCCAGCTCCTCGACCCGGCGCATGATCACCGCTTCGACGATCTCGTCCCGGCTGGCCACGTAGCGGTAGAGGGCGGGGCGGGCGATCCCGGTGGCGGCGGCGATGTCCTCCATCGTCGTTCGCCGGGGGCCGTATTTCAGGAAGCAGTCCCGGGCCGTGGCGATGATCCGCTGGCGGACGTCGTGGTCGATGTCCACGACGGCTGGGGGAGTGGTGGCCAATTGAGTTCTCCCGGCGGGTGGCGTGCGGCGTTCCTCGCTCCACGGTACCGCCCGCCCGCCACGTTGACAATTACAGAAAATGTACGCGAAGCTGTCGCAATCGGTGCGACCCTTGGGGGCTGAAGGATGAAGAACCGGTTCCGGTCGCCGCGGGTGCGGCTCCTGGTGGGGCTGCTGGTGTCGGGCATGGTCTCGTCGGCCTGCGGGTCGCGGCTGGGCCCGCGGGACCTCGAAGCGGCCAACGGCGTCGTGGTCCAGCACAGGGCGGCGGCGGCCACCAGCGCTGCTCCGGACGGTGGCGCCGGCCTGGTGGGCGCCACGGGGGCGGCCACGGCGGGCGGATCGGCGGCGAACACGAGCGGCGCCGGCACCGGCCCCGCGGCGCTCGGATCGGCGGGAGCGACGGGTCCATCGCCGGGCGGCGCCAACGGTGCGGGCGCCGCGGTCGCCGGCCGGGGCTCGAGTCCGGCGGCGGGGTCCGCCGCGGCGTCGGCGACCGGGAGCCCCGCTGGTGCGGCCAGGAGCGCGGCCGGGTACCGCGCCGGCGCCGGTCCGTCCGGCGCAGTCGGGGCGGGAGCGGGCGGCGCGTCGGCGCCGGCCCCGGCGGGGGCCCCGGTGCCCGGGTCAGCTCCCGGGGCCAGGGCGGAGATCCTGCTCGGCTCGTTCGGGGCGGCGTCGGGCATCCTCGGAGCGGTGACCGGCACGGTTCCGCCGGCCATCCGGGCCTGGGCCTCCTACATCAACGAAAAGGGGGGCCTGGGCGGCCACCCCGTCCGGGTGATCCTGGCCGACGACGCCGGCGACCCGGCCCGCACCCAGGCCATCGTGCACCAGATGGTGGAGCAGAACCACGTCGTGGCCTTGTTCTCCCACTACTCCTTCACCGTCACCGGGATCGAGAAGTACCTGGAGAGCAAGGGCGTCCCGCTGATCGGCGGCACCGGCGGCGACACGGCCGAGGACCACTCCAAGGTGATCTACCAACCGCTCATGGGCGCCGACGACGGCGGCGCCTGGGGATTCCTCCTGGCCATCGCCGCCCAGACCGACAAGAAGAAGATCGCCGTCCTCTACTGCCGGGAAGTGGCGCAGTGCGCCTCGAAGATCGCCGGCATGAAGACGAAGTTGCCCTACGCCGGGCTGAACATCGTCTACGAGACGCAGATCTCCCTGGCCCAGCCCGATTACACCGCCGAGATGATCCAGGCGCAGCGGGCCGGGGCCGAGGTCATCATGACGATGGTCGACGCGGCCACGCTGGGCCGTCTGGCTCAATCGGCCCACCGCCAGGACTACCACCCGCTCTTCTCCGGGCCCTGGAACCTCGACATCGATCCGACGGTCGCCGCCGCCAGCAAGGAACTCGACGGCCAGTTCCTCGGCCCGGCCCGGACGCCGATGTACCAGACGTCGCCCAAGCTGGCCGACTATCGCGAGGCCATGGCTCGCTACCAGCCGGGCCAGGCCCTGGGCGGCCTCGGGGCGTCGGTGTTCGTCTTCGGCAAGCTGCTGGAGAAGATCGCTCCGGCGCTGGGGACCACCGTCACCGGGGACCAGATCATCGGCGCCCTCAACGCCCTCCACGGTGAGACGCTCGACGGGTTCCTGCCGGGCATCACCTTCCCCAACAGCGATGACCGCACCAAGGTCAACGAGTGCGTCATCCCCTACACGCTGCGGGGCGGGAAGTTCGTGGCCTGGAAACCGACCGAGGACTTCTTCTGCGCTCCCGGGTGGTCTCCCGCCTCGTGAGCGGCCCAGAGACTCCGAAAGCGCCGCGGCTTCGAAAGGGGCAGGAATGGTGACAGGGCGATGGCGGCTGACCGCCTCGGCGCTCGGGGCCGGGATGCTCCTGGCCGCCGGCGGCTCCTTCGTGGCCTCCTCGGCGGGGGCCGACGGCGCCCCGGCCGAGCCCCGCAGCCTGGTGGCCACGGCCTCGGCCCAGGGGATGCGGATGGGTTACTCCGTTCCCGACCAGTTCGCCGTGTCGCAGTTCATCGACGGCGGAGGGCCGGTGGCCCAGGTGAACGTGGACTCGACCGGCAAGGCCATCGGGTTCGGCTCACTGCCCTACCCGGGGGAGAACGCCGTGGCCGCCCCGGGCGTGCTGACGCTGGCCACGAAGGCGCCGGTCCCGCCCTACCCGTTCTACGCCGAGGCCAGCTACCCGGTGACGCCCAGCGCCGAGGTGAAGGACCCGAGCGGCACCTACGACGTGGTGGCCAAGGCCGAGGCCGGCCGGGCCGAGGGCCGGGCGGCGACGAACTTCGGCGGGGCCGACAAGCCGGTGGCCCGGGTCGTGTCGTCGGCCTCGGCGCAGCTCGGCGAGGCGGGCGCCGAGGTCAGCGCCACCTCGATCGGTGAAGGGTTCACCTTTGGCGACGGGCTGCTGAAGATCGCCTCGGGGACGAGCCGGTCCACCACCACCTACACGGCCGGCGCCGACAAGCCCCGCACGACGAGCGAGCTCAGCATCGTCGGGGCCAAGGTCGGCGACCAGGCGGTGACGATCGGCCCCGACGGCGTGCACCCCTTCGGCCAGACGGCGCCCTTCCCGGGCGGAGCCGACCAGCTCAACGGAGCCCTGGGCGCCGCCGGGATCACGGTGCACACGCTGTCGATCCAGACCGGTGAAGGCCGTTCCACCACCGAAGCGCTGGAGGTGACCGTCAAGCACCCGATTCCCGGAACCTCGGTGCAGGGCACGTTCGTCTACGAGTTCGGCGGGTCGCTCTCCTCGATCGCCTTCGGTGCCGCCGGCCCGGCGCTGCCGGCGCTCCCGGCGACGGGCGAGACGCCGGCCCCGGTGGAGAACGGGCCGCCTCCCGCCGCGGCGGCCGCGCCGGCCCCGGGCGCCGCCTCCGCCGACCTCGGTCTCCCGGCCGGGCCCGCAACGGCCGCCTCCGTCCCTTCGCCGCTGTCGGCCGCGGCCGGCTTCACCGCTCCGGCGGCGTTGCCGGCCGGCGCGGCCCCGGCCCCGGAGGCGCCGGCCGAGGTGGCCACCGCGCCGATCGCCCCGGCCGCTCCGGTGGGCGTCGACTCGGAGCCGGCGGCGCTGGCCCGGCCCGACCTGAAGAAGCCGGGCCGGGTGCTCATGGCCGTCCTGGCCGCGGCGGGGGCCATCCTGCTGGCGGCGTCCACGTTGTGGCGCAGGGCCCTGTGAACCAACGGCTGCGGACCGGGTGGGACTGGCTGGCGGGCTACGCCCTGCTGGGCGTCGGCGCCGTGCTGGTGGTCGTGACCTGGGTCGAGGTGTCCGGCTCCCGCTTCGTGAGCGACGAGCTGGCCGCCATCGCCTCGGGCGGCCTCGGCGCCCTCGTCCTCCTGGGCTTCGGCTCGGTCCTGATCGTCACCGCCGGCCTGGCCGACGAGTGGCGCAAGCTCAACCGGCTGGAGGAGGCCCTGCCCTTCCCGATCGCCGGCGAGCCCGTCGACCCGGCGGCGTTGGTGCGCCGGCCCCGGATGGTGGCCGCCGCCGGCCTGCTCCTGGCGGTGGCCTTCCTCGTTCCGGCCTGGTGGCGGATCTCCGGTACGGCCCAGGTCAAGCCGGGCCTTGGGGCGCTGGCATGGGCGGTCGTCGGCCTCGTCGCCGGTGGGCTGATCGCCGCCCTGGCCATCATGGGAGTGCAGCGGCGGATCCAGGGCCGCAAGCGCCGCCTGTTCGTCCCCTGGGTCCTGGCCCTCGACAGCGGTGCCGCCCCGGCGGCCGCCGTTCCGGTGGCGGGCTCCGGGACTGTGCTCGTGGCCGCCGAGCTCACCCGCTTCCACCGTCCGGGTTGCCCGGCGGTCGCCGGCGTGGCCGCCCGGGCCGTCGACCGGCGGGCCGTCGCTTCCGACCTCGAAGCCTGCGAGCTGTGCGAGGCCGACGCTGTCGTACGAGAGGAGCGAGCGTGGACTTCCGTCGCTGGCTGAGAACAGAGTGGGACCGCGTCCTCGGGTTCGGCCTGATCGGGCTGGGCGCGGTGTTCGTCGTGCTGGCCTGGTTCGGGGTGAGCGACTCGCCCTACCTGGCGACGCAGCTGTCGTACATCACCTCCGGGGGCATCGGCGGCCTGTTCCTGCTGGGGACGGGAGCCACGCTGCTCCACACGGCCGACGTCCACGACGAGTGGCGCAAGCTCGACCGGATCGAACGGGCGCTGCTGGCCGGTGAGCCGATCCCGGAGCAAGCCCGGCGGTGAGGGAATACCTGCCGTTCCTGGTGATCGGGCTGGCCACCGGGTCGGTCTACGCCATCGCGGCCATGGGCCTGACCGTGACCTACACGACGTCGGGCGTGTTCAACTTCGCCCACGGCGCCGTCGGCATGATCGCCACGTTCATCTTCTACTCGCTGCGGGTCGACGCCGGGCTGCCGACGGCGCTGGCCCTGGCCATCGCCGTGCTCGGTGTGGGGCCGGCCATCGGCATCGTGATCGACCGGGTCCTGCTCCGGCGCCTGCAGGGCGCCACCGCCGCCACCTACGTGGTCGTCTCCCTCGGCCTGCTCGTCGCCCTCCAGGGCCTGGCCATCTGGATCTACGGGCCCGCCACCCGCAGCCTGGCCCCGATCTTCCCCCACAGCACGTTCCGGCTGCCGGGCGTCAACGTCGGGTGGGACCAGGTGATCCTGGTGGCCATCGCCGCCGGCGCCGGCCTCGGCCTGGCCGCCTTCTTCCGCTTCTCCCGCCTCGGCATCCAGACCCGGGCGGTGGTCGACGACCCCGGCCTCACCGAGCTCGAGGGGCTCGACGCCGGGCTCATCACCACCTTCAGCTGGATGCTGGGCTGCTCCTTCGCCGCGCTGGCCGGAGTGCTGCTGGCCCCCCTCCTCGGCGTCGACGCCGTCCTGCTCACCCTGCTGGCCATCCAGGTGTTCGGCGCCGCCGTCATCGGCCGGCTGACCAGCCTCCCGCTCACCTACCTCGGAGCCATGGTCATCGGCCTGGGCCAGGCGCTGGCCACCAAGCTGGTCACCGGGCACCGGTCCCTGGCCGGCCTGCCGACCAGCCTCCCGTTCATCATCCTCTTCGCCGTCCTCGTGCTGTCGCCCCGGGGCTTCTTCCAGGAGGTGGTGCGGGCCAAGGCCGCCACCGTCCGCACCGGGCGGCGGGCCGTCGGTCGGACCTTCCCCTGGCCGGTCCTCCTGGCGCTCGTCGCCGTGGCGCTGGTCATCCCGTCCCGCCTCAACGGGGCGCAGCTGCTCACGGCCACGTCCACGCTGGGCTTCGTCCTCGTGTTCGTGAGCCTGTCGCTCCTCGTCGGCCTGTCCCGTCAGGTGTCGCTGTGCCACGCCACCTTCGTGGTCTTCGGGGCCACGACCCTGGCCCACCTGCGGAACATGGGCGTGCCCTACCTCCCCGCCCTGCTGCTCTCGGCGCTGATCATGGTGCCGGTGGGGGCCGTCGTGGCCATCCCCGCCATCCGCCTGTCGGGCCTGTTCCTGGCCCTGGCCACCTTCGGGTTCGGGATTCTGGCCCAGAACCTGCTGTTCCTCACCAAGTACGCCTTCGGGGCGTCGTCGGTGGTGCGCCTGCCCCGCCCGGTGGTGTTCGGTGTCGACCTGGCCGGCGATCGGAGCTACTACTACTTCGTCCTGCTCCTCGTGGTCGTCGGCGTCGCGGCGGTGGAAACCATCCGGGTCACCCGGCTGGGGCGGGTGCTGCGGGCGCTGGCCGACTCGCCCACCGCCACCGAGAGCCTCGGCATCAACCCCACCGCCGCCCGGGTGATCGTGTTCTGCGTCGGCGCCTTCCTGGCCGCCGTGGCCGGCGGGCTCCTCGGGACGCTGACCCAGGTGGTCAACACGTCGACCTTCGACTTCTTCCAGTCGCTGGTATGGGTGACCGTGCTGGTCACCACCGGCGCGGCGACGCTGGGCGGATCGGTGCTGGCCTCGCTGCTGCTCGTCACCGCGCCGACCGTCTTCACCGGGGCGACGTTCATCGAGTTGCAGCCGGTGTTCTTCGGCGTGGCCGCCATCCTCCTGGCCCAGGCCCGCAACGGGCTCGTGGGACTGTTCGGCTGGCCCGACTTCTCCACGCTGGCCGACGGGAGCGCCTGGCGGGCCGGCAGCGAGCGGTGGGCCGAGCGGGCGCCGGTGTCATCGGTCGAGGTGACCGGATGATCGCCCTCGACGTCGCCGATCTCCGCAGCGGCTACGGCCGGACCGAGATCCTCCACGGCGTCGACCTGCGCGTCCCCACCGGGAAGGCCGTCGCCCTCCTCGGACCCAACGGCGCCGGGAAGACGACGCTGCTGCGCACCCTGGCCGGGCTCAACCCCACCCGGGCCGGGACGATCCGCCTGGGCGGGCAGTCGATCGAGCACCGCCCGGCCCATCACCGGGCCCGGGCCGGCCTGTGCCTGATCCCCGAGGGCCGGGGCATCTTCCGCCGCCTCAGCGTGGAGGAGAACCTGGCCATGCACGGCGGGAAGCGCAAGCTCGGCGACGTGATCGAGCGGACGGCCTCGCTGTTCCCCATCCTCAAGGAGCGGCTCCGCCAGCAGGCCGGCACGCTCTCCGGCGGCCAGCAGCAGATGCTGGCCCTGGCCCGGGCCCTGGTCAAGGACCCCCAGGTCGTGCTGGCCGACGAGCTGTCGGTCGGCCTCGCCCCGGTGGTCGTCGACGAGATCCTCGAAGCCGTCGGCGTGCTGCAAGCCGAGGGCGTCTCGCTGCTGCTGGTGGAGCAGTACGTCGAACGGGCCGTGGCCATGGCCGACTACGTCTACATCCTCAACAAGGGGACGGTCGTCTTCGTCGGCGAGCCCGGCCAGTGTGCCTCCGGCACCGTCTTCGAACGCTACCTGGGCGCCACCGCCTGACACCACGGTTACGCTGCCGGACGTGGACGACAGCCCGGAGATCTACGAGAACATGGCCAAGGCGTTGGCGATCCTGACCGCCTGGAACGAGAGCGGCGACGGCGACCTGTCCCTGGTCGAGCAGACGACGATGGGCTATCTGGATGGCCAGCCCGACCCCGGCGCCAAGCTCGGGGAAGCGATCAATCTCATTTCGGGGCTCGTCTCCCTCGGCGGGCGGATGCTCCTCCAGCTGGCCCAGACGATGGAGCTGAGCGAGGACGAGTTGCTCCGCATCATGGGTCAGCGGATCGTCTACAAGACCTGACCCGGGATCGATTCCAGCAACTTCTTGAGTTTCGGCAGCTCGGTGCCCAGGACCCGCATCGTGTCCTCGGGGGTGTAGGTGGTGCCGGTGACGTCGCCGAGCATCAGGTGGGTGGCTCCGGCCTCGGCGAACGGTCTGATGCGGTCGGCGATCTCCTCGGCATTTCCGAGCCAGGCCAGTTCCTCCACGAGCTCGACCGGGATCTTCGGGGCCAGTCGCCGGAGTTCGTCGGGGTCGAGTTCGTGAGGGATGAGGTCGACCTGACCGCGGCAGCCCGGTCCGGCGGGGTGCGTCAAGCCGTATCGCTGCCAGATCGAATCGGGCAGGTAATAGGCGATCAGCTTGACGATGGGGAGGTCCTCGAGCATGGCGATCACGGCGTTGCGTGATTCGCCGAAGATCGTGGCCGGGACGAGCGAGGCCACGGGCGCCGGGCGCCCCGCCTCGGCCGCCGCCGCCCGGATCACCCCGTACTGCTCGGCATAGTCGTCGGAACTGCTCGGCAGGGGCAGCCAGCCGTCTCCGTACCGGCCGGTCAACGTGAGCATGCGGGGCTGCTTCGCGGCCACCCAGATCGGCGGGACGGCCTTCGGGGTGTCGCGGGCCAGGCCCGTCCGGCCGCGGCCGTCCGGCGTCGTGCCTCGGTCGAGCAACGACCGGATGTCCCGCAGGGCTTCCTCGACCTTCCCGACCGGGCGGTCGTAGGAGTAGCCGAAGGGGACGATGGACTCCGCCTCGCCCGAGCCGATTCCCAGCACGAACCCACCTCGGCAGGCGTCGTTGAGGGTGAGCGCCGCCCGGGCCAGGTCGGGTCCCCGCCGCCGGGTGGCGTCGGTCACGCAGAGACCGATCGGAAGGTCGGTGGTCGGGCCGAGCGCGGCGGCGACGCAGAACGGGTCGAGCAGGGCATCGGGATCAGGAAGCGCCTGGGCCGCCGGGAAATCGGGCCACAGCGCCGGATGCGTGAATCCCATCATGTGGTCGAGGACCCAGACATCGTCGACGCCCAGTTCTTCGGCCGCCCGCAGCGCCAAGGCGTTCAACCCGATCGATTGCATCGTGGGCAGCAGGAGGCCGAGCTTCATCGTGTTCCCCTCACTTGCACTTGAGCTTCCCGTTGGCCGGTGGGACGAACGTTCCGCCCTGGATGAGCGCCAGGCCCCAGCAGGAACGCCGGGGGGAGGGCTGATCTTTCGGAAAGGCCAGCGGGAAGGTCATCCCGCCCAGCGTGTCGCCGTCGATGGCCCAGAGGCCGTTGAGGACATCGGCCGACGTCGGCCGGTCGGGGAGGTTCCGGGCCGCGGCCTCGAAGGTCTTGGCCGTCACCCAGCCCCCGGCGTGGGCGCCGTTGACTTCGACCCCGGGGGCGATCTGGGCGAAGGCCTGGTGCAGCTCGGCGGTGCCGGGCACGGCGCTGTCGGGCCAGGGGGCGACCTTGGTGATCACCACGTCGCCGTCCATCACGGGGTCGGCCGCCACCGAGGGCAGGGCGAGCTGGTCGGCGACGCCGATGATGGGCTTGTAATTCTGCCGGGCGCAGGCGTGGGCCAGGCGGAGGTAGCTGTTGTTGTCGATGGCGCCGAGGATCACCTGGGCGCCGGCTTGTCGGGCCGACAGGCATTCGGCGGTGTAATCGGGCTGGGTGAGCGAGGCCCGCGCCCGGTAGACGTTCTCGAAGCCGACTTCCTTGGCGGCCGGGCCGTTCCACGTCCGATCGAAGAGATCGCAGAGCTTGACGTCGCTGCAGGCCACGGTGGCCAGCTTCGTCTTTCCCTGGGGCACGACCGCCTGGGCGAAACCGGCGACGAGCCCGTAGGCGTAGGAGAGGCCGGACGGGTAGGGGGTGAACACCATGGAGTTCGAGTAGGCCTCCTCGGTGCCCGCTTCGTGGCCGATGATGGGCACCCGCTTCTGGCTGACGTAGGAGAGATCGCCGCCGGCGAGTCCGATGGTGTTGAACAGGAAGGCCACGACGCCCTGCTCCTCGACGAGCTGGCGGACGTCGGCGTTGTACCGGGCCGGGTCGCCGCCATCGTCGGCGACGATGTGGCGCACGGGATGGCCATTGACGCCACCGCGGCCGTTGATCCACTTGGTCCAGGCGCTGATGGAGAAGATCGAGTCCTTGACGAAGGCCCCGACCGGGCCCGACAGCGTGGCCACCGTGCCCACTGCGACCGGCGTTTTGGCGCGGCCGGCCGCCGGTGAGGCGGGGGTCGTGGTGGTCGGCGTGGTCCCCGGCGTGGCGCGAGGTTGTGATGACGGTTCCCGGGTTGCCGGTGGCGTCGGGCTCGTCGCCGTGCTAGTCGGTTGGCCGGCCGAGGGGGCCGGCGAGGCCGCCACCGGGACCGGGGGCGCCGGCGCAGCCGCGACCGACGGGCGGGCGGAGCCGGTTGGCCTTGCGCTGCTCGTCGGATGGTCCGCCGAGGTGACGGGGGTGACACCGGTCGGCGAGAGCCCGCCGCGCTCGGCCAGGGCGATGTCGGCCCGGTCGATTCTCGTGCCGCAGCCCCACGACGACAGGGAGACGCAGAGCAGGCCCGCCGCCAGCAGGGGAACAGGATGGCGACGCATCAGCCCGCACCCGGGCCTCGGGCGATCACTTCGATCCTCCCGCTGGTCCCGTCCAGCCGGATCCGGTCCCCCGTCGTCAGGGCCCGCGAGGCGGTGCGGGTATTGACCACGCAGGGGATGCCCAGCTCCCTGGCGACCACGGCGGTGTGGCTCATGAGCCCGCCGATGTCGGAGACCAGCCCGGCGGAGAGGAACATGAGCGACGCCCAGGCGGGATCGGTGTTCCGGGCGACGAGGATCTCTCCCTCCTCGACCTGAGCCTGGGCCGGATCGAGGATGACCCGGACCGGGCCTTCGACCACTCCGGGGCTGGCGCCGATCCCGGAGAACTCCACCTCGCTCCCGGGTCGGTCGGCGGCCACGGCCTCAGGCTGACCCTGCCAGACCTCCGGGAGGTCGAGAGCCCGGTACTGCTCGTAGAAGGTGCGGCGTTCCCCGGCCAGCGCGGCCGCGTCCACGGGCCAGTCGTGGCGCAGGTCTTCGAGGGTGAGGAAGAACACATCGTCGGGCTCAGCCAACGCACCGGCCGCGACCTTGATCTCCCCGAGGCGGCGCGCCGCCAGCCGCGTCACATCCACCCCCTGCAGGAAGGCCACCTTGCCGACTCCCCGCAGCGGGATGTACCGGGCGGCGAGCCTCAGTGCCAGCCGGGCCAACGGCCGCCGCCGGCGGGGCAGTGAGGCGAGAAAGCGGCGCTCGAGTTCGTGGCGGCGCCCGATCCGGTCGGCTTCGACCGCCCGGGGATCGGCGTCGTCGGGTTTGGACCGGTAGCTCTCGAGGAGGCGCCGGACGGGCTCCGGGTCCTCTCGCCAGACGACCGACGAGATATCGCCTTCCCGGGGGCCGTGATAGCCGTAGGCCGCCAGGAAGCGCTCGAGGGTCATCCGCCCCCGGGAACAGTCCCAGAGGTCGTGCAACAGCGCGGTCTCCTCATGGCCTCCGTGGCCCCCCATCAGTGCCTGAGCGGAGATGTCGCGGTCGCGGCAGACCTTGCCCAAGAGGTCGTAGACGGGTTGCACGGCTCCCAGTGTCACGACCGTGTGGTGATAGATGACCTCGGCGAAGGCCTCGGCTCCCTCGAGGAGGAGCCGGCGGGCGCCGTCACCGTCGAGGGTCGGGGCCGCGGCCACACTGCGCTCCCAGAAGCCGGCCATGTCCCGCCGGCTCGACCGGATCCAGCGCGGGCCCTGGATCCAGGGGATGCCGGTCCGGGCCGCGACCCGCGGGTAGTAGCGGCGGGCGGGACGGCTCTCGTAGCCGGGCGGGACGTAGGAGAAGATCTGGGTGGCCATGGCCTCGCCGCTGGTGCCCGGAACGCGGTCGGCCCACCGGCAGAGCAGGTCGAGGTGGAGGGCGATCCGTCCGTAGAAGAGGCTGAAGAGTCGATCTTCGGAGCGCTCGGGCACGGCGATCTCCGAGGTCGACAGGGCGCCGATGGTGCGGAACGCCCGCCGCAGGCCGGCTTCGCCGGCCGGACCCCAGATCGACCACCCGAGTGGGGTCTGCACCCCGGGGACCGCTTCGCCGACATTGGTGGTGGTCCAGGAGGAGCCCGGATGTGACCGGCCGTGGAGCGTGTCCCGGCCCGAGCCCGGCTGGAGCACCTCGATCACCGCTCCGCCTGGCGCTGGTGGGCCCGGACGACGGAGATGTCGAACCAGTCCTGACACTCGCCCCAGCCCTGCTCGCCGTCGATCTCCCAGCGGGCCAGGCACCATTGCATGTGCCAGAGGCTATGCCACTTCAGGCAGTTCTCGACCTGGGCCTGAGCGTGCAGCTGACGGCCGTGCTCGTCCTCCAGGCGCATCGTCACCCGGCGGGGACGGCCGTCGGCGGCCCGCTCGACGACCTGGCGTTCACCGTCGACGACCCGGCCCAGCACCCCGTCTTTGATGAAGTGCCCGTATCCCGGCCGGTCGATCGAACGGGCCATGACCGGCGCCTTCGGATCGGGCCGCACGGTGGTGACGGCGAAGGCGGTGCGGTCCGACGCCCAGCCGAAGTCGAAGCCGCCGCCCGGGAGGTTCCGCAGCGGGCCGGGCCGCGGACCCCGGGAGTGGTCGCGGAAGTGGTGGCAGTCGACGTCGAAGCGCTGGCCGTGCAGCGTGATCGAGCCCGTGACGGCGCCGAGCTGCTCGTAGTGCAGGCCGCCGTACACGTCGAAGCCCTGGTCGGCCCGGTTGTCGTAGTGGAGGTTTGGGGGCGGGTACAGCCCGGTCCAGAGGAGGTCGAGTGAGAACTCCTCGCTCCGGTACCCGAGCTGGTAGCGCTGCAGGGGCTCGATCAGCCGGCAGCTCATCCCGTTGAGGAGCTCGAAGTCGAACATGTCGGTGGCGGCCGCCAGGGGGTTGAAATGGAACCACTCGGAGTAGAGACAGTTGTGGGTCTCGGAGCCGGTGTCGTCCCAGATGGCCACCCCGGCCGAGGTGAGGTTCATGTTCGGGCGGTGCCAGACGTAGAAGTACCCGTCGATCCGGCGTTCCGGGATCATGAAGCCGAACAGTCCCGACTCGTTCCAGAACGGATCGGCCGGCCGCGGGTGGAACTTCCACGAGTCGTCCTCGGGAACGATCACACGCCGGGTCTCGGTCAGCATGTACTCTCGACCTTTCTCGCCGGTGTAAGATTTACAGCGTAAAACTATGACTGCCGCCACGTCAACCGACAACCGGGGCCGCCCCAAGAAACTCGGCGTCGACGAGATCGTCGACGCCGCCCTGGCCGTGCTCGACACCGACGGCATCGCCGCGGTCAGCTTCCGCCGCCTCGGGTCCGACCTCGGCGTCAGTCACATGACCCTCTACACCTACTTCGACTCGAAGGAAGAGCTGCTCAACGCCATGGTGGGGCGCACCCTGGCCCTGCCGGCCTTCGAACCGGCACCGGGTCGCCGGTGGGACGTGCACCTCCTCGAAGCGATGAAGGCCGTCCACGCCGCGCTGGTCGCCCGCCCCGGCATCGCCCAGCTCCTCGTCACCCACCAGTTCGAGGGGGCCTGGGTCGGCCACCTCCGCCACCAGCTGCTGGCGCTCCTCGAACCCGCCGGCCTCGGCCAGGCCCTGACCGTCGACGGCATCAGCGTCCTCTTCAACTACGTGCTGGGCACGGTGATGGTCGAAACCAGCCGCGGCCTCGGCGGGTCAACGACCTCCGTCGACTTCGGGCTGGAACTCCTGGTGGACGGTCTACGGCGCTCAGCCAGGCAGCGCCGGGCGCGCTGACGGTGGTGCTTCAGGGTCGTTGAGGAGGGGCCAATTGACGAAGTCGTGGACCGCTTGGCCGGTGACGAGAACGTCCTGGTCCGAGTCGCAGGAACCCTGGTCGGTCAATGCCACCACGGTGGGGTTGCCGGCGGTACCGAGGAGGTCGGGCCCGCCCGAGTCGAAGCCGCAGCTGTTGCCGCTGCCTGGTTCGAGGTACAGCCACGTCGGGTCGGAGCTCACCACGATCTCGGTCGCCGAGGTGCGCACGCCGCGGGACGGCTCGCCATAGCCGACCGTGGTCACGGCGG
>JADMIO010607219.1_pt1 | contig 18994 bp, 18 predicted proteins | sample 8958161 | NCBI WGS metagenome assembly JADMIO01 (sample SAMN16585339, study PRJNA669376) | soil metagenome | isolation source: Crop rotation soil | place: USA: Cullars Rotation, Alabama | collected 2011
GCCCGCGCTCGCTGCGCAAGCCGATCGGCATCGCCGTGGAGCTCCTGGCCGGCATCCCCTCCATCGTCTACGGCATGTGGGGCCTGTTCGTGTTCGCGCCGGCCTTCGCGCTGCACGTCGAATTCCCGGTCATGGCCGCCGCGCCGGTCGGCTCGATCTGGGAGAAGTTCTTCGCCGGCATCCCCAACGGCTCGGGCATCTTCACCGCCTCGCTGATCCTGGCGATCATGATCCTGCCCTACATGGCCGCCACCCTGCGCGAGCTCTTCCTCAGCGTGCCGCAGAAGGTGCGCGAGAGCGCCTTCGGCGTCGGCGCCACCTCGCTGGAGGTGATCTGGTCGGTGATCCTGCCCTATGTGCGCAAGAGCGCGGTGGGCGCGGTCATGCTGGGCCTCGGCCGCGCGCTGGGCGAGACCATGGCGGTCACCTTCGTGATCGGCAACAGCCACCGCTTCCCCAAGTCGCTGTTCGACAGCGGGTCGACCATCGCCTCCACCATCGCCAACGAGTTCGCCGAGGCCTCCTCGCCGATCCACGCCTCGGCCCTGGTGGCGCTGGGCTTCATCCTGTTCCTGATCACCTTCGCGGTGCTGGGCCTGGCCAGGGCCCTGCTCAACACGCAGCCGTCGCACTGAGGCCGCGATCATGTTCAACCGCCGCCATCGCCGCACCCTCGCCAACGCAGCCTTCGAAGGCTTCTGCTACGTCGCCGCCTTCCTCGCCCTGCTGGCCCTGTTCGGCATTCTGAGCTCGCTGCTGGTCAAGGGTCTGGGCGGGCTCGACCTCGACGTCTTCACCCTGTCGACCCCGGCGCCGGGCTCGAAGGGCGGCCTGGCCAACGCCATCGTCGGCTCGATCATGATGTGCGGCCTGGGCATGGCCCTGGCCCTCGTGATCGGCGTCTTGGCCGGCACCTGGCTGGCCGAGTACGCGCGAGACAGCATCTACGGCAAGGCGGTCCGCTTCCTGAACGACGTGCTGCTCTCGGCGCCGTCGATCCTGATCGGCCTGTTCGTCTATGAGATGGTGGTGGCCCCGATGAAGGGCTTCTCGGGCTTCGCCGGGGTGCTCGCCCTGGCCCTGCTGGCCGCGCCGGTGATCGTGCGCACCACCGAGGACGTGCTGAAGCTGCAGAACAAGGCGCTGCGCGAATCCAGCATCGCGCTGGGCACGCCGATGTGGACCACCATCCGCTCGATCCTGTGGAAGGCCGCCGCCGGCGGCATCCTGACCGGCGCGCTCTTGGCCTTCGCCCGCATCTCGGGCGAGACCGCGCCGCTGCTGTTCACCGCGCTGAACAATCAGTTCTTCAGCGCAGACCTGAGCAAGCCCATGGCGAACCTGCCTGTGGTGATCTTCAACTACGCCCTATCGGCATACGACGATTGGCAACGGCTGGCCTGGGCGGGGGCGCTCCTGATCGCCATAGCCGTGCTTTTGATCAACATTGCGGCCCGCGCCCTGGCCAAGGAGCCTCGACGGTGATGACCGTGCACAACACGCCCGAAGCGTTCGAGACCTACGCCCAGGAGATCCCCGCCGCCGAGATCAAGATGGAGGTGAAGAACCTCGACTTCTTCTACGGCAAGACCCAGGCGCTGCACGACGTCTCGATCCCCTTCGCCGACGGCACGGTGACGGCGCTGATGGGGCCCTCGGGCTGCGGCAAGTCCACCCTGCTGCGGGCGCTGAACCGCATCTACGCCCTTTATCCGGGCCAGAACGCCAAGGGCCAGATCCGGCTGGACGGCGAGGACATCCTGGCGCGCGGCGTCGACCTGCATCAGCTGCGCGCCCGCGTCGGCATGGTGTTCCAGCAGCCGACCCCGTTCCCGATGTCGATCTACGACAACGTCGCCTTCGGCGTGCGGCTGTACGAGCGGCTGTCCAAGCCGGACCTCGACAACCGGGTCGAGGAATCCCTGCGCCGCTCGGCCCTGTGGGACGAGGTGAAGGACAAGCTGCACGCCTCGGGCCTCGGCCTCTCGGGCGGCCAGCAGCAGCGTCTGTGCGTGGCGCGCGGCGTGGCGGTGCGCCCCGAGGTGCTGCTGCTCGACGAGCCGGCCTCTGCGCTGGACCCGATCTCTACCGCGAAGCTGGAAGAGACCATCGTCCAGCTCAAGAAGGACATCACCATCGTCATCGTCACCCACAACCTGCAGCAGGCGGCGCGGGTGTCGGATTACGCGGCCTTCATGTACCTGGGCCGGCTGGTGGAGTTCGCCGCCACCGAGACCCTGTTCAACAATCCTCGGGCGCAACGGACCTCGGACTACATCACCGGCCGCTTCGGCTGAGCCGGCTGGAACCAACCTTCCCCCCAGCGCCTTTCGGTGCAACATGGCGCCTCGCGCACGCGCGGCGGTAGACTTCGAATCAGCGGGCGAAACGTCCGGACGAGGATGGGGTGGATGAACGCACCGGCGCGGGCTGACTTCGCCATATCCATCGAGCGGCTGGGGCCGCTGTCGACGAGATCGCCCCTCAACGTCGTGGCGGTGCCGGTAAAGAACGAGGTCGAGCGCATCGGCCTCTGCCTGGCCTCCCTGGTCGAGCAGGACGACGTCGATCCCGCCGACCTCCTGATCATCCTCCTGCTCAACAACTGCGACGACGGCACGGCCGAGGCGGTGAGGGCGCTGGAGCCGCATCTGCCGGCCGCGGTCGAGATGCACCATGTCGAGCTGCCCGAGGGCTACGCCAACGCCGGCTGGGCCCGCAAGCTGGCCATGGACGCCGCCGCCGTCCGCGTACGGCCCGGCGGCCTGATCCTGACTACCGATGCCGACACCCTGGTCGAGGCCGACTGGATCGCCGCCAACCGCAAGGAGATCGCCGCCGGCGTCGACGCCGTGGCCGGCTATGTGATGGCCGACCCGGTGGAGCTGATGGAGTTGCCGGACGCCATCCTCGATCGCGGCCGGGTGGAGTGGAATTACCAGCAGCTGGCCGCCGAGCTCGAGGCGCGCGCCGACCCGTCGCCGCACGACCCCTGGCCGCGCCACAACCAGAACTGCGGGGCCAGCGCCGCTATCACCGCCGCCGCCTACAAGCGCATCGGCGGCCTGCCGCCCCTGCGCGTCGGCGAGGACCGCGCCCTGTTCGACGCCCTGGCCGTGCACGACCTGAAGGCCCGCCATTCGCTGGAGGTGCATGTGGTCACCTCCGCGCGCACCGACGGGCGGGCGCTGGGCGGCCTGTCGGACGCCATCCGCCTGCGCGGTGATCCGGGCACGCCCTGCGACGACGCCCTGGAGCTGGCCGTCACCACCCTGCGGCGGGCGCTGTGGCGCGCGCGGATGCGGGCCGACTGGAAGGCTGGCCGCCTCGACGTCGAGCTCTGGGCGCACCGCCTGCGACTGACCGCCACCGAGGTGCGTCGCGCGGCCGAACGCGCGACCTTCGGCGCGATCTGGGCCGAACTGGAGGCCAAGAGCCCGCGCCTGGTCCGTCGCCTGGTCACCGGCGGCGAACTGAACCGCGAGATGCGGCGCATGCGCCGGCTGGTGGAGTCGGCGCGCCGGGCGGAAACTGCCTGGGCCATCGAACTCGGCCTCGCCCAGGCGGTGGCCTAGGCCCTCAGGCCAGCCAGATCATCTTCCGCGCCAGCACCGTCTCGCCGCGCCCCGTGGACCGCAGCGGCCGCACTTCGCCCGTATAGAGGAAGCCCGCCTTGGTCAGCACCCAGCCCGAGGCGGGGTTGTCGACGAAGTGGCTCGAGGTGATGGCGCGCGCGCCCAGTCGCGCCCGCGTCCAGCCCAGGGCCGCCTCCAGCGCCTCGGTGGCGTAACCATGCCCCCAATAGGCGCGGCCGAGCCAGTAGCCCGTCTCCGGGAACGGAGCTCCGCCGGCGGATATCCCCACGACGCCGATCAGCCCCTCGTCGGGGTGCTCGATGGCGAAGGCGCGGCCCTCGCCATGGAAGTCCGACTGGTGCTCGATGAAGTCCTCGGCGTCGGTCGCCGTGTACGGATAGGGCATGGGGACCAGCATCCGCGCGACGTCGTAGTCGTTGGCCAGTTCGGCCATGCGCGGCGCGTCGGCGGCCACGGGCGCCCGCAGGCGCAGCCGCTCGGTGGTCAGGGTTTGATCGGCAGTCATCGTCTCCTCCCTTCCCGGCCCTGGGGGCCGAAGATTGACGCGGGGAGGTGACAAACGAACGGGGAGCCCGGTGGTCCGGACTCCCCGCGTCATGTCGCGATCCGGATCGAGCTGGGCCCGATCCGTCGATGGCGGATCAGGCTATTCGGCGGCCTTCAGCACGGCCGGCACGATGTTCACGTAGGTGCGGTCATCCCGCTTTGTGGTGAACTGCACGGCGCCGTCGGCGGTGGCGAACAGGGTGTGGTCGCGGCCGAGGCCGACGTTCACGCCCGGCCAGAACTTGGTGCCGCGCTGACGAACGAGGATGTTGCCGGCGAGGACCTTCTCGCCGCCGTACTTCTTCACGCCGAGGCGCTGACCGGCCGAGTCACGACCGTTGCGGGACGAACCGCCTGATTTCTTGTGAGCCATGAGGGGATCCTCTCTCTGCTCGTCTTACGCTTCGCCGCCGTCGGTCGCCGGAGCGGCCTTCTTGGCGCGGGGTTTCTTCGGGGCGGCGGCCGGAGCTTCGGCCTCGACGTCGGGCGCGTTGGTCTCGACCACGGCGGCCTTGACCTTGGGGCTCGACTTCTTGGCTTCCACGACGGATTCGACGTGCGGGGCGACCACGGCGGCCTCGGCGCCACGGACCGCGAGGTTGCGGGCGCGGGCGTTCAGCTCCGACAGCGGGGTCAGATCGACCTTGCCGTCCCACTTTTCGGTCTTGCCGGCGGCTTCCAGGCCGGTGACGCGCAGAACGGTCTCGTTCTGACGATGGCCCTTGGTGCGGCGATAGCCCTGGCGGCGGGTCTTCTTGAAGATCTTGACCTTCTCGCCCTTGCGGGTTTCGACCAGGGTCGCGTGGACCAGGGCGCCCTCGACGGTCGGGGCGCCGACGGTCAGTTCGCCGCCTTCGCCGCCGACCAGCAGAACCTGGTCGAAGGACACCTTGGCGCCGACGTCGCCGTCGAGCTTCTCGACGACGAGGACGTCGCCGGGCTGCACCCGGTACTGTTTGCCGCCGGTCTTGATCACCGCGTACATGGCGATGGGCCTTTCAAAGGGTCGGTCGACCTCGGTCAATGCGGTCGACATATAAATGGATGCGCCCGCGAGCGGACCCGCGGGCGAGGCGGCGGAATATAGCTTCGAGCCTTTCGAAGTCAACGCGAGTCTGGCGCCATCGCGTCAGAGTCGTCACGAGTCGTCCGCAAGGCCCGAAACTGCCCGCCGAGGTCGCTCTCCTGCGGCGTTACACTCTTTCAAAATCCGATGCGATGGCCCACATCACCGGCCATGAGCGACACGCAAGACACCCGCATCCCCGTCACCGTGCTCACCGGCTATCTGGGCGCCGGCAAGACCACGCTGCTGAACCGCATCCTCACTGAGGACCACGGCAAGAAGTACGCCGTGATCGTCAACGAGTTCGGGGAGGTGGGCATCGACAACGACCTCGTCGTCGACACCGACGAGGAAGTGTTCGAGATGAACAACGGGTGCATCTGTTGCACCGTGCGCGGCGACCTGATCCGCATCCTGTCCGGCCTGATGAAGCGCAAGGGCGGCTTCGACGCCATCGTGGTGGAGACCACGGGCCTGGCCGATCCGGGCCCGGTGGCCCAGACCTTTTTCGTCGACGAGGACGTCAAGGCCAAGACGCGGTTGGACTCGGTGACCACGGTGGTCGACGCCAAGCACGTCTTGCTGCGCCTGTCCGATTCCAAAGAGGCGGCCGAGCAGATCGCCTTCGCCGACCAGATCGTGCTGAACAAGACCGACCTCGTCTCCGAGGGCGACCTTCGCATGATCGAGGCGCGCATCCGCCGGCTGAACCCGCTGGCCCCGATCCATCGCGCTCAGCGCTCAAACGTGCCGCTCGACCTGGTGCTGGGCCGAAACGGCTTCGCGCTCGACCGCATCCTGACCCTGGAGCCGGAGTTCCTGAACCCGGCCCATGGCGAGGCCGGCCACGTGCATGACGAGCACTGCGGCCACGACGACCACGATCACGGCCACCATGGGCACGACCATCACGGCCATGATCATCACGATCACCACGACGATGCGTCGGACATCCATGACGACGCGATCAAGGGGATCTCGCTGACCCTCGACAAGCCCGTCGATCCCAACCTGATCACCGCCTGGCTGAACAAGCTCCTGGCCGAGCAGGGCCCCGACATCCTGCGCGCCAAAGGCATCATCGACGTGAAGGGCGAGTCGCGCCGGCTGGTCTTCCAGGCCGTGCACATGATCCTGGAGGGCGACTACCAGCGCCCGTGGCGCGACGGCGAGCGCCGCTACAGCCGCATGGTCTTCATCGGCCGTGACCTCGACGAAGCCAAGCTGAAGGCCGGCTTCGAGGCCTGCGCGGCCTAGGGGTCTCTATCCCTCCCCTTGATGGGGAGGGTGGCGGCGAAGCCGTCGGGTGGGGTGGAGACGCCAACGGTTGCAGCGGCTGGGCCCCCACCCGTCCGCTGCGCGTCCGCCCTCCCCATCAAGGGGAGGGAGATCAAAGCCCGACGCCCAAACGAAAACGCCCCGGACCGTGAGGTCCGGGGCGTTTCGCGTTCGTCGAGGCTTTGAGGCCTACAGGTCTTCCGAGATCAGGCCGACCTTGTAGAAGCCGTTTTCCTGCAGGGTGTTCACGACGTGCATGAAGTCCTCATAGAGCACTTCGCGGTCGGCGCGGATCAGGATGGTCTCGTTCTTCGCGTTCGGCACCGCCAGGGCGACCGTCATGTCGTTGACCACGGTGGCCAGCGTCGTCGGGGTGCCCGAGATGGTGAGGACGCCGCCCTTGGAGATCGAGATGTACTTCGGCTCCTTCGGCTTCGGCGCATCCGGCGGCGGCGGGGTCGCCGGCGGCAGGTCGACCTTGATCGACACGGTGGCGAGCGGCGCGGACACCATGAAGATGATCAGCAGCACCAGCATCACGTCCACGAAGGGCGTGACGTTGATGTCGCTGTTCGCACCGACGTTGTACTTGCCGGAGGCCGCGCCGCCGGACAGTTTGGCTCCCATCGCCTACTCCTCGTGAGCGCCGTCCCGGGGGGGCGGCCCTAATCTCTCGGTCGTGACTAATGCCCGAGGAAGAAACCGCAGGCAAGACGACTCTGACGCCCGTTTGCGAGTCTGGCCGCTTCCGTCGTGGTCGGGTAGGAGGGCGCCCATGAATCAATCGTTCGACGCCTATGTCGCCCACGCCGCCTTCACCCGGGACGGACAGGCCGTGTTCGCCCTCGGCGACGGCACGGTCCGTTTCGAATCCGGCGCGGTCGTGCAGGCGCACGACGGGGCGGTGCTGTCGGCCTGTCTGCATCCGTCGGGCAAGGGCCTGATCACCGGCGGCGACGACGGCAAGGTCGTGGCCGCGACGCCGGAGGGCGCAGAGACCGTGGCGGCGGTGAAGGGCAAGTGGATCGACAGCGTCGACGCCAGCGCCGCCTCCGGCCTGGTCGCCTTCGCCTGCGGGCGAGAGGCTCAGGTGCGCGACCTGGCCGACGCGGCCTTCGAGCGCCGCTTCCCGCACGAGCGGACGGTGGCGGCCGTGGCGCTGGACCCCAAGGGCCGGCGGCTGGCCTGCGCCACCTATGGCGGGGCCACCCTGTGGTTCGCGCGGATCGCCGACCAGAAGCCGCAGATGCTGAAGTGGGCCGGTTCGCACATCGGGGTCGTCTTCAGCCCCGACGGCCGGTTCCTCTTGTCGTCGATGCAGGAGAACGCCCTGCACGGCTGGCGGCTGGCCGACGGCAAGGAGATGCGGATGGGCGGCTATCCGTCCAAGGTCAGGAGCGTGGTCTTCTTCGCCAAGGGCGCGCTGATGGCGACCGCCGGGGCCAACGGCTCGGTGGTCTGGCCCTTCTCCGGCGCCAATGGCCCGATGGGCAAGGACGCCACCGAGATCGGCTACGAGATGACTGAATCGCTGGTGCTGCGCGTGGCGGCGGCCCCCAACCATGGGCGGTTGGTCGCCGGGCTCGACGACGGCCGCGTCTGGCGCGCCGACCTGGCCGGACGGGGCCTGCACTATCTGAAGGCCGAGACGGGCCCGCCGATCACCGCCCTGGCGGTCTCCGACGACGGTCTGCGCGTCGCCTGGGGCGACGAGGCGGGCGGCGTGGCTGTGGTCGATGCGGGCGCTCTGGACGCGTAGCGCCCAGGCGCGCGGCTGCTAGACTCGCGCCGAGCCGGGGCGATTCATGGCCAAGACGAAGACATCGGGAGCGAAGCCGCGCCGGCGCATGGGCTGGGGCATGCGACTGTTCGTCGCTTTCCTGGCGTTGACCGTCGCCCTGCCTGTCGGCCTGGTGGGCATCTACCGCTTCGTGCCGCCTCCGATCACCTATCTGATGGTCGAGAGGCTGGTCGAGGGACGCGGCCTGACCAAGTCCTGGCGGTCGCTGGACGACATCTCGCCCTATCTGTCCCAGGCGGTGATCGCGGCCGAGGACGCGCGCTTCTGCACCCACCATGGCTTCGAGTTCGAGGCGATGAAGAAGGCGCTGGCCAGCAACCAGCGGCGCCCCAACCGCATCCGCGGCGGCTCGACCATCAGCCAGCAGACGGCCAAGAACGTCTTCCTGTGGCCCGACAGATCCTATGTGCGCAAAGGGCTTGAGGCGTATTTCACCGTGTTGATCGAGGCGCTGTGGGGCAAGCGGCGCATTCTCGAAGTCTATCTCAACGTCGCTGAATGGGGATCGGGGACCTATGGCGCTGAGGCGGCCGCCCGTCGCTACTTCCGCACCAGAGCCGACGAGCTTTCGCCGAGCGAGGCCTCGCGCCTGGCCGCGGTGCTGCCGAGCCCGCTGAAGTGGAAAGCGGCCAAGCCCGGTCCCTATGTCGCCCGCCGCTCGCGCCGCATCGGCGCGGCCGCCGCCACCGTGCGCCAGGATGGCATGGCCTCCTGCTTGAGACTTTAAGTTGAGCGGCGCAGTAACGCGGCGCTAACCCTGTCTCATCTCGGTTCTTTTACCTAATTCCGACCAGTATCCGCCGTGAGCGGGCCTGCGATTCCGGGGGATCGTCGGCGACGCGGCGAGATTTGTTATGTCTGACAAAGCCAAGCAGGCTTCGGTCGCGCATCGGTTCATCAACGACCGGGACGGCTCGGTGGCCACCATTGCGGCCCTGGCCATGATTCCGCTGATCATCGCCGTCGGCGCCGGGGTCGATATCTCGCGCGCGATGACGTCACGGTCGAGCGTGCAGGACGCGCTGGACGCGACCGCCCTGGCCCTGGCTCACCTGCCGACGGGCACCAAGCAGGAAGTCCTGAACCAGAAGGCGGCTCAGTGGATGGCCGCCAATATGGCCGACAAGAACGTCAGCTCCTACAAGATCACCGTCACCCCGGCGAAGGGGCAGATCTTTCTGCAGGTCGACGGCAAGGTGCCGACCACTCTGTCGGCCATCGCCGGCATCACCGAGATGCCGATCAAGTCGACCTCCACCGTGAAATGGGGTCTGTCGCACGTCGAGATCGCCCTGGTGCTCGACAACACCGGCTCGATGGCGGGAACCAAGATCTCGACGCTGAAGACGGCGGCCACCAGCCTGATCGACACTCTGGTCAGCACCAGCGACACCACTGACCCGAATTCGCTGAAGGTCTCGGTGGTGCCCTTCTCGCACACGGTCAACATCGGCTCGACCTACAAGAACGAGACCTGGATGGACCCGACCGCGGCGGGCCTGACGACCGACATCTTCAACACCGTGAACACCAACCGCTACACGATCCTGAGCAACCTCGGCAAAACCTATTCGGGCTGCGTCGAAAGCCGCGTGATGCCTTATGATGTCCAAGATACGGCGCCATCGACCGGCACGCCCGCCACCCTGTTCGTTCCCTATTTCGCGCCCGACGAGCCTGACGACACCACGACGGACAGGCGGGGCAACGTCTCGGATGTCTATCCGAACAACTACCTGCTCGATAAGACGGGAACGACCTGGCAGGAAAAACAGGGCAACGTCGCGAAGTACACGCCTAAAGCCGACACCATGAACTGCGGCAACAAGAAGAATAAGGCGTGTAACAACGCATATGACCCGAAGAACGCGTTTGCCGGCTCGGGCAATGGCCCCAACGACGGCTGCGACATGACCACCGTCCTGCGGCTGACCACTGACATGGCCAAGGTGAAGACCAAGATCGGCCAGATGGTCGCCACCGGGAACACCAACGTCGCCATGGGCATGATGTGGGGCTGGCACACTCTGTCGCCGAACCTGCCGTTCAAGGACGGCGTGGCCTATTCGACGGAGAACACCAAGAAGATCATGGTGGTGCTGACCGACGGCGACAACACCAACACGACGACTGACGCTTCGATCAAGAACAACTCGACCTATTCGGGCCTTGGCTACATCTGGCAGAACCGGTTGGGGGCGCTCATCGGCATCAACTCCACCTCCAGCCAGCGGACGACCGCGATGGACGAGCGCATGGCCGCCCTGTGCACCAACGCCAAGAAGACGGGCGTCGATATCACCATCTATACGGTGCGGATCGACCAAGGCGGCGCGGCTCCGCCAGCCCTGATGAACTGCGCTTCCGACGGACAGTTCTACGACGTGCCGCAGGTCGCCGACCTCAGCAAGGCGTTCGACTCGATCGCCGGCGCCATCGGCGAGCTGCGCATCGCCGAATAGGCGAGGCGCGGCCGCCGCCCCGCGGGCTCAGATTAGCTTGATCTCGCGCAGCCGCTGGCGAAGGAAGCCGTCGGCGGTGATCGGCTCTGGATAGCGGTCGGGCCGCGCGGCTGAGACGCAGCCGGGCAGGGTGCGGATCTCGTAGTCCGGCGCGAAGTGCAGGAAGAAGGGTGTCGAGTAGCGCGACACCCCGCGCCGCTCCGGCGGCGGATTGACCACCCGGTGAGTGGTCGAGGGCAGCACGTGGTTGCTAAGCCGCTGCAGCATGTCGCCGATATTGCAGACCACCGCGCCCGGCGGCGCGTCGATCGGCAGCCAGCTGCCGTCGCGGTCCAGGAGCTGCAGGCCCGCCTCCTCGGCGCCCAGCAGCAGGGTGATGACGTTGATGTCCTCGTGCGCGCCGGCCCGCACGCCCGGCGCGTCGGCCGGCACCGGCGGATAGTGCAGCAGGCGCAGGATCGAGTTGCCCAGGCGCACCGGCTCGTCGAAGAAGCCGTCCTCCAGCCCCAGATAGCGGGCGATGGCGCGCAGCACCTGTTTCCCCAGCCCGTCGAGCGCATCGTACATGCCGCCGACATAGGGCCTGAAGCCCTCGACCTCGGTCGGCCAGACATTGTCGGGCATGTAGGCGCGGTAGGGATGGCCCGGCGGCAGCTCGCGGCCCGTGTGCCAGAATTCCTTGAGGTCGACGGCCGTGTGGCCCTTGGCCGTCTCGATGCCGAAGGGGGTGTAGCCGCGCTGGCCGCCGCCGCCCGGCTGGTGGTAGCGGCGCTTGACCGCGTCGGGCAGGGCGAAGAAGGCCTTGGTCCGTTCCTGCGCGCCGCCGATCGTCGCCTGGTCCATGCCGTGGTCGGAGATGACCGCGAAGCCGTAGCGCTCGAAGGCGCCGCCGAGCTCGGCCGAGAAGCGCGCGAAGTCGGACTCGAACAGCGAGAAGGAAACCGGTTCGACGCCCATCGGGCCTCCTCAGAAGATGTCTAGTGGGCCGAGCTGGTGTCGACACGGCCCTTGGGCTTGGGCGCGAACCAGATGGCGCTGGCCGAGATGACCATGACCACGCCGGCGAGCATGAACACATGGTTGGTGGCCAGCATCACCGACTGGGACTGCACGAGGCCTTCGAGTTGCAGCAGGGCCTGGTCGTGGTTCAGCCCGCCCGCGGTCATCGTGCTGATGGTCTGCTCGGCGTCGACCCGGCCGACCATGTCGCCGCGGAACTGCTTGGCCCCGTCGTCCCAGGCGGTCAGGGTGATCGAGGTGGCGAAGGCGCCCGCGACGGTGCGGACGAAGCTGAGCAGGCCGGCGGCCGAGGCGATCTCGTTCGGCTTCACCGCGGCCATGGCCACGGTCATCAGCGGGATGAACAGGAAGGGCATGCCCATGCCCTGGGCCAGCTGCGGCCCGATCAACTGGTGGAAGGCCATGCCTGGCGCGAAGCTGGTGCGCACGAACATGATCGAGGCCATCCACAGGATGCCGAAGGTGACCAGGGCGCGCGGATCGACCTTGGTGACCAGCTGCGCCACGATCGGCGCGCAGATCACCGCCAGGACGCCGTTGAAGCCGGTGACATAGCCCGCCCAGGTGGCCGTGTAGCCAAGGTTCAGCTGCAGCCACAGGGGCACGAGCACCAGCGAGGCGAACATGCCGCCGAACGCCAGCGCCATGGCCACACAGGGCATGGCGAAACCTCGGTACCGGAATATTCGGATGTCGACGACCGGGTGCTCGGCGGTCAGCTCCCAGATCAGGAAGGCGATGAAGCCGACGATGGCGGTGGCCAGCATGGCGACGATGAAGCCGGACTGGAACCAGTCGAGGTCCTTGCCCTTGTCGAGCATGATCTGCAGCGCGCCGACCCAGACGATCAGCAGGATCAGGCCGACGAAGTCGATCGGCACCTTCTGGGTCTTGGTCTCCTGGCTGCGCAGCCAGCGCAGGCCCCCGATGGTCAGCAGGATGGCGACCGGCACGTTGATGAAGAAGACCCATTCCCAGCCGAAGGTGTCGGAGATCTTGCCGCCCAGCACGGGGCCGGCGATCGGCGCGACCACGGTGGTCATGGCCCAGAGGCCCATGGCCTGGGCCTGGAACTTGGGCGGCACGATGCGCTGCAGCAGGGTCTGCGACAGCGGCATCATCGGGCCCCCGGCCAGGCCCTGCAGGATGCGGAAGAAGACCAGCATGCCCAGCGACGGGGCCAGGCCGCAGAGGAACGAGCAGATGCCGAAGGAGGCGATGGCGGTGATGTAGACGCGCACCGTGCCGAACCGCTGGGCCAGCCAGCCGGTGAGCGGCACGGTGATCGCCTCGGCCACCGCGTAGGAGGTGATGACCCAGGCGCCTTCGTTGGGCGAGACCGCCAGGCCGCCGGCGATGTTGGGCACCGACACGTTGGCGATGGTCATGTCCAGGACGGCCATGAAGTTCGAGAAGGCCAGCACGAAGCCGGCCAGGAACAGCGGCAGTCCCTTCAGCTGGATATGGTCGGGCGCCGCGCCGGCGGCGGCCGGTGCGGCGGGCCGGGCCATGGCTAGTTGGCCTTGCCGGGATGCGAGACGTCGATCTTGACGTCCATCGACAGGCCGACGCGCAGAGGCGCCTTCTTCAGGTCCTCGCCCTCGAGCTGGATGCGGACGGGCAGGCGCTGCACGACCTTGATCCAGTTGCCGGTGGCGTTCTGGGCCGGGATGACGGCGAAGGCCGAGCCGGTGCCGCCGCCGACGCCGACGACGACGCCGTGATAGGTGGTCGAGCCGCCGTAGAGATCGGCCTTCAGGGTGACCGGCTGGCCGACCTTGACCTTCTCGAGCTGGCTCTCCTTGAAGTTGGCGTCGACATAGACGTGGTCGACCGGGACCACCGACATCAGCGACACGCCGGGCTGCACGCGCTGGCCGACCTGGACCTGGCGGCGGGCGATGACGCCGGGGACCGGGGCGCGGATCACGGTGCGGGCCAGGTCGAGCTTGGCGGTGTCCAGCGCGGCCTTGGCGGCCTCGACGTCCGGATTGCCTTCGACGCCGGAGCCCTCGGTCAGGGCGGCCTGGGCGGCGGCCTGGGCCTGGGCGGTCTTGCGGTTGGCCTCGGCCTGGGCGCCGCCGGCGCGCACGGCCTGCAGGCTGGCCTGGGCGGCGCGATAGGCGTTGCGGGCGGCGGTCAGCTCTTCGCCGGACACCGCGCCCGACTGGGCCAGGGCCTCGCGACGGTCGAGATCGATCTTGGCCTTCTCGGCGTCAGACTGGGCGGCGGCCAGCTCGGCGCGGTTGCGGGCCAGGTCGGCGTCGCGGGCGGCGACCATGGCGGCCATGGCGTCGGTGGTGGCGAAGCTCTGGCGCACCTTGCGCAGGGCGCCGAGATAGGCGGCCTGGGCGCGCGCGACGGCCAGCTGGGCGTCGGCCGGGTCGATGTCGACCAGCACGTCGCCGGCCTTGACCGACTGGGTGTCGGACACGTGCACGGTCTTAACCGCGCCGGAGACCAGCGGCGTCACCTGGGCCACGTCCGCGCCCACATAGGCGTCGTCGGTCGAGACATAGTGCGAGGCGACCAGGAACCAGTAGAGGCCGTAGGCCGCGGCCACCAGCACCACGGCGAGCCCCAGCATGCCGAACAGCTTGCCGCGCGTGCGGCTGCGCTGGGCCATGTCGACGGGCGGCGGCCCGGCGGTGCGCTGTTGCGCGTGGGGCTGGGACTGATCGTCGGCCATGGACCGAGACTCCTTAAACCGAAGGGTTCTGGGCGCTGTAACCGCCGCCGAGCGCTCGGATGAGCGCAATGTCGGCGGCGAGGCCCAGAGCTTCAAGATCGGCCACCGAACGACGCTGGGTCAAAAGCGAGGTTTCGGCGGTCAGCACGTTCACATAGGGCGACAGGCCGCCCTGATAGCGCAAGCGCGCGATGCGGTAGGCTTCCTCGCCGGAGCCCAACGCCTTCTTGGCCAGGTCGAGCTGCACGGTCAGCGACCGGCGCACCTCGATCGCGTCGGCGACCTCGCGCAGGGCCTGGGTTAGGGTCTGGTCGTAGCTGGCCACCGCCGCGTCGTACTCGGCGCGCGAGCCGCGATAGTTGGTGCGCACCTGGCCGCCGAAGATCGGCAGGGTGGCGGCCGGGCCGGCCTGGATCAGGCTGACATTGCTGGACAGCAGGTCGCCGGGCGAGAGGGCCAAGAGCAGGCCCGAGGCGGCCAGGTCGACGTTCGGATAGAAGGCGGCCTTGGCCGCGTCGATGCGCGACGAGGCGGCCTCGGCCCGCAGGCGGGCGGCCATGATGTCGGGCCGGCGGCCCAGGAGCTCGGCGGCCAGGTTCTGCGGCGCGCCGGGGGCCTTGGCGGCCACCTTGCCGGGCAGGGCGATGCTCAGGCCGCGGTCGGGACCGGCGCCCATCAGGGCGGCGATGCGCAGGCGGGTCTGGCCGATCTGGCGATCGATCTCTTCCACGTCGGCCTGGCTGGAGGCGACGCCGGCCGAGGACTGGCTGAACTCGCCGCGAGTCTCGAGGCCGTTCTTCAGCCGGTCGGAGACCAGATTCAGCGTGTCCTGGCGGACGCGCACGGCCTCGGTCACTGCGGCGCGGTCGGCGGCCAGGCGGGCCAGCTCGGCATAGGCCTGGGCGACGGCGGTGGAGATTTGCAGCCGGGCGGCGGCGCGGTCGGCGCGGGCGGCCTCGGCGGACGAGGTGGCGGCGGCCAGCTGGGCCTTGGTCTTGCCGAAGAAGTCGAGCTGGTAGGACAGGTTCAGCCCGGCCTGGGTGATCGGCTGGAACTTCGAGGGGATCTTGTCTGAGATCGAGGCGGGCAGGCCCAGCGACTGATTGATCGCCGATTCCTTGATCGACGCGCTGCCGGAAACCGTGGGGTTGCGCGAGTTGCGAACGCCTTGGACCTGGATCTCGGCGGCGCGCACGCGCGCCTCGGCCAGGGCCAGGTCGGGCGAGCCGGCCAGGGCCTCGTCGATCAGTTGGTCGAGCTGTGGATCGCCATAGGCCTTCCACCAGGCGTCCTGCGGCCATTCGGCGGCGGGCGCGGCGAAGCTCTTTTCGGTGGCGTAGGAGGCGATGGCCTTGGCTTGAGGCTTGGGCCCCAGATCGGGCGCGCACGCAGAAAGCGCGACGCCGGCGAGCAGCGTCGCCGCGGCGAGGCGGCCGGTCCGGTGGTTAAGAGACATGACGATCTCTTTGCAACGTGATATGACCGTACCGTACGGTCAGAACGTGCGGTTCATTTGCGCCTGCGAAGGGCGCCCGTCAAGCCGCAACTTAAGGATGGTCATGGACGGCTCCGATTTTAGATCCGCTCGCGATGAACGCCGCCAGGCGATCTTAGACATCGCTCGCGCGGTATTCATGAAGGAGGGATACGCGGCCGCTTCTATGTCGGCCATCGCCGCGCGGCTAGGCGGTTCCAAGGGAACACTCTACAATTATTTCCGTTCCAAGGCCGAGCTTTTTACGGCGATGCTCGAAGATCAGTGCGCTGTTCAGCGCGCCGCCATCTGGGGCAATGACGACGTCGAGGGCGAGGTCGCCGAGGTGATGACCCGGCTCGGCCGCCGCGTCGTGCGGCTGATGCTCTCCGAAGACGTGCTGACCCTGCATCGCATCGTGGTCGCCGAGTGCGTCCGCTTCCCCGAGATCGGCGAGGCGCTTTACGAGGCGGGCCCGCGCCGGGGCAAGCTGCCGCTGATCGAATTCCTCACCAAGGCCATCGCCGCGGGCCGGCTGCGCTCGGGCGATCCGGAGCGGATGGCCAATCACGCCATGGAGCTGGCCATGGCCGGCCTCTATCGCCGCCGGCTGTGGAACGTCGGCCCGGCCCCCACCGACGCCGAGATCGACCGCAATGTCGACGAGGCCATCCGCGTCTTCATGGCCGCCTACGGCCCCGAGGCCTGACCCCAAAAGCTTGTCCTGAGGCGGCCGCCGCCTCATAGAACCGCCATGAAGTTCCTCGACCAGTGCAAGGTCTATGTCCGCTCGGGCGACGGCGGCGGCGGCGCCGTGTCGTTTCGGCGCGAGAAGTTCATCGAATATGGCGGTCCGGACGGCGGCGACGGCGGCCGTGGCGGCGACGTGGTGATCGAGGCCGTCGAGGGCCTGAACACCCTGATCGACTATCGCTACCAGCAGCATTTCAAGGCCGGCACCGGCGTGCACGGCATGGGCCGCAACCGCCATGGCGCGGCCGGCGAGGACATCGTGCTGCGGGTCCCCGTGGGCACCCAGATCCTGGAAGAAGACCGCGAGACCCTGATCGCCGACCTCGACCACGCGGGCATGCGCCTGATCCTTCTCGAGGGCGGCAACGGCGGCTGGGGCAACGACCGCTTCAAGGGGCCGATCAACCAGGCGCCCAAGCACGCCAATCCGGGCCAGCCCGGCCAGGAGCGCTGGATCTGGCTGCGGCTGAAGCTGATCGCCGACGCTGGCCTGGTCGGCCTGCCCAACGCCGGCAAGTCGACCTTCCTGGCCGCCACCTCGGCCGCCAAGCCCAAGATCGCCGACTATCCGTTCACGACGCTGAGCCCCAACCTGGGCGTGGTCGATCTGTCGGCCGAGGAGCGGTTCGTGATCGCCGACATCCCGGGCCTGATCGAGGGCGCCAGCGACGGCGCGGGCCTCGGCACCCGGTTCCTCGGCCATGTGGAGCGCTGCAAGGTGCTGATCCATCTGGTCGACGGCACTCAGGACGACGTGGCCGACGCCTATCGCACCGTGCGCGAGGAGCTGAAGGCTTATGGCGAGGGGCTCGGCGAGAAGCCCGAGATCGTCGCCCTGAACAAGATCGACGCCCTGGACGAAGAGACCCGCAAGCTGCGGATCAAGGCGCTGAAGAAGGCCAGCGGCCAGACGCCCAAGCTGGTCTCCGGCGTCTCCGGCGAAGGCGTCAAGGCGCTGCTGCGCGCCGCGCTGGGCAAGATCCGCCCCGGCGCCGACGAAGAGGACGAGGTCCAGGGAGACTGGCGCCCATGACCGGCAATCCCCTCGCCGACGCCCGGCGGCTGGTGGTCAAGGTCGGCTCGGCCCTGCTGGTCGACTGGGACACCGGCGCGGCCGACCGCGCCTGGCTGGCCGTGCTGGCCGCCGACATCGCCCGCCTGCGCGCGCGCGGCGTGCAGGTCTTGGTCGTGTCCTCCGGCTCGGTGGCGCTAGGCCGCCGTCGCCTCGGCCTCGGCAAGGGCGCGCTCGACCTCGAAGAGAAACAGGCCGCCGCCGCGGCGGGCCAGAGCCTTTTGATGCGCGCCTGGGAAGAGGCGTTCGAGCCGCACGGGGTTCCCGTCGCCCAGATCCTCTTGACCCCCGACGACACCGAGACGCGCCGCCGCTGGCTGAACGCTCGGGCCACGGTCGGCTCGCTGCTCGGCCTGCGCGCCGTGCCCGTGGTCAATGAGAACGACACGGTGGCCACCGAGGAGCTGCGCTACGGCGACAACGACCGGCTGGCTGCCCGCGTGGCCCAGATGATCGGCGCCGACCATCTGGTGCTGCTGTCCGACGTCGACGGCCTCTACACCGCCGATCCGCGCCGCGACCCGAACGCCAGCCATGTGCCGCTGGTCGCCGACCTGACGCCCGAGATCGAAGCCATGGGCGGCTCGGCCAACGCCGCGGCCGGCACCGGCGTCGGCGGCATGGCGACCAAGCTCGCGGCCGCGCGCATCGCCCACGGCGCGGGCTGCGCCACCCTGATCACGCTGGGCCGTCGCGAGAACGACGAGGGCCCGCTTGCGGCGGTGGAGCGCGGCGCCCGCGCCACCCTGTTCGCGCCCAACGCCACCCCGGCCGCCGCCTACAAGCAGTGGATCGCCGGCTCGCTGAAGCCGCAGGGCGTGCTGATCGTCGACGACGGCGCCGCCGGCGCGCTGAAGGCCGGCAAAAGCTTGCTCCCCGCCGGGGTGAAGGGCGTCGAAGGCGGCTTCGGCAAGGGCGACGCCGTGGTGGTCAAGGACGCCTCGGGCCGTGAGATCGCGCGTGGCGTGGCCGCCTATGGCGCAGACGAGGCCCGCGCCATCCAGGGCCGGCGGTCGGACGCCATCGAGGCGATCCTGGGCTATGCGGGCAAGCCGGTGCTGATCCACCGCGACGACCTGGTGTGGGTCGGCTAGGGCCTCAGCGCGCCTCTACCCAGGCCAAGAGCTCCGCGGCCACCGCCTCCCAGCCCGTTTCACCGATCAGCCAGTGGCTCATGCCGGGGAAGACTCGCGCCTTGCCGCCGATCCGCTCGGCGGTCTGGGTCACCGTCGCCGCC
>JADMIO010854488.1_pt1 | contig 18988 bp, 15 predicted proteins | sample 8958161 | NCBI WGS metagenome assembly JADMIO01 (sample SAMN16585339, study PRJNA669376) | soil metagenome | isolation source: Crop rotation soil | place: USA: Cullars Rotation, Alabama | collected 2011
GATGTCCTTGCCGAACTCGGTTACGGCGGCGTCGCCCTTACGCCGGATGTGAATCACCTCGACCCCGCCTCACCCGACTACGCCCGTCAGCTCGCTGTCTGCCGTGAGAAGTTCGGTCGCCTCCGGCTCCGCTGCGCAGTCGAGACCGGTGCCCGATTCGTACTCGACCCCCGCCGCAAGCACCAACCCACGCTCCTCAGCCCGACGGCGTCGGAACGCGCCTTCCGCCTCCGCTTTCTGGCGCTAGGCGTCGAGATCGCGGCCGAGGTGGGGGCCGATTGCGTGAGCTTTTGGTCCGGCACGCCGGTGACCGACACCTCCACTCTGGGGCTGATGAGCCTTCTCGTGAACGACTGCAAGCGCCTCGCCGACACCGCCGCCGCGCGGAACGTCCGCCTCGCGTTCGAGCCGGAACCGGGCATGTTCATCGACACGATGGACAAGTTCGCGGAGCTGTTTCAGAAGGTGAACCACCCGGCGTTCGGGCTGACGATCGACGTCGGTCACCTCGTCTGCAATGGCGAGCTACCCGTGAGCCGGTTTCTGACCGAGTGGAAGCACGTCCTCTGGAATATCCACATCGAGGACATGCGGCGCGGGGTCCACGACCACGTGATGTTCGGCGAGGGCGAGGTCGATTTCGCGGACGTGTTCGCCGGGCTGCGGGCGGCGGGGTACGACGGCGGGGTGTACGTCGAGTTGAGCCGCCACAGCCACGACGCGGTGAACACGGCCCGCAAGGCGAAGGCGTTCCTCGACGGCTGGCTCAAGTAGCGCCGGTCACTCCCACTGGATCGCGTCGGGGATGCGGGTGCGGACGGCGTGCCACGCGGGAAGAAGCCCCGCCACCGTCGCCGTCGCGAGCGCGCCGCCGGCGATCAGGAACGCTTCCTTCCACGGCACCACCACGTCCAGCACGAACCCCGTCTCCTCCGTCAGCACCACCTTCACCACGTACCACTCCATCGGCAGGCCGATCAGCAGGCCCAGCGCCGTGCCGAACACGCCCATCAGCACCGCCTCCGCCAACACCGTTCGCATCACCTGCGTCGGCGTCGCGCCGACCGCCAACAGCAGCCCGAGTTCGCGCTTCCGCTGCAACACCGAGATCAGAAGCGCCGTCACCACGCCCAGCGCCGCCACCGCCCCGACCACGATCTGCTGGATGTACGCGAGCAGGTAGACGCGGCTGATCAGCTCGCTCAGGAACCTCCGCAGGGCGAGGCGGTCGGTCGAGAGGAGCCCGTGCCGGCCGGCGAAGTCCTCGACCGGCTTCGCCGGGGCGCCGGGCTTCAGGAACACGTGGCAGATGTCGATCAGGTCGTCGCCGAACAGCTCGGCGTAGCGGGCGCGGTCCATGAACACCGACCCGCGACTCCACGAATAGTCGCGGACCGTGCCGACCACCCGCAGCGGGATCGGCCCGGTCGGCCCGGGGAGGCGGATCGTATCGCCGACGGCGACGTTGTGCCGTTGGGCGAAGTTCTCCGACACCAGCACGTCGTCGGTGCCCGGCAGGTCGAGGAACTTCTCCAGCCCCGGCAGCCCGGTGGGGATGCGGGCGCGGGTGGCTTGGGCGTAGTCGGCGGCGTCCACGGCCACGAGGTACACGATCGTGTTGTTGAACTCCGGGCGGGTGTAGCGGACGGTCATCACCCGGTCCACGCTCGGCAGCGCCCGCATCTCGCGGGCGACGGCCGGGGCCATCGGCGAGTTCGAACTCGTCGCGCTCGTCATCGTCCCGTTGAACACGAAGTTGTCGGCCTGGACGACCTGGGCGATCCACTCGACGACCGGCTCCTCGTTGCTCCGCCCGACGCCGGCCGTCTGCACCATCAGCGCCACGCCCGCCCCCAGCGCGCCGACCACGACGCCGGTGCGGCCCGGGGCGCGGGTGAGGTTGTCGAACGCCAGCCGGACGGTGACGCTGGCGGTGGCGCGGATCAGCGGCCGGCACAGGGCGGCGAGTACGCTCACGACGATCGGCGCCGCCAGCAGCATCCCGACGAGCGCGACCAGCATCCCGCCGACCGACCCGACCCGGGGCGGCAGGTCGTGGCGGAATACGACGCCGGCGAGCCCCCCCACGACCAGCGTGGCGCACGCCCCCACGTGAATCCGCTTCCAGATCCCCTTCGCCCCGGCCGACGTGCGGCGGGCAACCGCAGCGGGGTCGTCGGCGGCGGCTTGCACCGCCGGCACCAGCGCCGCGAACACGGCCGTTCCCACGCCGGCGAGGAGCGCCAGAGCAGCGGTCTCGAAGGTGACGCGGGTCGAAGCGATTTCGGGGTTCAGGAACATCGCCGACAGTTCGCCGGCGGCCTGCGTAAGGGCGACTTCCGCCATGCCGACGCCGAGCGGGATGCCGAGCGCGGCGCCGGCGAACCCGAGGATCGCCGCCGCGGACGCGAACAGCAGGATGATTTGCAGTCGGGTAGCACCGACGGCGCGGAGGATGCCGATGTCGGCCCGCCGCTCGGCGACGGTCACGGCCATCGCGTTGTACACCAGGAACAGGCCGACGATCATCGCCCCGGCGCTGCACACCAGGAAGCCGATCTGGAGGCCGGAAATGATCTCCTGCGTCGCCCGGGCCTGGGCCTGCGGGGTGCGGACCGACTCGGGGTTGCCGACCACCTCGCCGACCGCCGCCGCCACCTTCTCGCGGTCGGCGCCGGGTTCGAGGAACACGTCGAGCCGGTTCACCCGTTTGGGGAACAGCGCCTCCCAGTCGGCGGCGGCGCCGACCGCGGCCGGACCGCCGAGGGCGGCGGCGAACGGCGGCGTCGGCCGCAGCACGCTGGCGGCCTGCCCGACCTCCATGCCGACGAAGCTCGACCCGAGCGCGGCGAGCGGCGAGTCGGGGGCGAACTCGACGAGGCCGATCGGCAGGCACTCGACCTCGCGGCCGGCGTACTTCAGAATGAGCCCGCGCCGCTCCGGCCCGGCGGCCTTCTTCCACTCGTCGTAGATCGGCTTCGTGACCATCACGAGCTTGCCCGGGACGCGGTCCCAGAGGGCGGGGACGGCGGAGAAGTTGCCGTCTTGCACGGCCTTCCACACGGGCAGGAGCTGCCAGATCGGAGCGTCGGCGGTCGGCTTCACCGTCACCTTCAGAGCGTTGTCCGGCTGAAGGAGTTGCGAGGAGATTTCGACGCCGATGAGGATGGCGATGCGGTCGTCGAGCTGCGGGAGGGAGACGCGGTCGTAGACGACCGGGTTAATGGCCTTCACCCCGGGCACGGCGGCGGCGCGGACCTTCTCGGCCATCTTGAACTGCACGCCGGCCTCGCCGTTGCTGACGTGCAGGTCGGCGGTGACGAGCGGGGTGGTGGTCTCGCGGGAGGCGGTCTCGACGCACTGGTTGAGGGACCGTGCGGAGACGAGGGCGGCGACGCCGAGGGCGATGCTGGCGACGACCAGCGCGGCCCGGTCCCACCGGTGGAGGGCGTACCGCAGGGCGAGGAGCCGGTAGACGGTCATTTGGGGGACCGGGGGACTCAGGGATCAAGGGACTCAGGGATCGAGGGACTCAGGGATCGAGGGACGGATCGGGGTTTCGTCCCTCGGTCCCTCCATCCCTTAGTCCCTGAGTCTGTTACCGACCGGGCCATCCGCTTCGACCAGGCCGTCGCGGATCTGCACCAGTCGGGTGCCGTAGGCGGCGGCGCTCGGGTCGTGCGTCACCATGATGACCGCCCGCCGCCCCGGCTCCGGCAGCGCCGCCAGCAGCGACAGGATTTCCCGGCTGGTGGCGGTGTCGAGGTTGCCGGTCGGCTCGTCGCACAGGACCGCTTCGGGGTCGGCGACGAGCGCCCGGGCGACGGCGACGCGCTGCATCTCGCCGCCGCTCATCTCGTCCGGGAAGTGGTCGGCGCGGTGGCCCATGTTCACCTTCCCGAGGCACTCCCGGGCGCGGTCGAGGGCGGCCCGGCGGGCGGTGCCGCCGAGGAGGAGCGGGAGGGCGACGTTCTCGGCCCCGGTAAGTGTGGGGAGCAAATTGAACGCCTGAAACACGAACCCGATGCGGTCGCGCCGCAGGAACGACCGCTGGCGGTCGGACATAGCTTGTAGGTCTTGCCCCTGGAACACGGCCCGCCCGCCGCTCGGGGTGTCGAGCGCGCCCATGAGGTGCATGAGGGTCGATTTCCCCGACCCGGACGGCCCCATGATGGTGACGAACTCGCCGCCGGTGACGCGGAGCGAGACGCCGCGGACGGCGTTCACGGTGCGCCGGCCCTGGATGTAGGTTTTCGTCGCGTCGATGAGTTCGAGCATCGGGCGGGTTCGCTTGGGGTAGGAGTCCGTGACACCGCTGACGCCTTCCCCCTCACCCCGCCGCGAGGCGCGGCGACCCTCTCCCCCGGAGGGGAGAGGGTGGGAGGCGGCCGTACCTCTCTCTTCGTTCCACGTCGGCCAGCGTTCAACATTCCGAGCGGCCGGTCGCGCCCACCTTCTCCCGCCCCGGGGAGAGGGTCGCCGCGCTTCGCGGCGGGGTGAGGGCGAACCACGCTCCGAGAAAACCGCGGCGCGCCGCCCGTCGTTCACCGCACGGGTTTTGAGCCCCCATCCGGGGGCTCAAGAACTCACCCGTGCAGTTTCCGGTACTTGATCCGCGTCGGGTGGTCGGCGGCGTCGCCGAGGCGCGCCCGCTTCTGCTCTTCGTACACCTGGAAGTTCCCTTCGCACCAGACCACCTTGCTGTCGCCCTCGAACGCCAGGATGTGCGTGGCGATCCGGTCCAGGAACCAGCGGTCGTGGCTGATCACCACGGCGCACCCGCTGAAGTTAATCAGCGCCTCCTCCAGCGCCCGCAGCGTGTCCACGTCCAGGTCGTTCGTCGGCTCGTCGAGCAGGAGCAGGTTCCCGCCGCTCCGCAGCAGCTTCGCCAGGTGGATGCGGTTCCGCTCGCCGCCCGAGCAACTGCCGACGAGCTTCTGTTGGTCCGGGCCGCGGAAGTTGAACTTCGCGCAGTACGCCCGGCTCGCCACCTTCTGCTTGCCGAGCATGATGTAATCCGTCCCGCCCGTCACCTCCTCGAAGATCGAGTTCTGGTCGTTCAGCGCATCGCGGTTCTGGTCCACGTGGGCGACCTTCACCGTCGGGCCGACGGTCAGCTTCCCGCCGTCCGGCTGCTCGGTGCCGACGATCATCTTGAACAGCGTCGTCTTGCCGGCGCCGTTCGGGCCGATGATGCCGACGATCCCGCCCTTCGGCAGGTTGAACGTCAGGTCGTCGTACAGGAGGATGTCGCCGAACCCCTTCTTCACGCCCTCGGCCCGCACCACCAAGTCGCCGAGCGGCGGGCCGGCGGGGATCTGGATCGTCAGCTCCTTCTCGTCGTCGTCGATCTGCTGCTCCTGCATCTTGTCGATGGCGGCGAGGCGGGCTTTGCTCTTCGCCATGCGGGCGCGCGGCGAACTCTTCGCCCATTCGAGCTCGCGGGCGAGCATCTTCTGCCGGGCGCTCTCCTGCTTCTCCTCGACCGCCAGCCGCCGCCGCTTCTGGTCAAGCCAGCCGCTGTAGTTCCCGCTCCACGGGTAACCCCGGCCGTTGTCGAGCTCGAGAATCCACTTCGCCACGTTGTCCAGGAAGTAGCGGTCGTGGGTGACGGCGACGACGGCGCCGGGGTAGCTCTCCAGGTGGTGTTCAAGCCACTCGACACTTTCGGCGTCGAGGTGGTTGGTCGGTTCGTCGAGAAGTAGCAGATCATGCCGTTGGAGGAGCGTTTTGCACAAGGCCACCCGCCGCCGCTCGCCGCCCGACAGCCGCTCGACCGGCGCGTCCGGGGGCGGGAGTCGCATGGCGTCCATCGCCAGTTCCAGGGTGCGGTCGAGTTCGTAGGCGTTGGTGGCGTCGATCTGCGCCTGCACGCGCTCCATTTCGTCCGAGAGCTTGTCGAAGTCGGCGTCGGCCTCGCCCATCGCGGTGCCGATCGCCTCCTGTCGGGCGAGCAGGGCGCGGATCGGGGCGACGGCCTCCTCGACGTTCTCCAACACCGTCTTGCCCGGGGTGAGGTGCGGCTCCTGGGGGACGTAGCCGATGGTGGCGCCGCGGTCCGGCTTGGCATCGCCCATGAACTCCTTGTCCACGCCGGCCATGATCTTGAGGAGCGTGGACTTGCCGGCCCCGTTGGAGCCGATCACGCCGATCTTGGCCCCGGGGTAGAAGCTGAGGTTGATGTTCTTGAGCACCTCGCGCTTGCCGTAGTGCTTGGTGAGCTGCTCGATGGTGAAGACGTACTTCTCGCCCATAACTTCCTCGGACGGATGCGGCGGGACCGGTTCAGGAATTGTAGGCGCCGGGGCCGGGCGCGGAGGGAAGGTGATCCCGACCCGTGTTGAGCCGGAACGACGCGGGCGAACCGGAAGCGGGGTTGGTCCGAGCCCGGAGCGTGAGCGACGGGTTAGCCTAACCCGTCGCTCACGCTCCGGGCTCGGACGGAAGGCAATCCGTGCGATCGGATCACGTGAGCAGCGGCGACACGACGTGGCCGTGGACGTCGGTCAGGCGGCGGTCGATGCCGTTGTGGCGGACGGTCAGCCGCTCGTGGTCGATCCCGAGCAGGTGCAGCAGCGTCGCGTACAGGTCGTGGGCCGTCGTCTTGTTCTCGCCGGCGAGGTACGAGAACTCGTCGCTCGACCCGTATGCCGTCCCGCCCTTCACCCCGGCGCCGGCCAGCCACGTCACCGACGTGCCGCCGTTGTGGTCGCGGCCGACGCTGCTCTGCGTGAACGGCATCCGCCCGAACTCCGTCGTGAACACCACCACCGTGTCGGCGAGCAGCCCGCGGGCCTTGAGGTCGGCGAGCAGGGCGGCGACGGGCTGATCGACCTGGCGGGCGATCGGCGGGAGTTCGGTCGGGATGCTGGTGTGGTTGTCCCAGTTGTTCGACGGGCCGCCCGCCCCGCTCCACACCTGCACGAACCGCACGCCCCGTTCGACGAGCCGACGGGCGAGGAGGCAGTTGCGGGCGAACGCGCCGTCGGCGCCCGGGCGGTCGGCGCCGTAGCGGTCGCGGAGGCGGGCGGGTTCGCGGGACAGGTCGAACGCCTCCGGGGCGGCGAGTTGCATCCGCGCCGCCAGTTCGTACCCCTCGACGCGGCCGGTCAGGCGGGTGTCGCCGGGGCGGTCGGCGGCGTAGCGGCTGTTCATGTCGCGGAGCAGCGCCATCCCGTCGGCGCTCGCCGCCGGCGTCACGAACCGGGCGGACGCGGGCGGGGCGAGGTCGGCGATCGGCGTCGCGCTGTTGGCGCGGACGACCGTTCCCTGGTGAACGGCGGGGAGGAACCCGGGCGAGAAGTTGCCCATCCCGTTGTAAGGGAGCCCACGCCCGTCCGGCAGCACGACGAACGTCGGCAGGTCGTCGGTGAGGCGGCCGAGGGCGTAACTCACCCACGCGCCGGCGGCGGGGAAGCCGGGGAGCTGGAACCCGGTCGTCTGGAGGTAGCTCGCCGGCCCGTGGACGCTCGACCGCGACGCCAGCGCCATCATGAACGCCAGGTCATCGACGCAGCCGGCGAGGTGCGGGAAGACGTCGGTCACCCAGCGCCCGCAACTCCCGTGCTGCTTCCACTTGAACGGCGACTTCATCACCGGCCCGGGCGTGCCGGTCGCGGTCGCCTTCAGGCCCACGTCCACGGTCTGCCCGTGCCGCTTCTCGACCTCCGGCTTGTAGTCGAACGTGTCGAGCTGGCTCATCCCGCCGTTGAGGAACACCTGGATGACGCGCCGCGCCTTCGCGCGGTGGTGCAGACCGCCGTTCAGCGCCGCGTTGGGCGCCGGCCCGTCGGCGTGGGCGGTCAGGTGCGCCATCGCGAGTTCGCCGAACCCGCTCAACAGGAACGCGCGGCGGCTGGGGGTCATCGTCGCCTCCGGGCGGGCGGGATCGCGGTGGTTGTTACCCTACCAAACTCGCGGCGCCGGCGACATCCGTTCGCGGGGGATCGCTGTAATGGTGGGGCCGGCGTCCCGCCGGCCGGAAATCCCAGGCGGGCGGGACGCCGGCCCCACCACACGAAGACACTACCCATGCGGGCCGCTGAGCGGATTTTTCTCTTTTCTCGGTTCCATTGTCGCCCAGTTGACAGACACGCCCCGTCGCCGTCCGGTAATCTGGGGTATTACTGAGACTCGCACCACCCCAGTGACAACGGAGTGACACCCGTGGGGCGACGCGTTTTGATCGCCGACGGGTTCGCCGACGCGGCCGACAGTCTGGCTGAGCTCTTTCGCCTGTTCGGGTACGACGTGGAGGTCGCCCGTACCGGCCCGACGGCGGTCGCGTGCGCGGCCGCCCGCCGCCCGGACGCGGCGTTCGTGGCACTCGCGCTTCCCGAACTCGACGGGTACGGGGTCGCCCGGGCGTTCGCCGCCGGGGGGTGCCGCCCGCCACTCCTCGTCGCCCTCACCGGGCACGGCAGCGACACCGACCGGGCGGCGGTCCTGGCGGCCGGGTTCGACCACCACGTCCTCAAGCCGGCCGACCCGCTCGAACTCGTCCGCCTGGTGGACGGGCACGGCTGACGCCGCCCGCCACTTCATCTTTTCACCGCGACAAACCCTTGTTATGGTCCGCCCGTTCGCAGGCGATCGAGGTGGCGGCCGGCACGGAGGGCGGCGAATGCGCCGGGAAGCACGTTGGGTGTGGGCGGTCGGGTTGGCGGCCGCAATGGCCTATAGCGGGCCAGCGCGGGCCGGCGGGGTCTGGGTCACCCTGGCGGCCGGGCTGCCGGGCGCAGCCGATTCGTCCTCGCAGACCGAACTGACGTTCGACTCCCCGCACGCCCCGCCGTATGTGGGGGTAACGTCCGCTCCCGGGACGGTCTCGGCGGCGACCGCCGGCGGGGTCAGTACCTTCGGCGGGCTCGCCACGCCCGTCTTACTCGACCTCGGGAGCGGGTCCGCCTATCTGGCCGGTGGATCGGCCGCCCCGGACGCGGCCAAGACCCGCGGGCCGGGCGGGACGACCGCCAGCACGCCGTCGTCCGTCGCCCCGGCCACGAACGCGATCCTCCCGGACAGCGCCGCCCTCCTCGGGCTGACCCTCGCTGACCCGACCGCGAACGGCTCCCGCGACCTCACCGCCACCTTCACCGACACGAGCGGGAAGACGCTGGCGACCGGGACCGTCACCGTCCCGGACGGCGGGTGGTGGGTGCTCGGCATCGGGCCGAACTCCGCCGTCACGCCGCCGCCGGTCGTCGATCCGCCGGTCACGCCGCCCCCTGTTGTTGATCCGCCGGTCACGCCGCCCCCTGTTGTTGATCCGCCGGTCACGCCGCCGCCGGTTGTCGATCCGCCGGTCGTGACGCCGCCCGTCGTCACCCCGCCGACGGTTCCGCCCGAGAACCCCGGGCCGGTCGCCACGCCTGAGCCGTCCGCGTTCGTCCTCGCCGCCGTCGGCGGGCTGGCCACGACCGCCGTCCGCCGGCTCCGCGGCCGGAAGTCGGCTTGACCCCGACCGCCCGCCGCGACCACAATCTCCCGCCCGACGCCCGGCCCTGCGTGGCCGGGCGTCGCCATGTTTCCACACCCCGCCCGAAGGAGTCAGGCATGGGGATCCTCCTGCTCGTCACCCTGCTCGCCCCCGCGGCCGCCGACCCGCCCGGGCCGGAAATGGTCCTCCACCCGTCCGCCCGGGCCGGCCGCCCGGACCTGTTCCTGACCGACCCGGTGAAGGGCGACACCAAGAACGTCACCAACACCCCCGACGCCGACGAGATCGGCCCGGCCTTCCGCCCGGACGGCCGCCGGGTCGCGTTCCTGGGCAAGACCAAGGACACCGACTTCGAGGTGTACGCCTGCGACACCGACGGGGCGAACCGGAAGGCGCTGACGAAGGCGCCGGGCGAGAAGTCGGCGTGCTACTTCCCGAGCTGGTCGCCGGACGGGGCGCGGGTGGCGTACACCCGGCTGTACCCCGGCGGTGACCGCTGCGAGCTCCGCACCGTCGCCGCCGACGGGACGAAGGACGAACTCGTCCGCGAGGGCGCCGTCGCCGCCGCCTGGGGGCCGGGCGGAGCCATCGCCTTCGTCCGCCGCGAGGCCGGGAAGCCGCAGGCGCTGTGCGTCATCGACGCCGACGGCACGAACGAAAAGGTGCTCATCCCCGACCTCGGGCGGATCGACCTGCCGGCCCCGGCGTGGAGCCCGGACGGGTCGGTGATCGCCTGCCCGGCCGAGACCGAGTACGGCTGGCAGATCAAGATCGTCGCCGCGACCGGCGGCCCGGTGCGCCAGCTCACGGCGCTCCCCGGAATGAACACCGGGCCGGTGTGGATCGCCCCGGACCGCGTCATGTTCGCCCACACCCCGCAGCCCGGCGCCGGCGGCGGATACGGCGTGGTGAAGGCCGACGGCACCCGCCTCGACCTGCACCCGATGAGCAAGGTGGAGCCGTCGCAGCCGCTCGGCCGGCCGGCGGTGTACGTGCCGCGTCCGCCGGCCCGCCCGGCGGCGAACCCGGTGCGGCCCGTGGGCTTCACCGAAGTGGTTCCGGCGAATGGGCTGCGGGTGGCGATGGCCCCCGTGTTCTTCGCCCCCGCGACGGTCCCCGGGGCGGCGGCGAGTGCGGCCTGGTCGGCGGACGGGACGCAGGTGGCGATCGGGCTCGAAGCCGGGCCGGTCGCCGTCGGCGGGTTCGACGGCAAGCGGTTCACCGCGACGGCGGCGCTCGTCGGCCACGGCGGGGCGGCGGCCGGGCTGGTGTTCACGCCGGACGGGAAGGGGCTCATCACCGCCAGCGCCGACAAGACCGTCCGCACCTGGGACGTGGCGAAGAAGGGGACGACGGCGATTGAATCGGACCTGCCGGCGGAGGCCGAGGCGGTGGCGGCAACCGCCGACGGCAAGTGGGTGGCGTCGGGCCACCGCGACGGGAAGTTGCTCCTACGCCGCCCCGGCGCGGAGGCGCGGTCGGTGACGGTGTGCGACGCGAAGCGCGGCGGCGTCCACGCCGTCGCCTTCGCCGCCGACGGGAAGAGTGTGTTCGCCGGGTGCGCCCGGTGGGCGCTGCCGGCGCTCGGCGGCGCGGTGGCGGCGTTCGACCCGGCGACCGGGAAGGAGAAGTGGCGGACGAAGAACGTGTTCGGCGGCGTGTTCGCGCTGGCCGTGTCGCCGGACGGGACGAAGGTGGCGGGCGCCTGCCTGGACAGCTACGTCCGGGTGTGGGACGCGGCGACGGGCGAGGAGCTGGGCGAGTGGAAGGGGCACGCCGACCGCTGCACCGGGGTGGCCTGGGCGCTGGGCGGGAAGGCGGTGGTGTCGTGCGGGTTCGACCACACGGTCCGGGTGTGGGACGCGGCGACCGGCGCGAACGTGCGGACGCTGGCGACGCACGTCGGCCCGGCGTTCCGCATCGCGACCAACCCGGAGGGCACGCACGCGGTCAGCACCGGGGCCGTCGGGGCGGTGTTCTTCTGGCGGATCGCCGAGGAGTGAGGCCGGGTCGGTCGCAGCGCCGCAAGCGGCGTAGGGTTCGCCGCTTGCGGCGCTGCGCTACGGCTACGAATCACGCCGCCGTGTAGTGGCGGGTGATGAGGTCGTTCTGGATCCACAACAGCTTGCCGAACGCCCGCAGCGTTGCCACCTCGGTGTCCCGCGGCAGGTTCAGCCCCAGGACCGTCGCCGTCAGGGCGTCGGCCACGAACCCCATCAGCGCGTTCATCTGCACCAGCGGCACGTTCAGTTCCGCGCTCCCCGCCTTCGGCGTGTGCATCTTCCCGACCATGTCCAGGTACTCGACCATCTTCCCGTCGTAGGGCTTCGTCACCAGCGCCACGAGGTAGCGGCCGAGGTGCTGCTTGCGGAAGGCGATCTGCGGGTGGTCCGGCGTCAGGGCGGCGAGCGTCGTCGGGACGTCGCCCGCGTAGCCGTGCTGCCGCGGCAGGAAGTGCCGCCACGTCGCGTCCTGGGCGTGGAGCTTGGCGTACACTGCGTCCACCAGACCCGGAACCAGGGGCGCCAGCAACGGGGCGGCGCCGTGGACGGCGGCGATGTCGTCCGGGCCGAACCCGATGAACCCGGCCACGTACCCGAACCGGTACCCGAGGTCGCGCTCCAGCCGGGGCTCGTCGATCGCTGTCATGGCACGCTCCGCTACAGGGGGAGAGGGTAAATCGGACAAATGAATCCGATTTACCTGAATGGTATCCTTCTATAATCAGAGGTCAAGGTCGAAATTCGGCCGTGTGCCCGGGGGTGTGGATGTTCTCGCAGACCGTCGAGTACGCCCTGCGGGCGGTCGTGCATCTCGCCTACGAGGCGCCGGCGGCGCGGACCACGGCCCAGATCGCCGACGCCACCCAGGTGCCGCGCGACTACCTGGCCAAGATCCTACAAGGTCTCGCCAAGAAGGGGATCGTCGTCACCCAGCGCGGGGTCGGGGGCGGGGTGTCGCTGTGCAAGGATCCGGCCGACCTGACCATCCTCGACGTGGTGAACGCCGTCGAACCGATCGGGCGGATCACCACCTGCCCGCTCGGGCTGAAGACCCACGGCATCCGCCTGTGCCCGCTCCACCGCCGGGTGGACGACGCCCTCGCCCTGGTTGAGGACGCGTTCCGCAAGACGACCCTGGCCGAGGTTCTAGCCGAACCCAGTGAGAGCGTCCCCCTGTGCGAGGGGCCGGCGGTCGAGGGGCGGCTGCCGGTTCGGAGGCGGTAACCGCGAACCCATGGGCGATCTGTTCCCGTACTTCCTGGTGTGGCTGGCGGTGACCGTCCCGGGGGCGGTGGCCGGGTGGGTCGGCACGTTCCGCAAGGCCGGGCAGGCCGGGTGGAAGGCGGTCGTGCCGGTGTACAACGTGTTCGTGCTGGTCGTGTCCGTCGCCGGGCTCAGCCCGTTCTGGTTCGCGCTGCTGTGCGTCCCCGGGGTGAACCTGATCGCGGCCCTGCTCGTGAACGTCGAGGTGGCCCGGCGGTTCGGCCGGAGCGAGACGTTCGGGCTCGGGCTGGCGGTGTTCGGGTTCGTCTTCTACCCGGTCCTCGGGTTCGGCCCGGCCCGGTACCAGCGGTAACCGCCGGACGGGTCGTGCCGGTCCGTCCGCGGATGCGCCCGCCGCCCCCGCCCAGATTCTCCAGCTTGCCAACTCCCCGCGAGCCCGCCCCGGCCCACGGCCGAAACTGTGGGTACACCCGGCCGGTGGTTGTCAGGTGTCCCGGGGTCAGGTAGGATGCCGCCCACGGCCAGCAATACCGGGTCTTGCCGGCAACTACCGTGGGGGGGGTCGCCTGTGGAATACATCTGCCCGCTCTTGATGCTGTTGGTTTGGATGGCGTTCATCGTCGCCATCATCGCGTCGATGTGGAAGGTGTTCGAGAAGGCCGGCCGCCCCGGGTGGGAGGCGATCGTGCCGGTCTACAACAGCTACGTCTTGACCGTCGAGATCGCCAAGAAGGAGATCCTCTGGTTCATCCTTCAACTCGTCCCGTTCGTCGGCGTCGTGGCGTGGATCATGGTGTGCATCGACCTCGCCAAGAGGTTCGGAAAGGAAGCCGGGTACGGGGTCGGGCTGGCCTTCCTGCCGTTCGTCTTCTTCCCGATGCTCGCCTTCTCGGACGCCAAGTACCAGGGTGGCCGCGGCGGCAGCAGCCGGCGGGACGACTACGACGACTACGACGACTACGACGACGAGCCGAAGCCGAAGAAGCGTAAGACGCGCGACGACTACGACGACTGACCCCAGGGGCACGGGACGCCCGCCGATTCGACACTGCCGGCAGGTATCTGCTACGATTCGTTATCCTCGATTCGCACCCCCGAGGCCCGTGCCCATGCTCGATGTCATCCTGAACGGCCGCCCGACCCGCACCTGCTCCGGTGCGTCCCGCCGCGACTTCCTGCGGGTCGGCGGGCTCGGGGCGGTCGCTCTACCGGCGCTCCTGAAGGCCGAGGCGAAGGCGAGTGTCGCCGCCGGGGCGCGGGCCAAGTCGGTCGTGCTCGTGTACCTCGGCGGCGGGCTCAGCCACCACGACAGCTTCGACATGAAGCCGGACGCCCCCGAGGAAATCCGCGGGAAGTACCGGCCGATTTCGAGCGTCGTGCCCGGCTTGCAGGTGTCCGAGAAGCTGCCGCGGATGGCCGCGGTGATGAACAAGATCGCCCTCGTCCGCTCCGGGGCGCACAACAACGACCACCACGAAACCGCCACCAACTGGGTGATGTCCGGCCGGTTCGGCACGCCGTTCGGCGACTGGCCGGCGATCGGCGCCGTCGTCGCCCACGAGACCGGGTTCAGCGGCGCGGTCCCGCCCTACGTCGCGGTGCCCCGCAACCCGTCGTTCACCTGGGAACTCGGCAAGAGCGCGTTCCTCGGCGGGCGGTACGAGTCGTTCAAGGCCGGCGACCCGAACGCGGCGAACTACCAGGTCCAAGACCTCACCACGAACGGCTACTCCCTCGGCCGGGCGGCCCGCCGCGAGTCGCTGCTGTCCGCCGTGGACGGCCTCGCCCGCCGGGTGGAGGGGAACGACCAGATCGCCACATACGACGAGTTCCACGCCCGCGCCCGGGAGATGGTGCTGTCGTCGCAGGCCCGGCAGGCGTTCGCCATCGACCAGGAGCCCGAACGCCTCCGCGACCGCTACGGCCGCAACACCGCCGGCCAGTCGATGCTCCTCGCCCGCCGGTTGGTCGAGGCCGGCGTGCGGTTCGTGACCGTGAACTACGGCGGGTGGGACCACCACGCCAAGATCTTCGAAGGGCTCGACCGGAAACTCCCGGAGTTCGACGCCGCCGTGTCCGCGCTGGTCGAAGACATGCACGCCCGCGGGACGTTCGAGAACACGCTGCTGGTGGTGATGGGCGAGTTCGGGCGCACGGCGAAGATCAACAAGGACGCGGGCCGCGACCACTGGGGGCCGGCGGCGTCGCTGTTGTTCGCGGGCGCGGGGGTGAAGCCGGGGTTCGTCCTCGGCCGCACCGACCGGCACGGGGCGTACACGACACAGCGGCCGGTCGCCCCGGCGGACGTGGCGTACACGATCTTCGACGCGATGGGGATCGACCCGCACAAGCACCTGCACACGCCGGACGGCCGCCCCGTCGAGGTGCTCGACGCCGGCGAGCCGGTGCGGGAATTGTTCGCGTGATATGGTGGCGCCCAGCAGCCGGAGTATGGACAGGATAACAGGATGAACAGGATGCCGAACCACACGAAGGTTCGGCATCCTGTTCATCCTGTTATCCTGTCCATACTGTCTTTCCGAGTATCGCTCATGACCCGCGCCGCCGTCTTCCTCCTCGCCGCCGCCCTCGTCGCGTCCGCTCCCGCGTCGGCCCAGAAGAAGGAGCCGGACAAGAAGGACGCGCCCAAAGTCCTCTACGCCGTCCCGCTCGTCGTCACCCCCGGCACGAAACAGAAGCTCGTCCTCCGCGGGAAGAACCTCGACACCGTGAAGGAGGTCACCGTCGCCGACGGCGTGACCGCGAAGGTTCTCGCCGCGCGAAAGACGGGCGTGCCGAATAACTACCCGGCGGCGCGGATCGGCGACACCGAGGTCGAGGTCGAACTGGAACTGCCGATAGACACGAAGCCCGGCGCCACCCTCATCGTGACCAGCCCAGCGGGGCCGTCCGCGCCGTCCACGCTGCTGATCCCCGACGACCTGCCGGTGATGATCGAGAAGGAGCCGAACGACGGGTACGACACCGCCCAGCCGATCAGGCCGCCGTGTGCCGTGGTCGGCACGATCCACGCGGAGAAGAACCCGGATGTGTTCCGCTTCGCCGGGAAGGCCGGGCAGAAGGTTCGCGCCGAGGTGCAGGCGGCCCGCTTCGGCTCCCCGCTCGACGGACTCCTCACGCTGGTCGATACCGACCGCCGCTTCGTCGCCGCAGCCGACGACAGCAACGGCACCTCCGATCCCGTCATCACCGCCACCCTGCCGCGTGACGGGAACTATTCCCTCACCCTGATCGACGCCCACGACCTCGGCGGCGCCGGCTTCGGTTATCGGCTGGTCGTGCGGTTCGAGTAGGCGGTGGCCGGTCACGGTTCGTTGCCGTCGGGTCGGCGTGGTCAACCCCACCCCCGGCCCCTCCCCCAGAGGGGGAGGGGGGGATCGATCTCCGCCGCATCCCGCTGGTCTCGTCGCGTGAACCGGATGGTATTCAGTCGGTCGGTTCATCTCCCCCTTCCCTCTTAGGGAAGGGGGCCGGGGGGTTAGGTGGCTCGGGGCTTCGCGCTTTCCTTGCCTTCACCGCGGGGTCGGGGTAACATCGGGGGTGTTCCCCGCAGGGCCGAGTCCCGGACCCAGGACGCCCCAACCCTCCGGCACCACCATGCCCGCGTTGATCCTCTTGAAGTCGGCCACCGGCGGCACGCCGGGGGAAAAGATCCCGCTCGACGGCGACGCGTTCGTTGTCGGCCGCGACGCGGAGACGTGCCAGATCGTCCTCCCGCACCACGCCATCAGCCGCCGCCACGCCCAACTCACCCGCACCAACGGGCAGTTCTACATCGAGGACTTGAAGAGCCGGAACGAGACGTTCGTGAACGGCCGCAAGGTCACCACGCGCACCCTCCTCCGGGCGGAAGATCGCGTCAAGTTCTGCGACTTCCTGTTCAAGTACCACGACGAGCGCGCCGCCCCGCCGAAGCCGATCGAGAAGGCGCCGCTCCCGGACTTCATGACCCGCGAGCAGGACGAGGAGCCGGACAGCGGCGGGATGACCACGATCGAGGCGACCGGCAGCAAGCTGAACGCCCAGCACTTCCTCGACAGCCAGCCGACGGACAAGCTCCGCGCGCTGCTCGACATCAGCACCGGGCTGTCCCGCACACTCGACCTGAACCCGCTCCTGAACCAGGTCGCCGAGACGATGTTGCGGGAGTTCCGCCAGGCCGACCGCTGCTTCATCATCCTGCTCGACGAGGCCGGGCGGATGATCCCGCGGGCGGTCAAGGTCCGCCGCGGCGATGCCGAGGAGGCCCGGTTCAGCCGGACGATCATCAAAAAGGCGGTGGACACCCAGCACTCGTACCTGAGCGAGGACGCCTCGGCCGACGCCTCGCTCCCGGCCAACGCCTCGATCGCCGAGTTCAAGATCCGGTCGGTCATGTGCGTCCCGCTCGTCACCGCCGAGGGACGGGCGCTCGGGGCGATCCAGCTCGACACGCAGGACCGCGCCAAGAAGTTCCGCGAGGACGACCTGAACCTGCTGGCGATCGTCGCCAACCTGGCCGGGGTCGCGGTCGAGAAGGCGAAACTGCACGAGAACGCCCTCGCCGCCGAGAAGGACAAGAAGGAGATGGAACTCGCCCGGGCGGTGCAGCTCGGGTTCCTGCCGCAGTCGCTGCCCGAGGTCCCCGGGTACGAGTTCTACTCGCACTACTCGCCGGCCCAGACGATCGGCGGCGACTACTACGATGCGGTCGTGCTGCCGAACGGCCGGCTGGCGGTCGTCCTCGGCGACGTGGCCGGGAAGGGCGTGCCGGCCGCCCTGCTCGTCGCCAAGCTCAGCTCCGAGGTGCGGTTCTCGCTGCTCACCGAGCCGAACCTGGTGAAGGCGGTCGGCCTGCTGAACGACCAGATGATCCGCGGCGGCGGGCTCGGCGACCGCTACGTCACGCTCGCGGTCATGGTGATCGACACCATCACCCACCAGATGACGGTCGTGAACGCCGGGCACATGAACCCGCGCATGTACCAGGCCGAGACGGGCGAGCTGATCGACACGATCAGCACGGACGCGTCCGGCCTGCCGATCGGCATCATGCCCGGGTATGAGTACGAGTCGGTCACGCTCCAACTGGAGATCGGCGACCTGGTGGCGGTGTTCACCGACGGCGTGACCGACGCCATGAACCCGGCCGGCGAGCTGTTCAACCCGGACGCGGTGGACCGCTGCATGACCCCGCCGGACGACCCGGTCGCGGCGGCCGGGTGGCGGCCGAAGCGGGTCGGCGAGCGGCTCGTCACCGCCGTCCGCCGGCACGCCAACGGCCGCGCCCAGAACGACGACATCGCGGTCATGCTGTTCGGCCGGGTCGAGTCGCCGCACGGCCCGAACACGAACACGTCCCGGACCGACCCGAAGGCCCCCGCTCAGCGCCTGGGCTGACCGTCGCCCGTATGGAGACACCCGCCATGAGCAGCGGCCCGGCCGTCCTTCCCGACGTGGAGGTGGAGGAGGAGACGCGGACGCGGCACCAGCCGCCGTACCACGTGATCCTGTTGAACGACGACGACCACAGCTACGAGTACGTGATCCTGATGCTGCTGGATCTGTTCGGCCACCCGATCGAGAAGGGGTTCGAGCTGGCGAAGGAGGTTGACCAGACTGGCCGGGCGGTGGTCTGCACGACGAGCCTGGAACGGGCCGAGTTGAAGCAGGAGCAGATCCACGCCTACGGCCCGGACCCGCGCATCCCGCGCTGCAAGGGGTCGATGACCGCCGAACTCGAAGCGGCGGAGTGATCCGGGTCGCGCGACCCACCGCGGAGAGCGGAGCGCGATGGCCCTCGTGACACCGCGCTCCGCCCGGGTGGTGGCCCGCCGCTCGCATCCACACCCTCCCCCATGCGGCTATCCCTTCGTTACCGGCTCCTCCTCCCGCTCACGCTGCTCCTCGCCGGCGATGTGGCCGCGACCGGGTGGGCCGCGTTCGCCGCCGCCCGGGACGCCGAGCGCAAGCTCGCCGCGCAACTATGGCGAGTCGCGCGGACGCTCACCGAGCCGCGTGGGTTCCCACTCACGCCGCGCGTGCTGGACCAGATGAAGGGGCTCAGCGACGCGGAGTTTCTGTACGTTCGCGCTAACGAACCGCCGATCAGCACCCTTCCCGACATCACCACCCCGCCGCCCGCCGATGTCCCCACCGCCACCCCCGCCGAGGGCGACGACGACCACCGCCTCGGCCCGCCGGTGGCGTTCGCCGGGGTCGAGTATCGCTGCCTCCGGTTGGCGCTCCGTCCGCCGCACCCGAACGCCGGCGGCGACCTGTACATCTTCACCCCGGAAGAACGCCGCCGCACCGCCGTCCG
>JADMIO010871525.1_pt1 | contig 18983 bp, 15 predicted proteins | sample 8958161 | NCBI WGS metagenome assembly JADMIO01 (sample SAMN16585339, study PRJNA669376) | soil metagenome | isolation source: Crop rotation soil | place: USA: Cullars Rotation, Alabama | collected 2011
CCCGAAGTCCTGCGCGCGCTTGCCGAGGGAACAAAGCAATTTGGACTGAACGTCGCCGCGTCGCGCGCGACCACCGGCAATCACGAACTGTTCGGTGAACTGGAGAACGAACTGGCGAAATTCTTTGGGGTCGAAAGCGCCGCGCTGCTTTCGAATGGCTACGCGACGAACCTCGCCTTTACGCAAAGCTTCGCTGGCCAGTTCACAAGCGTGCTGTTCGATGAACGTTCTCATGGTTCGTTGCTCGATGCCGTGCCGCTGCTCGAATGTCGGCGGACGACGTTTCGCCATCGCAACGTCGAGCACCTGCGCCTTAAGCTAAAAAACATCGGACGCTCCGCGAAGATCCTGGTCGCGACCGATGGATTATTTTCTCACGATGGTTCGGTCGCACCGCTCGCAGAGTATCTCGATGCGCTTCCACGCGGCGCGATGCTGCTCGTCGATGACGCGCACGGCGCCGGCACGCTCGGTCGCAGCGGCAAAGGCACGCCGGAACTCTGCGGCGCCCGCAGCCGGCGGCTCGTGCAAACGATCAGCCTCAGCAAAGCTTTTGGGGTTTATGGCGGAGCTGTGTTGGGATCGAATGAAGTCATTCGAACAATCCAGGAACGAAGCCGGATTTTCCGCGGCAACACTCCGCCACCGTTGCCGCTTGTGAACGCAGCGCTCACGTCAGTGAAGATTCTCAAAACGGATCGTTCATTGCGCACTCGGATTCGGGCGAACACGGCACGAATTAAAGAGGCCCTTCGCTCCGCGGGAATACCCGTCATCGAAAATCACTCGCCTATCGTCGCGATTGTTCCGGAATCCCGGTTACACGCAGAGGTCCTCCAGCGCGCACTGCTCGCGGCGGGAATTTATCCTTCGCTCATTCGCTACGGCCACGGTCCGGCAACGGGCTCGTTTCGATTCGCGATCTCGAGTGAGCACACCGCAGCGCAGCTCGACACACTGAGCGAAGTCCTTGCTGGTAATCTTCGCGAGACGGCTGCGGCTTAATGATTGTCGGTGCCCGCCAGCACCGATTCGATGTGTTGCTGAAGTTCACTGAAGATGGCATCGACCGACCGATGCCCATCGACAATGGTGAAACCGTAAATGGATTGCAGCCGCTTGAAGTGCTCTTCAACGAGCGTCTGGTATCTCAGAAATGAATCGAACATGTCGCGGGAAAGCCCCACGTCCATGCCGCTTTCCCAGTAATCGAGCGCGAGATTTTTTTGGAACGTGCGCTGGACCAGTTCTTCCGGGGAAACATTGAGATAGAAGACTGCGTCCGGGACGAGTGCCACGCCATAAAGGTTTTTCAGCCACTCTTCATCCATGCCGCGCACCAGGTCCCGCGCCATGAGTGTGTAGATGTAGCGATCGGCCAGCACCATCATGCCCGCGCGCAGCGAAGGCAAAATCACGTTCTCCAACTGATCGGCAAAGTCCGTGGCATAAAACAAACTCAACGTCGTGCGACTCAACGTGTTTCCCTGCTGCGCGCGATCCAGCTCTTCACTGACGAGTGTCGAGCGTTTGAGACCAACTTGAATCGTCGCGTGGCCACAACCCTCCAGCCATTCCACAAGTCGATTGATTTGCGTGGAGCGGCCGGAGCCATCCGCGCCTTCGATGACGATCAATTTCCCGGCGAGCTTGTCGAGATCGACGCCCGGAATGCCGTCGCCGTAAAACCGTCGTTTGGTGCGCGGCGGCAGCACAATGATGTTCGGCTGACGCGCGCCGTTCGAACGAGCTTCCTTCACGATGCCTCCGCCTTGCTGCGCACAAATGCCGTGAGATCGAGCCGCGATTCAACGGTCTGCCGCACAAAAGATTGTTGCGTCTCGATCGGCTGGTTCGCATCCACGGTGATGAACCGGAACTCGTCCGCCATGCTCAAGTAACGCTCCAGCATTCGCCCTTGGAATTTGCGAAAACTCTCATAGCGATCCGTGGAGAGGCCGAGATCCATTCCCGCTTCGAACCACTTCAATTCAGGCCGGCCATCAAGAATGCGCGAAAGCGAGACATCGAGATCGGCTTTGAAGAAAAAGGTCAGGTCCGGCAGCGCGGCGAAATTATAGACGCCGCGCACCCAACGCGGCGAGCAGCCGCGCACCGTATCACGCACGTAAGCGGTGAAGATGTAGCGATCGCACAGCACGATGTATCCGGCGCGCAGCAACGGCATGAGTTGCCGCTCGTAACGATCGGCGAAGTCCGTCGCGTGAATAAGGCTGAAGGTTGTTGGCGTGAGCAATTGGCGGTTCTTGCCCTTGCTCGTCGCGGATTTCACCAGCTCCGACGAGTTCCATTCGCTGAAAAAAACTTTGAGGCCCTGCACTTCGAGCCATTTTTTCAGCAAATGGATCTGCGTCGATTTGCCGGAGCCATCAAGCCCTTCCACCGCGATCAGTCGCCCGGGAAAATTCAGTTCTGTAAATGTCTTCGTCACAGTGCCGGGCCAAAGTACGCACCATCGGAGGGAAAACCAGTTCGTTTTTCAGATTTGGAAAACGATCGGTGAACTGCGCGCGCGCAAAACTGCTCCAAAGCCAAGCAGCGAATTCCAAACGTGTCTCGTTCGCGGACGTGCCCAGCGCGCTGCGGATCGCGGACTCGCAGGAACAAGAATTCACGATGCGATTTTGAGAACAGAGAAAGCCGCGTCGTTACGCGATGAAGAGCGCGTTCCAGAAAACTTTTGTCCGAGGGCGACGAGTCCCGTCGCGTTGTCCCGCAGCGGCACGTTTCGTGCAAACATTTTAACGGGAGGAAAGGAGAAGCCGATATACCAGGCTGTTGATTTTCTCCACGTAAAAAAAAGGCGGAGCTATGAAGGACAAAGTGAATTCCTCGATGATTTTGCGCTCTCAAGCCATCGGGTTCCTCGCGCTCATTGCGCTCTCCTGGATCGACGAATCGCTCGGTCTGAGGACTTTGATCCTCGGGAACCATCCGTACATCTCGGACTTTCGGGAATCCACGCTGGAAATGCTGTTCGTCCTCGCCGTGTGGCTGCTCGTGTGCCGATCCACGCGGCGCGTGCTCGCGCAAAACCGTGAACTGAAAAGTTTTCTGCGCGTTTGCTCGTGGTGCCGGCGCATCGGCTCGGAAGGGCGTTGGATGCCGATGGAGGAGTTCTTCGTGCGGCGTTTTGAAACCCCAACTTCACACGGCATCTGTGAAGAGTGTTTGGAGAAGGAGCAGTCGATGATTGCGGCGGAACAAAAGCAACTTCAACTGCCGGCGATGGAAACCGATGCGCTGGCAGAGCAGACGCGAACAGTGTGCTGACGGCGGCACTCTGACTTCAAGCTTGCGGCGTGGCAGACGAATTCGGAACGTCGCTGCGCATGAAGTTCGGCATCTGCAACGAAATTTTTCAGAATTGGAAAATCGATGACGCGATGGCGTTCGCCAAGAACGCGGGCTACGACGGCATCGAGATTGCGCCCTTCACACTCGCCAAATACGTGACGGAGATTCCCGCGGCAGAACGAAAGAGAATTCGCGAGACAGCGGCGCGCATCGGCATCGAGATTTCCGGCATTCATTGGGTGCTCGTGCAAGCAGAAGGCATGTATCTCAACCATCCTGGCACCGAAGTCCGCACGCGCACCGCGAAATACTTTTGCGACCTGGTGGATTTTTGCGCTGACCTTGGTGGCAAGATCATCGTCGTCGGTTCGCCGAAGCAGCGAGACGTGATGGACGACGTCTCGTTCAAGCAAGCGTGGGCATGGGCAACGAACACGTTCCGTGATTCTGTGAAGTTGGCCGAAAGCCGCGGCATCACGATTTGCTTCGAGCCGTTGGCGCCGAGCGAGACTAACTTCATCAACACAGCCGCAGACGGAATCCGCTTCGCCCGGCAGTTCAGCAGCCCGGCAATGAAAATCATTCTCGATGTCAAAGCCATGTGCTCAGAGGCGAAGCCCATTCCGCAGATCATCCGTGAGTCACGTGGCGAGTTTGCTTATTTCCACGCCAACGATCGTAATTTGAAAGGGCCGGGGTTCGGCGATGTGGACTTCACGCCAATCGCTGCCGCGCTCAAAGAAGTTGGCTACGACGACTACGCCTCCGTCGAGGTTTTCAAGTTCGAGGAAGGCGCCGAAACGATCGCGACGAAGAGCATCGATTACTTGAAACGCGTCTTCGTTTAGCATGTTCAGATTTTAATCCGTGGACGCTGTCCCGGAACGCGCCAGTGCGTGTGCGAAAGCTGGACTGCTTTTGACACGTTATTCACAATCCAAAGTTCGCTTCTGAAGCTCGCCCGCGAGTTCTCTCCGCTCGCAAGCACTCAAGGCATTCGTCACCAACTGGCCCGGAATCTGTTACTCAACGAGGCGAACCAAGCGAACTATGACATGCCGTTACGGACATAAACGCGTCGCGCTGCTCTTCACGATGGTGCAAGCCACGCCGGTAGCGCGCGTCATCGAGTGGCCGCAAAAGCCGAGCGTCAACGGCGAACCAAAAGTTCGAACCGCTAGCCCGGGCAAATCGCAGCAGGAGATCAGTTATGCGAGTAAGTAAAGATCCGATGGAGCCATTGCGCTGCTGGAAAGAACTTTTCCTCGGTGAACGAGCGTTTCGCACCAAGAAAAGTTCGCGCTTTCATCGCCGCCGCCACAGTCACGCGACAATGCTCGGCAATTCCTCTCACGTCGTGGTCGGCGAATAGTCCGGCTGCTCTGAATGCGTCTTCGGCGCGACTCGCTCCCGCCGCTTCCAAAAACGCTTTCTGCCCCAATCATCAAAGATAGCGTAGCTGATTGGCGTGACCAGCAGCGTCAGCAATAGACACAGCATTTGTCCGCCGATAATCACCTTCGCCATCGCCGCGCGTCCCGCTGAACCCGGGCCTTTCCCGACGGCAATCGGAATCATGGACGCCACGAGCATCATCGTGGTCATCAAGATGGGCCGCAGCCGGACTTTGTTCGCTTGAAGGATGGCTTCTTCGCGGTTCATTCCCTGCGCGCGCAGCGTGTTCGTGTAATCGATTTGCAGGATGCCGTTCTTCTTCACGATCCCGAAAAGCATGAACAATCCGAACAGCGCGAAGACGTTCAAAGGTTCGTTCAGCACAATCATCGTGAGCAAGGCGAACGGCAGCGACAACGGCACCGCCATCATGATGGAGATCGGATGAACGAAGTGTTCGAACTGCGCCGCGAGAATCATGTACATGAAAATCATCGCCACACCGAATGCGATCAGGAAGTTCATGCCAGTCTCTTGAAAAGATTTGGCGCGACCCGTGAAGACAACCTCATAACCGGGCGGCATGTTCATCTCAGCCGCAATGCGCTTCACATCGTTGATAGCTTCGCCTAGCGGATAATTATACATGTTCGCCGCCACCGACATTTTGCGCTGACGTTGGAACCGCTCGATCTGGTTCGGGCCACGGGATTCTTCGATGCGCAAAAAATTCGCGAGCTGCACAAGACTGTTGCTGGCACCCGTCACGAGCAATCCACCCTGCACTGTCGCTCCGACGCGCATCGTGATCCGTTCCAACGCCTCGCGCGTGCTCCGGTGTGCCGACTGCGCGCGCAACCACACGTCGTATTGATCGTCTGACTCCTTGTACGTTCCGACAATTTCTCCGCCCACCAGCGTGCGCAACGTCGCCGCAATGTCAGCGACGCGCAGTCCGAACTGGCTGGCCTTCACGCGATCGATGTGAACCTGTAACTCCGGTTTGCGGTTCGACGCCGTCGTGTCCACATCCACAATGCCGGGCGTGGCGCGCATCCGGTCCATGATTTGATCGCTGTATTCCGTCAGCTTCGTGAGGTCCGGTCCGATCAAATTGAACTGCAACTCCGAGTTGCGTCCGCCCGTGCCAATGGCGGAAATGGTCTGCGCTGCAGCGCGCAAGTCCGGATACTCGGCGAGAATCTTTCGCGTCACAGCCATGACTTCGAACTCCGACCAGCGCCGTGTTTTGCCGAGCAGCGTTGACCAAAAACCTCCGAGCTGCGGGAGCCGGCAATAAATCACTGCGATGTTCACCTGGCCCTCGGCTTTGCCGATGCTGCCGCTCGTTTCACCAACCGTGACCAGCGTGTCGAGAATCGCCGGCTTGCCGTCCATTTTTATTGCCTTGAGCCGCCGCTCGATTTCGGTGCACAGCTCCGCGGTTTTTTCCAGCGTCGAGCCTTCCGGCGTTTGCAGCGCCACTTCGAATTCGCTCGTGTCGTCCTGCGGGAAATAAGTGAAGCGCGTTCGCTTGCCGAGCGGCACGAGTGACAACACGCACAGTCCGGCGCAAACCATCACGAGCCAGCGATGATTCAAGCTCCATCGCAACACAACGAGGTAATGCGCGCCCAACCAACGCATCAGCCAGCCGCCGTGCGCTTTCTTCTCGCGCAACTTTTCATCGCTCGTGTGTCGCAGGAAACGCGACGCCAGCATGGGCGTGAGCGTGAACGAAATAAACAGCGACACCATGATCGCAAAGGCCACAGTCACTCCGTAGCTGGAGAAGAACCGCCCCACGCGGCCCTGCATGAAAGCGAGCGGGAGAAAAATCACGACCAGCGAAAGCGTCGTCGCCAGCACGGCCATGGAAATTTCTTTCGTGCCGATTAAGGCCGCTTCCATGCCGCCCAATCCCTTTTCTTCCATCGTGCGATGCACGTTTTCCAGCACCACAATGGCGTCATCGATCACGATGCCGACGGCGAACACGAGGCCGAGCATGGTGAAGTTGTTGAGCGTGAAATGCATCACGCGCATGAGCGCAAACGTGGCGATGATGGACGCGGGAATTGCCACGCATGCGATCACGGTCCCGCGCCAGTCGTGCAGGAAAAAGAAAACCGTGAGCGCGACCAGCAACGCGCCGAACAACAAGTGAAAGCTCACTTCGTCCAGTGACTTCTTGATGAAGATCGATTGGTCTCGAATCGGTGTGATTTTGAAATCCGGCGGAATGACATTCTCCAACTCCGCGAGCTTGGCTTTCACGCGATCGATCACGGCCACTGTGTTCACGCCGGACTGTTTGCGCACCACAACGGTCACTGAGTTCGCGCCGTTGAGTCGCGCCAATGAGCGCGGTTCCTCCACGCTGTCGCTCACATTCGCCACGTCCTTCAAGTAGATCGGTTGCCCGCCGGAATTGCCGACAATAATTTCGCTGAAGTTCGGCACCTCGGCCATTCGGCCCAACGTGCGAACGGTCAGCTCTCGCGAGCCTTGATCCACGCGCCCTTCGGGCAACTCGAGGTTCTGTTGCTTCAACGCCTGCCGCACGTCATCGATTGTCAGTCCACGAGCGCGCAGTCGTTCGATGTCCGCCGCAACTTGAACTGCGCGCGTGCGCCCTCCAACGATATTCACCGCGCCGACATCCAAAACTGTTTCGAGGTTTTGCTTAATTGTTTTGTCCGCGACATAAGTAATCTCACGCAGATCGCGCGGCGCACTGAGGCTCAAGCTGATCACCGGCAGCGCATCGAGATCAAATTTGCCAATGATCGGCGTGTCAGTCCCTTCGGGAAGCTGCGACAGGATGGTGCTGACTTTGTCGCGAACGTCCTGGGCCGCGGCGTCTCGATCGCGTTCGTAAAGAAACTGCACCGTGATGCGCGAGACACCTTCACGCGTGACAGACGAGAGTTCGTCCACGCCCTCGATGGTGTTGATGACTTCCTCGAGCGGCTTGGTGACGCTCGTCTCCATTTCCTCCGGCGACGCTCCGCGCAACGTCGTCGTCACCGTCACGACCGGCAGCTCGACGTTGGGAAATTGATCGATGCCGATTTTGTGAAACGAGAACCATCCCAGCACCACGAGCAGGAGGTTCATCATGGTGGCGAACACCGGGCGGCGAATGCACACGGCTGCCAGGCCGACGCCACCGCTTGCGCTGCGCGAGTTCAGCGGCTCAACTGGGTTTTGCATTCGACTCCTTCACCCGCACTTTCGCGCCGTCGTAAAGTTTCGACTGGCCGCTTACCACGATCGCTTCGCCCGGCTTCACGCCCGAAAGAATTTCCTGCTTGCCGTCGAACACGCGGCCCACTTCCACGGTGCGCGACTTCGCCAAACCATTTTGAATGACGAACACTTTGCTGATGCCGACGAAATTCACGACCGCATCCAAAGGCACAACCGCCGTCGGCACATCGCGTTCCAGAATCAGCTCTCCGCGCGCGAATGAGTTCGCGCGCAACTTGCGTTCGGCATTGGGCACCAGCGCGCCAAAGGCAAACGCCCGTGTCGTCGTGTTCACCTGCGGGCTGATCAAATAAACTTTTCCTTCGAACTTCTCGCCGGGATACGCATCGACCGTGAACGTGACCAACTGTTCTTTCTGCACCAGGCCCGCATAACGCTCCGGCGCCTGCACGATGTATTTGAGCACGCCGTCATTCACGACCCGGAACAGCGGCTCGCCAATTTTTTTGAAATCGCCGGCGCTGGCAATCCGCTCCGCCACGGCCGCATCGAAGGGAACTTTCACGTGCGAACGTTCGAGATTCAGTTTTGCAATCGCCTCGGAGGCTTGCGCCGCTTTCACTTCCGCGCGCGCCTGCTCCGCTGCTGAATCCGCTTTGTCGCGATCGGACGGCGACGAGATTTGTCCCAGTGCTTCGACACGTTTCAGGTCTTTCTCAGCGTTGTCCGCCGTGGCGAGCGCCTTGGCGACATTGGCCGAAGCCTGCTTCGCCAATGCTTCGTAAGAAGTCGTGTCGATCGACGCCAACTCCTGTCCCGCCTTCACTCGATCGCCAAAATCCACCAGCGTCTTTTCGACTTGCCCTTCGACTTCGGCGCCGATCGTCGCTTCATCTTTGGCGAACAACGTCCCGACCACAGCCAACGTTCGGTCCACCTTCATCGTCGTGACGGGCTGCACATCGATCGGAACCGCATTGTCCGCGCGCTGGGCCGCGGCCGCTTCGGATTTTTTGGAACAGGCAGTGCCGAACACCGCCGGGAATGCGATCAATGCAATCATCAACAGGATATGACAATAACGAGGACCGCCGCACCGCCGCGATGCCCTTCGTGATCGTGATCGTATTCGTAATCGTCGATTGCTTGTCATTTGGAGCCATTTGGAAGCAGCGCACGCCGTTTCTATTCAGTTGCGCGGCGGCTGCCGTCACTTCGGTCTTCTCGCGATGAAATATTTTTTGTCACCAGGCGCTGAAGCCGCTGAACAACGTATAAAACGCTGGAATGATCAAGAACGTCAGAAGGTGCTCGTCAGAATTCCACCGACGAAGGCCAGCGCCTCAGCGATGCGCTGGCGTTTGGCGAGAGTCGCGGAGCGACGGCATGATCGTTGTTCATTCGTGGCTGATTTTCGATGTCCTTGGCGGTCTTCGCCCGCCGCCTCGTTTCATTCTCGCGCAGAGACTCCAGCATACTTTCCATTTTCCAATGCAACTCCCGAATCAAGTCGCTCGGTTGGCTGGAACGCTGCTGTCTCGCCGATGAATTCACTCATGAGAGATAATTATTTCGATTCCCGCCTCAGGTGAATTCAATTTTTGGCAAACTCTCCACTACTTTCTGCGTCTCCAAACTCACCGTGACCACCTGCCCGATCAGCCGCACGATGTATTGCTCGTCGTCATCGCGGTTGGGGTCGCTGGTGATGTTGCCGTGTTCGTCGCGAGTGACGCGGTATTGGTCGATCACCCATTCAAGCGCGCTGCGGTTGCCCAGCTTGTAATCGAACACCTCGGGCGGGATGCCGCTCAAGGTGAGGAAATCGTTGTAAGCCAAATCCACCGTAGGAGCCGATGTGAGGAGGCTCCGATCTTCTTTCTTCTTTTTGGAAGTTTGAGTCTCGTCGCCTCGACTCCTACCCACGAGTTTCATCGCTTCCACGCGCCAATCGAGCGGCGCGGACTTGTTCTCGAACCTGGATGCCGAAAACGTTGTGTGTGGTGCCGGAAAGTTTCGGGCTTTTGCGGACGTTGCCGCCAAGGTCGAGGATGTGAATGGAGTCGAATTCTTCCGCCAGGTTTTTGCGCACGCCATCACAGGAAAGGCTGTCTACAAAAGCGTTGTTGCTGACGAAGCAAATGATCCCGCAACTTCCAATTCGATCCGAGGCCCACCGCAGCGCCTTGATATAAGGATCGGCCAATGAGTTCTTGTTCCGGGCAACGGAGTCCGCGCCGTACGTTTCACGGACTCGTTTGTCGATCGTTTTGTATTTGCGGTTGCGATTGTTGTCCATCTCGTCCTGTTGCCATGCGTTGTAAAGCGGATTGGAGATGATGACTTTGATCGGCGCTTTCTTCTGCCGTTCCACGCGAGCCGCGTTGGCTTCGTTGAAGAGCGCTTTTTCAAAATCGCTTTGCGCAGTTTCGGCTGTTTCGAATGTATCGACGAGGCACACGCCTTCAAACGGCTCATAGCCATCGAATGCGTTGGCTGAGAGTGTCAGAAAAAGAATCGGCGAGGCAATCCAAGAAGTCGTAACAGTTCTACGACTTCGTAATCGTGCCATCAATACAAGAGCAAGTTTTCCGGAAAGATCTTCCGGTTCTGCCATTCCTTTTCGGAAATTTGGTTCACCGTTTTCGGAAAGAGGTTTTCTCTTTTTGGATTTCGGACGGACTTTTTCGAAAAAGGAACACCGAATGAAAGGATTAACAGAATGCGATGAAATGGTGAACGCCGGTCTTGAATTCTGTAACTCCTGTTAATTCTGTCTCAATTCTCATCCGAGAAGAGCGGAGCTACAGAGATCAATTCAGCGGCATGTTGCGGCGGATGTAGGTGGGCACATCGAGGTCCTGGCCCTGATGGACGGTGGGTTCACTTCTCTCGAAGCGGCCCTTGGAAATGATTTCGAGCGGAAGCTGGCCTTGTTTCATCTTCGACAGTTTTCTTTTTCCACGCGCGCCATTCTGCAAAACTTTTTCGGCGTTCTCGAGTGTGCTGGCGGGCGCCGGCGCCACAAAACGCGATGGCGCACGACTCGAACTGGGAGCTTCGAGCAATTCCGGCGCGCCGGGGTTGAACTCTTCCTCGCGTTCGGCCGGCGGACGTTTGGAAGCGACGACGGTGATGGACAGTTTCCCCGCGCAGCTTTCCTCGATGGCCGCGCCCATGATGATCTGCGCGCCTTCGCACTGCCGGTTGATTTGTTCCATCACGCGATTGACCTCCGCCATCGTGAGGTCCGGCCCGCCGACGATGCTCACGAGCACTGACGCCGCTTCGGTGAGCGCCTGGCCGCCATCCAGCAGCGGGTGTTTGAAAAGTTTGTCCACCACTTCGCGCGCACGGTGTTCATCACACGCTTCGGCCGTCGCGAGTGAATTCTCGGAGTGTTTGCCGCGCGTGACGGAGCAGAGGTCAGCGAAATCGACATTGATGAGTCCGGGCCGCATCAACATCCGCCAGATGCCGCGCACACCTTGCGCGAGCAGTTCGTGCGTGATGGCAAACGTCTCGACCATGCTGGTCTTCTCATCGATGAGCTTGAAGAGCTTCTGGTTCGGCAGGCAAATGACGCCGTCGGCGGTGCTCTTCATTTGTTGCAACCCGAGTTGCGCCTGGCGCGCGCGGCGTCCGCCCTCCCATTCGAAAGGCAAAATCAACATGCCGAGGACGAGCGCGCCGCATTCCTTGGCGACGCGCGCGATGACGGGCGAAGCGCCCGTGCCGGTGCCACCGCCCATGCCCGCCGCGATGAAGACGACGTCAGTGCCGTCGCAAATTTCCCGAATCTTTGCGATGTCCTCCTCCGCGGCGGCGCGTCCGCGTTCCGGATCGCCGCCCGCGCCCATGCCGCGCGTGAGTTTTTCGCCGAGAACAATTTTGTTCGGCGTAGTCGATTGCGCGAGTGCGGCGGCATCGGTGTTCAACACGACAAATTCCACGCCTTCAAACGGCGCGCGGGCGATGTGGCTCACGGCGTTGCAGCCAGCGCCGCCCACGCCGAGGACCTTGATGCGAAAGCCGCGCCGGACCGGCGCATCACTTTGATTTTCGATCGGCGTCATCGCTTAACTCCGTTTGAAAAAGGTGGTGATGGAATCCTTCAGTCCCTGGAGGCCGCCGGATTTTTTCTTTTGCTGAAAGCTTCCGTACTTCACGAGGCCAATCGCCGCCGCAAACTCCGGATGATCGAGCGCGGACTTGAGACCGCTGATGGAATTGGTTCGGCCCAGCGTCGTCGGCAGTTGCAGGATGTTTTCGGAAAGTTTGTGGATGCCTGGAACATTCGCGCCGCCGCCGCAAAGAAGGACTCCGCAGCGCAAGTAATCGAGCAGGCCCTTCGAATTCAGTTCCTGCTCGATGAGTTGAAACATTTCTTCGAGGCGCGCCGACATGATGCGGCGAAGATGTTCGAGGTTGATGGTGCGTTCGGGCAAACCGTGCTCGTTCGGCAACGTCACGCTGCGGCTCTTGATGCTGTCTTCCACGAATGCCCCGCCGTATTCGATCTTCAGCAATTCCGCGCGGCCCAGCGGCACTTTCAAGCCATAGGCCAAATCATTCGACACGTGATCGCCGCCCACTGCCAGCACGCCGGTGTGCTTGATGATTCCGCCACCGTAAACGACGTACTCAGTCGTGCCGCCGCCGATGTCGATGACGAGCGCGCCAAGTTCCTTTTGTTCCGGCGTGAGCAACGCCAGTGCGGAGGCAAGGCCGTTGAACACGATCGCCTCGACATCGAGTTGCAGTCCCTTCACCGCACGAATGGGATTTTGCAGGCGATTGAAATTTCCGTGGACCACGTGCATGTCCACCTCGACGCGCGCGCCGAGCATCCCGACTGGATCGGCAATGCCTTCCTGTCCATCGACAAGAAAATGTTGGCGGATGGCGTGCAGCACATAATTTTCCGCCGGCAGATTGATCACCTTCGCGTTCTTGATCACGTCCTCGACGTCCTGCGGACTGATCTCGCGGTCGGCAGACACGACCGGGTGCATGCCGCGATTGTTGAAGCCGCGAATGTGACCGCCGCTCACGCCGAGATACACGCTGCGAATTTCCACGTCGGCCATTTGCTCGGCCTCGACGATGGCGTTGCGAATGTCTTCGCTCGCCACCGACACATCGACGATCTCGCCTTTGCGCACGCCGCGCGATTTCGCCTGTCCGACGCCGACGATGTTGAGCGCGCCCTTGTCGTTCACGTCGCCGACCACGGCGCAGACTTTCGAGGTGCCGACTTCGAGGCCAACAATGATGTTCGCGGGGTCAAACATGTTTCTTTTTGTAAGGGGAGGCTTTGCGCAACTTGCCCGTGCTCGCGGGGACCGCCGCCGAATCGGACCAGCGCAACGGAACGTAGTCGGTCACGGACAAATCCAGGGTCGCAATCTGCCGCGCCTGCTCCTGCCCTTTCGAGTGCACGAGATACCAGCGGTTCAATTGCTTTTCGAAATCGGCGGCGCGGAATGTGATCTCGTTCTGCTGCGTCGTCGTAACTTGCAAAACATCCGCGGCACTCACATCGATGCGCATGATGTCCACCAGCGGCGCCATCGCCGAGCGCTCGAACGCGCTCAGGAAACGGAGCGCGGCACGAACCTGCGGTGATTCGATTTGCCGCCCCGCGCGCAACTCGCTGAGGTTCACTCCCGTGAGCATCGGGTAATGCTCGCCGGCTTGCGGCGGCGCGGAACGTTGCTGCGATTCAAGTGGCAGCATCGCCCAACCCTCGGCGTCTAGAAAATAGTTTTGGATTTGCGCCAGCGGTTCCCGCTCGACGACGCGAATTCTCAATGTGTGCGGCAACACTCGCTCGACGGAGACGTTTTGAATCGCGGGAACCAGTTCGATGTCCCGCTTCACGCGCGCGAGGTCGAGGCGAAAGAGATTTTGATCGCGTTTCACGCCGGCCCAGCGCCGCAATTGTTCGAGTGCAATCACGCCATCGGTTTGAATGTCGATCTCCTGCACCGCGAACGCAGTGTTATCGTAGATGAACCGATTCATCCCCCAATTGCCGGCCCACCAGAGAAGATAAATGACGAAGAGCGTGCCGAGAGAAAGTCCGGCGGCGAGAGTGGCGACGCGCACGCGATGGCGCACGGCCTGCCGCCGCGCGACCTTCACATCGAGGACATGGCGGTTTTTAAACGCCTTGTTCTTCCGTTTGCCAAACAACCACATCGGTTCTCCGCTTTTTCGTAAAGCAGATTTCCCAATCTGCCGTATCGCCGATTTCCAAACCGGCAAATGCATCGCAGCTCGTTGCGTTGTCGAACTGCAAACACTCCGCAGGTTTCGAACCTGCGATACAGCAGACTTTGAAGTCTGCGCTACTACGCCGCTTTCGCCCGAATGCCCCGCCTGTTAAGTGCCAACTCAATCATGCGTTGGCAGAGCATCTCGTAATTCAATCCAACCGCCGCTGCTGCTTTCGGCAACAAACTCGTCTCGGTCATACCCGGCAACGTATTCACTTCGAGCACCACCGGATCGCCATTCGCACGCACCATCACATCCACTCGCGCGTAGTCGCGTCCGCCAATAGCACGGAAGGCGCCGAGCGCGGCGTTTTGGATGCGCTCGGTTATCGCACGATCGAACGGTGCGGGGCAAAAGTATTCCGTCGCGCCGGGCGTATATTTGTTGCGGTAGTCGAGCACACCTTCCCTGGGCCGAACCTCGACGAGCGGCAACGCCGCGCCATCCAGGATGCCGACGGTCACTTCACGACCTTCAATTTTTTCTTCCACCAACAACTGCGAGTCATACCGGGAAGCTTCACGCAACGCACCAGACCAATCTTCGACGCGGGTGACGAATTGAAGACCCACGCTGGAACCCTGGCGCACGGGCTTCACGACCACGGGCGGTGTCCAACCGCGTGGCCAAGGCGCGCTGGGTGAATCGACGACAACGAACTTCGCGGTCGGCACGTTCGCATCGACGCAACGTTGCTTCGTCAAAACTTTATCGAACGCGATGCGACTGGCCTGAGCATCGCAGCCCGTGTAAGGCACGCTGAGTTCATCGAGTTGCTTCTGCACTGTCCCGTCTTCGCCGTAAGTTCCGTGCAGCGCGAGAAAGACAACGTCTGTGTTCGGCGGCAAATTCCAGTCGGGAGTCTTCGGATCCAACTCGCAAACGTTGTGACCAAGCGAGCGTAACGCCTTCGCTACCGCGCCGCCCGTGCGCAACGACACTTCGCGCTCGGCACTTGGCCCGCCGAGCATCACCACGATGTTTGCTTTTTCCATCTCCGCCGCTTGAAAAATTACTCGCCCAGAATTTCGACTTCCGTTTCGAGATCGATTCCGCGCTTTGCCTTCGCGGTTTGCTTTACCAAATCGATCAACTCCAAAACATCTTTCGCCGTCGCGTTGCCTTCGTTCACAATAAAGTTTCCGTGCACCGTCGAGATCATCGCCCCGCCGCGCTTCGTGCCTTTCAATCCGAGTTCATCGATGAGTTTTCCCGCCGGAACCGTTTTCGGATTTTTGAAAATACATCCCGCGCTGGGCTGCGCCGGCTGCGTTTCCCAGCGTTTGGAATTGAACTGGTTCGCGCGCTCCTGAATCACCTGCTTCGACGCCGGTGTGCCGCGCAGTACCGCGCCCAACGCGATGTGCGTCCGAAACAGCGGGCAGCCGCGATACTCGACATTCACCTCGCTTGCTTTCTGCTCCTGCACATGGCCGGAAAAATCCATGAACCGGATTTGCTCCACCACTTCGAACATCCACGAACCCATTGCGCCCGCGTTCATGCGCAATGCGCCGCCCACACTGCCGGGAATGCCTTCCAGAAATTCAAGGCCGGCCAATCCAGCCCGGCGCGCGTCCACGGAAACCGTCTTCAACTTTGCGCCCGCGCCGCAATGCAGATGCTCGCCCACGATCTGCACGCGCGAGAAATGTTCGTGGCCCAGACTGATGACGAGTCCGCGAATGCCGCCGTCGCGGATGAGGAGATTCGATCCGCGGCCAATGATGGTGAATGGCAGCTTCAATTCGCTGCTCACTTTCAGCACCGCCGCGAGGTCGGCCTCGTTGGCGGGCTCGACAAAAAAATCGGCAACGCCGCCGACGCGCAGCGTGGTGCGCTTGGCGAGCGGTTCGTCAGCCCGCAGCAATGTTTTAGCGGACACGCTTGAACGAAGTTTCTCAAAAATTGCAGCGTTGGTGTTCATGGATGGACAAGATGTTCGAAGCAAGGAACTGCCAGGTCTGCTGTCCGCGACTGCGGCTCGGGTTCGCAACACGTGCGCCGTTTCGTGCGCAGCTTTCGTGATGTCGCCAGCGCCGAGAAACAAAATCAAATCGCCTGGTTCGATGGCTGCGAGCACAGCCGGTGCGACGCCCGCGAGCGCTTGCACATGTTCCACAGCGCGTCCATTCGCACGCAACACTTCCGCGAGCGCCGCGCTACTTGCACCAGGAATCTCGCGTTCGCTCGCCGCATAAACGTCCGTGAGTAACAACTTGTCCGCGTCGTCGAACGCGGCAGCAAACTCGTTCATTAATTTCAACGTGCGCGTATAACGATGCGGCTGAAAGACAACCAGGAGTCGGCGCGGATTCAGTTCTCGAAAAGCCCGCAGCACCGCGCGGATTTCGTTCGGGTGATGCCCGTAATCATCGAAGACGCGAAAGTTCTTGTCGGCAAAAAGTTCCTGCTGCCGCCGCGCTGCACCGCGAAAGTCCGCGATGGCATCGGCAATCGCCGCCGCGGAACAACCAAGCTGATGAAGTAACGCGATCACCGCCGCGGCATTCGAAACATTTTTCTCACCGAGCAGACGAATCGAAAACTCACCCAGCACTTCGCCACGCAACCAAATCGTGAATTGAGTTGAAAGCGGAGCGACTTTGGACTTTGGACTTTGGACTTTGGACTCAGCCCGATACTGCGCCAGCGGATTGAACCCGTACGAGATCGCGCCGCTTCGCTGCGCCATCATCTCTGCGACGCGTTCGTCATCCGCGCAGAACACGACCTTCTCGCTCGTGTTGGCAACGAAGTGTTCGAACTCGCGGCAGACCGCTTGCACGTCGGAGAAATAGTCGAGGTGTTCGTCATCGACGTTCAACACAATGGCGTGCGCGGGACGAAACTCGCGCAAGGTGCCATCGCTCTCATCGGCTTCGGCGACGAAGAACGGCGCGTCATTCGTTGCAGTGAGCCGCGCATGAGTCACCATTTGTGGCAGCAACGCACCGACCGCGTAACTCGGGTTTGCACCGAGTTTTTCCAAAGCAAAAGCCAGCAGCGCTGAAGTCGTTGTCTTCCCATGCATTCCGGCAACGCAAATGCCGCGTTGCGAATTGACGAAAGCCGCGAGCAGAATGGCGCGGCGCGCGATCGGGATGTTCAATTCCTGCGCGAGTTGAAGTTCAGCGTTGTCCGCACGCACCGCAGGCGAATAGATGACCAGGATTGGCTGAGCGGCGCAAAGTTGTTCCGCGTTGTGGCCAATGTGAATCACCGCGCCGCGCGCCCGAAGTTGCCGGACTTCTTCATTCTCAACCGCGTCTGAACCGTGAACCGCGAAGCCGGCATCGAGCAGCAAGTGCCCCAACCCGCTCACACCGCAGCCGCCCGCCCCGACGAGATACACCACGGCGCCGCGTCCGGCTTTCGTCAGTAACATTTGAATCTGTTCAGGCGTCAAGCTGCTCACTGCATCAGGATTTCAAAACTGGAATCACAAATCGTTTGGCCGCGGCCGGCTCCGCATCTTCCGGCTCGGCGGCGGGTTCCGTCGGCATTTCCTGTCGTGCGCGCGGACTCCAGTTTGGAATCCGTTTCATGATTGCCTCAGCGATTTCACGCGCGGCATTCGGCCGATGCCATTCCGCGAGTGCGCCGCCCAAACGACGCCGTTCGACCACATTCGCCATCAACTCCGCGACCATGCGCGTGAGATTTTCCGGCGTGGACCTTTGCTCTCCGAGCATTCTCGCCGCGCCCGATTCGACCAGGGCGCGCGCATTGTGAAACTGGTGATTGTCGGTCGCGGCCGGAAACGGAATCAGGATTGCCGGCACGCGCATCGCGGCGAATTCCGCGAGCGATGAAGCGCCGCTTCGGCTCACGGCCACAGTAGCGGCGCTCAACGCGAGTTCCATCTCGGTAAGAAAAGGCCGCACCACCGCGGCGAGATTCGTCTCGCGATAAGCAGCAGCCACTTTTTCGTAATCGCGCGTCCCGGTCAGGTGAAGAAATTGCAAGTCCGGCAATTCGCGACGCAAATCTCCGAGGCAGCGCATGATGAGTTGATTGATCGCGCTCGCGCCCTGGCTGCCGCCCATCACGAGCAAAGTCTCGCGCTTGGGCTGCAGGCCAAGCGCGGTGCGCGCCGCTTCCGCGTTGCCGCGTGCGAACTGCGGTCGCACCGGCGTGCCGGTCACGAGAATGTCTTTCGTGCGCAGCCGTTCGGTGCACGACGGAAAGCCGACAAAGGCCTGGTCCACGAACCACGCCAGAAAACGATTCGCGCGGCCGGGGATGGTGTTCGACTCGTGCAGGAATGTAGCGGCCTTGAATTTTCTTCCGGCGAGAATGGGCGGTGCGCTGGTGAATCCGCCCATGGCAAGCACTGCCGCGGGCGGACGTGGCGCGAAAATTCTTTTGGCTTCGCGCGATGAACTGCGAAAGCCCTGAATGAATCCGCCGATATTTCCGCGGCCCAACCCGACCGCAGGCAACGTCACGATTTGCATGTTCGTGACAGCGCGCACGGCTTGTTGGTCCACGTCTTTTGGCGAGACGAGCAGCATGACATCGCAGCCGCGCGCCACGAGTTCTTCACCAACCGCGAGTCCGGGAAACAGATGGCCGCCCGTGCCGCCACACGCAATGGCCACGAGGGGAGTTGTCCCGGTATTCTGCATCAGGAAACTTGGGTCGATGGAATCTCCTGCGGGTTGAAAGGATTGTGGCTTCGCGTGCTGCGCGCGCGACGCACCGTTTCGGTTCCCTGACGCGCCACACTCAAGAGCACACCAACGCTGGTGAGCATCATCAGCACACTCGAC
>JADMIO011432826.1_pt1 | contig 18983 bp, 17 predicted proteins | sample 8958161 | NCBI WGS metagenome assembly JADMIO01 (sample SAMN16585339, study PRJNA669376) | soil metagenome | isolation source: Crop rotation soil | place: USA: Cullars Rotation, Alabama | collected 2011
AACTCCAACATCTTCAGCGACGAACTCAATCCCGCCGGCCTGCCCTCCGAGTCGTCCTACTCAGAAGGTATCGCGCTCTCCGCCGCCATTCCTCCCGGCACGGAATCCGCTCAACTCGTCATCCGCGCGATCAACAATCAAACCTCGGAATACTTCCGCATCAAACAGGTCCGCTTCTCTCCCGCCGGCACCGTTTCCGACATGGACCGTGACGGCATCAGCGACGCTGAAGAACTCGCCGCCGGTACCGATCCGCTCAACGCCGGCTCTAAATTCTACTCCACCAACTCTGTTGCCGGCAGCAACATCGCCGTCGGCTTCCCCACCGCGCCCAACCGCGTCTATCGCGTCCTCTCCAGTCCTAACATGGTGAACTGGACCCCGGAAAACACCACTTCCATCATCGGCGACGGCAGTTTCTTCACCTTCAACGTCCCCACCGCCGCGCAGCGCAAATTCATCTGTGTGCAGTGCGGTCGCGGCCTCAATCCCTGGCCGTAAAAAACAGAAATCCCGCTGAAAGCCGCCGGCCTCGTGCCGCCGAACCGATCGGCCCGCCTTCGCCTTGTGCGGACGGTGAATAATCCTCCACGGCGCGCGCCCCCTCCGCCCGTCAAGGCTCCCGCGTTTTCAAAAAGGCCAGCCTGACATCTCCGCTGCAGGTTAAGCGAAGCGCGGCATGATTTGAAACGCCCGCGCCGGAGTCCGGCCCGCGGAGACGTAACCGTTTCAATGCCGGAGCCCCTTGACGTTTCTGTTATAACCAGGGCTTCCCACCCCATCAAATCCACCCTCCTCCAAAGAATGAATGCCTGTATCCATTCCTGCGCCGCGGCGTGTACAGCCGCCGTCGTGCTTCTGCTCCTCACCCTCATGCCCGTGCGTGCAGGAGACGTAATCCCCGACTATGTGGTTACCGCGGAATCGTTCGAATCCGCCTACACCATCAACGGCAACGCCGGCAGCCCTGAACTCACGCTCATCAGGGGCCGCACCTACACGTTTAGCGTATCGGCCTGTGACTGCCATCCGTTCGAGATTGTCGGAGCGCCCGCCGGATCCGTCACTAACAACAATATTTTTGACGGAACGATCACCTTCAATGTCCCCGCGAACGCCGCCGATTATTCCTACCAATGCTCCGTGCATTTTTTTGGCGGCACCATCAAAACCATTCCCCCTCCGGACTATATGGTCACCGCCCGCTCATTCGATTCCGCCTACACCATCAACGGGGCCGCTAACAATCCCACCCTGACTCTTGTCAGGGGGCGCACCTACACGTTCCTCGTATCATCCTGCTCATGTCACCCGTTCGAAATCCGCGGTGCCCCTCCGGGCTCGGTCACTAACAACAACACGAATGATGGAGTCATCACCTTCAATGTGCCGGCCACGGCGGCAAACTACACTTACGTGTGCTCCTTTCATCTGTTCGGCGGCCCCATCAATACCATCGCGCCCCCTCTGAGTTCCATCGAGACATGGCGGCAGACCCACTTCGGCACTACTCAAAATACCGGCAATGCCGCCGATACCTTCGATTTCGATAACGACCGGCTCGTAAATCTCGTCGAGTTCGCGTTCGGCCTCGATCCGAAACAGGGGAGTTCCCTGCAACTGCCCCAGTGGCAACTCCAGGGCGGCAATTTCCTCATCGCGTTTGCCCAGCCGGCGGGCGTGGACGGTGTGATCTACGGCGCAGAGTGGAGTGAGTCCATGAGCGCCGACAGTTGGACTTCCCTCACCGACACCGGCATTGCCGGACAGCACGCTTTCAGTGTGCCCGTCGCAGGCCACAACAAACTCCTCGTGCGTCTGACCGTCCGGAATACGGCTGTTCCCTGAAGCCGGTATTTGGACGGGGCGGCGCTGTGCCGTGTCCGGGGAACATCACTGCACGGTGCGCTTCCCGCTTTCACACCCCTGCGCGTGATGTTTGCTCGCCCTGTAGTATGCGCATCATCCACCTAACCGCCGGCACGGGAAATTTCCACTGCGGCAATTGTCATCGCGACAATTACCTCATGATGTCCCTCCGCGCACAGGGCCATGAGGTGACCATGGTGCCCCTCTATCTCCCGCTCGTCACGGACGGCGAGGCCGCCAATCCGGAACTCCCGGTCTTCGCCGGCGGCATCAATCTTTTCCTCAATCAAAAACTGCCCTTCCTGCGTAAACTCCCCCGTTTTCTCACGCGCTGGCTGGACACCGCGCCCGTGCTGCGCCGCGCGGCAAACCTTGTCGGCATGACGAGTGCAAAGCAACTCGGCGTGATGACCGTGGAAAGCCTGCGCGGCATCCATGGCCGCCAGGCGCAGGAATGGCAGCAGGTCATTGATTGGATAGGAAAAACCGGCAAGCCGGACATCTTCTCCCTCTCCAACGGTCTCCTGACCGGCCTCGCTGTCGCCGCCAAACGCGATCTCGGCGTGCCCGTCATCTGCACGCTGCAGGGCGAGGATTCGTTTCTCGATACCCTGCCCGAACCTTACCGCGCCCAGAGCTGGGAAATTTTCCGGCAAAACGGCAAAGCCGTGGACCGCTACATCGCCACCAGCGAATACTATTCGTCCGTCATGCGCGAACGCCTCGGCCCCGGCGGCGGGGCGGAACAGTTAGTAAGCGTCAAAAACGGACTCGATCTCTCCGGCTATTCCCGGCAGGCGCAAACACCGCAGCCACCCGTGGTCGGATTTCTCGCCCGGCAAATCGCGGGAAAAGGCCTGCACACGCTCGTGGAGGCCTTCATCCTCCTCGCTCCGCGCCTGCCCGCCGTGCGACTTTCCATCGCCGGCTCCACCTTGTCATCGGATAAAAAATTCATCCGCATGCAGCAGAAAAAACTGAAACGCGCCGGCGTGTGGGATCGCGTCACCTGGCGGCACGGCCTGGACTTTGCGGAAAAAGTACAACACTTCCAGTCCATGAGCGTGCTGAGTGTGCCCGCCACCTACGGCGAAGCCTTCGGTCTCTATATTCTCGAGGCTCTCGCCTGCGGTGTTCCGGTCGTAGAACCCGACCACGCCGGCCCCGCCGAACTCGTCCGCGCCACCGGGGGCGGCCTGCTCTGCACGCCGGATGATCCTGTCTCCCTGGCGGACCAGTTCCACCGCATCCTAACCGACGAGACACTCCGCCAGTCTCTCGCCAATGCCGGCCACGCCGCCGTCCTCCGCGACTTCTCCGCCGAACGCATGGCGCGGGATTTCGCCGAAGTCTGCGCAGGCGTGGTGCGCGAGGGGAACTCCGAAGCGGCTGTATGCACTTAGCGTTCGAAGAGCAACCGGCTCCGCACCACGGCCTCCGGCCCTTCCCAAAGCGGCAGCAAGCTGCCGCAGTCCAAATAGCCGTCCTGCATTCTACAGATCTCCGCCAAGCCCGGCCGTACGGATTCCCGGCGGTTGCCGAACGACGGAACCTCAGAAGAAGCGCTGCGCTATTTGGAGTGCGGCAGCTTGCTGCCGCTTTCGGACTGCCGCGCAGCGGGCGGCACGGAGGGCTTTCCGCCTTAGCGTTTTCTTAGCGGCAATCGGTCCCTCCTTAATTGGGCAAAAGCGCAGTCCCGTGCGTGGTGGTCATCCCCCTCATGACCGCCACCTCCGAACCCGGGACCTCGAACCACGGCCTGCACAAACTCTCTACCGCCACGCTCGTCGTCGCGGCACTGGGAGTGGTGTTCGGCGATATTGGGACCAGCCCGATTTACACGCTCAAGGAGTGCTTCAGTCCGGCCAGCCATCACTTCGTGGCGGCCACACCGGCAAACGTAACCGGTGTCGTGTCGCTGGTTCTGTGGTCCCTCATTTCACTGATCTGCATCAAGTACCTCCTGCTCATCCTGCGCGCAGACAACAAAGGCGAAGGCGGGGTGCTATCCCTGCTGGCTCTGGCGACACACGGGCCGGCGGAAAACTCCCGCCGGCGGTGGGTGCTCCTGACACTCGGCCTGTTTGGCGCCGCTTTGCTTTTTGGCGATGGCATGATTACCCCCGCCATTTCCGTGCTCAGTGCGGTGGAGGGATTGAAAGACGCCAGTGTCTTTGGCGGAACGCCGCAGGATGCCGCGGAGGCGGCGGCGTGGGACCACCGCATGGAAAACATCACCGTGGCCCTCACGGCAGTAATTTTGATAGGCCTTTTCTCCGTCCAGCGCATGGGCACGGCACGGGTAGGCCGTTATTTCGGGCCGGTCACGCTGCTGTGGTTTGCGGCCCTCGCCGCTTTGGGTATTTATCACTTGTATCAGGAACCGGCGATCCTCGCGGCTTTTAATCCCCTTCCCGGCCTGGAGTTTCTCTTCAGCGGCGGGATGAAATCATTTGTCATCCTCGGGTCGGTCTTTCTGGCCGTCACCGGCGGCGAGGCGCTCTATGCGGACATGGGGCACTTTGGCCGCGGTCCTATCCGGCGCGCGTGGTTCTGGCTGGTTTTTCCGGCACTGGTGCTGAACTATCTCGGCCAGGGCGCACTGCTGTTGCGGCATCCGGATGCAGCGGCCGCTCCCTTTTTTCAAATGGCCCCGGGCTGGGCTGAACTGCCGCTCGTCCTCCTCGCCACGGCGGCCACGGTCATCGCCTCCCAGGCGCTGATCACCGGCACGTATTCCCTCACCCTAACCGCCGTGCAGCTTGGCTATCTGCCGCGCCTTTCTGTGCGTCACACGTCCGAGCATGCACGCGGTCAAATCTACATCCCGCTGGTGAACTGGCTGCTCATGGCGGCCTGCCTGGCGCTGGTGCTCGCGTTCCGCACCTCCACCAATCTCGCCGCAGCCTATGGCGTGGCAGTCACCATGACCATGCTCATCACCACGCTGCTGTTCTACTTTCTGGCCCGGCACCAGTGGAACTGGCCGCTCTGGCGCGCGCTGCCGCTGTGCGCGCTGTTCGTGGCCATCGAGTCTCTTTTCCTCGGCGCGAACCTCCTGAAGTTTTTTGCCGGCGGCTGGTTCCCGCTCGCGGTGGGCGCGCTGCTGTTCATTCTCATGACCACCTGGAATACGGGCCGCCGTCTGGTGAGGGAACGCCTGGAGGCCGCCTCGCTTCCCCAGGAGATGCTCATCGAAAGCCTCGCCCGCCGCAGTCCTGTCAAAGTCCCCGGCACCGCCGTCTTTCTCTCCGGCAGCCGCGGGCGCACGCCGGTGGCGCTGCTGCACAATCTGAAACACAACGGCAACCTCCACGACCGCGTGATTTTCCTAACCATCATCGTGGAGGATCAGCCGTGGGTGACTCCCGGCCAGCGTGTGGAGGTCGAGGACCTTGGCAGCGGCTTCTGGCGTGTCACCGGGCATTACGGTTTCATGCAAAAACCGCATGTTCCGCGGCTGCTGCGGCACTGCGCCGCCAAAGGACTCGAGGTCACCGCCGACAAAGCCACCTTCTTTCTCGGACGCGAAATCATCGTCCCCAGTAAGAATCCCGGCATGGCCCGCTGGCGCGAACACCTCTTTTCCGTGACCGGCAAGCTCGCGCAGCAGCCGTCCACGTTCTTCCACATTCCGCTCGGCCGGGTCATCGAGCTTGGCCAGCAGGTGGAGATTTAGCGGCCGGCCAACGGTCCTCAGCCCATCCCGTCCGGTCCGCCTTTCCGCCAGAAAACCGTCGGTCCCACCTGAAACGGCGAGGACTTGGGCGTCTCGGCGAATTCATTTTCAGCCAGGGCATGCACAGAGTAGTCCAGCATTAGCGGATAGTCAGCCTCCATGCCGTAAAAGTTGAAGGCTCTTGTTATTTCCAAATCATACGCCCGGGCGTCGCCCTCGCAGAGCAGGTCTGCCAGCTTTTTCCGGTGACTGTGGGACAATTGGTCGTAGACCGCGACTTCGATGGAGCTGAATCGTTTCATCACCCGGAAAGTATTTGGCACAGCTGCGGTGCGGGCAAACAACGTCTCCGTCACACTTAAAACGCGGACTCGCTGCCGGCAGGGCGGCGCTACACCCTCCACGTAACCAGGGTCGTAGCCAGCAGCAGCAATTCTGCAGCCCCCACCGGCTTGCCGATATGCATCTGGAATCCGGCGGTGATGGCCTTCATGCGGTCCTCAATGCGCGAATAGGCGGTCAGCGCGAGCGCCGGAATGCGCGCCACTGCATTGTCAGGATGGTTGCGCACCATGGCGATGAACGCATGACCATCCATACCCGGCATGCCGATATCGCTGATGATGAGCCGGGGATGGCTCTGTTCGAGAATCGTCAGGGCGTCCGCACCGGATCCGGCGTGGAGGACCGTGGCCCCGGCTTTCTCCAGAATGCGGCTGATCAGCGACCGGGCATCCGGATCATCGTCAACGACCAGGACCTCGACACCCTTCAGGCTCTCCGACAGAATCGGGCCGCTGCTGTAGTGCACCCCTGAATCATCCTCCGGTACCGGTATTGCCGCCGCCACCGGGAGGACCACCTTGAAAGTTGAACCGGCACCGGTGCCGGCGCTTTCCACGGTGACGCCGCCGCCGTGCAGCTCCACGAGATTTTTCACGATGGCCAGCCCCAGTCCGAGACCGCCGTGCCGCCGCGTCGTGGACCCGTCAGCCTGACGGAACCGGTCAAAAACATAAGGCAGAAAGTCTTCACTGATGCCAATGCCGTTATCGGTCACCTCAATTTCCATGTGGGAGTCAACCCGCGTGAGCTGCACGGTGATGGCTCCTTTGCGGGGCGTGAATTTGATGGCGTTTGTCAGGAGATTCCACAGCACCTGCTGCAGCCTGCCCGCATCGCCGGTCACCGGCGGAGAGGGGACCGCCAGAATTTTCCGGATGGTTATCTCTTTTGTAAGGGCTGAAGGCATCACGGAATCGAGCGCCTCCTCGATCACTTTTGAAAGATCGACGGGCGCCATATCGAGACGGATTTTGCCGGACATGAGCCGGTTCATTTCCAGCAGGTCCTCCACGATGCGGCTTTGGGCGGTGACATTCCTTTCAATCACCTCCAGTCCTTCGGCCAGCTCAGCGGTGGTTGGCTTTTCATGGCGGAGCAGTTGCACCCACCCGAGGATGGACTGCAGCGGCGTGCGCAATTCGTGGGACAGCGTGGCAATGAACTCATCCTTGATCCGGCTTTGTTTCTGCACTTCCTCCACCGCCGCCCGGGCCTGTGCTTCGGCGAGCCGGCGACCAGTGATGTCGCGGGCGATCTTGGAGGCGCCGATGACGCGTCCATGCAAATCCTTTACCGGCGAAATGGTGAGCGACACCTCCAGCGGAGAGCCGTCCTTCCGGACGCGGACCGTCTCGAAATGATCCACCCGCCCCCCTTTCTTCAGCGTCGCGATAATCTGCGTTTCCTCGTCCTGCCGTCCGGACGGAATCAGCATGGTCACCGGATGTCCGACGATTTCCTCGGCTGAATACCCGAAAATCCGTTCCGCCGATTTGTTCCAGCTGGTAATGATCCCATCCAGGTTTTTGCTGATGATCGCGTCGTCTGACGAATCAACGATCGCAGAGAGGAGTGACTGATAGGCTTCAAACTCTGGGGAGGTTTCGGAAGGGGGACTCATGGATTCAGTGCGGCCCCATTTCGCGAAGGGTAACCATTACTAACTATGCACACAGGATGCCCGGCAGGAGGATAACAGCCCCGCATTCATGTCAAAATAGACATCTGACTGCGCGCGCCGGGCACGCCGTGTGCGAAAAGGCGGCACTTATGCAAATCTACAACCTGCATCCTGTAAATGGAAAGTGGGCCATCCACGCCGGAGGTTTTCCCGGTTCTTTGGGAGAATTTGAGACCAAAAATGCCGCTCTGGAGGCCGCCGGCCGGTTTCTTTGGCGGCAGTGCGGCGCTCTCAATATCTACAATAGCGCCGGGGGCATCGAAGAGGAACGCATCTACACTCCCGACGGGCGCCTCATTTGAGGTCACATCCCCGGCCGTCCGGCGCGGATTTTTGCAGAGAAGTCCGGTGAGTCGTCCGCCTTCCGGGCCGCATCGTTGATCCGGGCGCGCTGTTTCAATTCGGCAAAGGGCAGTCCGCCGGCGAAGGCTCCCTTTTCGTAGAGCATTTCATCGAGATAACCATTGAGAAGGATGCGCCAGTCCCATGGCTGCCGCTCCGCGGCGTCGCGCTGCGTGCGGACGGCGGTGGTGCAGTTGGTGGTAGCGGCGTTGTACCACCGCGGCTCCGCATGGAGGGCATTCATCGCGGCGATATATTCGAGGAAGCGTTCCCGCGCATTCCGGGAAGTGACCGTAGTGCGATAGAGATAGACGGTTTCACCCTGACGGAAGTTGGTGCGCAGACGGATGACGTCGCGCTCGTCAGCGCAAACGTAGATGAGTTCGAACTGCCGGTAGAGACCACCGATCGCTGAATACCCCTCTCCGGTTTCCTTGCGGCACTCGACGGAAAAACAGACCGGCAGCGCGCCGTCAAACTGGAAGCTGACAATGGGATGCGCCATCCAGTCCGAACCCCAGTAAGTGATGGCGAGATCGACGCCGCGCAGCTGCGCGAGGTCCACCACGCGCGTCTCCCAGCGCGGAGTGTAATCCGTTTCGCTGCGGTAGTCGCAGTTGCGCACGTTGTGCAGTGTCACGCGTTCGCCATCGATTTCGGCCCACGGCGTCTGCGCCACATCCGGCTGCCAGGCCCGGACGTTGGACGGCTGCAGCGTCAACCACCAGCCGAGGACCAGGAGGAAACCGGCAACGAGCATTCCCGCCGCACGCGCCGTCCGCAGGAAAATCGTGGCAGCCACCATGCCCGCAGCATAAACGACCGCCACCGGCATGCGCAGCACCGCGGACGGAAAGTCATACCACAGCGCCCCGGTGGCCCACAGTGTCACCGTCGTCAGCACCAACCACAGCAGCGCCAGGCCGGCACGGCGGACCCACCGGTATTTTCGGGATGGCGGGCTGACAGTCATGGCCGGACAGTAAGGATTTCCGGCGATGAATCCATGTATTTCACACAGGAAGAGAGAGCTCTCTTGAAGAGACTCCCGGGAAGGATGAACGATAAACAAAGACTATGAAGAAAATCTCACCAGCACTTATCGCTGCGGCGCTCCTCCCGCTGGCATCCATCGTGTTCACGGCCTGTGAGAGCATGTCTCCTGACGGCGCGCAGGATGCCCTCGATGCCGCGCATGCGGGTGACCACCCGGCAGCAGGCCCCGCCGCAACGACTTCCGCCGCGTCAACTCCGGCTGCTCCGGCATCCCGGGCGGCGGACTATCCCCACAACGAACCGCTGGACCCTAGCACGCTGCCCCCCTCGATGGGAGCACAGCTAATGCCAATACCGGAGCCGGTTCCGCGCCGGTAGCCGGCCTGACAATTGCCCCTCCTAACTGATTTCAGGAATCCCGCAGCGCCGCCCGCCGCTACTTTTCCCTGGCGCGAATTTTTACGCCGGTCACCATCAGCAGTAACCACGTGATCGCAAATTGGACCGCGAATTTGGAGGTCAGTCCCCATTTGGAATAAAACTCCCGGTACGGAGCGAGGCTGTCCAGATAGATCAGGAGGCAGACGATGACGAGCGCTTGAATCAGTGGGCGAATCATGGCGCTGGTATAACATACTCCGGTGCGTTCACAATAGTGGGAAGTATCCCGGCCACAGGATGGGCACAGATACTGCAGAGCATTGTCCTGCTCACATGCAGGTTTGTGAGCGATAAAGGAACGGCCGGCTTTCCAGCAGGGACCGGCCGTTCCGCATTTTGTCCACGATGCCCGCGGCGTTCGGCAGAAGCGTTACCCTCTTGCCTCATCGGACACCGGTGGCGGGGTTGGCTGTTCTTCATCCGCGTGGAAATCCGCTGCCGTGCGCTCAATCGCTGAATCCGCCACATCCTCACTCAGAATGTCATCATCGAGGGTGGGGTGGCTGTTTTCATCCGGACGGTCAGGCCGGGGAGGCGCATTGGGCACAGTAACGATCATGCCGTCCTGCCTTTGCTTGAACTGTGCCCGCCGGGCCAATCAACAAATCTCATAGCCTCAGCTTCCGAAGCAATCGTCAGTCGCCGGAGTTACTGTCTTCCCGCTCATCCGGGGGCGATGGGCTGCCGGCGGCGACTGCACCCGCAATCGCTCCCACAGCCAGTGCAAGGGGCCCGCCGGGCGCGCCGAGAGCGGCACCGTAGGCTGCGCCAGTGGCGGCCCCGGCGATTGTTCCCAGAGCGGTTTCCACGGTTTCCCCGGCCTGATCTTCGTCGAGCGGTTTCAGATCTTCGGGGGGAACCTGATCTCTTGCAGGGCCTGCGTCGCGTGGATGCGGGGGCTGTGTTTTCATGCGATTCAGCCTGCACGCGCCGGGCCCACCGCCACGTCAGTCGAGGTACAGTCAATGCAGACAAAGCAGGATGTCGCCGCTTTCATTATTAGCATCTGCACCACTATGACCCTTCCCAAACTGTGCGTCCCCGCCGCCGTTCTGGCGCTCGTTTCCAGCCTCGTATCCTGCGGCAAAAAAAGCGAAGAGGAAAAAGCAGCACAACAAGCCAAAGAGGCCGCCGCGAGACTGGAAAGCGCGGCCAAAGATGCCGCGGAAAAAATTGAGAAGGCGGACAAGCTGAGCGGTAATGCTTCAGTAAAGGCCCAAAAGGATTTGGAGGAGGCCAAAAAGAGAGCCGAAGACGCGGCTAAAAAAGTCCCGCCCGGAACCAATTGAGAAACGGGCCTGTTGCATACTCTGCGAACCCGTCACCTCACGGTTTTCGGGGAAAAACCACCGCTCCGGAGAAAGGCGCCGCGCCTGCCAGGTAAATGTTCGGCCTCTGTGAACGGCTACATTTTGACGACGCGGAAGAATTGCCTCGGGGCAGTCCCGTCATCGGGAACAACGATCGTCTGCTCGGCTCCATTGCCGGTCGCACTCACGCCGGCGTCTGTCCAGCTGACCACGGTAAGCGATGTCGAGCGATGCACACGGTAGGTGGCGGCCGCCTCGCTTCTAAATTTTATTTCGAGCCCGCCGCCGTTCTCCGGAACGCGCCGGACGGAGGTGATCAGAAAATCCTGAATGCGGGGCGTCCCGGTCCGGGACCAGAATAACTGATAGAGTGCAGCGGTGTAGCCGATGGCCCGGGCTTCGAGCTCAGTCTGATAGATGTGTTGCAGCGGTTCCTCGAACACGTCGCCGGGCGATTCGTCGAGGTTGAGGAAAAACTCATCAGTGCCGTCGCTGTAAATGACCCGGACCATCCGCGAGGTGTTATTGATATCGTCGTAGAAGGACTGGTAATAATAGATGCGGAACTCGCCGGTGGTCTGAATAGCGTAGTCCGTGCCGGCAATGAGATCCCGCCTTTTGTCCGACGGGACACCAACATTGGAGTTCCAGTATTCGACACGGGCCACGGTGCGTCCCGCGGCGAGGGCGTTCCGCGCGAAACGGAATTTACCCATGCCGAATTCCGTACTCGTCCCGTTCACGTCGTCACTGTCGAACTGCCGGGACGTTTTGGCCAGGTTGTAGAAGAGTCTGGTCAGTTCCGGATCGTATCCGGCGGGGTACCCCGCCGGGACTGTCCACGGGAGGGCGGAGGGAATGGCGGCGTTAGGGGAGAGGGCGTTGATGTCCTTGTACTTGCCGGAGGTGAATTTTTCGAACTGGTCATCGTCGGTGCTGAGCGCGGCGTGACCGTCGAGAAGGGTATGCGCGGGCACCGAGACATCCGCGAGAAGGTGTGCCGTGCGGCCGAGCCAGTAATAAGCCTCCGCTTTGCGGTCGGGCCAGGCGGCGAGGGCCTTGGGAAAGGTTTCCTCCTGGGCCTCCTGCAGGGCACTCAGGTACGGCGTGCCGTCGAGCACCAGGCCGGCATTATACCCGCCATCGGGATTCCAAAAATGCACGCCGTCGATCGTGCCGTCCAGCTGCCCTTCCGCATCCTCCTCGTAAACGCCCTGGATGAGAGCATTGGCGGGCACGATGGCATGATTGGCATTTTCGTATTCGGGCCCGATGATATCCAGCCAGCGGCTGTCAATGGACTGGCCATTGAGAAAGGTGCCGTATTCCGGGGCATTGATATCGACGGATAAATACTGGGCCATATCCGATTTCAAATCCCCCGCCGGCAGCGCCATATAACCCTGGAAGGCGATCCACTCATGCGTGGCACCCCCTACCACATAATGCAGCGGCCTGACGTCCGCGTCGCCGCCGCCGGCGGAGCCGGAACCGCCCGTGCGGGGATCGACCGGTTGTTGGTAAGGGGCCCGGTTAAATCCGCGGCCGGGAATCACCCCGAAAGACAGCGCAGGCACCCCCTGGTTCTTTTCGGGAGGGCCGGACAAGTCAACGCGAAGGACGGCCGGAAGGAGAGGAGAAGGGGGCCCGGCTGCAATACTCTTCGGGAACGCGCCGTCACCCCGGGCGGCTGTGAACCTGGAAGGGATTTCGGGTAACGGCAAAACCGCGCCGGCCCTAACGTCCCCAACCCCGCTGTTAGGGGAGGAACGGGGAGGGGCCGTCAGGGCGGCGGAGGGGAATGGATCATCAGAGGACACCGCCGCGGCGCGGAGATACCACACGGACACGGGCACCGCCGCCGCAGAAACGACCAGGGCGACGCGAAAAATGGATAATGAAGTCATAGGAAGGGGAAGGACGGAACGCGGCCCGGCTCCTGCCACCCGTTGCACAAACAGGGCCCGTCTCGCGCGACGCCGATCCGCTCTGACGGGAGGCGCCGGATTTTCCCGTTGAACCCTGGCCCCGGGCCGAACCGTAAAAGTGTACCGCTTTCATCTGGCGGCGGCGTTCACTTATTCAATTCTGACCAAACCGGCACGACGCCATCACCACTCCCGCCATGAAACCTGTTCTGCTCCTTTCCGTCATCGCTTCCCTGCTGATCCATGCGCCGGAGGCGGGAGCGAAGGAACCGTTCAAAAAACAGCCGGCGATGTCCACGGCGTATAACAAACTCAATGCCGCCCTGACGCAGGTGGAAAAGAGTAAAGGGAAGGAACCTGTCAAACACCGGAACGAAGCGCTGCTCCATTTGAAACAGGCGAAGATTGCCCTCGAGGAGGCGAAAAAGAACAAGGGATCGTCCCGCCCCGCCGCCATCAAACTGATCGATGAGGCCACGAAGGAACTGGAAGCCACGCCGCCGGACGAAAAGCACACGACTCAGGCCCTGGACCTCATCCGCAAGGCCATCCACGAAGTGGTGGATGGAGCGAAAGCGGCGAATTGAAGGATTCCGCCGTTTCGGGAGATCTGTCAGGAGGCAGGCAGGAAAGAACCGCCTGCATTCACTGTTTCGGAAACTTCTTCTTCTCGGACTTCGTGCCGTCGGCGAACTCTACTTCCACGGTCACGCTTTTCGCCGTGGTGGGCACTTCGAGATAAAGTTTATCACCCACGTTGCCAATGCCTTCACCCGGCTTCGGAGGAGTAAAGGCAAACGTCTTGTCCAGGGCATCGCCGTCCAGCGAATAGCGGATCGTCTTGATCGCACTGCGGTAGGACATGAGGTGGGTAAAATACAGCAGCGTCTTCCCCTCGTAATCGCGCCAGGCCACCCACGCGGAGGAGAACTGGTTGATCATCTGCTTGCTGTTCGCCAGGTTGGCGGTGGTGGTATTGAAGCCGAGGACGTAGGGGCCGTTGAGTTTGTCCGTCATGTCCACGTAGCGGACCTCCACCTTGTGTTCGCCTTCAGGAAGCTTTCCGATATCCACGTAAGTGTTAGGCATGGGCAGACCGGTTTGAGTATTGATGCTTCCGATGTTTCCGCAGTCCTTGAAATCCCCCTCACCATCGAGCCGGTATTCGATCTTCTTGATCTTGTAGTCGGCAAATCCGAAAACCAGCCCCCATCCGGCATTGGACTGCTGGGCCGTCAGGGTGACGGGATTCTTCAGCATCGAATCCGGCGTGGACCCGATCCGGGCCCAGCGGACATCCACGTCGTCCAGCCACTTTTTGGCCTCCCTCTTGTCGAGGAAGTATTTTTGGAACTGTCCCTTTTCGTTGAGCGCGCGGAATTTTTCCAGGGCCGCCTTTTCGGCTGTTTTGTCGGAAATGGTCTGATCGCCGAGTTTTTCCAAAGAGAATTCGCGGCTGATCAAATAGAAGACCGGCGCGAAGTCGGGCGCGGCCTCCGCCAGTTTTTGCAGACTGCCCTTTCGCGCATTCGCCGGGAGCAGCGTGGCGGCCACGGCCTGCATGGAGAGCGTGGTATTGTTCTTCTGCATCGTGGTCACAACCTCCCGGGCGCCATCGATGCCGTCCTGCACTTTGAGCATCTCGACCCACGCAAACGCCGGATCGATGAAGTCCGCGCCACTGGTGAGATAGGCGGCGTAGGACTTCCGCGCAGCGCCGAAATCGCTCTTCAGTTCCGCATACCGCGCGTTCTTATAATGATCCACCGGCGTCTGCGGATTGGCGACAGGGCCGTCCTGTTTGGAAGCCTCCTCAAATGCCTTGATCAGATCGTCCATTTTGGCGTTCATTTTGTCTGTCTTCTCTTCAATACGGCCGGTGGTGCTTTCAAGGCGCCCGGTACTTTCTTTGATTTTGGCGGTGGTGTCTTTGATCTCACTGACATCCCGCTGGATGTTGAACAGTGAATCCTGCATTTTTTGCAGTTGGGGCACCAGCGTGGCCAGCGCCCCGCGCTCCGTCCCGTTGTCATCGGGTTTGGAAATCAGAGACTGGGCCACAAACACCAGGCCCAGCACCAGGGTGGCAACGAGTCCAAAGGCGAACGATACGCTCCAGCCGTTGGTTTCCGTAATCTTCTGCATCTCCTCCGGCGTGATTTTCCCGTCCGCCAGGGCCAGCCGCAGGTTTTTCTGGCGGCGGCCAAACCACATGAAGCCGGCAAGGGCCGTCAGGATGGCGGACCCGATAGTGAAGTAGAGGGAAAAGTTGGCCACCGGCGCTCCGAGGTCGGTGCAGGTGCCGACCATCCCCCCGGCGGGGCCGCCGACTTTGACGGCGCGTCCGATGAGATTACGGTATCCGGCAGCAGCGGAGCTGGCGACTTTGGCGGCTAGTTCGGCACTCATAACAGGTGTGGGGGGAAAAGATGGCGGCTCCATGAACCGGATTTTGGGATTGGAAACCGCAGACCGCGGCCCGGGAAAAATCTGTTTCCGGGTCTGCCAGCAGTTGCGAAATGGCGGGCGGCCCCTATTCTGCGCCCGATTTTGCCCGGAGTGATCCGGTTTGAACAAATCGCCGTCCCTCACTGTCTCTTCCCTCAACATGTCCGCTTCCCCGCATTTCGATGATGCCGCGCACTCCCTGTCGCGCCGCGAAGCGCTGCGGCACCTGCTCGCTCCCGCCGCCCTGCTGCTCACTGCCCCGTTCCTCACGGGATTTGACTGGCACCTCATGCAGTACGAAGGCCGCGACTATATCCCGGCCGCGGATATTCAAAAATTCTACGAGTTCCCTCGCCTGGAGCGCATCGGCAAGCATGTGGAATTCCGCTCGTCCAAACTGATCATGCGCTGGACCAGCGGCACGGATGACATCTACATCAATAACGTAAAGTTCTGTCTCTCCTTCCCCGTGCTGGAAAAAGACGGCAAGCTCTACGTCTCGCGCATGGATCTCTCCAAGCTGATCCATCCCATCATCAAACCCTCCCACATCGAAGGCGCGATCATTTTTGACACCGTCGTCCTGGATCCCGGGCACGGCGGCGAGGACAGCGGCGCCGTGGGTGCGCTGGGGGCAGAGAAAAATTACGCGCTCGACACCGCCTTCCGCCTCAAGCGCAAGCTGGAGGCCCTGGGCTACAAGATCGTGATGACCAGGGACAAGGATATCTTCATTCCCCGTCCGGAGCGTGTGGCCATCGCCAACAAAACGCCCAAAGCTGTCTTTGTCAGTCTGCACTACAATGCCTTCAACGCCTCCTCGATTGGGCTGGAGACGTTCGCGCTCGCTCCCCAGGGTACGGCCAACACCGACAAAGATCTGAAGGAAAGCGATATGGTAGGCCGCCGCGGCAATAAACGGGACTCGGAGAACATCGCGCTGGCCACCGCCGTGCACGCCAACTGCCTCTACAAACTCCGCAGCGTGGACCGCGGCGTGAAGCGCCACCGTTTCGACGTCCTCGCCGGTATCGAACGTCCCGCCATTCTGGTGGAGGGCGGATTTGTCAGCAATCCCACGGAAGGCGCGAAGATTCACAAACCGGAATTCCGCGATTCCCTGGCCGACGCCATCTGCGGCGGCATTCAAAACTACCGCAAAGCGTTGCTCGCCGGTTTGCGTCCCGCCCGGGTTCCGGTCCGCGCCACGCCACCGGCGACTCCTGCCCCTAAGAAGAGCCAGTAGGCTTTCAGACATTGGGGGCCCTTGAAGGAGCGGCGGACGGCCTGAGCTCCGCGGTCACGCCTTTTTCCCCGCCCCGTGGACCCGCTTGAGGAGTTCCTTCTTCAGGTCGTCGAGACCGCTGCCGTCATGCGCGCTGACCGGAATGACTTTTACTTTGGGAAACCGGGCTTTGATCTGCGCCACGTTCTCCTCCGCTTCCGGCAGATCCATCTTGTTGGCGAGAATCAGCCAGTTACGCTTCGCGAGGTCCTTGTCGTAATGGGAAATCTCCGTGCGGAGAATGGTCAGGTCACTTACCGGATTACGCCCTTCACTGCCCGCGGTATCCACCACGAAAAGCAGAATGCGGCAGCGCAGGATGTGGCGGAGAAACTCATGGCCGAGACCGATGTTCTCATGCGCGCCCTCGATCAGTCCCGGGATATCCGCCACCAGCACGCGGCGATAGGCGGGATACTCAATGACACCCACCATCGGATGCAGCGTGGTGAACGGATAGGGCGCGATCTTCGGATGCGCCGCGCTGAGCAGACTCAGCAGCGAACTTTTTCCGGCATTGGGGAACCCTACGAAACCGGCATCCGCGATCTGCCGCATCTCCATGATGAAGTGCCCCTCTTCACCTTTCTCGCCGGGCGTGAATTCCGTCGGGGCACGATGGGTCGGCGTCTTGAAGTGATCGTTCCCCTTCCCTCCCTTGCCGCCGCGGCAGAGCACAAATTCCTGACCAAGCTCCGTGAGATCAGCGACGAGTTCGAGTTCATTCCCGGCTTCCAGCTTTTCCTTCAGCGAGCGCTTCCGGGTGGGTGCTTCATCGTCTACGAGGAAGTCATCGCCGCCGGTCTCTTCGCGCGGCAGTTCGCGGTAAACGAGTGTGCCCTGGGGCACGCGGAAGATTTTATCGTCGCCGCTGCGCCCGCTTTTGAGCCGGCCCGCACCTCTGCCGCCGTCGGCGGCGCGCAGCATGGGATCGTAGAAGAACTGCTTCAAATTGTCCGTGTGGCTGTCCACTTTCAAAACGATGGAGCCGCCGCGGCCGCCATCGCCGCCATCCGGCCCGCCGCGCGGAATGAATTTCTCGCGGCGAAACGATGCCGAGCCATCGCCGCCGTTGCCGGCGCGGGCGTGAATACGAATGTGGTCAACGAACATGAAGTGTCACCGCTCCCGGCGAGCGGAGGATTCCGCAAGTGGGAACGCACTGAACCAGTGTCAGGCGGAGGGGCCGGGCGCAGCGGTCTCCTCAGCGTCCTTCGATTTTGGCATAAGCCACCGCAGGGAGAGTACTTTCATCACCGGATAGGCCAGGGCAACGAGAGGCTTCAAGAGCCGGCACACCCGGCCGCCGGTCGAATAAAGCAGCGCCAGGACGACGATGAGAAGGATGCCGCCGAATTTGACCCAGGTGGGCAGAATCAAATGAGTTTGCAGTTCCCGGGGCAGACCGGAATTATGAATCAGGTCGTATATCTGTTCACTCAACAGAAGGCACCCCACATAACCAATCAAAACGAAAGCCGTGGGTTCCAGAACGGGATACCTCTTCATCAGCCGCACGGCATGAGGGGCGATAAGCTGCAGCGCGATGATGGCGAAAGTGACACCGGTATAGATGGGCCACATCACCACCTGGTTGTTGGGGCCCTTTTCCGCAAGGCTCACCGCAGCGATCACATTATCGATGCTCAGGCTTAAATCCATGAAGCTGATCTGCAGCAGGACGCCGGGGAATGTGGCTCTGATCTTTTTCACTTTCCCGGTCTCGTCCGGCATCCCATGGCGGGAAAGGTGGCTGCACATGAGCCAAATCAAATAAGCGGCGCCCGCCCAGCGCACCCAGGACGTATTCGCCAGCCACAGCGCCACAAAAAGGGCTCCCAGCCTGAAAATATAAGCGCCTGCAAGTCCCAGGCGGATGGCTTTCTTCTGCTTCTCCTCGGGCAGTTCATTGGCCAATGCCGCGATACCCAGCACATTGTCCACCGAGAGCAGCCCCTCAATGACAATGAGACTCGCGACAACCCAAAGGCCGGCGACCAGTTCTTTGGTGGTTAGATCAATGGTGAACCATGGGGTCTGGTAAAAGACATCAGCGAAGACTTCCGTCGCAATCATGCAGGAGTGGTGAGGATAGGGGGAATGAGGTTAGTAACAGTATTGTTAAGTGCGGGCGGATTCCTATGCGCCGCCCTCGGAGACTTTCACCCTGCAATTTTCGCCGCATTCTATAGTCGCTATTCACGGGCGTCCGAGGCACGGCTCGGCGGGGCGTCAATGTGCTGCGGCAGCGGGCCCATGCCGGCATCGCCCTGAGCCGCCTGTTCGTGAATAGCGGAGGCGATCGCATGGGCGATTTGCTGGCGGTAGGCCGGGCTGCTGCAAAGCCGGGCTTCGGCGGGATTGGAAAGATATCCGCACTCCACCAGCACACAGGGAATGGACGGATTCCGCGTCAGACGGAGCCGGCGGCGCACGAGCCCGCGGCTGTTTTCACCGGAGGACACACTGGAGAGGTGCTGCTGCAGACGCCTCGCGAGGCTGTAGCTGTCCACGCGCCAGTAAAATGATTCCGGTCCGCGCAGATTGGACGGCCCGCTGTTATAATGAATGCTCACCAGCACGTCGCCGCCGCGGGTGGCGCGCACGACGCGCTCATCGAGGTCCACGAAGGTGTCGTCCGTGCGCATCTGCACCACGC
>JADMIO011606057.1_pt1 | contig 18983 bp, 15 predicted proteins | sample 8958161 | NCBI WGS metagenome assembly JADMIO01 (sample SAMN16585339, study PRJNA669376) | soil metagenome | isolation source: Crop rotation soil | place: USA: Cullars Rotation, Alabama | collected 2011
TGAAGAAGCTCTGCATCGAATACCCGGCCGGCCGTTGCGGCTCCGGCAGCTGGTCGGCGACGAACGCGCGGAACGGCTCCATGGCCACGTTGATGCTGGCATCCAGCACCCACAACATTCCCGCCGCCACCCACAGCGTGGGCGAATGCGGCATGACGAACAGCGCCAGCGAGGCGAGCAATGCGCCCGCCAGGAAATACGGCCGCCGGCGCCCGAGGCCGTTCCAGGTGCGATCGGACATATAGCCGATGATGGGCTGCACCAGCAACCCGGTGAGCGGCGCCGCGATCCACAGCCCCGCGATCTCATCGACCTCGGCGCCGAGTGTCTGGAAGATGCGGCTGACGTTCGCGTTCTGCAGCGCAAAACCGAACTGGATCCCCAGGAACCCGAAACACATGTTCCAGATCTGCAGGAACGACAGGCGCGGCCGATCCGCGGCCGGCATCACCACCGCGCTCATTTCGCTCCCTTGGGCCGGGACATCGAGAAGCGGATCGCCTGCCCACCGCCTGGCGCCAGGTCGAGCATCAGCGTGTCGCCGCTCGACACGCGCCGGGTCTCGATCTCCACCGAGGCAGGATTGCCCTGGAAGCCTGCGTCCTTGCCGTCGCGGTAGATAGTCGCCCAATACCTGCGCCCGGCGTCGAGGAAGCCCAAGGGCACTTTCAGCGAACGCGGCGACTCATCGGTGATGGCGCCGAGGTACCAGTCCTGGCTGTTGCGATCCTTGCGCGCCATGGTCACATAGTCGCCGACCTCGCCGTTCAGCACGCGCGTGTCGGCCCAGTCCGCCGGCACGTCCCTGATGAACTGGAACGGCCTCGGGAATTTCGCGTAGTTCTCGGGCAGATCGGCCGCCATCTGGATCGGACTGTAGAGCACCACGTACAGCGCGAGCTGCTTGGCGATGGTCGACTGGATGCGCCGGCCATTGGCGCCCGTGAGGCTCAGCACTCCGGGCGTGAAATCCATCGGGCCCGCGAGCATGCGCGTGAACACCAGGTTGCACTCGTGCTCGGGGGGATTCGGTGGATCGCCCCAGGCGTTGTATTCCATGCCGCGCGCGCCCTCGCGCGAAACCCAGTTCGGGTAGGTGCGACGCAGGCCCGTGTCCTTGATGGGCTCGTGCGCATTCACGGCGATATGGCGTTTGGCCGCTTCGGTGACCACCAGGAGGTGATGTCGCGCCTGCACCTGGCCGTCGTGCCACTCGAATTGGATCTGACCCTCCGCACCCAGCGCCTGTACTCCGCCGGCATCGGCTACGTATCCGGTCTTCACCGCGTCGATGCCCAGCCTCTGGTAGAGATCGAGTGCCGCCCCCAGCTGCTTCTCGTAGTTGGCGATGTTGGCCGAGGTCTCGTGGTGTCCAATGAGGCGCACGCCCTTCCTTTTCGCGTAGGCGGCAAGCCCCTCGAGATCGAAATCGGGATAGGCCTCGGTGAAGCTGAAGCTGTCGCCGCGCGCGAACCAGTCGCCGTCCCAGCCCTTGTTCCACCCCTCGACCAGCACGCCGCGGAAGCCGTTGGCGGCTGCAAAGTCGATATAGCGTCTGGTCTCGGCCGTGGTGGCGCCATGCCGGGGTCCAGACGCCCAGGTATTGATGCCGAGATGCATGCCCCACCAGATACCCACGTACTTGAAGGGATGCACCCATGAGACGTCGCCGAGCTTGTTGGGCTCGTTGAGATTCAGGATCAGGTCCGACATGTAGAGACCGGCCGCATCATCGGATATCTGCAGCGTGCGCCAGGGCGTCGCGAACGGCGCACGGCGCGACACCTTCGGACCCGACGAAGACGGCGACAGCATCGCCTTCAGTCGTTGCCCGGTGACCCGACGCAGCCACATCGCCGCATAGTCGACCAGCGCGGCCTCGTGGATGGCGACGTGCGTACCGCTCGAAAGCTTGAACGTGATCGGCGTGTGCGCCTGCGAGACTTCGCTGAGCGGCGTGCGGTTATAGACATACTCGTAGCGATTCCATTCGCCACCCGGGATCCACCATGCGGTTCCGGGTTCGGCGATCGCGAACTCGGTCAGCTCCTCGACGATGTCGACCTGCTCGAGGGAAGCCTGGTCCGGGAACTCGTAGCGGAATCCCACGCCATCGTCGAACACGCGGAACACTACGTCGAGGTTGCGGCCATCGACGTCTTGCAATTGCACGCGCATCTCCTTGCCATGGTCGCGCACGTAGCGGCGCTCGCCCCAGGGCAGCTCCCAGGTGTCGTCGAAGGAGCGTCGTGTCGCGCCGGTGATGCGGAAGTTGCGCTCCAGCTTGCGGGCATTCGCGAGGATGAAGCCAAGGCGCGACCAATCGAGCAGCGGGCGTTGGTTGCGATCGATGCGGTACTCGGGCCGCCCGTCGTTGTCGACGCGCAGTGTCACTGCGAGGTTCCCGGACGGTGACGTCACGACGGGATCGGTGGCCGCCGGCGCGGTCACGGACAGCAGGGCCAGCGACAACGCCAGCAGGCGACTTACGACCCGTTTACGCATCATGGCTCCGTGCCAGCGAGACACACTGAGTATCCAAAGGGCGGTAGTTCGACCCTGGCGCTGCCGGGGACCACGGCGGGATCGCAACGCCCCAGCAAGGTGGTGAACGACTGCGTGCCCGCCTCCACCTGCACGCGCGCCACGATCGGGCGCGCCGAGGTGTTGAAGGCCAGCAGGATCTCGCGCCCGTCATTGCCGATGCGCGACACCGCGAAGAGGCCGGGCTCACGCGATTCCGCGCGCGGCACCTGCCGCCCGCGTCGCAGCGCCGGGTATTGCTTGCGCAGTGATGCCAGCGTCGCCAGTTCCTTGTAGATCGGATGCAGCGCGTTGAAATTCGCCACCGCCGTGGTCGAGCCACCGCCGAGCAGGGGCTGATCGTTGTAGCTCGCCACCTGGCTCGCGAACATGTCCTGGCGCGCGGCCTGGTCGTTGCCGTGGCCGATGAAGCCCTGCTCGTCGCCGTAGTAGACCACCGGCACGCCGCGCAGCGTCAGCAGCATGGCGTTCGACAGCAGCACGCGCTTCAGCAGCTCATCGTTACCGGCGTCGGGCAACGCGGTGCGCAGTAGATAGGCCAGGCGCCCGAAATCGTGGTTGCCCGTGAAGGTGGGCAGGCGCAGCGCGGCCGGCGCCCCGCCCTCGTACAGCACGTCGTCGGCGTACAGGCGCGCCAACAGCCCGGTGCCTGCCTTGCCGCTGAGCACCTGGCTCATGGCGCCGGCGAAGCCGAAGTCCAGCACCGAGGGCAGCTTGTCGTCGCGCGTATGGCGCGCGAGCTGCGCCACGTCCACGCCTTCGGCGGCCACCTCGCCGAAGATGTGGAAATTCGGTATGTCATTGGCGCGGGCGCGCTTGAGCATGGCCGGCACGAAGGCGCGCCAGAACTCCGGGTTCACGTGTCGCGCGGTGTCGATGCGGAAGCCGTCGATGTGCAGCCGCTCGATCCAGTCGCCGTAGATGTCGATGAAGCCCTGCACCACGCGCGGGTTCTCGGTGGCAAGGTCGTCGAGCCCGACGAAATCGCCGAACAGCGAGCTCTCGCCCCAGAAATCCGAGTTGCCGCGGTTGTGGTAGTAGTGGACCGAGTTCAGCCAGGTCGGGACTTTCACATTGGCCTCGGCCGGCGGCACGAATGGCGTGTAGGCGAAGGTGGGATCGGTGAGCTTCGCAAAGTTGGCCTCGGTGCGTACATCGTCGCCGGCAAAGCCGGCGTTGATGGGTGCGCCCGCGGGACCTCCGCGTCGCGAGTACGGGTAGTCGGCGCGCGAGCGGTACGCGCACGCGGTGTTGGGGCACTCGCGGTACTGGATCACGTCGGCGGTGTGGTTGGTGATGATGTCGAGATACACCTTCATGCCGCGACCATGCGCGGCGTCGACGAAGGCGCGTAGCTCGGCGTCGGTGCCGAGATGCGGATCGACGCGTGTGAAGTCGGTGATCCAGTAGCCGTGGTAGCCGGCGGATTCCTGTCCCGGCCCACCCTGCACCGGCTTGTTCTTGTAGATGGGCCCGAGCCAGATCGCGGTCGCGCCCAGGCCCTGGATGTAGTCGAGCCGCGCGGTGAGACCCTTGAGATCCCCGCCGTGGTAGAAGCCCTTGTGGGTCGGATCGAAGCCGGTAGTCAGGCGGTCGCCGTCAAGCCCGCCGCGATCGTTGGCGCGATCGCCGTTCTCGAAGCGGTCCGGGAGCACGAAGTAGACGATCTCGTCTTCCGGCAGCCGTTCACGATAGTCGGAAGGTGCTGCCTCCGCCAACGACGCGGCACACGCCGCCACACAAGCAAGAAAGATGCGCATCGCCCCCACCCGTCCGTCGAGTCGCCGAACTCTACTGCAGAGCGGCAGCTCTCCGCGCCATGCATACGTATGTATGCGAGGACAGAAAACCCTCGAGCTCATGGAAAGGCTGCGGCGGCTCGAAGCCTCCCTGCGCGCGGTGCTGCTCGCCCGCGCACACATCTATGTAGGCGTGTCCTATGCCGCGGTGCTCGGCTTCTGCCAAGCCTCGGGCATGATCGCATCGCGCGAACTCGTACTGTTCTATGGCGGGGCGATCGTGATCGCGGCGGCTTGCTGCCTTCCGTGGACTTCGCGCCAGGAAGTTCGGCTGCGGAATGAACGCGCGACCTGCCGACAGTTGCTGGGCGATCGCAAGGCCGCGAGAACCCTCACCATCGACTAGCCCTCAGGTACCCGTGCTGCCCTGCATGGCCTGCAGCGCCTTCACCGCTTTCTCGGCCTGCGCCTTGCCGGAGTCGTTGTACAGCACGGTATAGCCGACGACCCAGGTGCCCACCGAGGCCATGCCCTGGCAGATGTATTTGTACTCGTCGGGCTTCGGCGCCTTGTCCGTGGCACACACCTGGTAGCCGTGCGTCTCGCCGTTCTTGAACGGCTCGACCGGCAATTCCTTCTCGACGGCCGCGGGCAGCAGCTCGTTCGCAAAACCGTCGACCATGCCGCGCATGGCTTCGTCGATGCCGTCGCTGCCGGGCGGCGCATGTGCCGACAGCATCACCTTGAGATCGTGCGGATCCGTGGCGTGGAACTCGGCCGAGTTTCGCGGCGCACCGGCGGAAGATTCGCCCGCTACCCAGCCCGAATCCCACTCGATGGAAATGGCGGCCTCGCCAAGCTTGAGCACCTTGGGTGCCGACGAAGCGGCGAGCGCGGCCCAGGCCGCACCGGCGAGGATCAGGCCAGAACCGAACGGACGAAAACGCGACAATGAGCGCATGAGTGATCCCTCTGAGAGGTGCAAAACAAAAGGCGGATTCCCCGGCCAGGGCCGGGGATCCGCCTGTCTATCCAGCACGCGCGCGTGAGGCGCGCGTCCGTCACACGAAGCGGTTCACCAGGTTCTCGAGCATTTCCTGGCGGCCCGACTGCGGCTTCGGATTGATGCCCTTGGCCACCGCCTCGTCCGAGATCGACGCCAGCGAAGCACCGGGCGCGTGGATCTTCTTGCCCAGCTCACCGTCCCACTTCGCATAGCGTTGCTCGACGAACTTGTCGATGCCGCCATTCTCGATGAGCGCCGCCGCCGACAGCAGCGTGCGCGCCAGCAGGTCGAGACCGCCGACGTGGCCGTAGAACATGTCGGCCGGGTCGATGGACTGGCGACGCACCTTGGCGTCGAAGTTGAAGCCGCCGGTGGTGAAACCGCCGGCCTTCAGGATGCGATACATGGCCAGCGTCATGTCGAGCGGGTCGTTGTGGAACTGGTCGGTGTCCCAACCGTTCTGCGGGTCGCCGCGGTTGATGTCGATGGAGCCGAAGATGCCGAGCGCGTCGGCCATCGCGATCTCGTGATCGAAGCTGTGGCCCGCGAGCGTCGCGTGGTTGGCTTCAATGTTCACCTTCACTTCGTTCTCGAGACCGTTCTTCTTGAGGAAACCGTACACGGTCGCGGTGTCGAAGTCGTACTGGTGCTTGGTCGGCTCGTGCGGCTTCGGCTCGATGAGGATCGTGCCCTTGAAGCCGATCTTGTGCTTGTGCTCGACCACCAGCTGCAGGAAGCGGCCGAAGTTCGCGAGCTCGCGCTTGAGCGAAGTGTTCAACAGCGTGTCGTAGCCCTCGCGGCCGCCCCACAGCACGTAGTTGGCGCCGCCGAGACGCTTGGTGGCGTCCATGCAATGACGCACCTGGGTCGCGGCGAAGGCCCACACCTCCGGATCCGGGTTGGTCGACGCGCCGCCCATGAAGCGCGGGTGCGAGAACAGGTTGGCCGTGCCCCAGAGTAGTTTGACGCCGGTCTCGTTCTGCTTCTTCTCGAGGCGGTCGACGGTCTTCGCCAGGTTCTCGACGTGTTCCTTGATGTTCGCGGCCGTGGGCATGGCGTCGACGTCGTGGAAACAATAGAACGGCGTGCCGAGACGCGTGAAGAAGTCGAAGGCGGCGTCCATCTTGGCCCAGGCCGCGGCCTGGTCCATCACGCCCGCATTCCACGGACGATCGAACGTGCCGGCGCCGAAGATGTCGTGGCCGTTCCAGGCGAACGAGTGCCAGTAGCAGACCGCCGGGCGCAGGAGGTCTTCCATGCGCTTGCCGAGGACCACCTGGTCCTTGTTGTAGTAGCGGAAGGCCAACGGGTTTTCCGTCTTCAGGCCTTCAAACTTGATGGGAGGGACCGCGCCGAAATAGGACGTGGTGGACGGAAGGGGTTGTGCGGTCGACATGATCAAACTCCTCGGAATCTCGGTCGAAGGTCCTGATAAATCTGGGAAAAGCACTTGCGCTTCGGCGCCAGTTGCTGGATGTCACGCTCATTCGGCTCTACGACGACGCGCACCGGCGGCGGACGGCACACATCCTCCGCCCGTTCGCGTGTCTTGGCTAGACGGGCGAGCCGCGCGGCGCCCAGCGCCGGGCCGACTTCGGAGGCATCGCGGTAAATGAGCGGCCGCCTGAGGGCCGCGGCCAGCACTCCGCCCCACCACATGGAGCGCGCGCCGCCGCCAATGACTGAAATCTTCTCGATGGTCGCACCGGCCTCGATCAAGCCGTCGAGGCCGTCGGCGAACGCGAAGGCCACGCCCTCGAGCACCGCCTGGCCGATGGCCGCTGCGTCGGAGTCGTGGTTGAGGCCGAACAGCACGCCGCGCGCGGCCGGGTCGTTGTGCGGGGTACGCTCGCCCGACAGGTATGGCAGGAATATCTCCGGGCCGTCGAGGCGCGCGCGCTTCTCGACCTTGGAGAGCAGCTCGGCCGCATCCTTGGCGCCGGTGAGCTTCACGGCCCAGTCCACGCACGACGCCGCCGACAGCATCACGCTCATCTGGTGCCACAGGCCGGGCAGACAGTGACAGAACGCGTGCACCGCCTTGGCGGAGTTCGGCAGGAATTTCGGGGTCACGAGGAACAGCACGCCCGAGGTGCCGAGTGACAGGAAGGCGTCACCGGGCTTGATCACGCCGATGCCCGCGGCGCCGGCCGCGTTGTCGCCACCGCCACCCGCCACCGGAACCGCGTCCATGCCCCAGTCCGCGGCGACTTCCTTGCGCAGGTTGCCGGTCTGATCGGTGCCTTCCACCGAACGTGGCATGTGCGATTCATTGAGCCCCGTAGCGGCAAGCATTTCGGGGGACCAGCGTCGCTGGGCGACGTCCAGCCACAAGGTGCCGGCGTTGTCCGAGCAATCGCCGGCCTTCTCGCCCGTCATCAACAGGCGGACGTAGTCCTTGGGCAGCAGCACGCAGCGTGTCTGCTTGAAGATGTCGGGTTCGTTCTCGCGCACCCACAAGAGCTTGGGCGCGGTGAAGCCGGGCATGGCGATGTTGCCGGTGATCTCGCGTGAACGCGGCTCGGCCTTCTCGAGCGTGGCGCACTGCTTCTCGCTGCGGCCGTCATTCCAGAGGATGGCCGGACGCAACGGCTTGTCGGCCGCATCCAACAGCGTGGCGCCGTGCATCTGGCCGGAGAGTCCGACGGCCTTCACCGCCTTGCGCGTCGCGGCCGGCAGCGCCTTCACCGCGGCGTTGGTCGCACTCCACCAGTCGGCGGGATTCTGCTCGGACCAGCCGGCGTGCGGCCGGGAGACATTCAGAGGCGCGGACGCCTGTTCGACCACCGTGTCCTTCTCATCGACGATGACGGCTTTGACACTCGACGTGCCGATATCGATGCCTAGATACATCCCCACCCCTCGAAACACGGCCAAAGCGCCGCAAAAAGCGGCGGTAACGCTACCAGAAATGGGCTCTTCACGGGAAACGGGTGAAGCGGCGGGAAGAATCCTTGGCGCATGCCGTCTTATGCCCGGCGACGCGCCGTGGCCGCGTCGATCTCAGCGCGCAATTGCTCGAGCAACCGCTGCTTGCCGGCCCGGTAGAACAGGTTGAACGACTCGAACGGGATCAGCTTGCCGTCGGGTTGCGCGATGTGGATGCAGGATTTCTTGAGCGCACGGATGTCCATGCTCACCGCGTCCATGAATTGAACGATCAGCACGCGAAACACGTTGCGATAGCCGATGCCCGGCGGGGTCGCGACCTGCGGCAGGCAGCACAGCAGTTCCGAGAGCCGCGTCGCCTGTCCCTCGGCACTGTGATTGGTCGCGAACAGTTCGAAGATGCGGCGCTTCATCTCGGGGTCGTGTTCGAAGGTGATGGTGTTGCCCGCGCCCTCCAGCAGCACCTGCGGCGTGATCACGCGCGTCAAGGGAAGCACGGCGCCGCCCATCTTGAGCGCGTAGCCCATGGCCAGCGTGTCGGGATTGCACGGCACCGGGATGATGTCGCTCAGCGTGAATGCCGTGCTCTGCTCGGCGATGCGCCGGCGGATTTCGCTCACCGTCAGGCGGTGCCGCTTCGCGTCGTACTCATCGACACGGCCGGCATCCTGGATGGGCTGCAGGGTCACGCCGCGTACGCAGGGCTGCGTGAGACCGAAGTCGATGATCTTGCCGATCTCCACATCGTTGAGCCCCTTCTTCAGCGTCGCCACCAGGGTCGTGGAGATGTCGTGCCGGTTGAGGACTGCGAGCGCTTCCTGGTGGATACGCGTGAGGTCGGCGCCACGCAATTCCTTGAGCGCGGTTGCTTCGAAGGAATCGAACTGCAGGTAGATCTCGAACCCGGTGCGGTACTCCGCAATCCGCGCCGCGAATTCCGGATCCCGCGCGATGCGGATGCCGTTGGTGTTGACCATCAGGTGCCGGATCGGTCGAGCGCGCGCGGCTTCGATGATGGCGAAGAAATCCGGATGCAGCGTGGGTTCGCCGCCGGAGATCTGCACCACGTCGGGCGCGCCTTCATTGGCCACGACCGCGTCGAGCATGGCAAGTATCTGCGCGAGCGGCTTGTGCGCGAGATGTTCGGGCCCGGAGGCGGCGAAGCACACCGGGCAGCGCAGGTTGCAGTTGTCGGTGATTTCCACCAGCGAGAGACACGAGTGCTGCATGTGATCGGGACACAGCCCGCAGTCGTACGGGCAGCCGTACTTCATCTGCGTGTTGAAACGCTCGGGCATCTCGGGCGGCTTGATCCACACCTCGCGGCAGCTGCGGTAGTAGTCCGCGTCATCGGACACCAGCACACGCTGCGTGCCATGGGCCGGACACCACTTGTCCATGAACACGTCGTGGCCCTTGAAGACGATCTTGGCTTCGACCACGCGCAGGCACTCGGTGCACAGCGAGCTCGTTGTGTCGTAGAAAAGATAGGGCCGTACTTTCCGTGTCATGAACGCAGCCTCGCGAGCTGGCGGAGAACCAGCGGTGAATAGAGCACGAGCGCGATGGTGCACATCAGCTGGATGCCGCTGAGGCCGCCAACGTAGGCAAAGGGGACCGGCTTGAGCGCGTCGATGGCCAGGCGCCAGGCGAGATATCCCGCCAGCATCAGCTTGAATTTGAGCCCCGACTCGCGCGCCAGCGACTCGCCCCAGCGCCTGAAGATGAGCAGCAGGCTCGCTGCAAACAACATGTCGTAGACCGCGGTGGGATGGCGCGGGACGCCGTCACCGAGGTTGACGGCCCAGGTTGCCGACGTTGGAACGCCGTACGTGTCGTCGTAGAGCCCGGCCAGCAGGCAGCCGATGCGGCCGACGATGAGGCCTACGAGAATGGGAGTGACGAAGCGGTCGCCGGTCGATTCGCTCACACCGACGATGCGCTTGCCGATCTCGACGCCGATGAGTCCGCCCAACAGACCGCCGACGATCGATTGACCTTGCAGGAGCACCCACGGATTGTCGCGAATCAGATCCCACTGGTCGGCACGCTGCAGCCAGTGCACGGCCTTGTTGCCGATGGCGGCGCCGACGATGCACCCGAGGATGACACCGAACTGGCGCGTCTGACCGAGTCCTGCCCACGAGGTCTTCGAAGAGCGAGCGTACAGTCGCACGCCGATGAAAATGCCGGTCCACTCGAACGCGCCGTGCAGCACGGCAGCCGTCTGGGGGGTCACGAATCGCGATCCCGGTCCCGGCGTGCCGCCTTGAAAATGCTGACAACCATCCAGATGGCCAGCGCGGCAATACCCGCGCCCAGGAATGACAGCACGAGAATCCCGCTATCCCCTCCCCCGAGCAGGAAGCCGAAGACACTGCAGAGGCCGAAGCCCACCATGAGGAACAGGCCCACGACGACGCCGACGATCTTGAGGAGAGTCCAACCGCTGCGGCTCATGTCGACCCCGCGCCCAGCACCTGCGTCAGTCGATCATTCGACTGGCGCGTCAGCATCCACTGCGGATATTCGCTCGGCAGCGCAGACGCCTCATCGATGGCCTTCATGTCGTCCGCGCCCAGCGAGACGCTGGCGGCGCCGATGTTGTCGAGCAGCTGATCGCGATTCTTGGCGCCGAGGATCACCGAGGTGACGTGCGGCTGCGCCAGCAGCCAGGCCAGCGCGACCTGCGCCACCGAGGCGTTGCGCGTCTTGGCGATCGGGCGCAGCACGTCGAGCACGCGCCACAGGCGCTCCTTCTCCACGGGCGGGAAATCGAAAGTCGCGCGGCGCGCGCCATCGGGCTTCTGGTTCTCGCGGCTGAACTTGCCTGACAGCAGACCGCCGGACAGCGGACTCCACGGCATGATCGCCAGGTTCTGATCCTTCGCCAGCGGCACCAGCTCGCGCTCGATGTCGCGACTAACCACCGAGTAGTAGATCTGCAGGCTCTCGAAGCGCGCCAGGTTCTTCTTGTCGGAGATCCACAGTGACTTGGCGACTTCCCAGGCCGGCAGGTTGCACAGGCCGAGGTAGCGCACCTTGCCGGCGCGCACGCAGTCGTCGAGCGCGTCGAGTGTCTCCTCCAGCGGCGTGAACGGATCGCGGCCGTGGATCTGGTAGAGATCGATGTGGTCGAGCTGCAGGCGCATCAGGCTCTGATCCACGCCCTGCATGATGTGGTAGCGCGACAGGCCGATCTGGTTGTGGCCCGCGCCCATGCGCAGCAGGACCTTGGTGGCCAGCACGTAGGAGTCGCGTGCCAGGCCGAGCTTCTTCAGCGCGTGGCCGGTGACTTCCTCGGAGCGGCCGTTGGAATAGAAGTCCGCGGTGTCGATGAAATTGATGCCGTTGTCGAGCGCCGTCTTCACGAGGTCGGTGGCGCTGTCCTGGCTGACGCTTCCGACCGTGGCCCACATGCCTTCGCCGGTTCCGAAGGTCATGGCGCCGAGACACATTTCAGAGACGATCAGGCCCGTGTTGCCGAGCTTGCGGTAACGCATTGAACTACTCCGCGCGAGGAAGCCGGAGTATGCGCGAAAAGGCCTGGCCCAAACAAAAGGGGCCTTGCGGCCCCCTTGTTCGTGTCGGCGTTTGTGACAGCTAAATGAGGAATGTCCCCATTTGTCAGAGCGTCCAGGCGATGCTGAATTCGAGCGAGCTCAGCTTGGTCGAGCCCATCAGGAAGACGCCCGGCTTTTCGAGATCGCCGATTTCGGTGTAGCGGTACTCGATGCGCATCAGCGCGCCATCCAGCACGGTCTGGAAACCGACGCCGAACATCGGTTCGACGCCACTGTCACTGGCCTTGTGCACTGTCTTCGCCGCGGGACGTACCTGCGTGGCGTCATTGCCCACCGTGTATAGCTCCGTGGCATCCCAGGCGAACATGCCGGCGCGGCCGTAAATGGAGAGATGATCGTTGAACCACCAGGAGCCGACGATCGAGCCTTCGAAGCCGCTGAGGTCGAGATGCGAGGCGACGTAGTCCTCGGGAGCGACCTCCACGTTCTCGAACTGACTGGTGTTGAACTCCGAACCGCCGCGCAAGCCGACTTCCACCGCGATGTACTTGTTCAGCGCCCAGCCGAGGCCGACGCCATAGGTGAAGCGGTTGCTGTCCGCGTCTTCGGTGGTCGCCAGCGCCGAAGAGCTCAGCTTGCTGCCCATCGTCTCCGAACCGGCGAGAGCCGTGATGCGGAAGCCGCTGAATTCGTCTTTCGCGAACGCGGGTGAAGCAAGCGTTCCCGCAAGCCCGAGAACTCCGAGAACCATTGCCTTACGCATGTCGCCATACCTCCCAGTTGACATATGTAAAGCATAGCCGAAGCGACGCTCGTGTAAACCTGACGCTCGTCACGTTTTCAGGGACTTACGTAATGGACATCAACTAACCAATCGATAGTCGGACTGGGTGCGGGCGTAGTCGATGAAGAAATCGAGCGACTCGACATTGGCCATCGCAGCGCGATTGGCGGCCTTCTCCACCGGCACGCCCATGAGAATGCGGCGCACTGGGACCTCCATCTTCTTGCCGGTCAGGGTGTACGGGATGGCAGCGACCTGAAAGATGCGGTCGGGCACGTGCCGGGGCGAGTACTCGTTACGGATCTGCGCCTTTATCCGGGATTCGATGCCCGGATCGAGTTTGCGCTCGCCTTTGAGCTTCACGAACAGGGGCATGAAAAAGGTCCCGCCCGGCAGGTCCAGGTTCACGATCAGCGAATCCTCGACCTCCGGGACGCCGAGCAGCGACCGGTACACCTCGGCCGTACCGATGCGCACGCCGTGGCGATTCAGGGTCGCGTCGGAACGGCCGAGCACGAAGCAACCGCCGCGGGCATTCACGCGGAAGAAGTCGCCGTGTCGCCATACGCCCGGCCACTGGTCGAAGTACGACTCACGGTAACGGCTGCCGTCCTTGTCACCCCAGAAGCCGACGGGCATCGATGGCATGGGCTCGGTCAGCACCAGCTCGCCCACCTGGTCGATCACGCTCTTGCCTTCATCGTTGAAGGCGTGCGCGGCGACACCCAACTGTCGGGCCTGGATCTCGCCCGCGTAGATAGGCAGGTTGACCACGCCGCCCACCAATCCCGAGCAGACATCGGTTCCGCCGCTGCCCGACTGCGCCCAGACGTCGCGCTTCACGTTTTCGTAGAACCACTGCTGGCACTCGGCCGTCACCGGCGAGCCCGCCAGCACGATGGTGTCGAGCTTCTCGAGCTCGTAGCTGTTCTTCGGCACGATGCCGGCCTTCTCGAGGATGGCCTGGTAGGTAGGGCTGGCGCCGAACAGGTTCGCACCGGTGTCATCGGCCATCTTCCACAACAGGTCCGGTGACGGCCAGGCAGGGTTGCCGTCGTGCAGCACCGGCACCGCGTCCATCAGCAGCGAGCTCGAGAGGAAGTTCCACATCATCCAGCCGGTGCTGGTGAAGAAGAACATGCGCTGGCGCGCGTGCAGGTCCATGTGGAAATGGAACAGCTTGAGCTGCTCGAGCACGATACCGCCGTGGCAATGGATGATGGCCTTCGGCAGGCCGGTCGTGCCCGACGAGAACAGGATGAACAAGGGATGCGCGAACGGCACCTGCTCGAACTGGAACACGTCACGGCCCGGATCGGCTCCCGACAATGCATCCGCCCAGAACTTCGAGCGCGCCGTGAGCGGCGTGAGGTCGTCGGGATCGAGATACGGCAGGTGCACCACGTGCGCCAGCGTCGGCAGTCCTTCGATGATGTGGCGGATCTCGGCGCGCTTGTCGAACAGCTTGCCGCCGTAGCTGTAGCCGTCGACACACAGCAGCAGCTTGGGCTCGAGCTGCGCATAGCGATCCAGCACGCCGCGCGCGCCGAAATCCGGGCCGCAGCTCGACCACACCGCGCCGATGCTGGCGGTGGCGTACATGCCGACCATGGCCGCGGGGATGTTGGGTAGATAGGCCACCACGCGGTCGCCCGGCTGGATGCCGATGGAGCGCATCCAGGTGGCGAGCACCCTCACCTGCCGCGCGAATTCGTTCCAGGACATCGACTCGAGCGGCTGGCGCTCGGACAGGTGCACCAGCGCGTCCTCGCCCGGCCGCTCGTGGCGCAGCGCCTGCGCCGCGTAATTCAGCCGCGCGCCGGGAAACCATTCCGCGCCCGGCATCTCACGCCGGCCGAGCACCTTGCTGGCGGGCTGCGAGAATTTCATGTCGCAGAAATCGACCATGCTCTGCCAGAACGCCGGCAGGTCGGCGACCGACCAGCGCCACAGCGCCTCGTAGTTCTCGAACTTCTGGCCGCGTTGCTCGAGCCAGCGGAGGTAGCGCGTCAGGTGCGAGCGCGCGATGCGCTCCGCGGTCGGGGTCCAGAGCAATTCACCTTCGGAAATCTTTTTCATGCAGGGACGGGTGGGCTCGAAGTTTGGGGACGGCGCACGAGCAACAACATTCCGGCGCCGAGGAATGACCAGACGGCGATGAAATGGCACGTGCCGCTGTAAGGATAACCCTTGTCGAACAGAGAGCCGGCCACATACGGGCCGATCGCCGAGGTCGTGGTGTTGATGGCGATGGCGATGCCCGACAGCAGGGCGAAGGCCTTGAGTCCGTAGTAGTTGCTGAGCACGGTCATGAGGCACACCACGCCGCCGCCGAAGCCCATGCCGAGACAGGTCGCGAGCAGGTCCACTTCGCGCTGCGTGTCGGCGTGCACGATGATGACCATCGAGGCGCCGAACAGCAGCATGAAAAACACCCACAGGTAACGCGGATCGACGCGGTTGCCCAAGGCGATGATGAGCGCCTTGGCGATGAGTCCGGTCCAGGTCATGGTGGCAAGCGCGCCGTAGCCCACCGCCGGCGAATGGCCCAGGTCCTTGAGCATCGCGATCCCGTGCCCGAGAAAGAATGTGAACGCGCTGCTGCCGCCGAGCAGTGCGGCAACCAGCAGCCAGTACGACGGCATCCGCACCACGTCGCGGAATTCCCACGGGGTGACGCTGATGAAATCGGGTCGCGCGCGCGTCGCGGCGACGCTGCCTTCGGCGGCGACGCCACCATCCGCGACCTGGCCGACGTCCTCGGGCCGCTCCTTCACGAACACCAGCGAGAGCACGCAGGCGATGCTCGACAGCGCCACGATCACCCACCACGCCGTGCGCCAGCTGCTGCCGGCGATCACCGCGGGCAACACCAGTTTGGTCGCCACGTAGCCACCGATGGCGCCCGAGGAATACAGGATGGAAATGGCGGTGGCGCGCTGGCGGACGAACCAGCGCGACAGTACCGTCTGGCTGGCGATCGCCGCGCCGGTGCATACGCCGCCGCCGATGATGAAGCCGAACCCGAGGTACGCATCGAAGGCCGACTTCGCGACCAGCGCCATGTACAGCGCACCGGCGACGTTCATGAGACTGCCGGCCACCAGCGTCGCGCGCGACCCGAAGCGCCGCACCGACATTGCCACCAGCGGCCCGGGCAGGCCCGACATGATGATGTAGAAGGTGGTGATCAGGCCGAGCGGCGCCCGGCTGAAACCGATGGCGTCCGCCATGGCGTTGTTGATCACCGGGCCGCCGTAGGCCGGGAATCCCAGGTTGAAAGCGAACACCAACCAGAGGACGCCCAGCAGCACCCAGCCGTAGAAAAATGGCTTGCTCACAACCTTCCCCTCAGGCGGCTCGACCCGTGACCAGGTCCACCGCCTTCTCCGCGATCATGATGGTGGGAGCATTGGTGTTGCCCCCGACGATGGCGGGCATTATCGACGCATCGGCGATGCGCAAACCCGACAACCCGTGAACTCTCAACTGACCATCGACCACCGCCATGGCGTCCAGGCCCATCGCGCAGGTGCTGGTGGGATGCATGGCCGTGCGGACATTGGCGCGCAGCCAGGCGTCGACCTCCGCGTCGGTCTGCACGTTCGGGCCGGGGTCGATCTCGCGCGCCACCAGTCCGGCGGCCGGCGGCGTGGCAAAGAAGCGGCGCACGAACCTGACGATGGCGCGCAGCCTTTCCCGATCGGACTCGGCCTGCAGCAGGTTCAACTGGATCTTCGGCTTGTCGCGTGGATCGGCCGAACGCAGCGACACCTTGCCGCGGCTCTGAGGATGCAGCAGCACGCAGGCGTTCGACACCCGGTGGCCGACGCCCTTGCGCCAGCCGGGAAACCAGGGCCGCGCGAAGATGGACACCGGTGACACCAGCATCTGCAGGTCCGGGCGGTCGAGATGCGGCGCGGTGCGCACCAACCCCTGTGCGGAAATCGGCGAACGCGCCAGGATGCCGTTGCGGAACATCTTCCACTGCAACACCGACAGCGCCAGGCGATCGAGCCGCAGCTTGCTGTCGAAGCAGAACTCGCCGTTGGCGGCGTAATCGACGCTCAACGACTGGTGGTCCTGCAGGTTGGCGCCGACGCCGGGCAACGCATGGCGCACGCGGATTCCATGCGGCTCCAGGTCTTCGGGTGCACCGATGCCGGAAAGCTGCAACAGCTGCGGCGAATTGAAGGTCCCGGCGCTCAGGATCACCTCGCGCTCGCAGCGCAGCTCTTCGACCGCGCCCGCCGACTCCACGCGCACGCCGACGCAGCGATCGTTCTCGACCAGCAACTGGTGGGCCAGCGTGTTGATGCGCACCTCCAGGTTGGGTCGCGCCATCGCCGGCCGCAGGTAACGCGCCACGGTGCTGGCGCGCTCGCCCGCGTGGTAGTTGCAGTCTGGCACCGAGAATCCCTCGATGTCTTCGGCGTGGAAATCCTCGAGGTGCTTGAAGCCGAGGTTCTCCGCGGCCTCGATGATGCGCGGATAGATGTAGTCGTCGGTCTCGTAGCGCGCCGTGGTCAACGGGCCCGTGCCGCCGTGGAAGCGCGAGGCGCCGCGCCAGTTGCTCTCGGAGCGGCGGAAGTACGGCAGCACGCCGGCATGGTCCCAGCCCGGCAGTCCGCGCTTCGCCCAGTCGTCGTAATCCGCGGGGCAGCCGCGCATGTACATGAGGCCGTTGACCGAGTTCGAACCGCCGAGCACCTTGCCGCGTGGCGCCGGCACGCGACGGCCGTCGGCGTTGGTTTCCGGCTCGCTCTCGAATCCCCACGACAGGCGCGGATCGCGGAAGGCGTCGCGCCACGCGAGTGGCACGCGGATGCGGAAGTACTTGCGCTCGTCGTCGCCCGCCTCGATGAGCAGCACATTGAGCGACGGGTTCTCGCTGAGCCGCGCCGCCAGCACGCAGCCGGCGGATCCGCCACCCACCACGATGTAGTCGATGCGCTTCATTCCGTGGCGTGCTTACTCGACGGTGTAGTAGCGAAAGATCGTGTGGTCCGGCCCGGTGTGTCGCTCGCCGCCGCCCACGAGGATGGTGCGGTTCAACCAGTCGTGCGGACCTTGCGGCGCGCGGAAGTAAGGCGTCACGCGGAAATACGGCGCGCCCGGCGATCCCGGCAGGGTGTTGTAGACGTAGCCGCGGTTGTGCACCTGGATCAGTGCGCCATCGTCGGTCTCGAAGATGTAGTGCGCGTCGGCCTCGAGTACGTTGTCGACACGCAGCACGCCGTGATCGGCGCCGCTGTATTCGAGGATGCGGCCATTGAGCCGCGGTCCGCGCACGATGCCGTCCTTGAGCGATACATAGCCGAGTCGCGAACCGCTCGAATGCGGACCGAACACGATGCGCTTGTGGAAATTCATTCGCACATCGAAGGCGTGCACCAGCTTCACGTCGAAGGTCGCGGGCAGCCCGTCGGCGCCGGGGTCACTCATGTTCCCTCCAGTTGCGGCGGCAGGGTCCGTCCGCGAATCAGGTCGGCGGCGCGCTCGGCGACCATGAGCACTGCACCGTAGGTATTGCCGCCGGGAACCGTCGGCATGACCGAGGCATCCACGACCCGCAGTCCGTCGACGCCCCGCACGCGCAGCTGCGCGTCGACGACACGTCCGGCTCCCGCGGCCATCGAGCAGGTGCCCACCGGATGCTGGGTCACGCTGGCGGTGGCGCGGATGTAGGCGTCGAGCTCGGCATCGCTGTCGATGTGGGCGCCCGGCGTGACTTCCCGTTCGACCAGATCGGCCTGCGGCCGCGTGCCATAGATGCGGCGCGCGGCACGCAGGCCGCGGCGCAGTGTCGCGAGATCATCGGGATCCGCCAGGCAGTTGAACTGGATGCGCGGCCGCACGAGAGGATCGGCGGATCGCAGGGTCACGCGACCGCGCGACTTCGGATGCAGCAGCACGGCGTCGGCGGTCAACATGTGCGCCTGGCGCCGGCTGAAGATCGGCCACCAGATCTTCGCGTCCATGCGCACCGGGTTGCACATCAGCTGGATGTCGGGCTGCGCGGATTGCGGATTGGTGCGGATGAGCACGTTGCAGCTGCTGACCTGCGAGGCGAAGGCGCCGGTGCCGAAGGCCAGCCAGCGCAGCAGCGAGAAGGCCACGCGGTCGGCGCGCAGCTCGCGCAGGAACGATACCGGCTCGCGCGTGCTGAACTGCAGCCCGGCGCGCACGTGCTCGGAGAGATTGGCGCCGACGCCGGGCAGATCCGCGCGCACCCGGATCCCGAGTCGCGCCAGCTCTTCGCCGGGACCGAAGCCCGACAGCATCAGTAGTTGGGCGGAGTTGTAGGTACCGCCGCACAGGATCACTTCGCGCTGCGCGTGGACCACGCGCGTCTCGGCGCCGCGGCGCAGCTCTATGCCCACCGCGCGCCCCTGCTCCACGTTCACGCGCGTGGTATGCGCGCCTTGCATCACTTCGAGGTTGGCGCGCGCCAGTGCCGGCCGCAGGTAGCTGCGCGCCGCGCTGGCGCGCCGCCC
>JADMIO010849028.1_pt1 | contig 18982 bp, 11 predicted proteins | sample 8958161 | NCBI WGS metagenome assembly JADMIO01 (sample SAMN16585339, study PRJNA669376) | soil metagenome | isolation source: Crop rotation soil | place: USA: Cullars Rotation, Alabama | collected 2011
CTTTCCCGGCGGCGGCCTTAGGGGCAGTATACCGGGATCGGGGATCAGGGATCGGGGATCGGGGATTCAGGCTGAACGGCCGTACACTGGGTCGATGGCGCCGACCCCACCAAACACCTGGCAGCTCATCGGCCAACTCAGCACAATTGGGATGTCCTTTGTTTTCGCCCTGGTGATTGGCTTCGGCGTGGGGTACTGGCTCGATGGTGTGCTCGGCACCAAGCCGTGGCTGGCCTTTGTCGGGTTCTTCCTTGGCCTCGCGGCGGGCGTGTTGAACGTCTACCGCGTCATGCAACTCGCCGACAGGAAGTGATCGAACGCCTCGCCCGGGGAACGGCGATCGCGTGCGTGCTGATCGCGCTGATCGCGGCGGTCGTTTCGCGCGATCTGGCGGCACCGCTCGGTGTCCTTGGCGGCGGCGTGCTGATCGGCCTGTCGTTCTGGGCGATCCGCGGCACGGTGGACGCGCTGATCGCGTCAGGTTCCGGCGTTCAGGGGGGTTCCATTGAAGCCGCCGAGAGCTTGCCGCGCCGCAGCGCCGAAGGCGCGAAGGCGGGCGAAAGCGGGCGGAAATCCGCCGGTTTCGCGCTAGTGAAGTTTTTCACAAGGCATGCTATAGTTGCGGTCGCGGCCTACGTTATGATGGTGCGTTTGCACTTCGAGCCGCTCGGCATGCTGGCTGGTGTGTCCGCACTCGGAGTAGCCGCTGCGGTCGAAAGTTTCAGGGATGTGAGATGGAGGCGTTTTCTGTGAGAACAAGTCGGTTGCTGCTGTCGGTGATGTTCGGGTTCCTCGTCCTTGGTCTGGCCTCGCCGGTCTACGCCCAGGAAGCTGCCGCGGAAGCGGCCGGCTCGGGCTTGGTCCAGTGGTCGATCATCACCGCGGGCTTCGCGCTGGCAATCGCCGCCGCGGGCGCCGCGCTCGGTCAGGGCAAGGCGGTGGCGTCGGCCGCGGAAGCGATCGCGCGCAACCCCGGCGCAGCGGGTGAAATCCGCGGCGCCTTGATTCTCGGCCTCGTGCTGATCGAGTCGCTCGTGATTTACGTGCTGCTCGTCTCGCTGATTCTGTTCTTCATCAAGCCGTTCGGCGGATAACGCCAGAGAGAGAGACAGTCTGCAGTCGGCAGTCGACAGTTAAGAGTCGCAGTCGGCAGTTGGCAGTGCAGTCGTCGGTTATCAAGGGCGAACCCTCGGGTTCGCCCTTTTTGTTTTGTCTGTAGACTGTTGACCGAACTGCCAAATGCCGACTGCACTGCCAACTGCCGACCGCGACTCTTAACTGCCGACTCTCGACTGCCGACTGTGACACCACTCGACCTCCTTCTGCTCCTGATGGTCCTGATCTGGGGTAGCAACTTCTCGATCGTCAAAGTTGCGATCCGCGACTTTCCGGAGCTCGCGTTCAATGCGATGCGGATGGCGGTCGGCTCGGTGGTGTTCCTCAGCGCGATCTGGTTCACGCGCACTGGCGCCGAGCCGCGACCCACGCTGACGCGCGGCGATTGGATTCAACTCACGCTGCTCGGCGCGGTCGGCACGTTTCTCTACCAGCTGTGTTTCGTCGCCGGCGTCGGGCGCACGAGCGTCGGCAACAGCTCGCTGATCATCGGCATCTCGCCGGTGGTGATCGCGGTGATGTCCGCGCTGGCGGGTCACGAACGAATCCCGCCGATGCGATGGGCGGGCGTGTTGCTCGCGCTGTTCGGCCTCTACCTGGTGGTCGCGCACGGCGTCGATCTCACCGGCGCCACGTGGCGCGGCGATGTGTTGATGTTGCTGAGCGTGTTGTGCTGGTCGGTGTTCTCCGTCGCGTCGCAGCCGATCCTCAAGCGGCATTCGCCGCTGATTGTGATTGGGCTCGCATTCTCGATTGGCGGCGGGCTTTACCTGGTGACGTTGTTGCCGATCCTGTGGCGCGTCAGCTGGAGCGCGGTCTCGTCCTACAGCTGGATGCTGATGCTGACGTCGGCGCTCCTCTCGCTGAACCTCTCCTACTGGATTTGGTACACCGGGCTCAAGAAGCTCGGCGGCTCGCGCACCTCCGTCTACAGCTACCTCACGCCCATCGTCGCGATTGCCGTCGCGGCGCTGTGGCTCGGCGAGCCGATTTCCGGCAATCAGATCGCCGGCGCCACGGCCATTTTCGGCGGCCTTCTCGTCACCCGATTCGTCAACTGACCCAGGTTTCGTCAACCACCCGTCAACGGTCATGTTTGAACGATCGTTCGACCCTGTTTGTTTACTTCTCGGCCCTGCATGCGGTATTCTTCGCTGCTAATTTGTAAGGCGTTGTAATCGTTGCACGCGGCGTGTTGTTCGGGTTGTCCTGCCTCCCATTCCGGGTCCCGGCCGTTCTCCCGCCAGTATTCCGCTGCCACGACAATCGTCGTCGTTTGTTGGTTCGGGTGCTTTGGATTGATGGCCACTTCGGACTGCACGTTGGGCAGTTCCTGGGGTCACCCCACAGGAGGAAGATCGCATGAAGTTTTTGACGAAGGGCTTGCTGGCCCTCCTCGTTACCGTTGCAATCGCGGGCAGCGCGTTTGCTCAGGGTGGCGGCGCCAGCAGCACCGGCACGATTCAGGGACGCGTGGCGGACGCACAGGGCGCGGTGTTGCCTGGCGTGACCGTGACGGCCACCAGCCCGTCGGCGCTCGGTGCGCAGACGGCTGTTACTTCAGAAACCGGCAATTATCGTTTTCCCGCACTCCCTCCCGGTGTCTACGAACTGACGTTCGAGCTCGCCGGCTTCAACAGCCTGAAGCGTTCGGGCATCTCGATCTCGTTGGGCTTCGTGGCCAACGTCAATGTCGAACTCGCGCTCGCCACGTTGCAGGAAACCGTGACGGTCAGCGGCGCCTCGCCGGTCATCGACACCACGTCGACCCGCGTGCAGCAGAACTTCAAGATGGAGCAGCTCCAGTCGATCCCGAACGGACGCGACATGTGGGCACTCCTCGCCGTGACGCCCGCGGTCATGATGAACCGCGTCGACGTCGGTGGTAATCGCGCCGGCACGCAGCAGGGCTACGCCGCGTATGGCCAGACCGGCCAGGTGCGCGTGCTGATCGAAGGCATCAACACCACGGAAGGCACCGGCGGCGCCGGCTTCTACTTCGACTACGCGTCACTCGAAGAAGCCTTCCTCGGCACTTCGGGCCAGTCGGCGGAAATGCCGAACCCCGGCGTGCAGTCGCAGTTCATCGCGCGCTCCGGCAGCAACCAGTTCCAGGGCGAGTACCACGTGGACTGGTACAACAACTCGCTGCAGGGCTCGAACCTGCCGGACGAATACATCGTGCCGACCGCGTTCAACAACTCGCCGATCCGCGAGCACAGCAACGAGATCGACCGCTACTACGACCAGGACATCAACGCCGGCGGCCCGATCGCGAAGGACAAGGTGTGGTTCTTCGGCACCTACCGCAAGCAGTTCAACGCCGTGGCGCAGCCGAGCTTCCAGTTCGACAAGACCTTCGACACGCTCCTCTGGAACGCCGTTGGTAAGGCGACCTACCAGATGAACCAGAAGAACAAGCTGATTGGCTACTACCAGTGGGGCCAGAAGGAACAGCCGAACCGCCTGCCGGATTCGGCCTACACCTACGCCTCGCCTGAACAGACCCTCGCGCAGCTCTCGGGCAGCTGGGTCTACAAGGCCGAGTGGAACAGCACCGTCAGCGACAAGGTTTACCTCGAAGCGCGATACGGCGACTTCGGTTACTACTTCCCGCTGACCACCAACAGCCCAGACAACTTCTTCACGCAGGACACGGGCCGGCTGGTGATGGAAGGGGCGCACCAGAAGCAGCAGCTCGATCGCGATCGCAAGCAGTACAACCTCGCGAGCACCTACTTCCTCGACACCGCCAAGGGCAGCCACACGTTCAAGATGGGTTTCGAATACCTGAAGGAACGTTCGTGGGAAGGCTATGAATCGCGCCGCGGCGGAGACAGCAACGTCGAACTCCGCTTCAACAACGGCGCGGCGACGCAGGTGATCTTCGGCTTCCCGACGGCGGACTGCGCGGTCGGCACGCTGTCAGCGCACGACTGCCTCAAGGGGCAGGCGGCGCTCAACCAGGTCGGTCTCTTCCTCACCGACACCTGGGCGGTTGGCAAGATGACGATGAATGCCGGCGTGCGCTATGACCGTTACAGCGGCTGGCTGCCGGAGCAGGACCAGATGGCCGGCACGGCCGCCGGCTGGGCCGCGACGTTCCCGTCGCTGGCAGCGCAGGTGCAGGCGAAGACCTTCGCCGAGCGCGACCTCTACACTTGGAACTCGTTCGCTCCCCGCATCGGGTTCGTCTATGACCTGAAGGGCGACGGCAAGACCGTGTTGAAGGCCAACTACGGCCTCTACTGGCACAACCCCGGCGTCGGCATCAGCGGCAACGCGAACCCGAACACCGCCAACAAGTCGGCGACCTACACCTGGACCGACCTCAACGGCGACCGCCGCTGGCAGAACGGCGAGCAGGCGGCATCGTTCACGACCGCCGACCTCGAGGGCTCGATCGGCCTCGATCCGAACATCAAGGATCCGTACACGCATGAAGTGAGCGCGTGGGTCGAACAGCAGCTGAGCGCGACCATGGGCGTGCGCGCAGGTTACGTCTACAAGACCGAAGACGACCTGATCGCGACGTTCGTGCCCGGGGCCGGCCCCGAAGTGTTCACGACGCCGTACAACTTCCTGGACATCGGCGTCGATGGCCGCAGCGGCACCGCGGACGATCGCAACCTGACGTTCTACGGCATCCCGACGGCGACCTACAACACGCTTGACCGTTCGGCGATCCAGATGAACGTCGATCAGTTCGCGCGCTACAAGTCGGTGGAAGCGTCGGTCAACCGCCGCTACGCGGGCAAGTGGTCGGCGTCGTTCGGCGGCGCCTACACGCTGCAGCACGACTTCGCTGCCGGCGCGCCCGCCTACACCCCGAACAACCCCGGCGTCGGCGATCGCTCGACCTGGAACTTCAAGGCGACGGCGTCGTATGACGCGCCGTACGGCATCCGTCTCTCGCCGGTGTTCCGTCACCAGTCGGGCGTCAACTACGCCCGCACGCTGACGATCACCGCGCCGGCCGGCCTGACCGGTTCGACCCGAAGCACCACCGCCTACGCGGATGCGACGGACGACAACCGCGAAGACAACATCTACGTGTTCGACATCCGCGCCGAGAAGCAGCTGACGTTCGGACCGCGCGTGAAACTGCGCCTGATGTTCGACGCGTTCAACCTCGGTAACAGCCACGCGTCCGAAACGATCGGCCGCGCGACGGGCTTGAGCTACCAGAAGCCCACGCTGATCATGGCGCCGCGCACCGCGCGCCTCGGCTTCCGCTTCATCTTCTAAGAAGCGCGCCGCCGTCACACCACGCCGCCGGGAGGTTCGCCTCCCGGCGGTTTTTCTTTTTCGTCACGTTTTTCCGCCGCTCGTCCCGCGCGCCAAACCTCGCCGGGCACACCTCAGCCCCGCGAACTTCGTTCGAGTCATTGATTGGGCACGGCGGGAAAGTTCACAGTTTACCGTTCGCAGTTCACAGAACAGTTCTCAGTTCGAAGAACAGTGTTCAGTTCCGGAATGAATCCGACGTTGACGTCGCAAGGAAGCGATCCGGTACCTGCCAACTGTGAACCGCAAACTGTCGCGTGAACTGCGAATTGTCCTGTGATCTGCGAACTGTTCTGTGAACTGCGAATTGTAAATCTTGAACTTTCCGAGGAGGTGTCATGAGGCGTTTTGCATGGGCCGCGCTGGCCCTGTTGGTGACGGTGTCTTTCGGCGAGCCGGCATTCGCCCAGGGTGGTGGTGCGAGTAGCACTGGCACCATCCAGGGCCGGGTGGCCGACGCACAGGGCGCGGTGCTTCCTGGCGTGACGGTGACGGCAACCAGTCCCGCGCTGATCCAGCCGCAGACGACGGTGACGTCTGAAACCGGTAACTACCGGTTCCCGGCCGTCCCGCCGGGCAGCTACGAGCTGAGCTTCGACCTGGCCGGCTTCAACACGCTCAAGCGATCCGGCATCTCGATCACATTGGGCTTCACGGCCAACGTCAACGTCGAGCTGGCGCTGGCGACGCTGCAGGAGACCGTGACCGTCAGCGGCGCGTCGCCGGTGATCGACACCAGCACCACCCGCGTGCAGCAGAACTTCAAGATGGAGCAACTGCAGTCGTTGCCCAACGGACGCGACATGTGGGCGCTGCTCGCGGTCACGCCTTCGGTGCAAATGACGCGCATCGATGTCGGCGGCAATCGCGCCGGCACGCAAACCGGTTACTCCGCGTATGGTCAGACCGGTCAGGTGCGCGTGTTGATTGAAGGCATCAACACCACGGAAGGCACCGGCGGCGCCGGCTTCTACTTCGACTACGCGTCGCTCGAAGAAGCATTCCTCGGTACCTCCGGCCAGTCGGCGGAGATGCCGAACCCCGGTGTGCAGTCGCAGTTCATCGCGCGCTCGGGCTCGAATAACTTCCAGGCCGAGTACCACGTCGACTGGTACAACAACTCGCTGCAGGGCTCGAACCTGCCCGACGAGTACACCGTGCCGACCGCGTTCAACAACTCGCCGATCCGCGAGCACAGCAACGAGATCGATCGCTACTACGACCAGGACGTCAACGCCGGCGGCCCGATCAAGAAAGACAAGGTGTGGTTCTTCGGCACCTATCGCGAACAGTTCAATGCCGTGTCGCAACCGCTCTTCACCTTCGACAAGACGTTCGATACGAAGCTGTGGAACGCCGTCGGCAAGGTCACCTACCAGGCCAATCAGAAGAACAAGATCATCGGCTACTACCAGTGGGGCCAGAAGGTTCAGCCCAACCGCACTCAGGGTGGCGTCACGGTCGTGTCGATCAGCAGTCCCGACTACACGAACTACCAGGACTCCGGCAGCTGGGTCTACAAAGGCGAGTGGAACAGCACGGTGAGCGACAAGCTGTATCTCGAGGCGCGCTATGGCGACTTCGGCTATTCCTTCCCGCTGGTGACCAACAGCGACGCGGACTACTTCTTCTACGAGACCAACCAGTTCACGGAAGGCGCGCACCAGAAGCAGCAGCTCGATCGCGATCGCAAGCAGTACAACTTTGCCTCCACCTACTTCCTGGATACGGCGCACGGCAACCATACGGTCAAGTTCGGCGCCGAGCTGCTCAAGGAGCAGTCGTGGGAAGGCTACGAGTCGCGCCGCGGCGGCGACAGCAACATCGAGGTGCGCTACAACAACGGCGCGCCAGACCGCGTCATCTTCGGCCTGCCGACCGCGACCTGCGAAGTGGGCAGCCTGGCCGCGCACAGCTGCCTGACCTCGCGTGCCGCGCTCGATCAGCTGGGATTGTTCGTCAACGATACGTGGTCGGTGGGCCGCACGACGATTAACGCCGGCGTCCGCTACGATCGCTACAAGGGCTGGCTCCCCGAGCAGGAACAGATCGGCGCGACGGTCGGCCGCGCCAGCGTCGCGGCGCTGACATTCCCGCAGGATGATCTGTTCGCGTGGAACCTGTTTGCTCCACGCATCGGCGTTGTGTTTGATCTCTCGGGCAATGGCCGGACCGTGGTGAAGGGCAACTACGGCCTCTACTGGCACAACCCGGGCGCCACCGTGCCGGACCGCGCCAACCCGAACACGGCCGACAAGTCGTCGACGTGGACGTGGAACGACGCGAACCGCGACAAGCGCTGGCAGCCGGGCGAAGAGCTCGCCGTGATTACCGAGTCACTCCAGGGCGCCATTCAGCTCGATCCGGACATCTCGGCGCCCTACACGCACGAGGCGAGCGCCTGGATTGAGCGACAGATCACCGACACGATGGGTGTGCGCGCCGGCTTCGTCTACAAGACGGAAGACAATCTGATCACGCCGAACAACTACCAGACGCTGCGTGGGCCGGAGGCCTACACCGCGCCGTTCACGTTCATCGACAACGGCATCGATGGCATCCGCGGCACGGCCGACGATCGCAACATCCCGATGCTCGGTTTCCCGACCGCCAATGCCGCCCAGTACCCGCAAACCATCATCGTCAGCAACGTCGATCAGTTCGCGCGCTACAAGACGATCGAAGCGTCGATGAGCAAGCGATACAGCAACAAGTGGTCGGGGTCGGTGGGCGGCAACTACACGATGATGAACGACTTCCCGAACAACTATCCGCAGAACCCGAACAACCCGGGCGCGGAAGATCGATCGACGTGGAGCTTCAAGGCGACGGCCAGCTACGACGCGAAGTGGGGCATCCGGCTGTCGCCGGTGCTGCGCCACCAGTCCGGCCTCAATTTCGCGCGCACGCTGTCGATTCCCGCGGCGCCGGCCACGGGCTTGAGCGTCGTGGGTGCGGTCGCATACGCGGAGCCGATGAACGCCAATCGCGAAGACAACATCACCGTGTTCGACATTCGCGGCGAGAAGCAGTTCAACCTGACGACGCGGCTGCGGTTGCGGACCTACGTGGATGTCTTCAACATCACGAATAGCCATGCCTCGGAGACGATTTCCCGCGCGACCGGCCTGCAGTACCTGAAGCCCACGGCGATCCTGGCGCCAATGACGGCCCGCCTCGGTTTCCGCGTGCTGTTCTGAGCACTCGTCGTCCCGGTCTTCCGAAGGGCGCCCGCATCCGTGGGCGCCCTGTTTTTTGGCCCGAAATCCGCACCACTCCCCACCAACCAGCTGCTCGCACCTGATTTCTTGCAATTCGTCCCGGCGTGAATGTATTGTTTGCGTTACTTCGCGTTACATTCGGTCACGTTCTCAGGCAATTTGTCGCATCGCCGTTCGCATCGCTTCGTCGTCGTCGTTCTGCGTTGATTGGCGTTGTCTTGTCGGGATGACCGTGCGGGTCAGCCCCCACTCGATTGAGGAGGAGAGCATGAAGCGTTGGACTACGGGCCTTCTGGCCCTGCTGGTGGCGCTGTCGAGCGGCGCTCCCGCGGCGTTCGCCCAGGGCGGCGGCGCGAGCAGCACCGGCACGATCCAGGGGCGTGTGAGCGATTCTCAGGGCGCGGTGTTGCCCGGTGTCACGGTCACGGCGACGAGCCCGTCGGCGCTTGGTGCGCAGACGACGGTGACGTCCGAGACGGGTAATTATCGATTCCCGGCGGTGCCTCCCGGACAGTACGAACTGACGTTCGAGCTCGCGGGGTTTAACTCCCTCAAGCGATCGGGCATTTCGATCACCCTGGGCTTCACGGCGCAGGTGAACGTCGAACTCGCCCTTGCGACATTGCAGGAAACGGTGACCGTCAGCGGCGCGTCGCCGGTGATCGACACCAGCACCACGCGCGTGCAACAGAACTTCAAGATGGAGCAGCTGCAGTCGCTGCCGAACGGCCGTGACATGTGGGCGCTGCTCGCCGTGACGCCTTCGGTGCAGATGGGCCGCATCGACGTCGGCGGGAATCGCGCCGGCACGCAGACCGGTTACACCGCATACGGCATGAACGGCCAGGTGCGCGTGCTGATCGAAGGCATCAACACGACGGAAGGCACGGGCGGCGCCGGCTTCTACTTCGACTATGCGTCACTCGAAGAGGCGTTCCTCGGCACGAGCGGCCAGTCGGCGGAAATGCCGAATCCCGGCGTGCAGTCGCAGTTCATCGCGCGCTCCGGCAGCAATCAGTTCCAGGGCGAGTATCACCTCGACTGGTATAACAGCTCGCTGCAGGGCTCGAACATCCCGGATGAGTACATCGTCCCTACCGCGTTCAATAATTCGCCGATCCGCGAACATAGCAACGAGATCGATCGGTACTACGACCACGACATCAACGCCGGCGGCCCGATCAAGAAGGACAAGGTCTGGTTCTTCGGCACCTACCGTGAGCAGTTCAACGCCGTCGCGCAGCCGAACTTCCAGTTCGACAAGACCTTCGATACGAAGTTGTGGAACGCTGTCGGCAAGGCGACCTACCAGGTCAACCAGAAGAACAAGCTGGTGGGCTACTACCAGTGGGGACAGAAGACGCAGCCGAACCGCCTGCCGGAATCGACCTACACCTACGCATCGCCGGAGCAGACCTGGACGCAGGACTCGGGCAGCTGGGTCTACAAGGGCGAGTGGAATAGTACCCTGAGCGACAAGCTGTATCTCGAGGCGCGTTACGGCGACTTCGGGTACTACTTCCCGCTGTTCACCAACAGCCCCGAAAACTACTTCTTCCGCGACACGGGGCAGCTCTATATGCTCGGCGCGCACCAGAAGCAGCAGCTCGATCGCGATCGCAAGCAGTACAACCTGGCGAGCACGTACTTCCTCGACACCTCCAAGGGCAGCCACACGTTCAAGATTGGCGCTGAGCTCCTCAAGGAACAGTCGTGGGAAGGCTACGAGTCACGCCGCGGCGGTTCGAGCGGCATCGAGCACATCTACAGCAACGGCGTGTCGACGCAGGTGATCTTTGGCCTGCCGACGGCATCCTGCGCGGTCGCCAGCCTGGCGGCGCACGACTGCCTGACCTCGCGCTCGGCGCTGGATCAGCAGAGCGCATTCCTCAACGACACGTGGGCGGTCGGCAAGGTCACGATCAACGCCGGCATCCGCTACGATCGCTACCATGGCTGGCTGCCCGAGCAGCAGCAGCTCGCCGCGAGCGTCGGCCGCGCCAGCGTGCCGGCAGAGACCTTCCCGGAGACGCACTTCTACACCTGGAACGTGTTCGCGCCTCGCATCGGCTTGGTCTTCGACCTGGCCGGCGATGGTAAGACGGTCTTGAAGGGCAACTACGGGCTCTACTACCACAACCCCGGCGTCGGCACCGGCTCTGGCGCCAATCCGAATTCCGCCAGCAAGCAGGAAACCTACACGTGGAACGACCAGGCGGGCTGCGCCGGCTGCATCAACGGCGACAAGAAGTGGCAGCCGGGTGAAGAGAGCGCGACGTTCACGTCGGCCTCGCTGCGTGGCGCGGTGCAGATGGATCCGAACCTGAAGGCCCCGTACTCCCACGAAGCCAGCGTCTGGGTCGAACGGCAGGTCAGCGACACGATGGGCGTTCGCGCCGGCTTCGTCTACAAGACCGCCGACGATCTGATCTCCACTAACTACCAGATGCTGCGCGGTCCGGAGACCTACACCGTTCCGTACACGTTCGTCGACCTCGGCGTCGACGGCATCCGTGGCACGGGTGATGACAAGAACCTGACCTTCTACGGGTTCCCGACGGCAAACAACGCGCAGTTCCCGGCCACCAGTTTCGTGACCAACGTGCCGGAGTTCCAGCGCTACAAGACGTTCGAAGTCTCGGCGAACAAGCGCTATGGCAACAAGTGGTCCGCGTCGCTCGGCGGCGGCTACACCACGCTGCACGACTTCCCGAACAACTACCCGCAGAACCCGAACCAGCCGGGCGTCGACGATCGTTCGACGTGGAACTTCAAGGCCTCGGGTTCCTACGACGCGCCCTATGGCATCCGCCTGTCGCCGGTGATGCGGCACCAGTCGGGCGTCAACTTCGCGCGCACGGCGACGATCTCGGTCCCGGCCGGATCCGCCTTCAGCGCCAGCGGCACCGCGTACCTGGAGCCGTCGAACGCCAATCGCGAAGACAACATCTGGGTCTTCGACGTGCGTGCAGAAAAGCAATTGAACTTTGGACCGCGAGTGCGCCTGCGCCTGATGTTCGACGCGTTCAACCTCGCGAACAGCCACGCGTCGGAAACGATCGCGCGCGCGACCGGACCGCAGTATCTGAAGCCCACGGCGATTCTCGCTCCGAGGACCGCGCGCGTTGGCTTCCGATTCATCTTCTAGGCACCTGAGGCACCGTACGCACTTAGGCACCTAGTCAGGGCTCGACTCCTGTGGGGGAGTCGTTCGGGCGGGAAGCGCTACGCCGGCGCTCCCGCCCCTTTTTTTGGACACGAAGAACACGAAGGGGAAACTTGTCGAGGACGCGAAGAATACAGGGGGCACGAAGAATTCCCCTCGTTTGACGACGCGAAACACTCACTCTGATGCAACGGCCTCATGCGTTGCATTCGCCTCATCGCCTTGGTAAGTTCCGCTCCATGCATCGCGGTCTCGCGCGTGTGATCGAAGCGGCATTCACAGCCGTTCGACGCCCCGTGTGCGTGCAGTTCCGGCAGCAGTTCGTCCAGCAGCAGTCCCAGCAGAAGTTCCAGCAGCAGTAATCGCCCCTCGCTACCTCAGTGCTCCGCTCGACCCGCTGATGTAGCGGGTGGGCTCACTCACTAGGTGCCTTCGGTGCGTACCGTGCGTACGGTGCCAACGGCGCCTCCGGTGCAAGTCGTTGTGTTTCCAGGAGGTGGTGATGAATCGGTGGCTTGTCTTGACTCCTCTCGTCGTTCTTTCTCTGTCAGCATCGGCATTCGCGCAGGGCGGCGGCGCCAGCAGTACCGGCGTCATCCAGGGCAAGGTCTCGGACGCGCAGGGCGCGGTGCTGCCTGGCGTCACCATTGTCGCCAGCAGCCCGTCGATGATCGGCCAGCAGACGACGGTGTCGTCTGAGAACGGCAATTATCGCTTCCCAGCCGTGCCTCCGGGCGCGTACTCGCTGACGTTCGAACTGGCCGGGTTCAGCACCGTGAAGCGCGACGGTATTCAGATCACGCTCGGCTTCACCGCGAACGTCGCCATCGAAATGGCGCTCGCGACCCTGCAGGAGTCCGTCACCGTGACCGGCGATTCGCCGATCATCGACACCACGGCGACGCGCACGGTGCAAACCTTCAAGGCCGAGCAGCTTGCGTCGATTCCGAACGGCCGCGACCTCTGGTCGCTGCTGGCAGTCACGCCCGCGGTGCAGTTGTCGCGCATCGATGTCGGCGGCAACCGCGCCGGCACGCAGACCGGCTACACCGCTTACGGTCTGAGCGGCCAGGTGCGCGTGCTGGTCGAAGGCATCAACACGACGGAAGGCACGGCCGCGTCCGGCGTCTACTTCGACTACGGTTCGGTGGATGAAGCGTTCCTCGGCACTGCCGGGCAGAGCGCTGAAATGCCGACGCCCGGCGTGCAGAGCCAGTTCATCACGCGCTCGGGCGGCAACGCCTTCAGCGGCGATTTCTATCAGGACTGGTACAACAACTCGCTGCAGGGCTCGAACCTGAGCGATGAGGTCATCAACTACGGCATTCGCAAGGGCAGTAACGAGATGCAGGGCTACCGCGACACCGCGCTGAACTTCGGCGGCCCCGCCGTCAAGGACAAGATCTGGTTCCACGGTGCGTACCGGGTGCAGAAGAACCAGGTCTCGCAGCCCAACTTCCGCTTCGACAAGACCTTCGACACCGAGCTGACCAACCCGTCCACGAAGTGGACGTACCAGATGAATCAGAGCAACAAGTTCATTGGCTACTACCAGGTCGGTCTCAAGCTGCAGCCGAACCGGCTGCCCGTCGCGACCTACTTTTACGACAACGAAGGGGAGACATGGAAGCAGAAGAACACCGCGTGGGTCTACAAAGGCGAATGGAACGGCACCCTGAGCGACAAGCTGTATGTCGAAGCGCGCTTTGGGGACTTTGGCTATTTCTTCCCGCTGTTGTCGAACGGCGATGCCCAGTACTCCTGGCGCGACACCGCCCTCGGCGAGATCGACGGCTCGTACTACACCTGGCAGATCGACCGCGACAGGAAGCAGACCAACGGTGCGGCGACGTACTTCATGGACTCGGGCAAGGGCAGCCATACCCTCAAGTTCGGCGGTGAATACCTGCAGGAAACCGCGTGGGAAGGCTACCTCGCCCAGGCCGGACAGGATCCGTCCGCGCCGTTTGCGCAGATCGATCACCAGTACGCCAACAACGTGCCGACCTCGGTCGTGTTCCGCATCCCGACGGCAATCAACCATCTCGGCGGATTGAAGGACAACGATGACGGCAACATCCTGCCGATCGCGCGAATGAACCAGTTCGGCCTGTTCCTCAACGACTCGTGGGCGGTTGGCAAGCTGACCGTCAATGCCGGCGTGCGTTACGATCGCTACTCGAGCTTCACGCCCGAACAGCAGCAGCTGGCGTGGACCACGGGCCCCGTCACCGTCTCCGCGCAGAGCTTTCCCGCGACGAACTACGCCACCTGGAATTCGGTGGTGCCGCGCATTGGCGTCACCTTCGATCTGTTCGGCAGCGGCCGCACGGTGTTGAAGGCGAATTACGGGCTTTACTACCACAACCCCGGCGTGACGATCGCAAGCGACGCCAATCCGAACCAGCCCAGCAAGACCGAGACCTGGAGCTGGAACGACGCCAACGGCGACAAGCGCTGGCAGAATGGCGAACAGGTCGCGCGGACGGCAACCAATCTCGCCGGGACCATCACGGTCGATCCGAACTTGAAGCAACCGTACTCGCACGATGTCGGCGCGTTCATCGAGCATCAGCTCGGCGACGCCATTGGGTCGCGCTTCGGGTTCGTCATGAAGACCGAGGATGATCTCTACGCCAGCTACCAGGCGCAACGTCCACCGACGGCCTACTCGGTGGAGTTTCCGTTCGTGGACATCGGCGTGGATGGCGTGCGTGGAACCGCCGATGACCGGACGATTACGCTTTACGGCATGCCGACCAGCCAGGCCGCGAACTTCCCGATCAACACCACCGTGATGAACACCGGACGCTACTCGCGCTATAAGACCGTTGAGGGCTCGGTCAGCAAGCGCCCCGGCGCAAAGTGGTCCATCGCCGCCGGCGCCAGCTACACCATGCTGGAAGACTTCCCGCAGGGCTTCCCGAACAACCCCAACGCTCCCGGCGTGCAGGAGCGTTCGACCTGGGATTTCAAGCTTACGGGTTCGTACGACGCGCCCTTCGGCCTCAAGGTGACGCCGTCGGTGCGCCACCAGTCAGGGCCCAATTACGCGCGCACCATCTCCGTGGCGCAGTCGGCGGCCACGCCGTTCGGCCTGACCTACAGCGGTACCGTCTACGCCGGTGATGACGGCGGCACACCTGGTGTGTCCACCGATCTGTGGTCGTTCCGCCAGGACAACATCACCGTCATCGATGCGCGCGTCGAGAAGTCGATCGCGCTGTCGTCCAAGGCGCGCATCCGCGTGTTCGCCGACTTCTTCAACATGCTGAACAGCGCGTCCTACGAGACCATCAACGTGGGTACCGGCACGACGTTCGGCCGTCCGTCTGCCATTCTTGCGCCGTTCACGACGCGAATTGGATTCCGATTCATCTTCTGAGCGTGACGATACGATGAGGCGAGTGCGATGCATTCGCCTCATCTATTGCATTCCATCCATCTCGATTGATACTGTCGCTTTCAGCATGATGTCGGGCGTCTTTATCGAACGGCTGTTCCCCAGCACGACGACCTGCCCGGCTATCTGTCTCTCGCAGCAGTTCCAGCAGCAGCAGTTCCAGCAGCTGTAATTACCACCGATTCCACCTTCTGCTCCGCGTTCTTCCCAACGCTCCCGCTGAAGGCGGAAGCGGGCGGCGGAGGCTTCATGCGCTTATGCCGGGAGGAATCACACCGCGCCGATTCCTTCCGGCACTTTTTTGTACACGAAGGGCGCGAAGGGGAGGCTTGTCGAGGACACGAAACATTCCGTCTTCCGGTAACCTGTCGGGATGTCCGATCCCTCAGTCACCTATGGCAGCTACCTCGCTGTCGACGAGCTGCTGGAGCTCCAGCGGCCGCGCTCGGAGGGGCCCGAGCACGACGAGATGCTGTTCATCGTCATTCACCAGGTCTACGAGCTGTGGTTCAAGCAGGTGCTGCACGAGATCGACCATGTGATCGTGCTGCTCGAGGCGCGCGATCCGTTTCGCGCGCAACATTCGTTGAAGCGGATCCTCACCATCCTGAAGGTCCTGGTCGCACAGCTCGACATTCTCGAGACCATGACGCCGCTCGAATTTCAGTCCTTCAGGCAGCGTCTCGAAGCGGCGAGCGGCTTTCAATCCGATCAGTTCCGCCAACTGGAGTTCGTACTCGGCAACAAATCGGCGGCGGCGATCGGGCGGTTTGCCGATGGCAGCCGCGCCCGCACCGCCCTTTCGAGCCGCTTCCACGCGCCAACGCTGTGGGATGCCTTCCTCAAATATCTGTCACTCGAGGGATATCCGATTCCGCCGGCGCTGCTCGCACGCGACGTGACCGGGCGGATCGAACCCTCGCCGGAACTGCAGACGACGTTGATTCAGCTGTATCGACATGACCCGAAGCATGCGGAGATGTGCGAACGGCTGGTCGATCTCGATGAGGGATTGCAGGAATGGCGCTACCGCCACGTCAAGATGGTGCAGCGCACCATTGGCGCGAAGGCGGGCACCGGCGGCTCGAGCGGCGCCCAATACCTCGCGACGACGCTCATGACGCCGATATTCCCGGACCTGTGGGAGATCCGCTCGCGGCTGTAACAGAAGGCAAAAAAAAGGGCCCTAATCCAAGGGCCCCTCGAGCCATCGGCCTAGTCAGCCTGGCTCAAAAATCGCCGCTTTGCCTACGCCGAGGCTGCGGACCAAAGCAGCTGACTCCTGTGGGGGACGTCAACTTCCTCTCTCTATAGAGCAAGCGACGTGCCGGAATTGCACAGGGAGACACGCGACACTTTGGGCCTGAATTCGAACAGCCTCCTCCGTTCGTCACATTGAATCCAATCGATTGAAAAGTGGCGCTTCGGCATCTTCAATTCGGCGGATTAATATCTCTGTTGTGAGTCGTGGCAATTCCCTCGTTTGCCTGGCGTTCGCCGTCTTGCTTTGTACGCTGGCGTTGCGCGCGAACGAACTGCCGTTGCCCCAATATGCAGGAACCGCCGCGCCGCCGGTTGCGGATTCCGGCAACGATTACCTCGGCTCGGAGTCCTGCGCGAAATGCCACGATGCCGAGCACAAGCAGTGGAAAGATTCGATTCACATCAAGATGACCAAGCCGGTCGCCGAGGCCACTATCCTTGGCGACTTCCGCGACGGGACCCGATTTGCGGATCACGATCGCGCGTACGCGTTTTCGACGAAGGACGGCAAGCCGTTCGTGTCCGTCTCGTTCGGCGGTCGCGTGCCGGAGACGTTCGCGGTCGATTACACGCTCGGGGCGAAGCGCTACCAGGGCTATCTTGCGACGCTGCCCGATGGCCGCATCTACGTACTGCCCGTTTTCTGGCACGTCGCCGCCAGGCGCTGGATTGACTGGAAGGAACTGACGCCGATTCCGGACGGCGCGCACGACATCCGCCAGATCTGGAACGCCAACTGCTTCAACTGTCACGCCACGAACATCGTCCAGGGCTACGACGTCGCGGAGAAGAAGTACAAATCGACCTGGACCGAGATGGGGATCGGCTGCGAAGCGTGTCACGGTCCCGGCCGCCAGCACATCGCGCTGATGGAAGCGTGGGAGAAGGACCCTGGCTCGCGCCCGAAATACGATCCCAGTTCGAAGAACAAGCAGCTCACGGAAATCTTCAAGATCTTCACCACGCGCAGCGCCGAACCGAGGCGTGTCTATGACATGTGCGCGTATTGCCACGGCAACAAGAACAACGTGTTCGTCGGCTTCAAGGCGGGCGACCGCTATGCCGATTACGCCACGCCATTCCTGGTGAGCGAGCCGATTCCTGCAAACGATCTCCAGGGCGAGTTCTGGCCTGACGGACGCCCGAATCGATTCAACCGCCCACAGGCGCTTACCATGACCGGCTGTTTCAAGGCCGGCGCCATCGCGTGCGCCAGTTGCCACCTGTCGCACTCGTCGAAGAACGACTTCTCGCTCAAGGTCAATATTCACGAGGGACGTAACGGCGACACGTTGTGCACGCAGTGCCACACCACGCCCAAGTACGTGGGGGCGTCCTTGCAGTCCCACACCTTCCACGCGCCGGACTCCGCGGGTTCGCGCTGCATCAGCTGCCACATGAGCGACGTGAACTGGCGGCTGTTGAACCGGCGCCGCGATCACACGTTCCAGGCGCCGGTGCCGGAGAACACCACGAAGTTCGGCATTCCCAACGCGTGCACCACGTGTCATGACGACCGCTCGCCGGAATGGGCGTCGAAGCAGATGACCGCGTGGTGGAAGGACGGCGATCGCCGCGCGAAGTCGGCGTCGATTGCCGACACGCTCTACCGCGCCGGGTCGGGAGACACGACGGTGCTGCCGGCGCTTGCCAGGCTGGCTGTCGATCGATCCGAAGGACTGCTGATTCGCGCCAGCGCCGCCGATTACATCGCGCGCCTGATCCACGAGAGCCGAATCGGAGGACCGACGCGCGCGAATACACAGAGCCAAACGTCCTTCGCCGGCTCGTACGTAACGCCTTCGCCGACCGATCGTCGAACGAGTGCCGAACGTGTGCCGGCGCAAACGACGCCTGCGATCGTCAACGCGCTGATCGGCGCGGCCGACGATCCCGAGCCGATCGTGCGCGTGTCGGCGCTCAAGGCCCTCGGCACGATTGGCGACCGCGAGCGCGCGTTGGGGCCGGTGTTGGCGCGGCTGGCCGATCAGGCGCGGGTGGTCCGGGTCAAGGCCGCCGAGGTGCTGGTCAGCTTCGGCATCGTGCAGCTGCCCGGCGCCGCCGGAGAGGCGCTGCGGAGGGCGCAGGACGAATATGTCGTGAGCCTCGACACATTCCCCGACGTCGCATCCAACCACGCCTCGAAAGGCTGGCTCGAAGCGGAGCGAGGCAACGTGGTCGTCGCCCGCGATGCTCTCAACAAGGCGACGACGGTCGAACCGAACTACGCGTTTCCGTGGGTCGTGAAGGGCGTGCTGCTGGCGAGGGAAGGAAAATTCGGCGAGGCGGGAGAAATGTGGAAGAAGGCCCGATCAATCGAGCCTTCTTACCCCAACATCGAGCAGTTGATCGCGGAAGCGGAGAAGAGGAAATAAGCCTGGCCCTAGCCCCTAGCCCCTAGCCCCTAGCCCCTGATCCCTATCCCTTCTTGAGCTGCTCGATCAGCGCCTTGGCCTGCGCAGCTTCGGGAGAGTTCGGGTCGACGGCGATCACCTTGTTCATGATCTCGATCGCGCCGGCGGAAAG
>JADMIO010814599.1_pt1 | contig 18981 bp, 16 predicted proteins | sample 8958161 | NCBI WGS metagenome assembly JADMIO01 (sample SAMN16585339, study PRJNA669376) | soil metagenome | isolation source: Crop rotation soil | place: USA: Cullars Rotation, Alabama | collected 2011
AACGTCGACATTTACGCCGACGGCACGCAGATCGCCACCGTGTTCGCCAACGTGAACCGTCCCGACCTCGTCACCCGCAACATCGGCGACGGCATCCACGGCTTCACCCTTAGCACCCCGGCATCGCTCAAGGACGGCGCCACGCACGCCGTCCAAGCGCGCTTTGGGAGCACCGCCGTCGCGCTCGCATCGTCGCCTCGCTCGGTCACCTGCAGCGCAGCCCCGGGCGGCGGCGGCGGCTGAATACGTCCGCTTCTTCGCTCAGCGCGTAGTTCGGAATACGACTGCGGCCCGAGCGCTCTCGCTCGCGCCATCCGGTCGCGTCCTTGCTACCATGTAAGCGATGTTGCGACTTGCGCTTCTGCTCGCACTGGCGTTCGCAACCGTTACGGCGCGCGCGTCGTTCCCCTCGTTCGCCATCGAAGAGCTGTACTCGAACGCCGACGGCACGGTGCAGTTCATCGTGTTGCGCGAGACGCAAGGCATGAACGGTCAAAACGCGCTCGCCGGCCGTACGCTCGCGGTCACGCACGCAGGCGTCACGAAGTCGCTTACGTTCCCGTCCGATCTGCCTTCGAGCGACACCGCGGGCAAGCGCGTGCTGCTCGCGACGCCTGCGTTCTCGGGTGTCCTCGCCTCGGCGAGCGAGCTCAAGGCGTTCGGCGAGCCGATCGTGCCGATCCCGCCTGTCGAGCCGATCGAGCCCCCGGCCACGAGCGATCCGCCCATCCCGGACTTCGTGATCCCGCCGCGCTTTCTCGCCACCGACGGAGCGACGGTCGACTTTGCGGGTGCAGACCGCCTCACGTACGACGCGCTCCCCACCGACGGTACCAAGTCGCTCCTGGCGAGCGGCACGCGCGCGGACAACGTCGCGATCGATTTCGCCGGCCGCCGCGCACGTGTTCCGATGACCACGGTAACGGTCGTCGAATACCGCAACGCCTCGCTCGATCACTATTTCGTGAGCGCTCTCGCTCCCGATATCGACGCGCTCGATTCGGGGCGTACGCCCGGCTGGACCCGCACGGGATTGTCGTTCAAGGCGTGGCCCGCAGCGGACCTGAACGTGAACCCGGTCTGCCGGTTCTACATTCCTCCGCAGCGGGGCAATTCTCATTTCATCTCCGCGTCGCCCGACGAGTGCGCGAACGTTCTCGACAGGACGCGCAGCGATCCGAACTACAGCGGCTACGTCTACGAATCGCCGAACGTCTTCTACATTGCCTTGCCCGATGTCGCGACCGGCGCGTGCCCCGTCGGCACGACGCCCGTGTACCGGCTTTTCGACAATCGAGTCGACGCGAATCACCGATACGCCGCGGATCGCGCCGCGCGCACGGACATGCTCGCGCACGGCTACATCGCCGAGGGCTACGGCCCCGATGCGGTCGCCATGTGCGCACCGCAGTAGCGCAATCCCCGCGCGCGAAGTCGTGTCCGCGAAGCATGCGGAACGATTGACGCGCCCACGTTTGCAATCCGCGGCAACTTTTGCCGACGTGGGCGGCGTGTGCGCGCACCTCGCACGCCGCACGTCGCCACATGCGGGCTCCGCGCCGACCGGAACGACGCTTGCTTCGCACAGGCTCTCGCCTCCTCGCTTCCCGAGTCGCCAGCCAAAATGACAGCCATGCGCAAGTCTCGCATAACGCCTGCCGACGCAGCGTGTTCCCCGATGCCGAGCGCGCCGCCGATGCCGCTCAGTGAAAGCGGCGAAGCGAGGCGGCGATTCCTGATCGAGACGGGCGCCGTCACCACATTCGCGGCAACGACGCTTGCCGCGTCGCGCGTGAGCGTCGCAGCGACCGCGGAGCGCGTGGTCGAGCGCGACGCGAGCACATCCGCCGCTGCTGCGCAATCCAGCGTCGACGTACGCCTCACCATCAACGATCGCGAGATGGCGTTCACGCTCGATCCGCGCGTGACGCTCCTCGATCTGCTGCGCGAGCACGCCGGTCTCACGGGGACCAAGAAAGGCTGCGACCACGGCCAGTGCGGCGCGTGCACCGTGCTCGTCGAAGGCCGTCGCGAGAATTCGTGTCTTTCACTGGCGGCGAGCCACGACGGCCATCGAATCACGACAGTCGAGGGCCTCGCGCGAGGCGACACGCTGCATCCGGTGCAGGCCGCGTTCCTCGCGCACGATGCATTCCAGTGCGGTTACTGCACGCCGGGACAGATCTGCTCGGCAGTCGCGCTGGGCTCCGAGCTGGCCGCGGGCACCGTGAGCGCGGTCACTGCGGACGTCACGCAGGCCGGTGCGCCGCCGCTCACCGACGACGAGATCCGCGAGCGCATGAGCGGGAACATCTGCCGTTGCGGCGCGTACGTGAACATCGTGGCGGCGGTGCGCGAGAGCGCCGGCAAAACCGGCACACGAACATGACTCCGTTCACCTACACGCGCGCGACGCAGGTCGACGCAGCGATCGGCGAGGCCGCATCGCCGAACACGAAGTACCTCGCCGGCGGGACCAATCTCCTCGACCTCATGAAGAGCTACGTCGAGCAGCCGGCGCGCCTCGTCGACATCAACCGGTTGCCGCTCGCGACGATCGAGGAGCGCGCCGACGGCGGGATCCGCATCGGCGCGCTCGCGCGGAACAGCGACACCGCGAATCATGCGCTCGTTCGCGCGCGCTACCCGCTCCTCACCCAGGCGCTTCTCGCGGGCGCGTCGCCGCAGCTTCGCAACATGGCGAGCGCTGGCGGCAACCTGATGCAGCGCACGCGGTGCTATTACTTCATGGATCCCGCGTTCCCGATGTGCAACAAGCGCGTCCCGGGCTCCGGATGCGCGGCGCGCGAAGGGTTCAATCGAATCCACGCGATCCTCGGCGCGAGCGATGCGTGCATCGCGGCCCATCCGTCGGACATGGCGCCGGCGCTCGTCGCGCTCGAGGCGGTGGTGCGCGTGCGCGGCGCGCGGGGCGAGCGCACGATCCCGATGGCCGATTTCCATCGATTGCCGGGCGACACGCCCGAGCGCGACACGAACCTCGAGCCCGGCGAGCTCATTACCGCAGTCGACCTGCCGCCGCCGAAGTTCGGACGCAACGTGCATTACCTCAAGGTGCGCGACCGCGCGAGCTACGCGTTCGCGCTCGTGTCGGTCGCGGCAGCAGTATCGAAGCGCGACGGCAAGGTCGACGACGCGCGCATCGTGCTGGGCGGCGTCGCGCACAAGCCGTGGCGCGCGCGCGAAGCCGAGCAAGCGCTCGTCGGCAAGCCGCTCGACGCGACGTCGCTCGTCGCGGCCGCGCGCGAAGCGGTGCGCGGCGCGACGCCATTCCAGCACAACGCGTTCAAGGTCGAGCTCGCGCAGCGTTCGATCGCTCGCGCGGTCCGAATCGCAGGAGCCGCGGCGTGAGCGCCGCACGGCCGTCCGAAAGGCGCTCGCCGCCTCCGACCGGGAGGGGGAAGGCGTCCGCGCAGCGAACAGGCCTCGGGGGAGTTTCATTCACCGAGCGCCGCACGGCCGTCCGAAGGCGCTCGCCGCGTACCACCAAGAGCCGGAAGGCGCCCGCCAGCGGACGTCGCTCAGGGGGGATGACGCCGTGACCGGAAGCGTCGGACGCCCGCTCGATCGCACCGACGGCGTGGCGAAAGTGACGGGGCGCGCACGCTACGCCGCCGAGTTCGAGGTTCCCGGCGTCACATACGCGGTCATGGTGCAGAGCACGATCCCGAGCGGGCGCATCGCGAAGCTCGACACCGCCGCTGCCGAGCACGCGCCGGGGGTGATCCTGGTGCTCACGCACGAGAATGCGCAACGACTGCCGGAGAAGGGGCTCGCCGCGGTCAATCCGCCCGCGGGACGCGTGCTCACGCTGCTGCAGGACGACGCGATCCATTACAACGGCCAGCCGATCGCGGTCGTCGTTGCCGACACCTTCGAGCGCGCGGTGGACGGCGCAGCGCGCGTGCGCGTGGCGTACGACGTCGCGCCCGCCGTGCTTCGCTTCGAGACCGCGAAGGCGCAACGCTACGCGCCCAAGAAGGCGGGCGTGGTCGCGACCGACGCGAGCTGGGGCGCGGTCGACGAAGGCTTCGCGCGCGCAACGAAGCGCGTCGACGCGACGTACACGACGCCCATGGAGCACCACAACCCGATCGAGCCTCACGCGACGATCGCCGCGTGGAAAGGCGACAAGCTCACGCTTTACGATGCGACGCAGTACATCAGCGGAGTGAAGCAGACGGTCGCGAAGACCCTCGGCATCCCGCCCGACAACGTGCGCGTCGTGTCGAAGTACGTGGGCGGCGGCTTCGGATGCAAAGGGTCGGTTTGGTCGCACGTGGTGCTCGCCGCGATGGCCGCGCAGAAGGCCAATCGGCCGGTGAAGCTCGTCGTCGCGCGTCCGCAGATGTTCGGGCCCGTGGGCGGGCGACCTCGCACCGAGCAGCACATCGTGCTCGGCGCCGCGGACGACGGTCGTCTCGCCGCGCTTCGCCACGACGTCGTCTCGCACACTTCGCAGATCGAGGATTTCACCGAGCCGTCGGCGGCGCCGACGCGCGTGCTGTACGCGTGCCCGAACGCATCGACGACGCACCGTCTCGTCAAGCTCAACGTCGGCACGCCGACGTTCCAGCGCGCGCCCGGCGAAGCGACGGGAACGTTCGCGCTCGAGGTCGCGATGGACGAGCTCGCGTACGCGCTCGGAATGGATCCGCTCGAATTGCGGCTTCGCAACTACGCCGATCGCGAGCCCGAGTCGGGCAAGCCGTGGTCTCAGAAGTCGCTGCGCGAATGCTATGCGCAGGCGGCCGAGCGCTTCGGATGGTCGCGCCGCAACCCCGCGCCGCGCTCGATGCGCGACGGCAACGCGCTCGTCGGGTGGGGCGTCGCCACGGCGACCTATCCCGCGCATCGCCAGCCGGCGTCCGCGTCGGCGCGGATCATGCCCGACGGCACCGCGCTCGTGCGATCCGGCACGCAGGACATCGGCACCGGCACGTACACCATCATGACGCAGGTCGCCGCGGACGCGCTCGGTCTCCCGGTCGAGCGCGTTCGCTTCGACCTGGGCGACACCGCTTTCCCGCAAGCGCCGGTGTCGGGCGGCTCGATGACCGCGGCGAGCGTGTCTGCCGCCGTGCACGCCGCGTGCGCGAACCTTCGCGACAGGCTCGTCTCGATGGCGGTGGCCGATCGCGCGTCGCCGCTCCATCGGCTCGCGCCGGACGACATCGCGTTCGACGACGGCGTGTTCCGCGCGAAGAGCGATCCCGCGAAGCGCGAGAGCCTCGCCGCGATCGTCGCGCGCAGAAACGAGCCCGTCGAGGCGATGGGCGACGCGAAGCCCGGAGAGGACGACAAGTCCTTCGCGATGCATTCGTTCGGCGCGGTGTTCACCGAAGTCCGCGTCGATCCCGAGCTCGGCACGATCCGCGTTCCCCGCATCGTCGCCACGTACGACGTCGGTCGCCTGCTCAACGCGAAGACCGCCTCGAGCCAGCTCGAAGGCGGCATCGTGTGGGGCGTGAGCCTCGCGCTCTTCGAGGACAGCGTGCTCGACGAGCGCTTCGGACGCTTCGTCAACGGCAACCTCGCCGAGTACCACGTGCCCGTCAACGCCGACATCGGCGCGATCGACGTGAGCTTCATCGGCGAGCCCGACCCGCAGATCGGCCCGCTCGGCGCGCGGGGCATCGGCGAGATCGGCATCACCGGCGCTTCAGGCGCGGTCGCGAACGCGGTGTACCACGCCACCGGCAAGCGCATCCGCGACCTTCCGATCACGCTCGACAAGCTCCTCTGAGGGCTCCTCCGGCCCTGCCACGCGCGTTCATTGACACTGCCGGTGCGAGCGGCGACGATGCGCGTCGTTCCCCTGCTGCCGACGCACCGATGCGCTTCGCACGATGCACGCGCTGATCGTCGCCGCGCGCACGGTTCACTTCGGCTCCGCGATCCTCGTCTTCGGCGAGTTCGTGCTGGCGCTCTTCGTCGCCGCGCCCGTGTGGCGTGCGACGAGCGAATCGGGCGCCGCGCTTCGTCGCGCGCTGCTGCGGCACGTGCTCGTCGTCTCGACGTGGGCGCTCGCGGCGAGCGTCGTCTCCGCGCTCGCGTGGCTCGCCGGCGAAGCGTCGACGATGAGCGGCAAGCCGCTCTCGCAGGCCATCGCCGACGGCACGCTCCTGGTGGTGCTGCGCGGCACGCTCTTCGGGCGGATCACCGCGTGGCGGTTGGGGCTCGCGCTCGCGCTCGGCGCCGCGCTCGTCGCGATCGCGCGTAGCGCCGGCGCACGCGCGAAGCGACTGGCGCCCGTTGCCGCCGCGATCGCCGCCGCATATATCGCGACGCTCGCGTGGTCGGGGCATGCGGCGGCCGCGCAGGCGTCGGGCGCGTATGCGCATCTCGCGTCCGATGTCGCGCATCTGATCGCCGCAGGCGCATGGGTCGGTGCGCTGCCCGGCTTCGCGTTCCTCCTCGGACGCGCGCCTTCGATCGCGGCGGCCGGCGATATCGCGCGCCGGTTTTCCTCGGTCGGCGTCGTCGCCGTCGCCGCGCTCGTCGCGAGCGGCGTCGGCAACACGTGGTATCTCGTTGGCGACGTGCCGCGCCTGATCGGCACCGACTACGGTCGCGTGCTCCTCGTCAAGATCGCGCTCTTCGTGGCGATGCTCGCCATCGCCGCGGTGAACCGCGGGCGGCTCACGCCGCGGCTCGCCGCGAACGGCGCTTCGGGCGATCGCGCGCGACGTCGACTGCGGCGCAACGCGGGCGCCGAGCTCGCGATCGGCGCCGTCGTCATCGCGATCGTCGGCACGCTCGGCGTCATGGTTCCGGGGATGCACCAGTCGCCGGTATGGCCGTTCGCCTACACCTTGAGCACGCAGGCGATGCAATCGTCGCTCGGCACCGGCGTCGCCGTCGTCGCCACGGGGATCGCCGCCGGCGTCGCCGCTCTGGTCGCGATCGGCGGAATCGCCGTGGGTCGCGTGCGCATCGCGATCGCCGCGCTCGCAGCGATGGTGCTGGGCGCGTCGATGTGCGCGTCGCTTCTCGCCGTGCCGGCGTATCCGACCACCTACGCTCAATCGCCCGTCCCGTACACGACTGCGGCAGTCGATCGCGGCGCGCGCATCTACCGCGCGAATTGCGCGATGTGCCATGGCATGCTCGGTCGGGGCGACGGGCCTGCGGCGGCCTCGCTTCCCGTGGTGCCCGCCGATCTCGCGGCGCACGGCGCGAGCCATCGCCCCGGCGAGGTCTTCTGGTGGATCGCGCGCGGCATTCCGCGAACCCCGATGCCCGCGTTCTCGCCGCGCTTGAGCGACACGGAGATCTGGGATCTCGTCGCTTTCGTGAACGCGCTCTCGGACGCGGCGGCCGCGACGACGCTCGCGAACCACGCGCAGCCGTGGGTGTATGCGATCGCCGCGCCCGACTTCGCGTACCAGCCGTTCGGGGGCGCGCCGCAATCGCTGCGCCAAGCCGAAGCCGGCCCGGCAACGCTGCTCGTCTTCTACACGCTGCCGCAGTCGCTTCCCTATTTACGCGCGCTCGTCGCGCAAGCAAGCGCTTACAAGGCGATCGGACTGCGCGTCATCGCGATCGCGCTGCCCGGGAGCGCCAGCCTGTCGAGCGCCGACCTCGCGAGCGACAGCGGCATCGTCTTCGCGAGCGCTCCGCCTGATGCGATCGCGACGTACGCGATGTTCGCGCGCCGCGACGCCGACCCTGCGGACGCGAGACCCGCCGAAGCGGACTACCTCATCGACCGTCAGGGCTATCTGCGCGCGCGCTGGATCGGCGTGCCCGACGCGCCTGCCGCGCGCGCCGCAGAGGCGTTCGACGAAGCCGAGCGCGTCTCGCACGAGCGGCAGCGCGCACCGGCGGCGAGCGGCCACATGCACGCGCAGTGACGCGCGTGCTCGACGACGAGCTACACGCGCGGCGCACGCGCGTCGACGCGATGCGCCTGCAACGCGCGGAGGAGCGTCGGGCGCGGCGCGCCGTCCCATCGACGCGTGGCGAGGTACGCGACGATCGTCACCGCGAGCGCCGGCGAAACCCATAGCGCGACGGCGCCGAGCGCGGGCCACAGGCTCGCCCCGGGCAGCCGTTGAAGCCGCTGCGCGAGCTCGGTGCCGTTGTCGATCAACCCGTGCCACGCGGCGTGACCCACGAGCGCCGACAGCACGATCACGCCGACGAGCCCGCCCAGCACGCGCGCGAACAGCACGCGAAGCGCGATGGCCGCGACTGCGGTTGCGACGACCACGCCGAGCGCGCTCCCGACGTCGAAGAAGACGATGGCGGCGAGCGGATGCGTTGCCGCGAACTGCGCCGCATCGGCGAAGACGCGCGCGAGGCCGAACCCGCCGAACGCGCTCGCGATCGTCGCCAGGAGCCATCGTCGGCGCACGCTCGGCGCGGCGAGATTGCCGATGGCGAGGAGGATCATCGCGGCGGCGAGCACGGCGTTCGCGAGGAGCGGCAGCCATCCGAGCTCGAGATCGGTGAACGCGCCTTCGGCGGCGGCGGTGGCGGTGAGCGCCTGCAGCGCGGCCATGGCGACGGCGAGGGCGAGCACGCCGCGAAGATCGCGGAACGGCGCGACGAGGCAGAGCAGGAACACGAACCGATCGATCGCGAACGCGCCCGCGAAACCGGTCTTCGCGAAGAGCCACGCCGTTTCGTATCCGCGCGGCTCCAGCGGGATCCAGCCCGCGTTGCCCGCGATCTCGTAGGGGCGCGCCGGCTCGCCTGCGGGAAGGTACTCGAGGCGGAGCTTCAAGCGCGAGCCGACCTCGGGGCCGACGTTCACGCGAACGCGGAGGTCGGCTGCGGTCGACGGCAGCGCGTATTCGAGGTGTGCGTCGAAATAGCCCTGGGTCCAGAAGAGATTCGTGTCCGCCGGCAGCGGCGGCCCTTGCAGATGCGCGAGCGCCGTCGCGTAGCTCGCGAACGAGCGGTCCGCCGGGAACGCGAGCTGCACCTCGCGCGTGACGGGCGCGAGCGTCGCGCCGTCCGCGGAGAGCTCGACGAGACGGCTCGTCGCGGCCGCCGCCTGCTTGAGCCCCGCGTCGATGTTGGCGAGATCGAGGTACCCCGGCCCGCGCTTCGGCAGCGGCACGTTCGCGAGCAGGTTGAGCGGCACTCGCACGAGAAGGTGCGCGCGTCCGGGCTCGGGCTTGACGAAGCCCTGCATGACGATCTCGGCGGGATAGTCGCTGCCGTTCGCGACGGCGCGTTGCGAAAAGGCGAGCGCGACGACGAGCGCCATTGCGCAGCACAAGGCGCACCCCGGCATGCGACAGGCGCGGTTCGCCGACGGTTCGTTCATGCGCTGCAGCGTTGATGCTCGCGATCGAATCGCACGTGACGCTCCCTTCTGCCGCGCGCGCCGGGACGGCCCGCGTCGCGCGAATGTCGTTCGCTGTCGGGCGCGACCAGCGTCTCGCGCGGTGCCGACGGATTTTACAGACGCGCGGCGCGCGCGTGCGCCGACCGTTCGTGCGAAGGCCAACGCGCTGTTTCTTCGCGCCGACGTATTTGCCGCACGTTTATTGCTACTCGGGACCGCTCACTCAAACACCGTGCATGCGGGAGGAGGCTGCTGCATCGAAGCGGAAAACGGGTACGCCGGCGCTGACGCGTTGACGCGCCGGTATCGATCCGCGTATTGCGATGCGGTTGCATCCGCGCTCGCGGCGCGCGCCCGTGGTCGTCGCGCTGCAGCAAATCGCCGTCGATCAAAGCTTCCGCAGGGTTCCGATCGCGACGCGCGACGTGCCGGTTCACGCGCTCGTCGTCGACCGCAACCCGAGGTCATCATCGGTGCAGCGCCCGCGGCGGAGAGCGTGCCGTCCGCGCGCGATTGAAAGCTCGACCCGAAGGTTCTGTTGAACGCCCATTCGCAGGAGGAGGATTCATGAAAGTCACACGATGCGGCTACGCAGCCATGCTGGCGACGGCGATCGTCGGTTGCGTGTGGAACGCCCCGGTCGCGGCGCAGTCGGTGAGCAATCCGCCGATCATGGCGGTCGATCCGAACTGGCCCAAGCCGCTGCCGAACGGCTGGGTGCTGGGCCAGGTCGGCGGCACGTGCATCGACGCGAACGATCACGTGTTCATCGTGACCCGAGCCTTCCAGACGGGCGGCCTCACCTCGCCGGAAGGCGTCGGCGGCGCCAACCCGAGCACCGGCGCGCTCGGCGGCGCGTTCAGGTCGCGGCCGGCGCCCCCGGTCCTCGAGTTCGATTCCGCCGGCAACGTCGTGAACACGTGGGGCGATCCTTCGCTGGTTCCGACGGGAACGCCGCCCCCCATAGGAACCAACAGCATAGTTGGCCAGAATGCCGTTCTGCCGAACGGGATGCACGGCTGCTACGTCGATTACCTGAACAACGTGTGGATCGGCGGCAACAGCGACGGCGTCTTCCAGCGCTACAGCCACGACGGCGTGTTCCAGATGCAGATCGGCACGAAGTTCACCTGCGACGACGGCCTGGGCGGGGCGATCCCGTGCACCGGCACCGGCGGCGGCAACGTCATGCGGACGGGCGTGAGCCACACGCTGCTCAACCTTCCCGCGGCGCTCACCGTCGATCCCGATCCGGATCCGATCACGGGCGTGCCGGGCAGCGTCTACATCGCGGACGGCTACGGCAACCACCGCGTCGTCGTGTTCGACTACCAGGGCCGTTATCTCCGCCAGTTCGGCAGCGTTGGCACCGGTCCCGATCAGTTCACGTCGGGCGACGGCGGCCATCCGCATTGCGTGAGGCTCGGCGCCGACAAGCTCATCTACGCGTGCGATCGCGGCCAGAACAAGATCAACGTGTACAGGCGCGACGGCACCTTCGTCGGCAACATCAACGTCATTCCCGGCCAGCTCGGCACCGGCAACGAAGGCACCGGCACGGCGTGGGACATCGACTTCTCGAAAGACGCGGCGCAGACCTTCGCCTTCATCTCCGACGGCCAGAACGAGGTGCTGTGGACGTTCGATCGCGCCGGTGCGCTCAACGGAACGACGACGAGGCCGATCCTCTCGGGATTCGGCCGGCCGGGACACGATCCGGGAACGTTCACCTTCCTGCACATGATGGCCATCGACTCGAAGGGGAGCATCTACGTCGGGGAAACCGTCGGCGGCAACCGCATCCAGAAGATCCTGACGAAAACCCTTCCCACCGGCCTGGGCGTACCGAGATAGCTCATCGCATGGTCAACGTCGCAACGAATTGTTCGAGGAGGATTTCATGAAGCCCGAAGGCCGTAACTTGGGAGCAGCGCTGGCGCTCGCCGCCGTCGCCGGTACGGGTCTCTGGAGCGCGGAGAGCGCGGCTCAATCCGGCAGCTACGCCGTCGATCCATGGTGGCAGAAGCCGTTGCCGCGGCTATGGGTCACCGGCGTGGTCGCCGGCACGTGCGTGACCGCGCAAAACCATGTGCTCATCGTCACGCAGGGATTCCAGACCGGCGGCCTCGCCTCGCCCGAAGGCATTGGCGGCGCGTCGACCAGCGGGCCGACGATCGGAACGGTGACCCCGTCGTCGGCATCGCCGCCGGTGATCGAGTTCGATCAGAACGGGTACGTCTTCAACTCGTGGGGCAATCCGGCGCTCGTGCCCGCGGGCCAGCCGTTTGCGGGGCAAAACGCCGTTCTCCCCAACGGCGTGCACGGATGCTTCGTCGACGCGAGCGGCAACGTGTGGATCGCCGGCACGTCGGACGGCGTCGTGCAGCAATACAGCCCCGACGGTCGCCAGATGCTGCTGCAGATCGGCACGAAGTTCACGTGCGACGACGGCGCCGGCGCATCGATCGCGTGCACGGGAACGGGCGGCGGCAACGTCGGACAGACCGGGAGCAGCCATACGCTTCTCAACGGTCCGATGGATGTCGCGGTCGATGCCGGCAACGGCGACGTGTACATCGCCGACGGCGGCGGCAATCACCGCGTCGTCGTGTTCGACCGCTTCGGCAACTACAAGACGCAGATGGGCGGCGTCGGCACCGGCGCGGGCCAGTTCGCGTCCGCCGGCACCGGCCATCCGAGCTGTGTCGTGCTGCCCAACAACGGGCTCGTGTACGCGTGCGATCGCGGCAACGACCGCGTCAACGTCTACCAGAAGAACGGCACGTTCGTGACGGCGATCCCGGTCATTCCCGGCACGGCCGCGCTCGGCCTCGCGGGATCGGCGAGCGACATCTCGTTCTCGCCGGATGCGGCGCAGACGTTCATGTACGTCGCCGACGGATCGAACGAGCGCGTGTGGATCCTGAACCATGCCGCGGCGCTCGGCGGGCAGGCCGCGATCCTCGGCTCGTTCGGCAACGGCTTCGGTCACGACACCGGCGAGTTCACGGCGCTCGACACGATCGCCGTCGATTCAGCGGGCAACGCGTACACGGGTGAAGCGACGGGCGGGCGACGGTTGCAGCGGTTCGTCCAACACTAGCGCTCGATCGAACCGTTCGAGGTGCAAGGCGAACGACGGCGGCGCGCAGGCGAGCCCTGCAGCCGCCGTCGTCGCGTGCGCGCCGACCTTCACGATCCCGGCATGAAGAACATCGCGCTCGCGGCGATGCTCGCGATCTCGCTCGCGCTCTCCCCATCGGGATCGCGCGCGACGCCGCTCCACGTCGCGACGCACGCGGGCGACATCGCGAAAGCGCGCGCGCTCATCATGGACGACCCGTCGTCGGTCAACGTGATGGACCCGCAGGGCCGCACGCCGCTGTCGATCGCGGCGCAGGAAGGCCGCCTCGAGCTCGCGAAGCTCCTGATCGAGAAAGGCGCGGCGCTCGACGCGAGGGCGAACGATCGCCGCGCATCGCACGCGACGGCCGCATTCTACGCCGATCCCGCGACCGTCGCGCGCTTGCGCGTCAAAGCGCCGGTGGACGACGTCGGCGCGACGCCGCTCCACATCGCGGCGAAGGAAGGCCGGGTCGACGTGGTGAAGCTCCTCCTGGACAGCGGAGCGCCGGTCGATGCGAAGGACAGCGACGGCCTCACGCCGCTCGCGAGCGCGATCGACAACCCGGATGTCCCGCTCGAGACGCGGCTCGCGGTTGTGGACGCGCTGCTCGGAAAAGGCGCGCGCGCGGCGTCGCTGCGGGTCGAACGGCTGGGAGATCGCGCGAAAGCGCGCGACATGGCGCGAGCGCACGGGCTCGCCCATGTGGCCGCGCTTCTGGGCAAGGCGCCGTCGAAGCGCAATTGAAGTCGGGCCCGGCGGGAGCCCGCGCCGCACGATGGGCGGCCAGGGGTCCGAGCGAAGAGCTCGCGTGACGTTGCCGGGTCGCGCGACGTGCGCCCCGTTTGCGCTTATCATCGGCCGCGAGCTTCGACGCCCCGTTTCCGATGCCGCAATCCGATTTCGCGAGCCGCTGCAGCACACATCGAGGCTATCTCCTGCGCGTCGCGATGCTGCAGCTTCGCGACAACGACCTCGCCGAGGACGTGGTGCAGGAGACGCTCCTCGCCGCGATGCAGGGCGCGGACGGGTTCTCGGGCCGGTCGAGCCTGAAGACCTGGCTCACGGGCATCCTCAAGCACAAGATCGTCGACGTGATCCGCAAGCGCTCGCGCGAGCCCGCGGTGTCGTCGCTCGCCGAAGAGATCGAGCTCGACGACTTCGATGCGTTCTTCGACGACGCGGGCCATTGGGAGCACCCGCCGAGCGCGTGGGGCGATCCCGAAGCGGCGGTCTCGCGCGGCGAGTTCTTCGACGTCATGAGCTTCTGCCTCGACAGGCTTCCCGCCAACACCGCGCGCGTCTTCATGATGCGCGAGGTCATGGAGCTCGACACCGACGAGATCTGTAAGACGCTCTCGATCAGCTCGACCAACCTCTGGGTGATCCTGTATCGGGCCAGGATGGCGCTCCGGCAATGCCTCGAGCAGCACTGGTTCGGGCAGGCGGCCACGCGGCCATGACCCGACGCCGCCGGTGCTGGTGACATGGGCCGACTCATCTCGTGCAAGGACGCAAGCAGGCTCATTTCGCGCATGCAGGAAGAGCGGCTGCCGGTGCTCGAGCTCGTGCGCATCCGCCTGCATCTCCTGTGGTGCGAGGCGTGCAAGAACTTCCTCGCCGATGTGCGCTTCATGCGCGCCGTCATGCGCCGCTACCGCGAATGAACGAGACCTCCGCATCCATCACGCTCACGATCAACGGCCGCGAGCGGACGCTCTCGATGCCCGCGCCGACCGTCGCCGACGTCGTCCGCGAGCTCTCGCTCGCCGGCAAGCGCATCGCGGTCGAGAGGAACGGCGAGATCGTCCCGCGCAGCGCGCACGCGAGCACGATCCTCGCCGCCGGCGATCGGCTCGAGATCGTCGGAGCGGTCGGCGGCGGCTAGGCGCGAGCGGGGTCGCGGGCGCCGCCGGCGTAGAATCGCGGTTTCGGTCACGCCTGCCGCACCCCCATGAATGCTCCCGCCGAAGCGCCTGTCGCGCTCGACGATCCTCTCGTCATCGCCGGTCGCGCGTACGCGTCGCGCCTTCTCGTCGGCACCGGCAAGTACCGCGACTTCGACGAGACGCGCCGTGCGATCGACGCGTCCGGCGCCGAGATCGTAACGGTCGCGATCCGCCGCACGAACATCGGGCAGGACCCCGACGCGCCGTCGCTCCTCGACGTGCTGCCGCCTTCGCGCTACACCATCCTGCCGAACACCGCGGGCTGCTACACCGCCGACGAAGCGGTGCGCACCTTGAAGCTCGCGCGCGAGCTCCTCGACGGGCGCGCGCTCGTGAAGCTCGAGGTGCTGGGCGATCCGCACACGCTCTTCCCCAACGTGCGCGAGACGCTCGTCGCGGCCGGGGCGCTCGTCAAGGACGGCTTCGAGGTGATGGTGTACACGTCGGACGACCCCATCGTCGCGCGCGAGCTCCAGGCGATCGGCTGCGTCGCGATCATGCCGCTCGCGTCGCTCATCGGCTCCGGCATGGGCATCCTCAATCCGTGGAACCTGAAGCTCATCATCGCCGAGGCGAACGTGCCCGTGCTCGTCGACGCCGGCGTCGGCACCGCGTCGGACGCGGCGATTGCGATGGAGCTCGGCTGCGCGGGCGTGCTCATGAACACCGCGATCGCGAAAGCCGAGGACCCCGTGCTGATGGCGCAGGCGATGAAGAAGGCGGTCGAGGCGGGTCGCGATGCGTTTCGCGCCGGCCGCATGCCGAAGAAAACCTACGAAGCGGCGCCGTCGTCGCCGACGACCGGCCTCATCGGTCGATGAAGCGGTTCGCCGGTCGACGCTGCGCGGTGCTCGCGCCCGCGGTGCTCGCGTGCGCGGTGGCGTGGACGAGCCTGGATGCCGTGCCGCTCTCCGACGACGAGATCGCGAAGCTCTGCGATGAAGCCGAGGACGAGGCGCATTGCGGAAGGCTCATCGAGGCGGCGCAGCTTCGGCGGTTGCCCGGGCTCGCGCAGCGCAACGGCAACACGCTCACGGTCACGCTCTACCCTTCGGGATCGGCGCGCTTCGTCGACGGCGACGACCCGGTGAACGGCACGAGCTACAGCCTCTGGGAGTATCTCGATCCGATCAACACCGTCGTGCTCTTCACCACGCGCGGCGAGCGCACCACGTTCACGCTCGTGCAGCGCCCGACCAACGCCCGCACCGAAGTGCCGAGCGAGCCGGTCGTCGCGCCGGATCGGCAGCGTCTCGTCACCGCCGACTTCTGCGACGGCTGCACCAACGAGCTCGCGGTGTGGCGCATCGCGCCGGACGGCGTGAAGAAGGCGCTCGCGTGGTCGCCGCCAACCGCGTGGACGGGTGCCGTCGCATCGTGGAAGGACGGCACCACGCTCGTCATCGACTACACCGCCGGCGCCGCACCGCAGCAGGTGGTGCGCAAGCTCGACGACCCGTCGTGGCGGCGCGTGAATCCCTGACGCGCAGATCGAGCGCCGCGGCCGCTTGAGGCCATGCGCCAGGTACGGAGTTACGTGCTGCGCCAGGGGCGCATGTCGACCGCGCAGCACGAAGCGCTGGACGCCATCGTTCCCGCGTACGCGGTGCCGTACGCGCAGGCGCCGCTCGACATGCCGCGCGTCTTCGGGCGCGCCGCGCCCGTGATCGTCGAGGTCGGCTCGGGCATGGGCGAGACGACCGTCGCGATGGCAAGAGCCGAGCCGCAGCACGACTTCCTCGCGATCGAAGTGCACAAGCCCGGTGTCGCCGCGCTCGCGAGGCGCGCTCGCGACGCCGGCGTCACCAACGTGCGCATCGTGCAGCACGATGCGGTCGAGGTGCTGCGCGACATGATCGCGCCCGCTTCGCTCGCGGGCATCCGCATCTTCTTTCCCGATCCGTGGCCGAAGAAGCGGCATCACAAGCGGCGCCTCGTGCAGGCGCCTTTCGTCGCCTCGGCGGCACGTACGCTCGCGGCGGGCGGCGTGCTGCACATCGCGACCGACTGGGAAGACTACGCGCACGAGATGCTCGGGACGCTCTCGCGCGAGCCGCTCCTCGTCAACTGCGAAGACGGCTTCGCGAAGGACCGGCGCGAGCGGCCGCTCACCAAGTTCGAGCGGCGCGGGATCGCGCTGGGGCATGGAGTGTGGGATCTGCGGTTCGAGCACGTATGAGCATCGTCATTCGCGCGGAGGCGGGAATCCAGTGAGTTTCGTGACGCCGGCGCCGAAGGTGCGAACGTCACTCGGTCGCCGCCTTCGCGGAGACGACGGCGGTTTCGCTCGTTACGCCGCGCGCACGCTGCGATCGCCCCTCTGCGCATCCGACATCGCGACGATCCGCGCAACCGCGGCCTTCGCGACCGCCCGTGAGAAATACGTGCGGATATTGTCCCGCCCGCCTTCGGCGATCGCGTTCCACAGCGCGCGATCGTCGTAGAGCCGCGCGATGGCGTCGGCGAACGCTTCGGGGTCGTCGGCGACGAGCACGTCGCGTCCCGGCTCGAGGAACATGCCTTCGATCGACGGCGTCGTCGCGACGACGGGAACGCCGTAGCTCATCGCGAGGTTGAGCTTGCCCTTGACGCCCGCCCCGTAGCGCAGCGGCGAGACCGACACCCTGCAGCGGAGGAAATAGTCGGCGACGTCGGGCACGTAGCCGGTGAGCACGAGGTCGTCGCTCGCGACTCTGCGCAACGACGGCGGCGGATCTGCGCCGATGACGAACGTCTTGACACCGGGCAGGCGCGTGCGCACGTGCGGCAGGATCGAACGCGCGTAGTGCAGCACCGCATCGACGTTCGGCGGGTGCAGGAAGCTCCCGATGAACACGAGGTGCTCGCGCGACGCGAAAGGCGGCGCGTTGTCGATCGGCTCGTGGATCGTCGACAGCACGGCGACGTGCGCGTCCGGCGCCACCTTCGCCAGAAGCGCTTCCTCGACGTGGCTCACGACGAGCGTGAGGTCCGCCTTGCGAATGAGCGCGAGCTCTTCCTCGCGCTTCGCGAGCGCGGTCTCGCGCGCGATCCGGCTTCCCTGCAGCGCGGCGAGCCGCTCCTCGCGCAGGAAATGCAGGTCGACCGTGTCGAAGATCGCGAGCGCCTGCGGCGCGAACGTGCGCACGGTGTCGATGTGCTTGATCGCGACGTAGTGACGCGACATGACCACGATGTCGAACTCGCGCCCGCGCGAACCCAGCACGCTCGCGATCGATCGCGCATACGGATGGAACAGGACTTCGACGCCCATCTGCTGCAGCGTCGCGGTGTACGGATCGCGGTGCTCGAGGTTGTCGGCGACGAAGCTCACCTTGCATCCGAGCTCGATCAGGATGCCGATCACCTGCACCATGCGAAGGGACCCCGCGTCGTGGTCGGGCGTCAGCATGCACGCGTCGACGACGAGCACGCGGTGCGCCGCGAAGCGTTCGCGCTCGAGCTCGGGATGAACGCCGTTCGGACGATGCGATTCGAGCTCGGCGGCCCACTTCGTCGCGAGCTCCGCGCGATGGATCGGCTGGTAGCGCTTGGTGCCGCTCGATTCGTCGGTGCCCGCGGTCGCGCCCTCGAAATGCACGACGGTGCACGCGGGCTGGTACAGCACCGTGCGCCCCGCGGCGCGCACCGCGAACGCGAGATCGACGTCCTCGTAATACGCCGGCGCGAAGCGCTCGTCGAAGCCGCCGAGCTCGGCGAAGAGCGCACGCGGAATCATGAGGCAGGCACCCGAGCAGTAGTCGACCTCGCGCAGGTAGTTGTATTCAGGCCGCTGCGGATCGTCGCCGCGGCCGTAGTTCCACGCGGAGCCGTCGCGCCACACGATCCCGCCCGCTTCCTGCAGGCGCCGGTCCGGGTAGATGAGCTTCGCGCCGACGAGCCCGGCGCGCGGATTCGCGGCGAACGCAGCGAGGAGCGCATCGAGCCATCCGGCAGTGACGATGGTGTCGTTGTTGAGGAGCACGACGAGCTCGCCGCGCGCGAGCGATACGCCGCGGTTGCAGCTCTTCACGAAGCCCTCGTTGCATTCGTTGCGCACGATCGCGATGCCGTCCACGTCCGCGAGCTCGCGCGCCGCCGGGACGGGCGAGGCATCGTCGACGACGATCACCTCGATCGGCGCTCCGCTCGTGTGCTCGTGCACGCTCCGCAGGCAGGTGAAGGTCGCGAGCGCCTGTCCGTGCATCGGCACCACGATCGAGACGCGTGGCGATTCGACGCGCGCGAAGCGGAGCGGCGCGATCTCGCTCGCGATCTCGAATGCCGGCGCTGCCGCGTCGAACGCGCGCCGCCTGCGCGTCACGCGACGGCGCACGCGCGTCACGAGCGCGGCCGCGCCGTCCTCCTTCAGGATGCGCAACGCGAGCCCGGCGTGACGTGGCCAGCCGCGCATCTCGAGCGCGCTCCCGCGAAAATGCGCGAGCGCGATCTTCGCGCGATGACCGGCGCGGCGCAGCGGCGCGCTCGCGCGCCAGATGGTGCTCGACTCGAGCTCGTCGATGCGTCGCCGTGCGGCGGCGACCGACGCGTCGAGCCGCGCGATGTGCATCTGCAGGCGCTCGCGCTCGTCCTCGAGCTCCTCGACG
>JADMIO010604141.1_pt1 | contig 18977 bp, 11 predicted proteins | sample 8958161 | NCBI WGS metagenome assembly JADMIO01 (sample SAMN16585339, study PRJNA669376) | soil metagenome | isolation source: Crop rotation soil | place: USA: Cullars Rotation, Alabama | collected 2011
CGACATCCCGGGCGGCGGCGCCGTCCTGTTCCAGGAGGCGTTCGACGACGACAAGCTCGACGGGCGAGGCTGGTACGACGGAGCCACGGGGGCGATCGACCCGGCCGAGCACATCCTGGGGAGCGCGAGCTCGTTCGCGTGCGCCTTCAAGACGGGGGCCACGTCGTGCGCCGCCGGCAAGCCGTCGCGCCACAAGTTCACGCCGTCGACGTCGGTTTACATGAGCTTCCACATCAAGTTCAGCGCCAACTGGGTCGGCTCGGGGAAGCCGTATCACCCGCACATGTTCCACTTCATCACCGACGCCGACAACGACTACGTGGGCCCGGCCCACACCTTCTTGACGACGTACACCGAGGTGGTCGCCGGCGATGCCTTCCTGGCCCTCCAGGACAGCAAGAACGTCGACCTGAACTGCCTCCTCAAGAACGACGACTCCTTCGTCGGCTGCAACGGTGATTTCAAGACCTACAAGTTCACCGAGGACCGCTCGGCCTGCTCCTGCAACGGCCTCGTGGGCGATCTCGACGGTCGGGACTGCTTCCCCAACGGAGACGGGACCTGGTACAGCGCGAGGAGCTGGAGGTCGAAAGGCGCCTTCGTGGACGGGGCGGGGCCGAACGACAAGAGCGCCTGGCACCACGTCGAGGTCTATTTCCAGCTGAACAGCGTCCAGGGAGGCGTGGGCGTGCCGGACGGGAAGATCCGCTGGGTGCAGGATGGAAAGACGCTCGTCTCCCACGACAAGATCCTCCTGCGGACAGGGGCGCACCCGGCGATGCAGTTCAACCAGTTCGCGATGCTGCCGTATATCGGCGACGGATCGCCCGTGGACCAGACCTTCTGGATCGACGATCTGACGGTGGCCACGGCGCGGCCTTGAGATCTACGGCTCGCGCTTCTTCTCGAGCTTCTTCAGGTTGAGCTCCAGCGCGCGGTTCGACGGCTCGAGCTGCCTGGCCTCGACCCAGAACTTCCGCGCGGCCTCCTTGTCGCCGGCCCGGAGCGCGGCGAACCCCTGATCGATGAGCCGAGCGACCCGGGTGTCGGGGGGAGGGGGGCCTGCGCTCACCGGAGGGGCCGGCGGCGTCGAGGTGGGATTCAGCGCCAGCATCGAGTAGAGATTCAGCGCCGGTGTCGAGGGAGATTTCACCGGCATCGAGGGGGGATTCGCCGCTGGCATCGAGGGGGGATTCGCCGCCGGCGTCGAGGGAGGATTCGCCGCCGGCGTCGAGGGAGGATTCGCCGCCGGCGTCGAGGAGGGATTCGCCGCCGGCGTCAAGGAGGGATTCGCCGCCGACAAGGGCTGGGCCTTCGTCCCGGTGATCATGGTGACCAGCGCCTCGATCTCACCGGTCGAGAGCTCCACCAGCGAGAGCTTGGAGAGGGCCTCGGTGGAGATGGGCCCGACGTGCTTCGCCCGGGGCCCCAGATCCTTCACGAGGCTCGAGAGCTCGTCCACCATCGCCCGCGCCGAGGCGAAGCGCCGCGCCGGATCCCGCTCGAGCGCCCGCCGGAAGAACGCGTCTACCTCGGGCGGGAGATCCGGCGCGATCTGGCTCGCGACCGGGGCCGGGCCGCTCCGGATGTTCATGATGATGTTGACGATCGATCCCCCCTGGAAGGGCCTCTGGCCGGTGATGGCCTCGAAGAGGATGACGCCCAGCGACCAGAGATCGGTGCGGTGATCGATCTCCTTCGAGGCGAACGACTGCTCGGGGCTCATGTAGTGCGGTGAGCCGATGAGGACGTTCGAGTGGGTCGGGTCGCCGATCAACGTCCCTCGGACCGCCTTGGCGATCCCGAAATCGAGGAGCTTGACGATCTCCTCGTCGTCGATCTTCGCCAGGAACACGTTGGACGGCGTGAGATCGCGGTGGACGATCCCCGCCTTGTGGGCGCGCCGGAGCGCCTTGCCCACCTGCTCGGCGATCACGCCCGCGTCCGCGAGCGAGAGCCGGCCCTTCTTGCGGATCCGCGCGGCGAGGTGCTCGCCCTCGAGCAGCTCCGTCACGAGGTAGGGCACCTCGCGATCGACGCCGTAGTCGAGGAGCTGGACCACGTGGGGGCTCCGGAGCCGGGCCGCCGACTTCGCCTCGCGGAGCAGGCGGACCTTGGCGTCGGCGACGTCCTCCGGCGCGACGGCGATGAGCTTGATCGCGACCGGCTCGTCGAGCTCGATGTGCCGCGCGACCCACACCGAGCCCATCCCTCCGCGGGCGATGGGCTTCACCAGCCGGTATTTGCCGGCGATGATCGCGCCCTCGTGCAGCGAGATGGCGCCCGCGTCGCTCACTTCACCAGGGCGATGAGGCCGACGATCCCGAGCGCCAGCGCGAAGAGGGCCTCCCCGGCGATGAGGCCGCCGCCCACGAGCGAGGTCGTGCTCATGTCCTCGGGCAGCACGTCGCCGTGCTCCTCGGGCGGCAGGTGCCCCTCCTTCGGCGGCTTGTTCGCCTTGGGGAGCGAGTTGAGCGCCGACGAGAGCGTGCCGCCCACGGCGAACCAGAACGTCACCGGCCACTCGACGAAGCCGCCGAACGACAGGGCGTAGGGGCTCGAGAGGAAGACCGAGTCGAGGAGCCAGCCCGCCACATAGCCCCCCTTCGATCCCGCGATGAAGGCCTTGTAGCCCTTGTTCCGGTGGAGCACCTTCCGCGCGATCTCGGTGATGACGCCGAAGGAGAGGCCGAGGGCCAGCGCCTTGACGATGTGCGGCGGCAGCGGGTGCCCGAGCTCCCCGAGCGCGCCCGCGAACTTGTAGGTCATCGCGCTCTGCCACTTGTCGACCTTCGCCTCGTTGTGCAGGAAGGTGTTGATCTTGAGCACCGGATAGGCCGTCATGAAGACGTCGGCCAGGACGACGCAGAGCACCGCGCCCATCAGGATCCCGATCACCTGATAGCGGAACTGGATCACCCGGTTGGTGCCGAGGCGCCAGCCGGTCGAGCGATCCTGCTGCATATCGACGCCGGTCGAGCAGGCCACGAGCAGGATGCTGGCCGCCATCAGCCCCACCATCGGGTTCTTGAGGCCCAGGCCGCCCATCAGGAGCACCGAGATCACGAAGGCGCTCGAGATGGGGTTCGAGTCGCTGATCCCGGTGGAGATGCCGTTGATGAGGACGAAGATCAGCGTGAGCCCGATGGCGACAAGGACGAACCCGAGGGGCTGGTTCAGGAGCTGCGTCGCGACGATGACCAGCGCCGTCCCCCAGAACGCGACCCACGCGAAGAGGCGGCCCATCTTGACCTGCTTCCAGGCCTCGTCCGGCGCCTGGCTCGCCGCCCCCTCCTCGGCGGGGACCTCCGCGGTCGCGCCTTTGCCCTTCGCCTGCGCCCGGATCCTCCCGACCGCCTCGACGCCGATGAGGGTGAGATCGACGATGGCGGCGCCGAGGATCATCGCGAGGCCGATGAGGAAGCCGATCTTCCGGAAGGGCTGCGTCTCGCCGAGCCAGCCGATCGAGCGCAGATACGGCGTGACCGCCCAGCCGATGGTCCCCATCACCACCGCGGGGATGGCGATGCGCGAGCCGACGACCATGCCCGCGCCGATGGTGGAGCCGGAGATCCCCGAGGCGGCGATCGCGGGGATCCGGGCCCCCAGGAACTCGACGGCGGCCGCGAACCCGGCCCCGAGCCCGACGCCGCCGCCGAGCTGACCGATGGATTGCTTGAGGAGCCGCTTGTCGGTGAGCGCCCGGAGGATGTTGGCGACGGCGTGCCCCGACGGGTACTCCAGCTTGAGCCGATCGACGAGGATGGGCGTGTAGAGCATGCCGATCCCCACGCCGAACATCCCGATACAGCAGAAGAACCCGACGAGGGGGAGGGTCGCCGGCCGGGTCATGCCCAGCCATTCCATCGCCTGGATGAGCACCGCCATCCCGGCCAGCGAGGCGACGCTGGCCGCCATCGTCTGCATGTAATTGGCCCCGTGCTTGCCCTCCGGCCCATAGCCGTAGGTGACCGCGCTGCCCAGGATCCCGGCGAGCACCTGGCCGCCGACGAAGAAGCCGAGGCTGAAGTTCATGTACGCGGCGGCGATGCCGCCGAGGGGCCCCAGGACGAAGATCGCCACGGCCGCGAGCAGGAGGTAATACGCGGGCGTGTTGATCTTCGGCAAGAAGCCGAATTTCGGCTGGGCCGCGATCGGCGCGGAGGAGGTCAGGTCGCTCATGGGAGCCTCCACGATAATCCGGGTCCAGGCGAGGCGTGTAGAATCTCGAGGGAGCCCACGCCATGGCTGGCGCCGGGTCGAGGGGGCCCGCGGCCGCGAATGCGCTCATCGGAGCGCCTGCCCGCAGACAAGTTGGCCAGCGAGAGAGATGTAAATGACGCTCGCGTTGGGATGCAGAAGCGCTTCATCGGCGACGCCAGCGATCACTGGAAGGGTTCGATGCACGCCTACCTGCGCGCCCGGGGCTGCCTGCGGAACCTCCACGTGATCCCGATGGCCACCGAGCCGAGCGGGACGTGGGCGCCCGGGGAGATCGCGGCCTACGCCCGCCTCCTCGGCCTCCAGGGCGAGCGCCACGTCATCGGCGCGGCCGAGCGATTCCAGGGCGAGTCCCCGGAGCGGGAGCGGTACTTCATCTCCCTCCTGCCGGCGGTGCCCGCCGGAGCGGACCTCTTCCTCGACCCCAACACCGGGGTCCGCGACGAGGGCGCGCTGAAGAAGCGGAAGCGCGAGAACTACGTCACCGTGGCGGAGCTCCTGCTCTGCTGCGAGCCCCCCGAGCGGGTCGTCGCCGTCTTCGACGAGAGCTGGGACCGCCGGAGCGACAAGGCGACCCACGCGCGCGCGCTCCTCCGCCTCTTCGAGGCAGGCCAGACCTCCGCGGCGGCTTATGACGCCGGCAAGGGCGTGTCGATGTTCTTCGTGTCGCGCAGCCCGGGCCGGATCGAGTCCATCGGCGCGGCGCTCGGCGAGCTCCTCGGCCCGATCCGGCGCCTCGTCGCCGCCTGAGCGTCAAAACGCGCTGCGAACGGTGACTCCGGCGCCGCCGGGGCCGACCCAGGGCGCCGCGGTGATCCCTGATGGCTTCGGCGCAGGCGAGGAGGGCGCGGTGACCAGAAGGAACACCCCGACGCCGACGCCCACGATCCCCGCCCCGAGCCCGATGTCCGACACGATCGCCGACACCTTCGCGCTGTCGTTCGTCTCCACCGCCTTGGGATTGTCGCAGGAGGTCTGCGGGCAGAGCTTCTTGGCCTCGCTGCTCTGCGTGATCGCGCGCACGCCGAAGACACCGCCGACGGCGAGGGCGGCGACACCGATGCCCCCCACGACGAACCCGGCGATCTTTCGGCTGCTCATGGGGGACGACGCGGGCTCGCTCGCGGGCGGCTGATCGGGGAGCGCGCCGACCGGGGCCGCGGCCGGCGCGGTCCCGGTCCCGCTCACCAGCGGGGGAACGGGGACCGTCTGGCGGCCGCCGTTGGGCGCGAGCTGCACCGTCATCGTCCAGCGCTTCTTTCCGGGCGCCCACGCCTCGACCACGTGCTCCCCCGGGTCGAGCGGTACCGCGGTCCCCCACACCGCCGAGCCGACGAAGACGCCATCCCGGGTGACCTCGAGCCCCTGCAGGCTCGCGGAGGTCGGCGCGACGGTGATCGTCAGGCGCGACAGGATCGGCTCGAGCTGCTTGAGGTGCTCGCGCGCCACCTTGACCCGATCGTCGCGCCGCTCCTTCTGCGCGATCGACGCGGCCTCGGTGAACTCGCCCCACGCGCTCGCGGTCCTCCCCTGGTTCTGGTGGCAGAGCGCGAGCGTCAGGAGCGTGTTGCTCGCCGGAGCGAGCCGCTGGCTCTCGGCGAGCTTCGGGCACGCCTGGGCATACTGGCCCGCGTTCATCAGCGCCTTGCCGTCCTGGAAGAGCGCGTCGGCGAGCGCGGCGTCGGAGGCCGCCGGCTGCGCGATCGCCGACGCCGGCGCGGAGAGCGCCGCGGCGGTCGCGAGGGCGCAAGGCGCGCGCCAGCGCGCCGGGGTTTGGGGCCGCTTGCGGCCCCATCGTAAGCCGGAAGCGCGGATCCTCATGGCCGGGATGCTACCAGAGCTCCTCATGGGACGTCCGCCGGCCTCGACGCGGCGCCGAAGAAGCCGCCGCCCGGGGGCATGCCGGTGAGGGTGATGGGGGTGGTCTTCCCGCTCGGGAGATCGATCCGGAACGCCTCGCCGGCGCTGGTGAACCCGAAGCCATCGCCCTTCGACGAGGCGAGGCCGAAGACGTCGCCGTAGTCGAGCTTGGCCACGAACTCGAGGAGCTCGCCGGTCTTGGGATCCACCCGGACCAGGCAGTCGCCGCAGCCGTTGCCGTTGACGGTGAGGAACGCCTGCCCGCCCGGGAGGACCACCATATCGCCGCTCGAGGCATAACCGTTCTTGCCGAGCTTGCCGAGGACCTCGAGCGCGCCGGTCGCCTCGTCGATCCGCACGTACTGCGCCTCCAGGAACCCGACCAGCGCCTCCTTGTCGGGATCGACGGTGCCCGCGGGCACGACCACCAGCGAGTTCGGGTACGATCCGCCGCCGATCAGGGTGCACTTCGCGGTGAGCGGATCGATCCGGGCGAGGCCGCTCCCCATGGCCCCGTACATCTGACCTGCCTTGTCGAGGGCGATATCGAGCACCGCCGAGCCGCAGCCGTCGAAGGCGCCGACGAGGCTCATCGCGTAGGTGTCGACGTCGAGGCGATAGAGGGCCTGGCCCGAGTGGGCATAGACCTCCTCGAGGATGGGCGGGAACCCGCCGACCCCTCCCGCTCCGTCCTGGCCTGCGTCGATCTCGGTGCCCCCGGCGCCGCCCGTCGGGGCTCCCCCCGCGCCTCCGCCGCCGTCCCCTCCGTCCCCCGCGCCGCCCGCGGAGGAGGCGCTGTCGCGGGGCGGGGGCACCCCGAGCGGGGAGCGGGCCCCGCATCCCAGCCACGCGGCCGCGCCGACCCAGGCGAGCGCGAGGACGAGGGTCGAGGAGCGCACGGGCGGCAGCCTATCACGCCCGTGGCGTGATCATGCGACGCGTGCATGGCGGTCATCCAGAAAGAAGATGTGCCGCCGCGCCGCTCCTGCCTTACCAAGGAGGCGCTCACACCCGGAGGACCTCATGCGCATCGTCGTCAATACCCCCAGCGGAAACATCGGCCTCCCGCTCGTGGAGGCGCTCCTCGGCGCCGGCAAGGAGATCACCATCATCAGCCGCAACCCCGAGAAGGTGGCGCCCTTCGTGGCGCGCGGCGCGCGCCTCGTCGAGGGATCGATCGACGATCCGGCGGTGCTCGATCGGGCCCTCACCGGCGCCAGCGCGCTCTTCTGGCTCACGCCGCCGGCCAGTCGGCCCGATTTCGTGGACTGGGCCGTCACCACGGCGCGCGCCGCCGCCGAGGCGGTGCGCAAGCACGACGTCAAGCGCGTCGTCGTCCTCTCGAGCCTGGGCGCGCAGAGCGGGCGGGGCACCGGGCCGGTGAGCCCGCTGCTCGAGATCGAGGACGCGTTCCGCGCGGCGGCGCCGGACGTGGTGGCGCTGCGGGCCGGGTTCTTCATGGAGAACACGCTCCACGACGCGTCCACCATCGCCAAGACGGGCTCGATCTTCTCGTCGGTCCCCGCCGATCGCCCGTTCCCCTTCGTGGCGACGAAGGACATCGCCGCGGTGGCCGCCGAGGAGCTGCTCCGCGAGGGGGCGCTCGGGCACCGGATCCGGGGCGTGCATGGCCCGGCGGATCTGACCTGGAAGCAGGGCGCGGAGATCCTGAGCGAGGCGCTGGGCCGGCCGGTGAACTATGTCGAGGTCACGCTCGATCAGGTGAAGGCGGGGATGGAGGGCGCGGGGATGCCGCCGTTCATCGTCGCGACGTACATCGAGATGTACGGCGCGATCCGGGATGGGCGGATGGTCGCGGCCGAGGCGCGGAGCCCGGAGACGACGACGCCGACCTCGCTCGCGGAGTTCGCGCGACAGTCCCTCCGACCCGCGGTCGAGGCGGCGACGCCCAAGCGGATCCCCTTCGTGGCGATCCTGACGTTCAAGCCGATGGACCCGGCCGAGCGCGCCAGGCTCGTGCCGGCCGAGGTGGCGCGGATCAACGAGCTGAAGAAGTCAGGGGACATCCTCCGTGGGAGCCTCGCGCAGGATCGCAAGCGGGCCTTCATGGAGATGAGCGCGGTGTCGGCCGAGGCGGCGCACCAGGCGCTCTCCACGCTGCCGTTTTATCCCTGGCTGGACGTGGAGCTGGTGGAGCTCATCGCGCCGCTTTGATCGTCCACGCTCGGATCGGCGCCCGGCGAGATCCTGAACTTGGCCCCTCTGCCGGGCGCCGCGCGAGCCTCGCCCTTGCGCCGGTTCGTGTCCCGGGTCCATGCTCGCGCCCATGAAGCGCCGCTTCAACGTGGCCGGCCCCTGCCGTCCGGACTGGCACTACATGATCCCGGCCGAGCGCCGGATCCCCGAGGCCCCCGCCCTGGTCGAGCAGAGCGGCTACTTCGTCGTGCATGCGCCCCGGCAGACGGGCAAGACCACAGCGCTGCGAGCGCTCGCTCAGAACCTGACGGTCTCGGGCCGGTATGCGGCCGTGCTCCTCTCGTGCGAGGCCGGCGAAGTCGCGGGCGACGACTTTGCCGCGGCGGAGCGCATCGTCGTGTCCCGGATCCGCGGCGAGGCCGAGTCGCACCTCCCCCCCGAGCTTTGGCCGCCGCCCTTTCCCGATGCGCCTGCCGGCGATCGCTTCTACACCGGGCTCTCGACCTGGGCGCGGGCCTGTCCTCGACCGCTCGTGCTGATCCTCGACGAGATCGACGCCTTGCGGGGTCAGAGCCTCGTCAGCGTGCTCCGCCAGCTCCGCGCCGGGTTCGCCGGGCGGCCGGAGTCCTTCCCCTCCTCGGTCATCCTCTGCGGCCTCCGGGACGTGCGCGACTACAAGGCCGCGAGCGGCGGCGACCCGGAGCGGATCGGCACCTCGAGCCCCTTCAACATCAAGCTCGCGTCCCTTCGGGTCGGCGATTTCGACGAGGCGGAGGTGCGCGAGCTCTACGCCCAGCATACGGCCGACACCGGGCAGATCTTCACCGACGAGGCGCTCTCGCGGGCCTGGGAGGTGACGGCCGGGCAGCCGTGGCTGGTCAACGCTCTCGGGCGCGAGATCGTCGAAGCGATGGCCATCCCGCCCCGTGAGCCGATCACCGCTGTCCACGTCGAGCGGGCCAAAGAGCGGCTCATCCTCGCCCGCGCGACCCACCTGGACTCCCTCGCGCACAAGCTCGCCGAGGCGCGCGTGCGCCGTGTGATCGCTCCGCTCCTCGCCGGAGAGACCAAGGTCGGCGACCCCTATGACGACGACGCTGCCTACGTCCGCGATCTCGGGCTGATCGCGCCCACGAGGCCTCTCCGCGTCGCCAATCCCATTTACCGCGAGGTGATCGCCCGCGTCCTCGCGTCTGCGGCCGAGGACCGGGTGATGGACGAACCCGCGCGCTTCGTCCTGCCCGACGGGCGGCTCGCCTGGAAGCGCCTGCTCCGCGCCTTTGCGGCCTTCTGGGCCGAGCATGGCGAGATCCTCGCCTCGGGCATGCCCTACCCGGAGGTCGCGCCCCAGCTCGTGCTGATGGCCTTCCTCCAGCGCCTCGTCAACGGTGGTGGCGTCATCGACCGCGAGTATGGTGTGGGCCGCGGCAGCATCGATCTGCTGGTGCGCTTCCCTTATCGCAGGAAGGGCGGCGCCCCGGGCGTGCAACGCCGGGCGATGGAGCTCAAGGTCTGGCGCCAAGGGAGGGGGGATCCGCTGGTCGAGGGGCTGGCCCAGATCGACCGCTACCTGGGCCGTCTCCGGCTCCGGCGCGGGACGCTGGTGATCTTCGACGCGCGCGGCAGGCTCGCCCGACGCGCGCCCCGCTTCGAGGAAGCGACGACGCCGTCCGGACGCCTCGTCACGGTCCTCCGGGCTTGAGGACCGCCCTCTCTCAAGGCAGCTTCCGAAGCACCCTGAGCCCCATCAGCCGCTCCGGGCTCTTCTTCGCCGTCCGCATCTCCTCGTAGGGCCCGCACACCACCCGATAATCGCAGTAGTCGCAAGCACCCGTATCCGGCGCCGCCGGCAAGAACCCCTCTTTGAGCGCCGACCCGATCACGCTCGCCACCACCTCGGCGCTCCGCCGCGCCTCGTCGTCGACCGTGATCGACACCTCCTCGAACCCCCCGCCGACGTGCAGTAATAGGAGCCGCCCCGCCCCCACCCTCGCGTCGGGGAACAGCTTCTCGAGCGCCATCGCATAGAGCACCGGCTGCAAGAGCTGCCCACCGCCCACCACCGTCGACCCCGCCTTCGCCCGCACCTTCCCCGTCTTGTAGTCCGTCGCCCGGAGCGCCCCGTCCGCCGTCCGCTCCACCAGGTCGATCGACCCCCGCAACCTGAGCCCGCAATCGAGCGCGATCGCCGCCTCCTGGCTCTCCGGATCCCGCGCCCGCCGCTCCCCGAGCCCGAACGACAGCTCGAACCGCCACGGCGTCCACGTCGTGTCCTCCGACGCGCGCCTCAGCCACTCCCGCAGATCCGCCCGGATCGACGCGATCCCATCCTCCCACACCCGCTCGATCGCCGGCGCCAGCTCGTCCTTGTAACGCGCCGCCACCTTGTCGAGCACCCGATCGAGCCTCGCCCTGGCGTGATCCAGCGTCGCCGGCGTCACCGGGAGCTTCCCCTCCCCCCGGAGCGAGTCCAGCACCTCGTAGAGCGCCTCGTGCACCAGCGACCCCCGCTGCAGCGGATCCATCTCCTCGATCGCCTCCGGGCTCGGCCTCGGCGAGAGCCGGTGGATCGCGTACAGCAAGAAGCGATACGGGCACGACGCGAACGTCTGGAGCGCCGTCGGCGAGTACGTCCGCGCCTCGAGCGCGTGCCGATCCAGCGCCGCCCGCGCCGGGCCCGTCGGATCCACCAGGCCGTCGACGCTCACCCACTTCTTCACCGTCCACCGCCGAGCCCGCGAGCGCAGCGCCCGCGCCAGGTGCGCGCTCACCCCGAGCAGGTAGTGCGCCGTGCCCACGTTCTCGTGCTCCGGCCGGTGAAAGAGCGTCTCGAGCAGCGCCAGATCGTACTCGGCGTCGTCGATCGCCAGCTCCGGCGTCGGCGGCGCCGGCCAGCCCAGCCGGGACGCGCCCCCGCCCTGCTCCGCCCGCCGCGCCAGCTCGTCGAAGCCGGGCAGCCGCCCCTCCCCCGCCCGGATCACCTCGAGCCCGTAGAACGAAGGCACCCGAGGCCTCGACTGGTCCATGTCCACCCGCGGGTACGACAGGATCAGCCGTTGCCCGGCGGCGCCCACCGCGAGCCGGAGCAAGAGCCTCTCCTTCTCGATCCGCTCGTGGTTGGTGTCCAGCCCGAGCAGCGCCCGCACCCGGTCGAGCAGGATCGGATCCTCGCTCACCTTCTGCGGAAAGAGCTTCTCCGCCAGGCCGGGCACGAACACCACGTCGAACGCGAGCCCGCGCGCCGCCTCCACCGGCGCGACGAAGATCCTCCCCGCCGATCGCTCCTCGGGGAGCACCACGAGCTCCGTGAGCCGCCGGCTCAAGACGAGCCGCACCTCGTCGAGCGAGGCCTGCCCCACCGCCGCCATCGGCAGGAGCTCCGAGAGCACCGAGAGCACCCGCTCCGGCCGGCGGAGCGCCCGCGTCGCCAGCGCCGAGAGGTGATCGATCCACTCCCCCCACGTCGCCCTCGCCGGCAGCGCCGCGAGCGCCTGGAGCAGCGGCAGCGCGAAGCGCTGCAGCGCCACCAGATCCGACAGGCTCCGCTGCACCTGCGCCCACGCGGGATCGCTGTCCTCGTCGAGCGCGGCGAGATCGTGGACGAGCCTCCTCCGGAGCGCCTCGAGCCGGCCCTGCCAGCGATCCAGCCCCCCGATCACCGCCGACTCGATCAAGAGCCGCTCCCAGCGCCGAGGCGCCCGCAGCGTCCCCGCCGTCGACGGCAGCGGAGAGGACGACGAGTCGGGCGGGAACTCCTCCTCGTCCGGCGAAGGATCCCGCGCCGGGAACGGGGAGAGCTGCGCCATGCTCGATCGCAACAGATCCTCGTCGGGCGGCACCCAGCGCTCCGCCGCCGGCAGCGGCGGCGGCGGCTCGCCCTCGGCGGTCGCCTCCGGCACCTGCCCGAGCGACAGGTACTCGGCGAAGCGCCGCGCCGAGAGCTTCTCGGCCCCGCACGCGAGCAGCGCCACGAACGCGCGGCCCGCCGGGTCGGGCCTCACCGTGCCCTTGGCGAAGTGCGCCGGGATCCCCGCGCGCCGGAGCGCCTCTTCGATGTGCGATCGGTACTGCGAGGGGGCGCGGAGGAGGATCGCCATCCGATCGAAGGGCACGCCGCGCGCCGCCTCCTTCTGGGCGATCCTCGCGATCTCCACGCACTCGCGGCTCTCGCCGGGCGCCGAGAGGATCACCACGTCGTCGCCGAGGGCGCCCCTCGGCGCCGGGCCCTCGGAGAAGAGGAACGCCTTGAGCCGCGCGAGCGAGGTGGCCTTTGCCCCCATCCGCGCCTCGTCGAAGGCGGGCTCCGGCACCACGTCGAGCGCCTCGCCGAGGTGGACGAGCGACTGCTCGTCCCCCGCCGGCACCGTGGCGATCACCGCGGGCGCGCGGCGCGCCAGGGCGGCGACGAGATCGCGCTCGAGCGCGCCGCTCACCGGCACGTCGAGGAGCAGGAGCGGCTGACCCAGGACGCCGCCGATCCCAGAGGACGCGCCCTTCGCCCGCGCGAGCCCGGCGTCGCCCCGCGCGACCTGCGCGGCGATCCGGAGCACGAGCGCGCGATCGGCGAGCCCCTTGCTCTCGAGCTCCGCCTCGTAGGCCTGGTGCGCCCGCGTGAGCTCGGGGCTGCCTTCGCGAAGCAGGCGCGCCGGATCCACTCCGGCGAGGCGGATCTCGGCCAGCGTCCGGCAGAGGGCGCGGGGCAGCCCCGGGAAGTGAGCGACGGCCTCGAACCGCCCGAGCGCGTCCTCCTGGCGGAGCGCGTCGACGACGCGCCCGCAGAGCGCCTCGAGCGGGAGCGCCCCCACGGGCGCGAGGCCGCGCGCCGCGAGCTCGGGGCCGGCGAGCGCCGCAGCGACACGCCCCAGCGTGGCGCGGTGCCAGCCGAAGGAGGCGCCCGCGTGGAGCGAGACCCGGCGCGTCAGCTCGCTCGCGGCGTCCTGGTTCGCGCCGATCACCAGCACCTCCTCGCCTCGGCCCCGCGCGGCGAGCCACGACGCGGCGCGCTCGAGGCGGTAGGCGGCGAAGGGAGAACAGACGAGGGTGCGATCCACGGCGGCGAGGTCCGGGGGGATGGTAACGGAGCGCGCCCGCCGCTCGGGCAGGGATCGTCGACGATCGACCGCGAAGTGAAAGCCAGCGCACGTGTTAAGCTCGAAGCACCGGAGGGGTCGCGTGCAGAGAGAGAAGCGGAACGAGTCGCACAGGAACGCCAGCCGCATGGAGATCGCCCTGCTCGGCATCTACCTGATCGCCTCGGCCATGCTGCTGGCCTACGCGCTGGTGGCGCTGTGGCCGACCGCGGCGGATCAGCTGGGGCCGACCGAGGCGGCGCTGGCCGGCAAGAAGGTGTGGGACAAGTCGGTGAGCTTGTTCGGGTGGAGCTTCTTCCTCGCGGACGAGAAGCGGCTCCTCTCGATCGTGATCGTCACCGGCGCGCTCGGGAGCTTCGTCCACACGGCCACGTCGTTCGGCACCTACGTGGGGAACCGGCGCATCTATTCGAGCTGGATGTGGTGGTATCTGCTCCGGCCCTTCCTCGGGATGGCGCTGGCCCTCGTCTTCTATTTCGTGGTCTATGGCGGGCTGCTCAGCGCGGGCGCCTCGGCGGACACGGTGAACCCTGCCGGGATCGCCGCCATCGCAGGCCTCGTCGGGATGTTCACCAAGCAGGGGACCGACAAGCTCAACGAGACGTTCTCCATGCTGTTCAAGACCGAGAAGGGCGACGCCGAGCGGCATGACAAGCTCGACAACCCGCAGCCGACGCTCGTCGAGGTCTCGCCGTTGAGCGTCGAGGTGGGCGCCTCGGCGCAGGCCATCACCGTGAAGGGCACCCATTTCGTCGCGGCCTCGAGGGTGCGCGTCGGCGATCAGGATCGCTCGACGAGGTACGTGAGCGAGAGCGCTCTCGAGGCCACGCTCGACGCGGGGGACCTCGCCTGCACGGGGGAGCTCGTGCTCACGGTGGTGAACCCGGCGCCGGGGGGCGGCGCCTCGGGTGCGCTCCGGCTGGCGGTCGCGCCGAAGCCGACGGGCGACATTCCTATCAGCCCTACCGAGTCTGGCAAAGAGCTCTCCGCGTAGGGGGCTGCATTGCGCTGGATCAGCGTTGAACGAGCATGGAGGACGAAGTGACGGAGACATCGGAGACCGAGCTGCGAGCCGAGATCGAGCGCCTTCGCGGCCAGCTCCTGGCCTCGGAGCAGCGGGAGCAGGCGCTCCGTGAGAGCGAGGCGCGCTTGCAGCTCATGGTCGACGGGAGCGGTGACGGAGGGTGGGACTGGAACGTCTCCACCGGCGAGGCGTACATGAGCCCTGGCTGGTTCAGGCTGCTGGGCTACGAGCCAGGGGAGCTCCCCAGCAACGCAGAGACCTGGAACCGGCTGATGCACCCCGACGACGCGCCGCGGGTGTGGGCGAGGCTCACTCCGTTTCTGGAGGGGCTCACCCATACCTACGAGATCGAGAACCGGATGCTGCACAAATCCGGGCGCATCGTGTGGATCCTGAGCCGCGCCAAGGTGTTCTCCCGCGACGAGCAGGGGCGCCCGATCCGGATGACGGGCACGCTCCGGGACATCACCGCGCGCAGGGCGGCGGAGGAGGACCTGCGCCGCAGCCAGGCGTTGCTCCTGGCGCTCATCGACAACTCGCCGGCGGTCATCTACGTCCGCGATCGAGACGGGCGGTTCCTCCTCGGGAACAAGAGGATCGCGGACCTCATGGGCGTCGAGCGCGACCAGATCATCGGGAGGGCCGATCACGAGCTCGTTCCTCCGGAGGCGATCGCCGCCTTTCGCAAGACCGATGACGTCATCTTCGCTGGAGGGCCGCCCCTCTCGGTCGAGGAGGTCGTCCAGCACCCCGACGGGCTGCGGATCTACTTCACCACCAAGTTCCCCATCCACGACGATGACGGGAGGTGCGTCGCCGTCGGCGGGATCTCCACCGACATCACCGAGCGCAAGCGGGCGGAGGAAGAGCGCACCGCCCTGCAGGAGCGCCTCATCGCCGCCCAGCGGGCGGCGCTCCGCGAGCTCTCCACCCCGCTCATCCCGATCGCGGAGGACGTGGTGGTGATGCCCCTCATCGGCACGATCGACTCGCAGCGCGCGCAGCAGCTGATGGAGGGGCTGCTCGCGGGCGTGGCGTCGCACCGCGCCCGCACGGTGATCATCGACGTGACCGGCGTACAGGTCGTCGACACGGCGGTCGCCAACGCGCTCGTCCAGGCGTCGCGGGCCGTCCGGCTCTTGGGCGCGGAGGTCGTGCTCACCGGCATCCGCCCCGAGGTCGCGATGACGTTCGTGAGCATGGGCGCGGACCTCGGCGACATGGTGGTCCACGGCAGCCTGCGCAACGGCATCGCGCACGCGCTCGGCGGCGACCAGGCGACGCGGAAAGTTACCAGGCGTTGACCACGACCATGGCATACACCTGCTCTGCCAGGGGCCGATACGGCATGTACACGTATCCAGCATCTCCATAGCAAGTGCTCGAGCCGCTCGTCCCCGGAGCCCGCCCGAGCTGCCCCTTGCCATCCCGCGGGGCAGACTTATGCTAGCAAGCTACCTTGGGAGATCTTTGGACGGATCTCATCCGCGAATCATGCGTGCTCACTCTGGGTAGTAGACGCAGGAGAGATCTCGTCGAACGGCGCGCTCGCCCGCCGCTAAAGGGTGGTTTGCGCCGAGCATCCATCATGCCCGCACGCCAATGAGGTGACCCATGGAGATGGAACGATCGGATCGTGTCATATCGATATTCCGCACCCTCCGCCGGCAGCGGCCGGCGCGCGGCGCGGGGGCGCTGCTCGCCGCGGTGACGCTGCCGCTCCTTTTGGCCGGGTGCGGGAGCGACCCCGCGGAGGGGCCCGCGGGCGAGGACAGGAGCGCGCTCCTGAGCGCGCAGTGGTCGGCGCTGCCCCAGAACCTCGGCGGCCAGCGCGACCACGCCGCCGCGGTGCGGCTCAACGACGGCCGGATCCTCGTCACGGGCGGCGGCATCGTCACCTACAACGGGTCCAACAGGCTCACGACCGTCGTCCAGTCCGTCGAGGTCTACGACCCCGCGACCTCCGCCTGGTCGTACGCCGCGCCCATGCACTGGCCGCGCTACCACCACCGCGCCACGCTGCTCGCCGACGGTCGCGTCTTCGTATCGGGGGGCCCGTACATCACCACCGAGATCTACGACCCCGCGACCAACACCTGGTCGAACGGGCCCTCCAAACAGGTCCACCGCAACGAGCACGCCTCCGTCCTCCTCCACGACGGCCGGGTGATGCTCGTGGGCGGCGTGGCCGCGACGTCCGGCGGGCCGAGCGCGCTCGTCGACCTCTACGATCCCGCGAACAACTCGATGAGCGCGGCGCCGCCGCTCGCCGTGGCGCGCTACCGGCCCGCCGCGGCGGTCTTGCCCACGGGCGAGGTGCTCGTCTCCGGCGGCGCCTCCATCGGCTCCACGTCGCGCGCGACCGAGGTCTACGACCCCGCGACCAACGCGTGGCGGCGCGTGGGAGACCTCGTGTCCTCGCGCTATGCCCATACGCTCACGCCCCTGCCGGACGGGCGCGTCTTCGCGGTGGGTGGCACCACGTCGACCACCATGCGCAGCTCGACCGAGAGCTACAACCCGCTGAGCGGCGTCTGGTCGTCGGGGCCCTCGCTCTCGACCGCTCGCGCTGGCCACAGCGCGACCATGCTCCCCGACGGCCTCATCCTGGTCGCGGGCGGCGCGCCCAACGCGGCGATCACCGGGACGCCGCTCGCGAGCACCGAGATCTACGATCCGTTCGCCAGCACCTTCTCGGCCGGGCCGACCATGGTGGACGGCCACGCGAGCCACTGGGCGGCGGGCGGCGACGGCAGCGTGTTCGTGGGCGGATCGCTCGAGACCGACCCGTTCGCGGCGCCCGAGACGGCGACGTTCACGCCGAGCGGGGCCGCGTGCTTGATGCACAGCGAGAGCGCCCCCGCCGTCTCCGGGACGCACAACTGGCAGGTCCTCACCGCCGACGTGAACAACGACGGCAAGCCCGATCTGTTCGTGGCCCACCAGGACTACTTGTTCGGGAACAGCTCGTTCAGCGTCCACCTCGGCCGGGGCGACGGCAGCTTCGACCGCGGCCTGCGCTACGCCTCGCCCGCCGTCGGGATGGCCGTCGGCGACTTCGACGGCGACGGGAACCTCGACGTGGCCACCTGCGGCACCAGCAGCTCGTCCGGCGCCATCGTGAGCGTGCGCACGGGCCGCGGCACCGGCGCGTTCCGCTCGGCCACGCTGACCGCGGTGGCCAGCGCGCCCAGGGACATCGCCGCAGGCGACGTGAACAACGACGGCAAGCTCGACCTCGTGACCATCAGCTACGGGGCCAACAGGGTATCGGTGCTGCTCGGCAACGGCGACGGTACGTTCCAGTCCCCGCTCGAGCGCTTCGACGACGCCGTCGGCAACCTCAGCAAGATGCGGCTCCGGGACATGGACGGGGACGGCAAGCTCGATCTGGTCATCGCGGGCGATTATCCCAAGCTCGCGATCGAGCGCGGCAACGGCGACGGCACGTTCCAGCCGCCGATCATCCGCTCCCTGGCGGCAGGGATCATGAGCCTGGACACGGGCGACCTCGACGGCGACGGCAAGCTCGACGTGGTGGCGATCGGGTCCCAAGAGGTGAACGTGCTGCACGGGAACGGGGACGGGACGCTCCAGGGGCCTGGGTCGTTTCCCCTGGGGGCTTCGGTCGTGTGGCTGGATCCGAACAGCGTCGCGGTCGGCGACGGCGACGGCGACGGCAAGCTGGACGTGGCGGTGACCCTGCCGCAGGGGCCGGCGTTCTTTCACGGCAACGGCGACGGCACGCTCTCGGCCCCCGCGTTCTTCGCGCCGGAACCCGGCTCCAACGCGGTGACCCTCGCGGACGTGGACGGCGACGCCCACGCCGACCTGGTCTACTCCAGGGCTCGCCACGGCGTGCGCGTCCTCCGCGGCGGCGCGGCCATTGGTTCCACCCCGCCCGTCGACAGCACGACCGGCCTGGGCGCGAGAGCGCTCGTGGCCGGGGACTTCAACGGCGATGGGAACGTCGACGTGGCCATGATCGGCGAGGGCACGGGCCGCATGGGCGTCCACCTCGGCACCTCGAGCGGCTACCTCGCGGCGCCCGTGGCCTACGACGTGGTGAGCCCTCCGCTGGCCCCCTCCGAGACCGACATCGCCAAGGGGGATTTCAACGGCGACGGCGCGCTCGATCTCGCGGTGCAAATCGTCAGCGATAACCAGACGGGCCTGGCCGTGTTCCTCGGGAGCGGCAGCGGAACCTTCGCGCCGCCGATCCTGACGCCGCTGTACCTCGTGCGCGAGGGATCGATCGCCGTGGGCGATCTGAACGGCGACGGCAAGCTCGACGCCGTGCTCACCGAGGACTACCGCAAAAAGCTGATCGCGCTGCTCGGCAACGGCGACGGCCACTTCACGGAGGCCGGGACCTTCGCGACCGGCTCGCAGCCGGTGGACGTCGAGCTCGGCGACGTCGACGGCGACGGCAAGCTCGACGCCGTGACCACCGACTACTCCGCCGACAAGGTCGGCATCCTGCACGGCAACGGCGACGGGACGTTCACGTCCAAGCCTGGGCTCTCGATGCCGCGGCCGCGGCACGTCGGCCTCGCCGACGTCAACGGCGCTTTCCAGCACAGTGGGATCCGAAGCTTGGAATTCACGTGACTTGAAGTCGCGGC
>JADMIO011761882.1_pt1 | contig 18972 bp, 10 predicted proteins | sample 8958161 | NCBI WGS metagenome assembly JADMIO01 (sample SAMN16585339, study PRJNA669376) | soil metagenome | isolation source: Crop rotation soil | place: USA: Cullars Rotation, Alabama | collected 2011
CTTTCCCCTTCGCCCAGGTTATAGTGATGGCATAACTCGTTTGCCGCTATCAATACTGCTTTTGTATGCGTTTCGTTGTGATAGGGAAGGTTTTTGCCTGACTCTTTAAATGTTTTCTCAATATATGTTCCAAGGTCCGACAGCGTGGATTGATAGTTCATAGATTCAGTCCTGCAATTTCCTTTGCAATTGGCGACTAAATTAGAGTATTGAATATTAAATAGTACATGCAACCGTATTTTATGTAAAATATTGAATCGTCGTTTACAGGTCTACGAGGGTTACATCAATGCTTACATCCCTGTTTCTTCCCTTATCGTCCGTGCACGAAATTTTAACCCGGCCCGCCTGAGGCATAAAAAAAACCTTGTCGCGCGCGGGTACTGTTTTGTAATGCTTGTTGTTGATGTACCAATGCACCAGCGCTACATCAGCATCCGCCTGGCAATGCAACAGCAACGGTTCGGGATGCTCCCTGCTTACCAGGTATTCGCTGTTGTGCCGAGGAGATTGAATGATGGGGCCTTTCTCCTGCCAAACCCGCGTGCACAGCGGGTTGTGGGGCGGTATGAGTTGGTGCTGCAGGCTGCCCTCTATTTTAAATGCCTGTATTTCGGGGGGAAGCACCGTAAACCATTTTCTAATATACCCCCCTGTGGGTGCGCATTGCATGCAATAGCTCATTTGTTCGTTCGGGCTAACCATTACCTCGGTTTTGTTGTTGCAGCGACTGGCCTGCGAAACGAGGGGAATAAAATAATCAAGCACCCTTTGATCGCAGTATTCGGTGGCCGGCATTCCTGTTTCTGAGCAAACAATGCGTTGCTCCAAAGCTTCGGGCGGTGCAAACCAATCGGTGTGGCTTGTCCGGTCAATGGCATTGAACAGCCTGAATAGCAGCGGCGTGGCAATGGTTGCGCCACTCAATTCGGGGTTTGGGCTTGCGGAAAAATTGCCCACCCATACGCCAATGGTAAAAGCTTTGTTGTAGCCAAGGCTCCACGCATCCCTGCGTCCATAGCTTGTGCCCGTTTTCCACGCAATGCGGGGAAGATTTTCGGTGGTACCCCAATTGAGTGGCAGGTCGGGACGGTCAATCTTGCTCAGCACCTCGTGGATCATAAAGCTTGCTTCGTTGCTTAGTATCCGTAGGTTGGCTTGCTTAGGGCCTTGCTTGTAATACTGCAGGGGTTGGTAATTGCCGTTGCTGGCCAGCATGCAATAGAGCCCGGTCAGTTCTTCGAGGCTTGTTCCGCAGCCGCCAAGCACCATGCTTAATCCCAGTTTGGCCTGGTCTTTTTTTATTTGCCCGAACCCGCACTGCACAAGCGCGCGCACCAGCTTTTCCTTACCCGTTTGCTGCAACATATTCACCGCGGGTATGTTCAGCGAATGCATGAGCGCATACTCCATGGTCACCTGCCCGTTGAATTTCAGGTCGTAATTTTCGGGCACATATCCCTGGTAGTTAACGGGCACATCGGCTATTACCTTTTTGGGTGTTACAAGCCCTTCATCAATAGCAAGCCCGTACACCAAAGGTTTTAGTGTGCTGCCTGGTTGCCGCCATGCCGCAGCGCCGTTTACCTGTCCCGCGTCTGTGGTATCGAAAAAATCGGCCGAGCCCACATAGGCAAGCACCTGTTTGGTTTGATTATTTACCACTATGGCGGCGGCATTCTGTATGCCAATAAGCTTCAATGCCTTTATATAATCGCTGATGATCTTCTCAGCCTTTAGCTGTGTATTCAGGTTGATGGTGCTGTGGATTATGTTTTGCCCGCCTGCCAAAAGTTTCTGCGAAAGGTGGGGAGCTAAACGGGGTGCGGGTTGGCGTACCGCATCAAAGGGTTCGCTCAATGCATCCTTTATTTCTTTCTCTGAAAAAAAGCGGTTCGCCGCCATCCATTTCAGCCAACGGTTTCTTTCTTCTATTATGTGCGTGTTGTACCTGCCCGGGTAAAGGCTGTTGGGTTTGTTGGGAATCACGCTGAAGGCCGTAATTTCTGCAAGCGAAAGATGGTCGGGCGATTTATCGAGGTAAAAATGGGCGGCCGAAGCAAGCCCCTCGATATTCCCCCCATAAGGTGCAAGGTTAAGATAAAGCCGCAGAATTTCTCTTTTACTGTACATCCATTCCAGCTGTGTGGCCCTGAACATTTCAATAAGCTTGCTGCCTATGTTGCGGTGGCGGGGATGCAGCAGGCGCGCCACCTGCATGGTAATGGTGCTTGCCCCCGAGGTACGCCTGCCTGTAAACAGGTTCCTGGATGCGGCCCTTACCACGGAAACGGGGTTTATGCCCGGGTGGTAGTAAAACCAGCGGTCTTCTTTTGCAAGAATGGTTTTTTCCATCAACGGCGTTATGTCCGAAGGCTGCAGGAACAAACGCCATTTTTCATCAGGAGTAAGCCTTGTATAAAGCAGCTCGCCATTTTTATCGAAAACGGTGGGCGAGTAGGACAGGTTTATTTTCAACGGAAAAATGAGGTGAAGCAGCAGCCATAGCGCTGGCGGGATGCATAACCCGTATAGCCATTTTTTTCGTTTGGCTACGCGCCCCTGGAAACTTTTGATCCATCGCCCCAAATTCATATTGCTAAAATAGAATTAAGATTGAAGGAAATATTAATCGCCACTTTATCAATATCATAAAATAGATAATTTGGTGCAATCAAATCAATTGCATGAAGCATGTATCTCTTTTTTTGCTTGCGCTTAGCGGGTTGGTTCTAAGCTGCAACCGAAGTACCGTAACCCTTTCGTATACCAACGCTCAAAACGAAGTACCTGTATTGGGTAATCTTGTATTTCGGTTCAGCAACAATATTGCTACCGATAGCATGCTAAACCGTTGGGACAGCACGGAGTATATTCAGTTTTCGCCGGCCATCGCGGGCAGGTTCCGCTGGGAATCGAAGGACGAGCTGGTTTTTTCGCCCGCCGGACCTTTGTTGCCGGCCACAAGCTATTCGGCAAAGCTTTCCGAAAAAAAGCTTTTGCAGTATGGGGAGTACAATTCCATTGCAAAAGCAGAAAATATTAATTTCCAAACACCCGGCCTTGCGTTGGACCGCCAGGTATTTAGCTGGGCCAGGGAAGAAGGAAATGCTTCACCCATTCCCGTGGTAGAGCTGGTATTTAATTACCCGGTTTCGCCCGAAAAGCTCGCCTCGGGCATGGACATATTGGTGGACGATAAAGAAGTAAAAGCAGATTTTGTAACGGCAAGCGCGTCGCCCGTGATCAAGGCAAAAATAAAGGGTGTAAAAGCCGAAGACAGGGACTACAAAGTAACCGTATTGGTGAAAAAAGGATTGGTTCCCGAAGGTGGAATGAATGGCCTGCCCGAAGACAAGGAGTATACGGACGATCTCGCCTCGCCCTTTGTGCTTACCATTAACGAAGTAACCACGGAGCACGACGGAACCACGGGATCCATTTATGTGCGTACCAACCAGGTAATAACAGGCACGGAATGGGCGCCTTTTGTTTCGCTCGAGCCTTCCGTAAAATATTCGGTTGAAAAAACTGATAATGGCCTATTGATCACAAGCAACGAGTTCAACATTGAGAACAGCTATACGCTTCAGTTGAAACCGGGACTAAGAGGGCAATTGAATGGCGTGCTGAAAGAAACTTACGAAACCGCGCTCACTTTTGGTGAGCTTGAACCCTCGCTGAGCTTTGCAAGCAACAAGTCGTTGTACCTGGGCGCGGCCGGCGAACGAAACATTGAGCTTCGCATTACCAACGTACCAAAAATCAAGCTGACAATAAGCAAGGTGTACGAAAACAACCTGCTTACGGCCGATAATTATGGCTATTCGCCGCGCGAAAGCTATGAAGGTGATGGGGAATACTACGATGAATACGGTGGAGGCGCTGTGCTTGGAGATGTGTTGTATGAAAAGGAGATTGATACAAGATCGCTGCCCAAATACGGCGCGGGACGCCTGTTGAATTTTAACCCCGCCGACAAGCTCCCCTCTTTTAAAGGGGTGTACCATATTTCGGTACGGAGCACCGAAGACTATTGGGTGCGTGAATCGCGCTTTGTGTCGCTCAGCGATATTGGGTTGATTGCCAAAGCAGGCGCGGGAAAGATGCTTGTGTTTGCCAACAGCATACGCTCGGCTAACGCGCTGAGCGGGGTAGGCGTGCAGGTTTATGGAAGCAACAACCAGTTAATAGGCAATGGTTCCACTTCGGGTGAGGGCGTTGCCGAGATAGAACTGACGGGTAATAATGGTATTTCAGGGTTCAACCCTGCCATGGTAGTGGCAAGGCTGGGCGACGATTTTAACTACATGCTTTTTGGCAACACAACCGTAAACAATTCAAAATACCAGGTAGGCGGAAAAAAAATAAATGCCACGGGGATTGATGCCTTTGTGGTGCCCGAACGCGACCTGTACCGGCCGGGAGAAGCCATCAGGTTTGGGGTAATTGCGCGCGATATGAACCGAAAAAGCCCGGGCGCCATCCCCGTAAAAATAAAAATGCTGATGCCTGACGGTAAGGAATTGACGCAGCTTAGGAAAACGCTCGACGCAGAGGGCATTACCGAGGCATCCGTTCCCTTGCCGCAAACCGCCATTACAGGCACATATACGCTGGAGCTGTACAACGGCAACGATGTATTGATCCGCACCTTCAATTTCAGGGTAGAAGAGTTTGCGCCCGATCGTATCAAGCTTACTGCGAGCCCTGATAAAACCGTGTTGAAGCCGGGCATAACCACCACCCTGCATCTTGATGCGGTCAATTATTTTGGCCCACCCGCAGCAGGCAGAAATTACGAGGCCGAAGTGGAGATCAAAGAAAAAATGTTTCGCCCGCAACAGTATTATCAATACGATTTTACGCTGAGCAACGGGCAGAGCTTTTTTGACAATATACTCAGGCAGGGCACCACGGATGCACAAGGCAAGGCAGAGCAAACCTTTATGATACCCACGGCATACAGCGGAATGGGGATTTTACAGGCAAGGTTTTTTGCCACCATATTTGATGAGAACGGGAGGCCTGTTAGCCGCAACACTACGGTTGACATATTGACGCAGGATGTGATGGTGGGTGTGGGCAACAATACCTACAGCTACTTCCCGCTGAATAAGGCCATTCGTTTTCCGTTGATAGCACTGAATCCCAAAGAGCAGCTCGCTTCAGCAAGGGTACAGGTAAGCGTGATAAAGCATGAGTATCGTACAGTGCTGCAAAAATCGGGCGGCTATTTCCGCTACGATTCGCAGAAGGAAGAGAAGCTTGTGCAGCAACAGGACGTGAACATCCAGGGAGCAAATGCAGGCTTTAGCTTTATACCCAGGCAAGCTGGTGAGTACGAGCTGCGGGTAGCATTGCCGGGCAGCAATACTTACGTTAGCAACCACTTTTACAGCTATGGCAGCTGGGGCAGCAATATTGGTGATTTTGAAGTGAACAGCGATGGGCAGGTGGATATTTCACTTGATAAAAAAGACTATCGTATTGGCGATAAGGTGAAAGCCCTCTTTAAAGCGCCCTTCGATGGCAAAATGCTGGTTACGCTTGAGAACGGCGAGGTGCTGTCGCACCAATGGGTACAGGTAAAAAACAGGACGGCTTCCATCGATCTAAGCCTGAACGATAAGCACCTACCCAATGCCTATATCACAGCTACTTTGTTTAAGGCACACACCGTGGGAAGCGCGCTGCCCCTTACAGCCGCGCATGGCCTCGTGAATGTTGATGTTAAAGACGACAGCAAACGAATGGCGGTAACCATCGATGCCGCCAAAAGCAGCCGTTCCGAAAGAAAGCAGCACGTAACGGTAAAAGCCGCTTCGGGCGCGATGGTTTGCCTGGTTGCTGTTGATAACGGGATACTCGCAGTAAGCAATTTCAAAACACCCGACCCCTACCAGCATTATTTTAGCAAACGAGCGCTGGGCGTAGAAGCCTGGGACATGTACCCGCTCCTGTTTCCCGAACTGAAACGTACGATAAGCAGCACGGGTGGTGATGGAGATCTGTCCATGGACCTTCGTCAGAACCCCTTTGCCACCAAGCGGTTCAAGCTGATGAGCTATTGGAGCGGATGGCGCAAGGCAAGTGGCGGGCAAGCGGGTTTCGATATTGACATTCCCGCATTTAACGGGCAGGTAAGGCTGATGGCCATTGCTGTTTCGGGCGATAAGTTTGGCGCGGCGGAATCAACCATGCAGGTGGCGGATCCACTGGTATTAAGCACTTCCATGCCGAGGTTCATCACCCCCGGGGATACCGTGTATGCAGCAGTCACCATCAGCAACACGACGGCAAAGCCCTCGTTGGTAACCGCAAAATTGCAAACAACAGGGCCGCTGCAACACGGCGCAGAACAAACCCTTCAAACCAATATTGCAGCCAATGCCGAAGGCAGGATCGAGTTTCCCGTGTATGCCGCACCCAATGCCGGCGTGGGAAAATTGACGGTAACCGCGAGCGGCCTTGGGGAAACCTTTAAAGAAGAGATTGATATTTCCGTGAGGCCTGCATCAACCCTGCAGCGGCGCACGGGCGCGGGTTCCATAGCAGGTGGTGGCAATGCCGCCATAAACCTGCCTGTCGCCGATTTTTTGCAGCAATCGCTCGATTACCGCCTCGTGGTGGGCCGATCGCCCGTGTTGCAACTGGGCACACCTTTACGCTACCTGGTTAATTATCCGTATGGATGCACCGAGCAAACCATCAGTGCGGCTTTCCCGCAATTGTATTTTGCCGACCTGAGCAACCTGATGCAGGAGGGGGGCGCTTACAAAACCGCCGCATCGAACAATGTGCAAGCGGCCATACAACGCATTAAGATGCGGCAATTGTACAATGGAGGGCTTACGCTGTGGGATGCCGAGGGAACCGAAAATTGGTGGGTAACTGCCTATGCCGCGCATTTTTTACTCGAAGCACGAAAAGCAGGTTATGCGCCTGATCCTTCGCTGCTCGAGACCATGCTTCAATACCTATCAAACAAATTGCGTAAACGCGGATTGGTAGATTACTATTATAATGGCAACCAGCAAAAACGCATTGCTCCCAAGGAAGTGGCTTACAGCTTATATGTGCTTGCATTAGCGGGAAAGCCCAACGTGCCAACCATGAATTACTACAAGGCCAATCAAAAGGATCTGGCGCTTGACAGCCGTTACGTGCTCTCGGCAAGTTACGCGCTGGCGGGCGATAAAAAAAGCTTTAACGAAATGCTGCCGGCCTCTTTTGCAGGCGAAGAATCAGTGCCAACGGGAAATGGTAGCCTGTACAGCCCTGTACGCGATGAAGCGCTTGCGTTAAATGTATTGCTTGAAGTGGATGCTGCCAACGCACAGGTACCCGTAATGGCAAAGCATATTGTAGATAGATTGAATGGCTCGCAATGGCTGACCACGCAGGAAGCATCGTTTGGTTTGCTGGCCCTGGGAAAGCTTGCCAATATTGCGGGTAAATCAACCGCCACTGCCGATATACTGGCAGGTGGAAAAAAGAAAGCTTCCATGAATGGTGAAACCGTAAAGCTCACCAAAAGCCAACTGGGCGCCACCAATATTACGCTCGATACCAAAGGAAACGGGCGGCTATATTATTGGTGGCAGGCAAGTGGCATCAGCAGCACGGGGACTTTTGTTGCTGAAGATAATTTCCTGAAAGTGCGCAGGATGTTTTACGACCGAAACGGGAAAATGCTTACCACCACTGCATTTAAGCAGAACGACCTCGTGGTGGTTAAGATCGTTCTTGAAAAAACCTTTAACGGGAGGCTGGAAAATATCGTGGTGACCGACCTGCTGCCCGGGGGCTGGGAGATCGAAAATGCACGCATAAAAGATATGGCAGGGCTCAACTGGATCAAGGATGAAACCACGCCATTATCACTTGATGTACGTGATGACCGCATCCATTTCTTTACAGATATGGTTAATAACCGCCATGTATTTTATTATTCGGTGCGTGCAGTTACCCCGGGCAACTATACCTACGGGCCTGTCAGCGCTGATGCTATGTACAAGCCCGAGTACCATTCGTACTCAGGGTTTGGGAAAGTGAAAGTGGTACGATGAATAGAGGAAAGCCATGAGCCCGCAGGTGTATATTCCTGCGGGCTCATAATTATTGGTATTTATAGTCTTATTGAAAGCTCAAGGTGGCCTCCAAGCCCCAACTCAACAATTTTTTGGAGCGTTGAAATGCGGACTTCTTTAATATCATTTTCAATTTTTGAAATGTAGCCTTTGTTTGTGCCACATTTTTCGGCTAGTTCCTCCTGTGTCATCCCTTTTTTAATCCGCGCCTGTTGAACGAGATAGCCAAGTTTGAAAACCTCATATCCTTTCTCAAACTTATCCCGTTTTGTAGTCCCTTTCTGGCCATATTCTTCATCTATGAATTGGTCAAGTGTCTTTATATTGCTTTTCGCTTTCATATTCCTTCTTAATTTTTAACGCTTTTTCAATTTGTGGCTTAGGTGTCTTTTGAGTTTTCTTTTGAAACCCGTTTGCCAAAACGATAATTTTTCCCTGGTCAAAAAAGCAGAATATCCTGAATATATCGCTTCCAAGTTTCACCCTGATTTCATAAAGCCCATCCGTGCCCTCCAAATGTTCAAAGGTATTCGGCGGGAACTTGCTGTATGGTTTCAATAAGCCTGAAAGTCCACAATATCTTATCTTTTACTTTCTGCCTCTGCTTATTGTAGAAGTCAGTAAAATAATTTTTGTATAAGGTTATGGTTCTTAATTTATTGTCACCCATGCGGTACAAAAATAGAAAAAGTTGTCCGAATGAACAACTATTATTTATGGGCCAAATCGATTTTTTTTATTGGTACACCCTTACATAATCAATCTCAAAAATTGCTGCTTTAAAGGCGGGGTCAACAGGCCCTGCAAACCCCCCGCCCATGGCCATGTTCAGCAGCAAATAGAAATCGTGGTGAAAGGGTTTGTCAGAGCCGTTTTTAACCTCGTGCACCAATTGCCCGTCAACCTTCATGCTGATGTTCTCGTCAGACCATTCTAAAGTATATATATGGAAATTACTGGTTGTATTTTCAACCATACGGGTATTGGTGTTGGCATTGTCGCCCGAGCGCCCGGGATAGTGAAGGGTACCGAAAATTTTATTAAGCTCGTAGCCCCTGTGCTCCATAATGTCTATTTCGCCGCACAAGGGCCAGCCTACTTCGTGTACGTTACTACCCAGCATCCAGATGGCAGGCCAGGTGCCAATGCCCTGCGGCAGCTTTGCCCTTACCTCCACTTTGCCATATTTCCAGGTATGCTTTCCCCGCGTTACCAGCCTTGCTGATGTAAATGCAGCGCCCATGTAGCTCTCGCGGAAAGCTGTAATTTTCAGCATGCCGTTCTCCACCTTTGCGTTTGCTTCACGGGTGGTATAATATTGCAGCTCATTATTCCCCCACCCGCAATTATTGGGGCAGCCCGTTGCCGTGTCATATCCCCATTTTGTTGCATCTGGTTTGCCCGTGTAGTCAAATTCATCCTGCCAAACCAGCTTCGTGAATTTGTTTTGAGCGCGGCCCCTACAGGCTATTCCGCATAAGCAAATCAAAAGCAGGCCAAAAGCCTTTGCCATCGATAGTAATTTCATACAGGTATAAATGAAAGTTTATTAAAATTTGGAGCGCAGGAAGGCCAGGGACATACAATCCGAACCAGGAGATAGTGGTTGTTCTGTATGCCCTGTTGGTTTAATCCCTGCCTTATTTACTAATTACTGAAAACCCTGATATAATCAATTTCCATGGACGAACTGGTGAACGCAGGATCAACTGCCCCGCCAAAATTTCCACCCATGGCCACATTTACGATCATGAAAAAATCTTTGTTGAACGGAATGGCAGCCGTATTGGTAACATTGAAGAAAAGCTGGTCATCAACATAGAACTTGATGCTTGCGGCAGACCAGTCCAGCTTATATACATGGAATGCCGTACTTACATTGGGAATGGTAATGGAGCTGCCGTGGGCATTTCCACCCGAGCGGCCGGGATAGTGAAGCGTGCCATGGATTTTATTCTGCTGGTTTCCCACATGCTCCATAATGTCTATTTCGCCGCAGGCGGGCCAGCCCACCGTGTTAATGTCGTGCCCCAGCGCCCAAATGGCGGGCCAGGTGCCGCCGCCAACAGGTAATTTGGCGCGGGCTTCAACCCTTCCATATTTAAAATCGAACTTGTCTTTGGTTACAAGCCTTGCCGACGTATAGGCGGCCCCGTTGTAGCTTTCTTTGATGAGGTTTATTTTCAGCATGCCACCCGAAACGGATGCGTTTTGCGGGCGGTTGGTATAAAACTGCAGCTCATTATTTCCCCAGCCACCGCCGCCGGTTTCAAAGGTCCAGTTCACGGGGTTTGGCGCGCCGCTGCCTTCAAATTCATCGGCCCAAATCAACCCTGGCAGCGAAGCAGCAATGCTTACCACTACAGCAACCGTTTTTGTTTCAGTGGTGCCGCTGGCATTGGTTGCTTTTACCACTACGTAAAAGGTATTGGTGCCTATTTTGGTAAATGTATGAGAGGCCTTTCCATCAGTAGAAGCGGCTGTAGTGCCATCTCCAAAATCGTAGCTGTATCCTGTAGCATTGGGCGCGGTGGCTTCAAATTCAACCATGCCGCTGGTGGTGGTGCTGTGCGTTACCCTAATCTGCAGCCCCGGGTTCACCGCCTCATTGTCGTTATCCTTTTCGCAGGCCGTGCACCAAAGTGCCAGGCAGGCAAGTATCATAAAATATTTCATTACGTATTATTTGTTTTTGTTAAATGGCTTTTAGTTTCATGTACCATGCATTGCCATCAGCGCCAATATTCCTGATATGCAGTTGCGTGGCGCTTATGGAAAGTATCTCGTAAGCCTGGCCGCCTGTACCAAAATTCACGATACCATTTCCCGGTACTTCAAAATCAACGCGGCGCGACTGGCTGGAAGTAGAGGAAGATGTGGACTCATAAAACTTCAGCGTTTTTGTACCTCCCGTGTTGATGGAATAGCAGCCATCGGGACCGCTGAACCCATAGAAGGCAGTGGCTGCACCAATGGAAAAAGAGGTGCCTTTGTTGTCTACTGCCATGGTAATATTTCCAACAGCGTCCTTGGTAAAAGTGATACGGTCGTCGTAAGCGCAGGCCTCGCGTGAGTTTGGCGTAGCAGCATACCATATGGGAGAAAACTGGTCATTGGGTCCTACGCCAAAGTGGCCATCAGCATCATTGGCAGTCGCCCATGTTTTCGATGCATTGTTGGTAAGAAAGGTAACAATGTCGGCAGGTATCTCGAACCGCACGAACACTTTCACTTTTTTGGAACTAACGGATTGTATGCCACCCGTGCCCACTGCCGTGGAAGTGATGGTATATTCCTTGGTGCCAGGCGTGGTGTACTTGTAAATGATCTCGCCCGAGGGAACCATTTCTGATTTACCATCGCCGTAATCAACCTTATAAGTAATGGCATTGGTTGCTTTGGCCGCAATAGATACCCGTCCCGTCCCGTTTCCATCGGGGTTGGTGGCATTGGCGCCTTCCACTGTGGTAGTGAGTGTAAAGTTGGTTGGCGTATTCAGATCGCCCAGGCTGTATTGCTCCTTTTCACAGCTGCCAAGCAGGAGCGAAACAGAGACGATTATTGATGGAATATGTATTTTTTTCATGTGTTCATATTTAGTGCGCAGGCTAAAGCCTGCTTTTTTTAATTGCCACATGGAATGCCCAATGATCTTTGTGCTCGTATGTGTGAAGTTCGTGGGCATTTCATATGATTTTCATGATTTGGATTAAAGGGATATGTCATCAAAATACCATGTGTAATTTGCAGAGCCATCACCGGGCGTGCCAAGGTCGCAGATGATCACGACGCGGTTGTAAACATTTGCCGTATTGATGGCCGAATAATCGAAGGTTAGCACCTCCCATTCACCTGCTTTGGTGCTTACGGCTTCTTTTTCAAAGTTCAGGTTCGCATTATCCTTGTTCTCCACCTTCAGCAGGAACTTGGCCCCAACCCTTGGCGAGAAGACTTTTACTGTAAATGTTTTGCTCCCTGAAAAATCAATGGACCCGTCCAGCGTTAAGAAGCTTCCGCCCCAGGGCTGTCCTGCATTCTTTACCATGCGGGTCACCTTGTTGCTTGTGTTGATGCCCGTTTTGTTCGGGTTGTCTATTACCGTAGCGTTGCCTCCATCAAAATTGAACCAGCTGAACTGCAGTGTGCCCGATTCAAAGTCCAGCGGAACGGTAAGGGTAGAGTTAGCGCCACTCGAAGTAAGCCTGATATCATCAAAATAGGAGGTGAAATTGGCCGAGCCATCGCCCTGAGTGCCCAATTCGAATATCAGCACGATCTTTTGATAGGAGTTGGCCGTATTGATGGCCGAGTAATCAAAGACCAGGTCCTCCCAGGCATTGGCCACCGTGGTGCTTACTTCTTTTTCAAAGCTGATGCCGCCGTTATCCTTGTTCTCCACTTTCAGCAGCACTTTGGCACCCACACGCGGCGAGTACACTTTCATACGGAAGGTTTTGTTGGCGCTGAAATTGATGGGCTGGTCGAGGGTGATAAAGCTGCCTCCCCATGGCTGGCCTGCGCTTTTCACCATGCGGCCCGTACGCGCGCTTGAATTTATACCCGTTTTATGCGGGTTGTCAATTACCGTCGCATTGCCGCCGTCGAAATTGGTAAAAGCGTAGTTAACCGTGGTTGATTCAAAGGTCAAAGGCAGCTCAACCGCTGCGGACGGCAGCGTATTGGTAAGCCTGATGTCGTCGTAGTGCCAGGTAAAGTTTGCCGAGCCATCCCCGTTAGTTCCAAGGTCGAAAATAATCACGAGGTTGTGGTATTGGTTGGCAGTATTGATGGCGCTGTAGTCGAATACAAGGTCTTCCCAGGTGTTGGCGAGCGTAGTGGTTACTTCTTTTTCAAAATTGATGCCGTTGTTGGTTGCATTTTCCACTTTCAGCAAAACTCTGGCGCCCACGCGCGGCGAATACACTTTCATGCGGAAGATCTTGTTCTGCGAAAAGTCGATAGGCCCGCCCAATGCAAGCACGCTGCCACCCCATGGCTGCCCCGCGTTCTTTATCATGCGTGCCACGCGGTTGGTGGTGTTAATGCCTGTTTTGTAGGGATTGTTTTGCACCGTGGAGTTTCCGCCATCAAAGTTTATGAACGGGTATGGCTGGTTGGGGTCTTCAAAATCTACGGGCAACAGTACCGGGTTGACGATGGTCACTTCCTGCGAAACCTCTGTAGTGGCTGCTCCACCGCTCAGCGCTACCACGCGCACCGTGTACTTCCCTGTGGCTGCATAGGTATGCGACGCTGTTTCGCCCTCGAGCATTGGCGTTGGCGTTTCGTTGGGCACATCGCCAAAATACACGTTGAACAGGGTTTCAAAATCAGCCTTTGCGGTTACGTTCACCTTAAACTTATTGGCAGCATCTATTGCAATGGTCGCCTGTACATTTTCAGGCTTTTTAAACGACACCGTAAGCGGTTGCGTGGCTTCAGTGGTCTTACCGTCAATGGTTACACCGCGCAGCTTTACGGAGTAGGCTCCTTCGGCATAGCGGTGCGTGGTGTTCTTTCCAGCAGGTATATGCTCAGGCGAAGCGGTGGCATCGCCAAAGTAAACAAGCGTGTAGGCAATCCCTTCCCCGTTGGGCGTGATGGTTACAAGCCCGCTGTTGTCCTGCGTAATGTTGTACATGGCCGAAAGCTTGTCCGGCGCCGTTATGCTGTTCAGCGAGGAGAGGTCCTCAAATGTTTCTTTTTCGCAGGCCATTGCTCCCGCAAGACCTGTTAACATCAAACATATATATATTAATCTATTCATATAATTTCATTGATCGGTGAATTAATAACCGGGGTTTTGTTCGATGGCCGATATATCTATTTCCTGCTGCGGGATGGGGAACACTTCATTTTTTCCCGCTACAAATCCCGTGATCTTTCCCGCGGCTTTGCCTGTTCGTACCAGGTCAAAAAAGCGGTCGCCTTCCATGGCAAGCTCCAGCCTTCTTTCGTCCCAAATGGCATCTGTGAGCTGCTGCCCTGTAAACGTAATGTCGTGGTTGTTGTCGCCAAATGCACGCCTGCGCACCCTGTTCAGGTAGTCCTGCGCCTTGGTGGCATCGGCCGAGCCCTTGCGGTTATGTGCCTCTGCGGCCATCAGCAATACATCGGCAAAGCGAATGGTGCGGAAATTGTTGAGGTAGTTGAGCTCCACCTGCCCCGAAGTTTCACCTTTCCTTGGATGGTATTTCTGGTTGTACAGCCCAGTGTTTTTATAAGGCGCTACGAGGTAGGTAATGTTGAACTGCGGGTTTGCTGTTTTGTAAGCCTCGATATCAAGGATGGTGGCAGCCTTGCGCTTGTCGCCCGCTTGAAAGGCATCAGCAAGGTTTTTGGTTGGAAGGTTGGTGCTCCAACCCTGCCCGTATGGACTTGAGCCCGTAATGTTGCGAATGCCGCAAACCTGAACGGCAAGGTTACCCTGCCCGCGGCCGGGGTTGCTCCAGTCGTAAAAGGGGCTCAGGTTTGAATATTGTATTTCGAACACGCTTTCAGTACCGTTTTCGCCTGATTGCAAAAAGATATTTCCAAATTCGGTCATAAGGCTGAAAGGCCCTGCTATCACGGTTTCCAGTGCAGTGGCCGCTTCATTGAACTTTCCCTGGTACAGGTACACTTTTCCGAGCAAAGCCTGCGCGGCGTATTTGGTGATGCGCCCTTTTTGAGGATTGGTGGTTGGTAATGCGGCGATGGCATTTGTAAGGTCGGCCTCTATTTGCTTGTACACATCCGCTTTCGGCGCTCGTTGAAGGCTGCCGGATTCGGAGGCGTTCAACCTTTTTTCTGTAAAAAGCGGCACCCCGCCAAACATGCGCACCAGCTCGAAATAATAATAAGCGCGTAAAAAATAAACTTCGCCATACAGCGCTGCTTTGCCTGAAAATTCAAGCTTGTCCTTGTTTTCGTGCAGGTAATTGGCGCGGTTTATCCCCTCGTAGCAGGCCTTCCATGCTTCGGTCAGGTAACTGTTGTTGGCGACTATATTGTAGTCGTCTATTTGCTGAAAGCCCAATTGGTCAGTAGCATTTTCGCCGCCCGAAACCGAGTTGTCCGAAGCCACATCGCCTATCACTACGTTTGCCCAGGTCCATTGCATGGGCGAGTAAGCGCCCACCACCATTTTCTGGTAATCGTCCACCGTGGTAAAATAATTGTCGGCCGTTATCTGGTAATCCTCTACGGGGTCGTAGTCAACAAATTTGGAGCATGCCGGTAGCATCGCGATGGCACTTATGGCAGCTGAAATTTTCAATAATTTTTTCATATCAAAAATATTTTTAATGATCAAAATTTTAAATCAATGCCGGCAGACCATGTTCTTGCCTGCGGGTAAATGCCGCGGTCAATTCCTGTTTCAAAAAGGCCGCCCGATATTTCAGGGTCGTAGCCCGAGTATTCCGTAAACGTGTAGGCATTTTTAACCTGGGCATATACACGCAGCTTTGTGACTTTAAATTTTTTCAGCATGTTTACAGGGAAGGTATATCCCAGTTGCAGGTCTTTTATTTTCAGGAACGAGCCATCTTCCACGTAGCGTTCCGAAGCCCTGTTGTTGCCGTTGTCGTCAATAAACGAATAGCGCGGGTTGCGGGCATCGTTGGTGGTGCCTTCGCCCGTCCAGCGTGCAAGAACGCTGCGGTGCTTGTTGGTCATGGCAAGATTTCTTTCGTAGGCGCGGTACACATCGTTGCCCACGGAAGCATACCAGAAGGTAGTAAAATCAAAGCCCTTGTATTCGAGGTTCAGGCCCCAGCCCATGGTGAAATCGGGAAAGGGATCGCCTATTTTGGTGCGGTCGTTGGCATCAATCACACCATCGCCGTTCATGTCTACAAACCTGATGTCGCCCGGTTGCGCGCCGTTTTGTTTCGCCCCATCCTTTATGTCTGTAGCATTCTGAAACAGGCCGTTGGTCTTATATCCAAAGAAATAGCCAGGCGTATAGCCTTTTTCAAAACGGGTAACGCTTTGTCCGGGTATGCCGTAGTTGCCGCCCGTTATCAGGCCGCTGTTGGTTTCTGTTACAAGGTTTGAAGCAGTGGTGAAAGTGATATAGGTGTTCAGCTTCAGGTGCTTGCCAAAATTGCTGTTGTAGCCAAGGTTCAAATCAATGCCCTCGGTTTCGGTGGTACCAATATTGGCCGTGGGCAATGCAGCCGTGCCAAGGTAGAGCGAGAGGGTGGGGGTAAATAGCAGGCCACTGATATCTTTACGGTAGTAATCTGCGGTCAGGCTGAATTTATTTTTTAAGAACCTGAGGTCGAAGCCAACATTCATCTGTACCTGCTTTTCCCATCCAAGGTCATCGTTGCGGAAAGAGGCAATGGTTGCACCAATGGAAGTAGGTTCGTTGCCAAAAGTATAGCCCGCGTTTTGGCCGAGGTTGTACATGTAAATAGCTGTTGAAATGCGCTGGAACTGCGGCGATACATTTTCGTTGCCGGTAGCGCCGTAGCTGCCCCTCACTTTCAGGTAATCAACAAACCCGGGCTTCCAGAAATCTTCGTTGGATACTACCCAACCCAATGAGCCTGCATAAAAGTTTGCGAACTTGTTGTTGTCGCCAAATGCATAGGAGCCATCCCTGCGTATGGTAAATGAGGCAAGGTAACGGCCATCGTAATCATAATTCAGCCTGCCGAAATAGGAAATGTTCCTCCGCTCATATTGCCAGGTGCCCACGTCAAGACCCGAATTGGGCGCGGTCCCCGTGGCCGCAGAAATATCGGCATACGACCAGGAATTGAAAGGTACATCCTGCCGCGAACCGCTGATGGATTTGCCTATGTTCCTCGACTGTGAAATACCCGCCACCGCTTCAAAAGTGTGGTCATCCTTCACCTTGAAATTATAGGTGGCGAATGTTTCCCATGCATAATTAAAGTAATCTGTTGCGTACTCGCTTACGCTGTTGTGCGCCCCTGTTTTGGCGGAGCCATCGGCATTGAGCGTGGAGTTGATATGCCCCTGGCCATAAAAGGCAAGTGGGGTAAACGATTTGCCGTCGATATTGGTATAAGTGTACCCGAACCGCGAATTGACGGTGAGGTTTTTCAGGATGCTGTACTGCAGCTCAACTTTTCCGTACAGCTTGTTGGTATTGGAATAGTTGTAGGTGTTATCGAGCTGGGTAAGCGGGTTGTAAATTTCAGACAGGATGGTATTGCTGGTGCTATACCTGCCGTACACATTGGGGTTGGTATTGTAGATGCCAACGGTGGGATCGAAGTTGAGCGCATTGGATATTACCCCGTTGATGGCGTTTTCCGCAATGCCCTGCCCTTTGATGTTTACATAAGAAGTATTGGTAAACAGCTTAAGCTTCGGGCTGAGATCAAAGATGAGGTTGGCTGTACCCGTCAGACGTTGAAATTTCGATTTATCGCCACCGCCCACGATGCCTTCCTGGTCAAGGTAAGCGCCCGATAGGAAGTAGGTCATTTTTTCGCTGCCCCCGCGTGCCGTTAAAGCATATTGCTGGATGGGCGCGTCTTTAAAAATTTCGTTTTGCCAGTTGGTGCCTACGCCAAAGCCCGAAATATCGGGAAACACGAGGTCGCCGCCCGAGGCAACGCTTCCTTCGTTCACCATGGCCGCGTACTCGGTAGCATTCAATACGCCAATGGTGTTTTGAACCTGCTGCACGCCGTAATTACCCCCAAAGGAAAACTCGGTTTTCTGGTTCTTGCGGCCGGTTTTGGTGGTGATGAGTATCACGCCATTACCCCCCTTTACCCCGTAAATGGAAGTGGAGGCGGCATCCTTCAATATATTAATGGACTCGATATCGGCCGAGTTGATGGAATTGAGATCGTCCAGCGACTGTATGGCGCCATCTACAATTACAACGGGGTCGGTGCCGGTGTAGGAAGGAATGCCCCTGATAAGCACGGTGGGTTTTGCGCCCGGGCTGCCTGGTGAAACCACCGTAACACCCGAAGCGCGGCCCTGAAGGGCGTCTTCAGCACGAACAGGACGGTATTTTTCAATTTCGGCCCCTTTAATGGTAGCAATCGCCCCAGACACCTTCGTAACCTTTTGCGTTCCGTAGCCCACCACGATCACTTCATCGAGATTGCCCGTTTTGGCGACAAGCGTTATTTCAATAAATGAGCCTGTAATGGGGACTTCCTGGTTTTCGAAACCCACGGCCGAGACCACGATGAGTTTTGCATCGTTTGGAACCTGCAGGCTGAACTCGCCTTTGTCGGAAGTCGCGGTGCCCTGCGTGGAGGCCTTGGCGACCACGGACGCCGCGGCAACGGGCGCCCCCTTGTTGTCAATAATTTTTCCCTGGATGGTTTTGTTTTGAGCGAGCACCTGCAGGGATAACAGCAGCAGGATGCATGAATGAGCTGCCCATCGGATTTGCTTTTTCATTAGGCAATTAGTTTGGTTAGAAATACATGTTCAATCGTCGGGGTCAAAATTATGGGAACGATTGCGCGGGCCATATTTTATACTACAACCTTACTACATCAATTATAATTAACTTGTTGATTATCAATAGTACACAACTACATCAGTGCTACATCAGCCAAATCTTTATATTTGGCCCATGCTCAAATGGTGGTTCTTGATTTTTGCGTGGCTTTGTGCAGGAATAGGTTTTGCACAAAATACCATTGGACTTCCCCTTGTAAAAAATTTTTCCAAAACAGAATTTAAGGGCGGCAGCCAAACATGGGGCATTGACCAGGACGCCTTCGGGCGCATGTATTTTGCCAATAACGAGGGCCTGATCACCTTCGATGGATCGTACTGGCGCAATTATCCTTTGCCCAATCTTACCATTGCACGTTCCGTAAAAGTGGCCTCGCAGGGCAGGGTATACGTGGGCGGGCAGGGGGAGGCGGGCTATTTTTTGGGAAAG